>Ga0181583_10002735_pt1 | contig 12990 bp, 10 predicted proteins | sample 071ome_31_FD_132461 | JGI IMG/M metagenome (GOLD analysis project Ga0181583, IMG submission 132461) | Coastal salt marsh microbial communities from the Groves Creek Marsh, Skidaway Island, Georgia - 071405CT metaG (megahit assembly) | ecosystem: Environmental > Aquatic > Marine > Intertidal... | reverse complement strand
GTTTGTGCAAGGCAACCAGCCATAGTGACCGGGCTAGATGCCCCAAGTTGACCAAAGGTGTTAATCATTACTGGAACGCCAGCCTTAGCAGCCGTAATGATCACTTGGCAAGATTCCGCATCAAAGCGCAAAGGGGGTACCGCATGATTGATGTTAAAGCCGAAAAAGGGTTTTTCCCTGAAAGCGTCTTCTGATCCGGCAATAGCATATGCCATGGCGATCACAGCAGTGGCGGTATGATTTGAAGACGCGCTGGTCAAAACCGGTTTAGCTGTTCCTGAAAAACACGCATAAGCGGTGTTGATGTCCATGGCTTTGGCATCTGGCATATCCCCTGCGACCAAAGACCGAGAAAAGAAATGAATATGTGGTAGATGATCGACCAACCTTGCCGCGTCATAAAGGTCTGATAGCTGTGAAGGGCGATAACATACTTTTCCAGCTTCATCATATTCTAAGATTTGTGGTGAAGCCCCGCCACTACCAAGAAAGACATAGCCTTCACCAAGCGGCATATCATAATCAGGATTGCGCCCATGAAGGGTGAAGGTTTTTGGCAAATCAGACATAGCCTGTTCTATTAAATGAGCAGGAATGAGAAGCCGACCTGTTTCTGATAATTGTGCCCCTTTGGGGTTTAGCAGATCAAGGACTTCATTCGGGGCCTCCATCAATCCGATCTCAGCAAGGATGGTTAAGGCGGTATCATGAATGATCTGACACTGGGCTAAGCTCAAAGGGGTTAACCCACCGGATTGTGCTTTTAGCCTTTGGCCATGTTGTGGGTTCTGATTATGGCTTTTTCTGCGGCGACCAGAGCGCGCAGGCGTGGCGGCATCGTTAGGCATGACCCCCCCTAGTAAATTATTGTATATCTGAAATGCCTTGCAAAACTATAACACAGTTGCCATCAATGGCAATGAAAGCGTAGCGCTAGTCATTAAGACATGAAAACATGCATGGTCTTATGACAGAAGCGGCCGAAAATGTTGTGGGGGGGGGAAGAGATGTTTCCAGAAAAACCTGTTGTTGCAATCATTGGAACAGGTGCCATGGGCGGGGTTTATGCCGGTTTGTTTGCCGAAGCCGGAATACGCGTTATCGCCATTGATACTTGGGCTCAACATATAGAAGTCATCAAGGATCAAGGCTTGCATCTCAGCGGAGTATCTGGCGATAGGATCATCACTGGCATCATGGCGTCAACCGATATCACCGCAGCTAAAGAGGCAGATCTGTTTGTGATTGCTACCAAAGCATCAGGTGTTGGGGCGGCGGCAGAGGCGATTGCCAAAATGGCACGACCAGAAGCAGTGATACTAACCATTCAAAATGGTCTAGGCTCAGCTGACCGCATCGCCGAATTTATGCCGACAGATCAAGTGCTGGTAGGTGTGGCAGAAGGCTTTGGCGCCTCAATTGTTAAGCCTGGGCATATCCATCATAATAATATGCGACAGATCCGCATTGGCGAGATTTCTGGCGGTATGACGCCGCGATTGCAAGCCCTAGAACATTTATGGCAAAGCGCAGGTTTTAAGGCCACGGCTTTTGCTGATATCAATCAGCTGATTTGGGAAAAATATATTTGTAATGTCATGCTAAGTGCCCCTTGCACGGTGTTTGATTGTGCAGTCGGGGAGCTGTTTTCCCATCCAGAATGGCGCGAAATTGCCCTTAACACTATGCTAGAAGCCTATCACATCGGCGTCGCCAAAGGCGTCAATTTTTCTTTTGATGATCCTGTGGCTTATGCCACGGCTTTTGCTAAAGGGATACCTGCGGCTAGCCCATCTATGCGACTTGACCATCAGGCTAAACGGCGGTCTGAAATTGACGCTATTAATGGAATGGTTTCTGTGCTGGGTAAGGAAATGGGTATCCCAACGCCTTATAATCAAGTGCTATCAGCAGAGGTGCGGCGACGTGAGGACGCGTTCTAGCTACTGATTTTGCCTATTAGTATCACCATCCCTACGCCTATTAGCATAACGCCTGATATCGTATTTAGGCGTTTGATACGCCCTGGGGTATGAAGCCAGCCACGGCTTTTTCCGACCATCACCCCAAGCACCAGATTCCCCATCAAAGGAACAGCCATAGAAACTAAGCTGATCATCAAGGCATCCGTCATGGTGATGATGCTTAAATCAAAAAATCCTGGAAGTACCCCCATATAAAACAACATGGCCTTAGGGTTGCCAATAATGACCAAAAGCCCAGCGCTAAAACCAGCAAGAAATCCAGCCCGTGTTAGGCGGCTTAGCCGTTCAGGCGTACGATCAGCATGACGGATTAGCATTATCCCCATGGTGAAAAAAATCACAACAGCGATTAACGCAAGGATATCCAGAAAATTAGCATTGAGGCTAACCAGAGCACTAACCCCTGCCATTGCTGCAAGAGGCCAAATAAAATCCCCTAATGCTACCCCTGTGGCAAGAGGCCAGGCCCCATGAAAGCCATTGGATACCGCACGAGCTATTATCGCTACCCAGACTGGTCCAGGAGTCAGAAATAGAACAAAAAGGGCCAGTGCATATAGCCACATATCATATAGAGATAGGGTCATGTTATTGTCGGGTATTGAACGTTTTGTGTCTTATCCAGAGATATTACTTATGTTAACTTTGTCTTCTAATCATCCTAAGAATTAATCATGATGCGCAAAGATTGGTATCTCCATAACGCGAAGTCATAAATAACACAATGATGTTATCATATCATCAAGGCAAAGCATTCATGCTATATCCAAGATCTTATGGGTCAAGGACATGAAAGATAAAAGGGGTTAATCTCATGGCAGAGCAGATGAAGACGCAGGCGCGTGTAGTGGTCATTGGCGGCGGTGTTGTTGGGGCGTCGGTGCTGTATCATCTCACCAAACGCGGCTGGACAGATGTGATGTTGCTTGAGCGTAAAGATTTGACCTCTGGTTCGACTTGGCATGCGGCCGGGGGAATGCACACGATTAACGGCGATCCTAATGTTGCGAAATTACAGCAATACACGATTAAGCTTTATCGTGAGATTGAAGAATTGTCTGGCCAGGATATCACGATGCATATTACCGGCGGCATTATGATGGCCGCTACGCAAGAGAGGTTTGATTGGCTAAAAGGCGTTTATGCCAAGGGTAAATACCTGGAAATGGAAGGCCTTGAACTGGTCACAGCAGAACAAGCAGCAGAACTGATGCCTTTAATTGACCCTAGTCAATTTGTAGGTGGCATGTTTGACCCTATTGAAGGCCATCTTGATCCCTATGGTGTCACCCATGCCTACGCGAAAGCGGCAAGGAAAGCAGGCGCGGTTTATTATACCCAAACCAAGGTTGAAAGCCTTACCCAAAAACCAGATGGAACATGGACAGTTCATACCAACAAAGGGGATGTTCAAGCTGAACATGTTGTCAATTGTGGTGGATTATGGGCCCGTGAGGTTGGCCGCATGGTCGGACTGGAATTACCAGTGCTGGCAATGGAACATATGTATCTGTTGACAGAAGACATGCCAGAGGTCGCAGAAATCAACAAAACCACAGGCAAAGAAGTGTTGCATGTTGTTGATTTTGACGGTGAAATTTATCTGCGTCAGGAACGCGGTGGAATGCTTATGGGCACGTATGAGCGATCATGTAAGCCATGGTCAGAACACGATACCCCGTGGGAGTTTGGGCATGAGTTGCTAGAGCCTGATATTGACCGTATTGCCCCATCGCTTGAAGTCGGCTTCAGGCATTTTCCGGCCTTTGAAAACGCGGGCATTCGTCAAATTATCAATGGACCATTTACCTTTGCCCCTGATGGAAATCCTTTGGTTGGGCCTGTGCGGGGCATGACTAATTTCTGGAACGCTTGTGGTGTGATGGCAGGGTTTAGCCAAGGTGGTGGTGTTGGGCTGTCACTGGCAAACTGGATGGTTGATGGTGATCCAGGTTTTGATATCTGGGCAATGGATATCAGCCGTTTTGGGGATTACGCCAATATGGCCTATACAAATGCCCGGGTGAGAGAAAATTATTCACGGCGCTTTTCTATCCGTTACCCTAACGAAGAACTAACGGCGGCGCGGCCACTGATGACGACACCTATTTATGGGCGTTTGGCTGCTGCTGGGGCACAATTCGGTGCCGCTTATGGACTTGAACAGGCGCTGTGGTTTGCCCCTGATGGGATCAAAGATGTCTTTAGTTGGCGGCGCAGTACGGATTTTGATCATGTTGGGGCAGAAGCCAAAGCCGTTCGTAATGCTGTGGGCTTAATCGAAACTTCGGGATTTGCAAAATACAGCATTACCGGGGCTGGTGCCGCGGCATGGCTTGATCTGATGCTGGCGTGCCAGTTGCCCGAGGTCGGCCGAATGACCCTTGCACCTATGCTCAAGGCAGATGGTAAGGTGATCGGTGATTTTACGCTTTCTCGGCTTGCTGAGGATCAGTTTATGATTATTGGTTCAGGGGTTGCGGAAAATTATCATATGCGCTGGTTTACCTCACACCTGCCAAATGATGGCAGTGTTGCTATTTCTTCGCTTGGCCAAGGCATGACAGGGTTATCGCTTGCCGGGCCAAAATCACGCGATGTTCTGGCGGCCTTAACAAGGGAAGATGTTTCTAATGAGGGGTTCCGTTTTATGGATATCCGCCAAATCAATCTTGGCATGGTTCCTGTCATTATTGGCAGGGTCAGCTATACAGGTGATCTTGGCTATGAAATATGGGTGAAGCCGGAATATCAACAGCGTTTGTTTGATGATTTTATGGCCGCCGGCGCGGCGCATGGTATCCGATTGGTTGGCAGTAGGGCGCTTAATGCGTTGCGACTGGAAAAGAACTTTGGCAGTTGGGCACGCGAATACCGGCCGTCTTACGGGCCGGTGGAATGTGGCCTGTCGCGTTTTGTTGCTTATGATAAGCCAGTGGAGTTTATTGGTAAGGCCGCTGCTCAAAGCGAAAAAACAGATGGTGGTAAAATGCGTTTGCGGGCCTTTGTGGTTGAGGCAAATCAAGCTGATGTAATCGGAGATGAGCCTATCGCGCATCATGGTGAAGTGGTGGGCTGGGTCACCTCTGGCGGCTATGCGCATGCGTCGGGCAAATCGGTTGCCCTTGGTTATGTGCCAAAGGCTTTAGCCGATCAACCCGAAGGTTGGGAAATTGAACTCTTGGGTGAAATGCTACCATCCCATCTTCAGGCAACACCAATCTTTGATGCTAATGGAAGCCGAATGCGGTCATAGTAGCGACACAATTACCGTGTTATAGTAATAGATAGGAATGCCCATCATATCAGCCAGACAGATCAGGTTGCTGATCTGATGGTGCTTGGCCGTGGGGATATTTATCATGAGAAAAATAATCAGATTTGGGGTCGGCGGACTGATCATTGCCTCGGTGATTGGCGGGGCAGGCTTGTGGTATATTAATCATAAGGCCAATCTTGCCGCTGGTGACATGCTGACTGAGGCTGCGGCATACGTGGACCAAAACTTAGATGGGTTCAGCCTGTCTTATGGTGATTATTCCGCGAACGGGTTAACGCGTTCACTTACCATTTCAGATGTTGCGCTTACCTCTGATGATGGCGATAGCCTCACTATGGATCAGATCACCATTTCAGCGGATGATGATAGTATCCATGTCATTGACGCTTTTCAGATAAGTCTGACTGAAAAGGGGGAAAACCTTGGCACAATTGGCGCATTGGAAATCCGAAACGCCGCCATCCTGAAAACCGATTTAAGGGCATTAGCAATCGACCCGATGCGATTGGCGCAATCACTGGTGATTGATCGTATTATCTTGAAAGACACAGAGTTTAGAAAAGATGGTGACAGCTTCCGCTTTAGCAGATTTGAGCTGACGGATATCAAAGATGCTAGCATGGGAATTTCAGTTGAGGATCTGATGGCGGAAAGTTATGGGGATACGATCAGCGTAAGCGCATTGTCCGTTGATCGCATGGATATCCTGCCTCTTATGCTCTGGAATGAAGATGCGATGATCCGAGATCAGCTAGGCATATCAGAGTTTGAAATTAAAAACCTTAAGGCCACATCAGCCACTGGAACTATTGAGACTAAATTAATAGCAGTCAGCGATATTAGGCGTGATCGCGGAATGTTGACCAGTATCGATATTGTCATAGACGATATGATTTCAACGCCTGATCTGATGAATAGGCCAGAAATAGAAGCGATTATGATGACGACTGGCATTGATAATGTTGTTGTTGACCTGTTGATGAACTATGAGGTGAGTTTAGAAAAAGAAACCGTTAGCATGACTTACGGAATGGATGTTGCGGATCTTGGGAAATTAGATATCTCTGGTTTGGTTACTGGAATGGACAAACAGACTTATGAGATGATTTTTGCTAATGCCTCGGGGGATATCCCGCAGACCATGTTAACACGCACATCGCTTGCCCTAGATCATTTTGATCTGATTTACACGGATGACATGCTGGCAGATATCATGCTTGATGCTTATTCAGGCGGTAATCGTGACGCTTTAGCTGAGAATGTCTCTAGCTCAATTTTGTTTTATGGAATGCTAAGCCAACAGTTAGATTTTGTTCAGCCTTTAGCGGCGGCAACCTCTGATTTTATTCGTGGCGGCAACCGTTTTGCTATTTCATTAAAAGCCAAAGCCCCTCTTAATCAAGGCACTGCAGTTGAAGCCATGAGGGATGGAACCATTAGTGATTTTGTCACCCTGATGGCATCTGGAAGCTAAGCTATAGGCGTTTGTTTTAAGATATGGTGTGAATTCCATTGACCATCCAAGGCGTGGTGGTTACATCGCATCATCAGGTCTTTTTATGGGGCGCCAGATGGATAAAGGCATTATTGAGCGAAGTCGCGATACACTGATCATACTTGCTCAGTCGGCACTAGCGCTGTGGCCAGTTTCAGCTGAAAGCCAGATTGAACTGATTAATATTTCAGAAAACGCCACTTTTCTGATTACTGCGCCAGATGGTGAAAAAACCGTTTTGCGGGTCCATCGGCCAGGCTACCACGATATGGCAACCATTGCTTCTGAATTGGTCTGGATGCAGGCCCTTAACGCCAGTGAAATGATCGCAACTCCTGCTATCATTAAGGGATGTGACGGCAAGCCTATTCAGAGCATCACGCTTCCGGGTCAGCCATTGCATCATATGGTTATGTTTGCTTTTGTGACTGGCAAAGAGCCTGATCATAATCAGCCTCTTGATCTTTTGTTTCGCTATTTAGGGGGATTATCAGCGCGGCTTCATCGTCATGTTCAAGACTGGGTATTGCCCAAAGGGTTCACAAGGCCACATTGGGATATTGACGGCATTTTTGGGTCAATCAAACGCTGGGGCAACTGGCGTGATGCGCCTTACTTAACCCCTGCTATGATGGCAACACTTGAGTTGGCCGAAGCAAAGATTAACAAGCAGTTATCCCTATATGGCAAATCCCCTGAGCGTTATGGGTTAATCCATGCGGATATGCGGCTGGCTAATCTCTTAGTTGAAGAAGGCGATCAACACCAAGTCCATGTCATTGATTTTGACGACTGCGGTTTTGGCTGGTTCATGTATGATTTTGCCTCAGGGATCAGTTTTATTGAAGACAGTGATTATATTCCTGCATGGAAAGCCGCATGGCTTGAAGGCTATAAAAAAGAGCGCCCTCTTTCAGCGGATGATATTGCTATTATAGATACTATGGTCATGTTGCGGCGAATGCTTCTTTTGGCATGGGTGGGCAGCCACAGAGACGCGGATATTGTTGCTGATCTGATAGAAGATTTTGGTCGAGTATCCGCAGAACTGGCAGAGGTGTATTTACGGGATCATGCCTGATCATATCTTAAGATAATGTTGGGATTAGAAATAACGTGTCAGGACAAGGCTGATCTCACTACTGTTGCGGCTATAATTTTCAATATTTGATGTTTGGTTCGTGGCACCAATGCTGATCGTAACGCTTGGCTCATTTTGTTGTGGCACAGACCATCCGGTTAACCCGATGCGATGCTTGATGGTCATCTGGCGGATGATATCATGCCGCCGTATATCACCATGGCTTGGGTTAGTATGAGCATGATCAGCAGTGCTATAGTGGGTTGAAAGGCTAAACAAACCAGGGAAAATATCCTTAGTGATTTCGGAACTGACCCCGAACTCTGCAGCCCTAGACCACTCGGCGGAAGCATCGGTAAATCCTGCCTCTACCCAGCCACTGATCTGAAGGGATCGAAATGTGCGTGTGATCTCCCAAGACACTAATGTCAAAAAAGAAGCTCAAGTTTATCTTGCTGGCCATTTTGGGTCGATTAGTGATGGCGAGACCGCCCTTGATGGCAATTTGGCAAATGTCGAAGTGAACATCCGTGAGGTGGATGGAGAAGGAGTGCCAAGTTTCACTGGCAATGATCAGAAAGCTAATCATATCTCTCAAGGACAATCAAATTAAGCAAAGTTCTTCTGAGCTAACTCTCAAGATGGATATTGTTTGCCTTTGGCATTTGTGTCACCATAAATAGGGAAAAGTTGGATGTTGGGAGAAAGATAATTGTCACCTTCTAAAAAATCTTATGATGTTGTTATTGTTGGTGGCGCCATGTTGGGGTCGTCATGCGCATGGTTTCTGAAAAAGCACTATGGCTTCACGGGGTCTGTTCTGGTGGTAGAACGAGATATGAGTTATGAGTGGGCCTCTACCTCACACACCAATTCCTGTGTCAGACAGCAATTCTCAAACGAATTGAATGTTCGCATTTCCCAATACACGGCAGAGTTTATTCGCGAGTTTCAGTCATATATGGCACCGCTTCCAGATGTGCCAGAGCTGAAAATCCAAAACTTTGGCTATCTCTATTTGACGGACCAGCCAGATAAGGCAGATATTCTCCGGAAATTACAGGGTATTCAGTCTGACTTAGGGGCAGGGACAGTGATCCTTAGCCCAGATGAGATTGCCGCCCGTTATCCTTTTTACCGTCTTGATGATATTATTTTAGGGTCACTAAACACAAAGGACGAAGGCTATTTTGAAGGCAGTACGATCTTTGAATGGTTCCGCCGTGGCGCACGAACCGCAGGCGTAGAATATATTGAAAACGAAGTGGTGGCGATTGGTCGTTCAGGGCGCCGTGTGAATAGCGTAACCCTGAAATCTGGGGAAGAGATTAGTGCTGGAACAATCATCAATGCCAGTGGACCAAGGGCATCGCGCACAGCAGAGATGGCAGGGTTTGACCCCCTACCTGTTGAGCCGCGTTGCCGCTATACCTATATCATTGACGCAGAACATCCGTTGGAACAAGTCATGCCATTGACAATTGATCCGAGTGGTATTCATTATCGCCCTTATGGGCGTGATAGAAATCAGTATATGGTCGGATCACCGCCAGCTAATGATTACCCTCGTGCCCCTGATGATTTTTCAATGGATCACAGTTATTGGCAGGATCATGTTTGGCCTATTTTAGCTAGCCGTATTCCCGCGTTTGAGGCGGTTAAGATGATAAATGTATGGGCAGGGCATTACGCCTATAATACGCTGGATCAAAATGCTATTGTTGGCATTCATCCAGATTGTGACAATTTCATTTTTGTAAACGGGTTTTCAGGCCATGGGTTACAGCAGTCCCCGGCGATGGGGCGAGGGGTGGCAGAACTCATCCTCAACGGATCATATAAGAGCCTTGATCTTAGTCCATTGGGGATTGACCGAATATTGGAAAACCGCCCTTATCTGGAAATGGCAATTATCTGATCATGCGAATAGGACAATAACAAGAAAGGAAAGCATATGACTTTATCAATAGCGGGCATTGCCGTTGCGCCAAAAATTATGGCACCAATGGAAAAGCAGAACGAAGCTGAGGTAACTATTGAGGCCGGCATTACCAATGATGCCCGCGGCCGCAAACGTCTACGGCAAATTAGTGTGTTGTTTAAGGATGACTGGGAAGATGCTTGTCAAGCGATTGGCAAAACGTTGGATTGGTCTGATCGCCGTGCAAATTTGTTGATTTCTGGTGGCAGATCACCGCAACAGACAGGCGGCGTGATCCGTATTGGTGAGGTTGAATTACTGATCGTTGAAGAAACTGCACCTTGCGAAGTGATGGATGCCACCAGCCATGGTCTGCGGCAGGCGTTGATGCCAGATTGGCGCGGCGGGGTATGCTGTCAGGTAAAGCACGGCGGAAATATTAAAATTGGGGATAAAGTGACCATAGAATAAGATCATTCGGGATAAGCCACCTTGCAGGATAAGAATGTTCGCGCTAGTATAGAAACATTCAAAACTGGAAATACCCAATGACAAATATTATCGACAAATGTCTGGAAGCCGGATTACGCATCACCAATCAGCGCCGTATTATTATTGAACTTATTGATAGTGCCGATGACCATCCCGATGTTGATACGATTTATCGCCGCGCTATTGATATTGATGACACCATTTCTCTTGCTACCATCTATCGCACGGTCAGCCTATTGGAACAGGCTGATTTGATTGAAAAGGTTGAGGTTGGGGACGGAAAAGCTAGATATGAACTAGCCCGCGGTCATCATGAGCATCTGGTCGATGTTGATAATGGTGACATCCATGAGTTTTATCACGCAGAACTCGAAGAACTAAAAGAGAAAATTGCCCGAGATATGGGCTTTGAGCTAGTCGGGCACCGGCTCGAATTATTCGGTCGCAAGCTGAAACCCAATTGATTTGATATCCGAAGCATCAAAAGTCTCTCAAGGATAAGCGAAACGGGCAAAAGCTAGTTTCAGAAGCTTTGCAAATCATTCGCAATAACATTGCATTTCACGGCTTTAGTGATAGGATCACCGGCTGATATAAAATAGCCAGTAGGTCACCCATGTTGGGTTCATTGCATCATTATGCCCATGCGCCATCCCCTTGGAAAGGTCAAGGTTGGCTCAACGCTGTTTTGATTTCGGTTTGTCTTATTCTTATCCTTCCGGTTTTAGCTCTGGTCATTACCGCGATGGGGGATAACCGTGATCTGATGCAACATTTGATCGAAACGGTATTGTTTCGGTATTTGAGCAACACCATGATCCTGATCGCTGGTGTGGGAATTCTGACCCTAGGGATTGGTGTAACAACAGCATGGGTGGTCAGCCGTTATGAGTTTCCGTTTCGCCATAGCCTGTCTTGGATGTTGCTGCTGCCTATGGCAATCCCGTCATATATTATTGCTTATGTCTATACAGGGTTTCTGGATTATGCTGGGCCTGTCCAATCGTTAATCAGACAGCATTATGGTTTCACTAGTTGGAAACAATACTGGTTTCCAGAGATTCGTAGCATGGGCGGCGCAATCTTTGTTATGGGGTTGGTGCTGTATCCTTATGTCTATTTAATGGCTCGCACAGGGTTTGGGCAAATCCCTACTCGCGTGTTTGAGGCGACGCTTCTCACAGGAAGAAGCCTGATCAAGCATGTTGGGTTGCCCATGGGAAGGCCAGCGATTATCGCAGGATTAGCCCTTGTCCTGATGGAAGTGGTAGCAGATTTTGGAACGGTGGATTTCTTTGCCGTTGAGACCATCAGTCTGGGTGTTTACAATGTTTGGCTTGGGATGAATAGCATTACCACCGCCGCGCAACTGGCGTTGATGGCATTTGTGCTGGTGTTTATTCTGCTTGGCTCTGAGCGGTATGGCAGGAATAAAAATCGCTTTGTTAATACCCGAAGTGGCATCACAGGTGTGCCAAGGGCTGAGGCAGAGGGTCTGTGGCGCGTTGTGTTGCCGCTAATCTGTCTGTTTCCAATTATCCTAGGTTTTATTTTGCCGGTAACAATTCTGGTTCACTTTAGCATTGGGCAAGGCGTTGGGCATATGTCAGATATTACCAGCGCGGTTGTTCAAACCTTATTGGTCGCAGGGTTGGGAATGGTGGTGATAATGGCATCTGCCCTTACGATTGGGATTATTTCTTGCTATGTGCCATCCCAATTTGGACGGCTTTTGGCTGGCCTTTCCGCTACGGGTTATGCCTTTCCGGGAACGGTGCTGGCGTTAGGGGTACTAGCCGCTATTGGCTATATTGATCAGGGTTGGCACTGGATTGGCCTAGCCGTATTTGACGCCAAATGGGGCCCATTGTTAGGTGGCGGCATCGTGATGTTAATCCTTGCCTATATGGTTCGTTTTCAAGCGGTGGGATTAGGGGCGGTGCAATCTGCGCTTGAAGGTATGCCAAGCACGCTTGTCCCAGCTAGTCGGGTTATGGGGAATGGCTTTGTTATTAGCATCCGCCGTGTTGTGCTGCCTCTTATTAGGCCAGCCGTGCTTGCCGGAGGATTATTAGTCTTTGTTGATATTATGAAAGAACTGCCAATGACGCTGTTGCTGCGCCCTTTTGATTTCAACACGCTTGCGACAATAACCTATCAATATGCCCATGATGAGCTTATTGAAAAGGCGGCTTTACCTGCCTTAATGATCGTATTGACGGGGCTTTTACCCGTTATTATTATCCAGTTTTATTTTAGACCTCGCAAATAAAGCAGTATCCCTATGTATCGATTAATTATTGTTGCTATTTTTCTATTGATGTCAAAATCAGCGATACCCGATGACCAGCGTATCATCTTGCAATCAACAACCTCGGCACAGAACTCTGGGCTTTATGATTATCTCATTCCCTTCATCGCTGAGGATACAGGCATTGTGGTTCATGTAGTTGCGGTTGGCACAGGGCAGGCTATTAGCAATGCCCGAAATTGTGATGGGGATTTGTTGCTGGTACATTCCAAACAAGACGAAGAGCAATTTATCAAAGATGGTCACGGGCTTTATCGCGAAGATCTGATGTATAATGATTATGTTTTGATTGGGCCATCGGATGATCCGATTGGAGCCAGCCTTGCCGATTCCATTAATGCCGCCTTAACGAAGTTTCTTGATCAGGACGCAACCTTTGTTTCTCGCGGTGACGATAGTGGCACTAATAAAGCTGAGCTTAGGCT
>Ga0181583_10002731_pt1 | contig 13005 bp, 15 predicted proteins | sample 071ome_31_FD_132461 | JGI IMG/M metagenome (GOLD analysis project Ga0181583, IMG submission 132461) | Coastal salt marsh microbial communities from the Groves Creek Marsh, Skidaway Island, Georgia - 071405CT metaG (megahit assembly) | ecosystem: Environmental > Aquatic > Marine > Intertidal... | reverse complement strand
CGCGACATTATTCGTGCCCGCAGTGTACGTTCACGTTATCTGGAACCGGGTTTCGCCTACCTGCGGATTTCACAATTCGTTACCGGCACCGGAGCAGAGGTAGTGAGTGCGCTGGAAAACTTTCAGCGCAATGACACTGAACTGGAAGGCATCATTCTGGATCTACGCAATAACCCTGGTGGAGTACTGCAGGCTGCTGTCGATGTCGTAGATGCCTTTATTTCAGAAGGCCTGATTGTTTACACCGAAGGCCGTGAAGAAAGTGCTTTTACCCGTTATGAGGCCACCCCCGATGACCCCAGCCGTGGGGTACCACTGATAGTACTCCTGAACGGCGGCTCTGCCTCTGCCTCTGAAGTGGTGGCTGGCGCTCTGCAGGATCATAACCGGGCCGTGATCATGGGCACCCAGAGTTTTGGTAAGGGTTCGGTACAAACAGTACTGCCCCTGACCAATGAGCGCGCGATTAAATTGACCACGGCGCTGTACTATACGCCCAATGGACGCTCCATCCAGGCTCGCGGCATTACACCTAACATCATCGTAAGACAGGGAAGAGTGACGGACGTGCCGGATAATCCGGCCAACTACCGGGAAGAAGACCTCGCCGGGCATCTAGAAAATTCCGATGAACCGGAGTTAAGTCCAGAATCTATCGATATCAGTGGCGAACGGGTCATCGTTGGCGATTACCAGCTCAACCAGGCCTTGAGCATACTCAAGGGCTTGGCCCTGTTACGCTCTAGGTCCTATTAGGCTGGCAGGCTGGCTGCACTATTCAGACCACAGTACTTAATTAACGTACACAAATGCCTTTTTCACGCATGTAGGCTTTTGCCTCAGGAATGCTGTACTCCCCGAAATGGAAAATACTGGCGGCCAGTACAGCATCCACCTTGCCTTCCTGAATGCCATCAACCAGATGCTGCAAATTACCAACACCGCCTGAGGCGATTACCGGCACCGGTACCGCTTCACTGATAGCCCGGTTCAGCGCCAAGTCAAATCCATTCTTGGTGCCATCCCGGTCCATGCTGGTAAGCAAAATCTCACCGGCGCCATAGTCAACCATCTTTTTTGCCCACTGAACCGCATCCAGTCCGGTTGCCTTACGCCCACCATGGGTAAAAATTTCCCAGCGCAATGGCTCCTGGCCGCTAGAAACCTGTTTGGCATCAATTGCAACCACGATACATTGCGAACCAAAGCGCTCGGCAGCCTGCTTGACAAACTCGGGATTTAACACGGCGCTGGTGTTGATGGCCACCTTGTCAGCGCCGGCATTAAGCATTTGGCGGATATCCTCCAGCGTGCGAATGCCGCCACCCACCGTCAGCGGGATGAAGACCTGGCTGGCGATGTCCTGCACTGTATGAATGGTGGTTTCCCGGCCTTCATGACTGGCAGTGATATCCAGAAAGGTAATTTCATCGGCGCCCTGCTCACAATAACGCTTGGAAACTTCCACAGGATCTCCGGCATCACGGATATCGACAAACTTGACACCCTTGACCACCCGACCATTTTCACAATCAAGACAGGGAATGATGCGTTTTGTCAGACTCATGCCTTACCATCCCATGTGATAAAGTTTTTCAATAACTGCAGTCCGCAGTCCTGACTTTTTTCCGGGTGAAACTGCACAGCAAAAATATTCTCAGCAGCCAGCGCCGAACAAAATGCTTGCGGGTATTCACTGAGACCTGCAACAACAGCGCTATTATCCTTATTCGTATCAGGTGTTACATAGTAACTGTGAACAAAATAAAAATGGCTTTTGTCAGGAATGTTATGCCACATGGGATGAGCAATACCCTGCTCGACCTGATTCCAGCCCATATGAGGAACCTTGAGTAAATCCCCATTGGCATCCCGTTGGCCTTCAGGGAAACGCCTGACCTTCCCGGGGAAAAGCCCAATGCACTCGACGCCATTATTTTCTTCTGAATAATCCATCATTGCCTGCATGCCGACGCAGATTCCAAGAATGGGTTTTTCTTTTCTGGCCTCTCGCAGCAATGTATCAATTTCCAAACGCCGGATTTCAGTCATGCAGTCACGTATCGCCCCCACTCCTGGAAAAATAAGACGCTCAGCTTCATGTATTTTAAGCGGATCTGCAGTAATGCTCACGTCAACACTTGTATTGATGTGTTCAAGCGCCTTCCCCACGGAATGAAGATTGCCCATGCCATAGTCAATTACAACAAGCTTAGTCATTAAGGTTTACTCAAGTGTTTTGATACCTAACTCAATCGGCCTGCCAGTGAGCACTCTTATATGTGCTTCAATATCCGCATAACACTCAGTAGCACGCACTTATGCCGCTACTTTTAGCTGCTGAATTAACAGAAAAATTTCATTTGCGAAAACCGGCAAGCGAAAACAGTTATCAAAGGCTTCCTTTGGTTGAAGGAATGCTGCCCTGCATACGAGGATCCGCTTCAATTGCCATGCGAACTGCACGTCCAAACGCTTTGAAGACAGTTTCGATCTGATGATGCGCATTGCTGCCTTTGAGATTATCAATGTGCAGGGTCACCTTGGCGTGATTGACGAAGCCCTGGAAAAATTCAAAAAACAAATCAACGTCAAAATCTCCGACCCTGCCACGGGAAAACGGAATCTGATAATCCAGCCCTGGCCGCCCTGAAAAATCTATCACCACTCTGGAGAGCGCTTCATCAAGGGGCACATAGGCATGCCCGTAACGCCGGATTCCGGTTTTATCCAGCGCCTTATCAAAGGCCTGCCCAAGGGTAATACCCAGGTCTTCAACCGTATGGTGTGCATCAATTTCCAGATCACCTTTTGCAGTGATGTCCAGATTAATCATGCCATGGCGCGCCACCTGCTCCAGCATGTGCTCAAGAAAAGGCAGCCCGGAACTGACATTGAATTTGCCGGTACCATCCAAATTTATCGTAATGGCAATCTCTGTCTCTTTGGTTTTACGCTCAACGGTCGCAGTTCGTGACTCAGCCATGTTTTATAAAATTCCCGGTAAGGCGAAAAGGGCAATTATACTGCCATTCACACTTTAAAGTGAAAAAATGCGCCCGCTTCATTACACTTGCGTTGATGCTGCAAAAGACCACCAACCCAGATTTTTCCTTTTCTTCCGCTATCCTGAACTGGTTCAAGATACATGGGCGCAAGCAGCTGCCCTGGCAGGAAAATCCGACACCATACCGGGTCTGGATCTCGGAAATCATGCTGCAGCAAACCCAGGTTGCAACTGTCATCCCCTATTACCAGAACTTCATGCAGCGCTTTCCCAGCGTGAGCGCACTGGCTGCAGCTGAAGAAGACCAGGTTCTGCACTGCTGGACCGGGCTCGGCTACTATGCACGCGCACGCAACCTACACAAGACGGCAAGGATCATTCAGCGGGACTATGCCGGTCAATTCCCGAAAACTGTCGACTTGCTGCAAAAACTGCCCGGCATTGGCCTGTCAACGGCGGGTGCCATACTGGCCCTGGCATCCAATCAGCGAGCCGTGATTCTGGATGGCAATGTCAAACGGGTATTAAGCCGTTATCACTGTGTCGAGGGTCTGCCGCAACAAAGCCAGACCATGAAAAAGCTCTGGCAGCTCGCTGAAGAACATACACCCGCACAGGACTGTCGCAATTACACCCAGGCCATTATGGATCTGGGGGCAACCTTATGCACCCGGACCAAACCGGATTGCCCTTCCTGCCCTGTACAAAGTAACTGCCTTGCCTGGCACAGTGGACGTTGTGAAGATTTACCCCAGCGCAAAGCGGCCAAAAGCCTGCCGCTCAAAACTACACATATGCTGATCCTGCTCTCACCCGACAAAAACCAGGTATTACTGGAAAAAAGGCCAGCTCAGGGCATATGGGGTGGCCTCTGGAGCTTCCCGGAGCATGCGGGTGCTGACCAGCTGCAAGACTGGCTAAGCCAGTTCGACTGCAAAACCGAAAACAGCCAATTGAAAAATTTTCGCCATACCTTCAGCCATTTCCATCTCGATATCCGACCTCATTTGCACAGTCTGCAAAATCAGCCTGCCTTTGTCATGGAGAAGCCGGATTGGCACTGGTATGATTTGAAAAATCCCTCAGAACTGGGCCTTGCCGCTCCGGTACAAAGCTTGTTGAAACAACTGGAAAAAGCAATATGAGCAGGAAAGTGATGTGTCGAAAATACCAGCAGGAGCTTGAAGGCCTGCTGACTCCCCCCTATCCCGGTCCGAAAGGGCAGGATATCTACGAAAACATCTCCAGGCAGGCCTGGGAAGAATGGCAGCAATTGCAGACCCGGCTAATCAATGAAAAAGGACTCAGCATGATCAATGCCGATGACCGTGCGTACCTCTTGCAGGAGATGGAGAAATTCTTCGCCAATGAGTCTCATGACGAAGCTGAAGGCTATGTTCCGCCAGAGCCATAGCCAGCCTTAATCCAATCTTGACTAAGCCACCCCTCAACAGGTTTAATACGCGGCTTGCGTATTAGCCTCGATTCCTGAAAAGGGGCTTTCAGCGAAACATTGTTGAGAACAGCTCGGCTCCTCAGCAAGCTTGTAGAAATACAAGTGGCTGAAAATAAGTATTTGACGCCCAGGTAGCTCAGTCGGTAGAGCAGAGGATTGAAAATCCTCGTGTCGGTGGTTCGATTCCGCCCCTGGGCACCATCAGCCTGCTCCAGCAACACCCTAATCCTTCTTATCTCTCTTTATTCATAGCCTTTCTACTTGATTCCTTATTGGAAGGTCATTTAACTTCCTGTTAGACCTTGAAATTAATGAGGGTATCTAGAGGCTATGCATAGGTTGCCCCTGAGCAATCTTACTTGCCAATACCCTAGACTGGTTTTCATGCGTTAAATGTATAGGACCTCAACTTTCAGTAAGCGTCAGCACGATGTCTGAGAACCACGCGCAATTCAGACCAAGCGCTTCATCTAACTCGACTTCTCTGGTCCCGACATCCAGCCGGGCTGAGTGAATACCAAGCAAGACCCAGGGCAGGCTTTGTGTGGCTTCATTTCCGCAGTTAGCGGCCATCACGACTGGTGCTCCGCTCATCCCCCTATGGGTTCGGGCGTCTGTTAAAAAATATCCTTTGCCCTGAAAACGCAAACTCAATGATGAGGCATTGGAAGCATGGCGGACAATTGGGAAATTATGCAAAGTATCATGAAATCCAAGTGGAAAACCCACTATCAACATCGGCGAGCCTATTCTGACCTGCTCGAAAGCTTCTGGTAGATTACCTGGTGTAAAAGCAGTATACACAGCAGATGCCGGCATGGCTTGACGGTCAATTTCAATAACAGCCACATCAATATCGCCTGCAGTATCTTCCCCCTGCCGCCAGATACTTCTCCCATTCTGATACAAAAGAATCGAAAAACCGGCAGTTTTTGCAACATTACTTTCATCAACATGAAACTGAATCTCGATCCTGTTTGGATTGTGACTGCTGATTTCATCTTGTAATACATGCCTGCTCGTAACCAGAAACAGCCTTGCATCTCTTGCAAAAAAAAAGCCACTGGCATTGGTCAGTGGCTTATCAATTTCGTAAGTCCTTATTTGAACTGTTGTCAGTAATAGGGGATCAAGCATATTTCCTGAAACTTACTCTTAAATTATGAGAATTGAAATAAACTTCTGACACTACTGCCAAAGGCAGTGCGTTTCTCAGTTTTCGGATGCAGTGTGTGAACTTTATCAGTCTGTTGCTGCTTGTCTGATGACTGAATACGATCCATCTCGCTTGATTGCCGCACACGATTTCTCCTATTCCTATTTTTAGCAAATTTTTTGGGCTTATGACTATGTTTTATGCGCTCTTTTGGAATCGCTGTATCTGCCTGTACCGAGAGCCTGATGTCAGAAAGGCCATCAACAATTTCAGCTTGACTGGCACTTCTCGGAATTGCCCCTTTTAACAACTTCTCTATTGCGTTTAATTGCTTTTTCTCATCCGGACTGACAATTGAAATAGCCAGGCCACTTGCTCCTGCCCGTCCTGTTCTACCAATACGATGTAAGTAATCTTCCGGCACATGAGGCAAGTCAAAATTTACCACTAACTCCAGTTGTTGAATGTCAATACCTCTGGCGGCAATATCTGTTGCTACCATTACCTGAGCTTTATTATTTTTGAAGTCATCTAAGGCTTTAGTGCGTTGATTCTGACTTTTATTACCATGCAGTGCAACGGTATGAATATCAGCTTTATTCAATAATTTAGCGAGCTTGTCAGCGCCATGTTTGGTTCGGCTAAAAACCAGTGCCTGTTCATTAAAATTACGTAAATAGCTAAACAGAAAAACTGCCTTTTGATCTTTGGGGACATGATGAACCTGCTGACTTATGGCTTTCACAACCGAATTTCTTGGCGAAACATCAATCTCAACCGGCTGATGACATATCGTTTTGGCCAGTGTCCTGATGGAGTCTGAAAAAGTCGCAGAAAACATCAGATTCTGCCTTCTTTTAGGCAGCATACTTTCAATTTTTCTGATGGCATGGATAAAGCCCATGTCCAGCATTCGATCCGCTTCATCCAACACAAAAATTTCAACAGCATCAAGCTTCAGCGCCTTTTGCTGATGTAAGTCCAGCAATCTCCCAGGCGTTGCCACCAGAATGTCAACTCCCTGCGCTAGAACCCTGCGCTGCGGACTAATATTTACACCGCCGAAAATCACAGTGGATTTAAGCTTTTCCTGCTTACCATAGCGGCAAATACTTTCATAAACCTGCGCAGCAAGTTCACGTGTAGGGGTTAGGATAAGTGCTCTAACCTGTTTTGGACCCTGTTGGATTTTTTGCTCTGAAAGCGCTTGTAATATTGGCAAGATATAACCTGCCGTCTTGCCTGTACCAGTCTGAGCCGCAGCAAGAATGTCTTTACCCGTTAAAATTACGGGTATTGCCGATTCCTGAATGGGGGTTGGCGCGGTATAACCGGCCTTACTGACTGTTTCTACCAGTGTTTGTTTTAAACCTAACACATCAAAATTCATATTTATTCCAGATAATAGCATGCACCGCAATACGCCTTGTATTGTCGAAAGTGCAATTTTGTTTTAGCTGCCAGACTCAATAGCCAGGCTGCACGAGTGTGCATTCGATAGGAACTGTTGTTAGTTAAAACCCGATCAAGGATTCACAGGCAAGAGTATTAGAAGGAATAATATTTCTGCGGAAGCTCTAAAACTAATTGGAAGAATCCAGAGAGAAGACCTAAACACTAAAGATCATGCACCAGCCATACCGTTAATAGGCATCAGCTGTTTGCTCACTCTAGCACACAAATTTAAAGATAGATACTAATTACTCCTATCAGGAAACCTGCCTCCAACTGTCCGCCAAGGCAGAATAATATATAAACACAATTCTTTTTTACTTGTGTTACTGTAGCCGCCCTTTTTTCCTTTTTCAGACTGTCCAGCAGCTTTAGTCAATCAGGAAACTTATTTGAACGCGGAGTGATTTTGCCAGTAGTCTTGTCGAAGAAAAATGAACCAGCAGCATACGAACTGATTAATTCCACAGGCAGAGGCAAAGTTATTCTTATTGCCGACCATGCTTCCAACCGCATTCCTCAAAGTTTGAAAAATCTGGGCCTTAACAACCAAATCCTGGATAGTCATCTTGCCTGGGACCCAGGCACTGCAATTGTTGCTAAAGCTTTATCCATTGTGCTCGACGCACCCCTGATAATGGCAAATTATTCACATCTGGTTATAGACTGCAATCGGGCGCCTGATAATAAAGAATCCATTGTGCCAATCAAAGATGGCATTCCGATACCTGGTAATAAAAACCTCAGCGAAGATGAAAAGCTTCATCGGAAAACGGAGATATTTGACCCGTATCACAGAGCAATCTCCGAGCTCATGGATGAACGGAGACATTATTGCGACTGTCTAATAAGCATCCACAGTTTTTCACCCATGCTAAATAAAAATTATCAACCCTGTAAAATAGGCATAGGCTCTGGTGAAGACGAACGACTGTCAGCACTACTTTTACAAGCATTGGCAAAACGTCAAATTCACTCAGTTGGAAAAAACACTCCATTTGCTATCAATAAGAACATTGATTATTCAGTTCCTCATCATGCTGGCAGTCGCAAGCTTCCACATGTAATGTTGCAGTTTAGAAATGATACGCTGAATGAAATCGAAGGCGTTGTCTCACAGGCTTTAATAGTGAGTTCCGCTCTTGAGAGTGCCGCCTACAACTTAAGCACCTTGCAAGAAACTGAATTAATAGTGGCTTAAGCAATACTATCTATTCTTTCTCATTAACCTCAATGGCAAGGCCTGAGATAACTCGCGCCCTATGCTTTCAAACGTGTCTGTGTTGATATGGTTTTTGCCTGTACCATACACCCATCAGCTTAGTTGACAGCATTAATCTTACGTAAACAAGACCTCATTGAATCTAGAAGTTTAGGGTTTGCCCCGTGTAGTTCGCCTATGGGCATCATCTTCTTTTTACCACAAGCCATTCAATAAGCCTCCACTCTCTAGTACAGTCATACCTATGTCTGACGAAATTGATTTGACGGATATCCCCGATGTGCGGGATGGGCTGAATCGCAAAGAACGCGCGATCCTATACTGTCTGCAAAAAACCCAGGCGGAGCTCAATGACAGGAATGTTCCGACCATCATGCTTTATGGTCGTGTCCTTGAGCTTGTTGACATGAGCCAGCAAGAATTTCAGGCGATTCTATCGAGGCTCACCGGTGCCGGAAATATTTAATACTGCTGAGGAAAAACCAATTGAAACCGAACAAGAGTAGCTTTTGCCAGCGCTGCTCTAGTGAGTCTATTTTCAGGGCATGATATCGACGTATTCCGTCGTAACAGGTCCAAAACCTCTGATTTCGACAACAACCGGGCCACCACGCGAACCATCATAATGTACGGCCCCTGCAGGGTGAATCATAAAGCCTCCCTGAGGTATGGCAGTGGTTCTTTCCATATCATGGCTGGCGTCCGTCCCGGCATACCAAGTACCTTCTATGACGGTCACAAAACGATCCGTGCTGTGAAAGTGGGGCTCACTGGAGCCTCCCGGCCAGAAGCGAACTCGCATGATATAAAGCCCCTCCTGATTCGGGTCACCATAAATAACCCTGCGCTGTACCTCTTCCAGGCTTTCATCCCACTCAATATCGTCCAGCTGGATAATGACGAACTCATCATTCATTTGGGCGACTGAACCCGAGAGTCCCACAAGCGACAGCAAAGCCATGCACAGCAGGCTATAGAATTTTTTAAGCATCATTATCTTCTCCGGACTTGGCTTCTTTTTATGACAACATAAAGGCCTAATGTATAGCGAATAGAGAAAAAATGAAATGCCTTGATCGGGCAGAAAAATGCAAAAGAGAAGAAAGGGGTTAAAGAAAGGGGGCGAATTAGCCCTGTTAACCGGCCAGAACCGTGACGGCCTCGTTGATCATTTGCTCACAAATCATGTCGTAAAGCGAACCGACCAGTTGCACGTCCTTGTCCAGCATGGCTCGCAGGGTGTCCGTCTCTTTGTTGATGGCATCGGCAACCACACTTGCAATGGCCTCACTTGCAATATCTTCTGAAGCGAAGGCAGTTGCCAACATGGTCGATATTTCTCCGGCTTCCTGGTAGGCCGCAATGGTGTCATCTACACCGGGAGCCTGTGGCAGCAGGCGGAATTCATCGGCCATCACGCTGTAAAAACCTGCACAGATTGCATAAGCGGTATAGGCCTTCTCTTCGGCCGGTAAATGCTCAGTTTCAGCTGCTGTACTATCGACGGCGACATCCTGCGCAAACCCCAGGGAACAAAGGCTTGCAAGGAGGCCAGCGATGAGTGTTTTTCTGATTATTATAATTTGCATCGTTCAATAGTCTTATTTAATAAGGTCAAAAACAAGCCATTATTCAATTATTATCCGAAAAATCCAGATTATTGGGGGTCAGTGTGATCATCGGATAATCTTCATGAATCATAAAAATCAGCTGGGATATCTGGCCGGCACTGTTGACCCTGATTTCATTTTCATAGGTTTCCCCGCGGGAATCTTCACAGCTTTGTACCCGGACCGTGTTAGCGCCGACTTGTGAAGACACAAAATTACTGCAGTTGTGAGAAAAAAGCACTTGCTGTTCTTCGTTGGCATAATCCAGGGTGCTATCAGATTTGTTGATTCGCATGTTCAGCTCGTCGGGCAGCAGGCCAAAGGCATTGATAATCTGCCAGCTGCCAAAATTATCGAAAGTAATGACTATCGTGCCTTCCTCATCAACAAAATTTGCCACTTGCCCATCATTGGAAATCACCGGAATCATGGTGTAGGTCTCTCCTGTCCAGAGCAGCGTCCAGGCCAGCTCTTCTAGCGGCACTTCATCCGGCCCGTTGATGGCCAGTTGTAGCAGGTCCAGTTGGGTGGAGCGAAATGAAACGGCGCAGCCCTGCAAGGCCAGACAGGCAAAGAGCAAGTACACTATTGGCTTGATCAGTTTCATAGGCTGGGAATCATGCGTAAACGATTATTGTCCAATGCATCATAACGCGCTGGCCTCAGGTCATACCATAAGCGTGAACCCAGGCCATTAAGCCGCTGTCCTCCATCACGCTGAATGGAACGCAGCGATTGGGAATAGGACGCACGGGTGTTGCCGGGAAGTATCTGATCCAGGGGAACCCGTAGATACAGACCTTTGTCAAAACTGCCTTCCCCGAAATCTTCTGCGCTGACATTGGTGAAGGTGGCCCAGGCACCGATCATCCAACCATTATCGAAAGTTCGCCGTACTTCAATCGTCCCACCATGGTCTTTGGCCAGATAGCGTCCGACATGGACAGCCACATCATAGTTGTACCAGGGCGTCGCCCAATAGGCACTGAGATGGCCAGTCATAACCGAATAATCAAGCAGATCAAAATCTTTATCGTAATCTCGCTGCTTCACCCAGTTGATATTGGCACCAAAAGCCAGGCGTGAGCGAAAAGGGCTATACAGAAACTCGGTGCCGACACCCGCATACATTTCTTCCAGAATCCCCGCATAGGAGTGGAAATACAGATCCCGCCCAAGGTTGCCTTTTTTCTGAACAAACAGGCGGTCCAGTCCGGTCGCCCCTTCCTGCAGGTAGCGGGCAATCTCGGTTCGCACATGCGGCAAGACAGAATTTGCACCTCGGGTAATAGAGTCAAATTCATTATCAATATTGAAGTTATAGGTGCCAACGACGGAATAATAATTGCCCAGAGCAACAGCTGCGGTGGTTTTCAATAACAGCTGATAGCGTGCCGGATCATCCGGATCAAACCAGGATACCCGCATGGCCAGATCGGCACCAAAAGACACACTGGGCGTTCGAAAGTTGGTAATGGTCGTGGTGTTAAAAAGTGGCTGACCGGGCTGTATGGATACTAGGTCTTCCTGGGCAAGCCAGGGACGCTCCTGGGCACCGAACTGACGCTGGTAACGGATGGCCTGGGTCCGGATGCCTTCATCATTGAGAGTGACATCAATGGTCTGCACCTGAGGTGGCAGATGGATTTCGGCCAGCGTCAGGAAGCGGTTCAGTGCATCGGCCATCAGCCTGTACTGCACATTGCTCATTTCGAGACTGACCGTTCGGCCATCCTCGCTCATATTGGCAGCACGCAGAATTATGCCGTTTGCTGCAGCATCATCCAGTAAACGCGGATACCAGAAATTACGATCGTCTCTGGCCGATTGCTGCACGACATTGGAGTCCACCGGAATAACCAGGTTCTGGTTGCGTCTGGGCGGCGTTGCCTTGGTATTGGTTGCCGCCGAGATAAAAAAGCCGGTCTGGTTACCCTGCTGGCGGTTGATACCCAGGGTCAATCCTGCCACCGGCTCCCACTCGATGCCATAGCTTATCGGAGATGCATCCGCAATGGTGCCGAAATTTCGCTCCCGCTGATAGGAATCTGAGTTGTATTCGACGATGAGACGGGTATTCCATTGACTCAGGTCGTAAGAGAAACCACCAAACAGGCCAACATCGGGCCCGCTAAAAAAATCATCAAAGTTGACCTTGCCACCGCGTCCTGTTTCAGCATCCCTTCTTTTAAATCGATCGGCTATTCCTGTTAAGGGGTTACTGAAGCTCGACCTTTCTGCCAGGCGTCCCCAACCGGCTCCCAGGCTGAGATCCAGATTACCAAAAGACTTGCTGGCCACCAGGTACTCACTGCCCCAGGCGCCGGTACCCAGCACATCCCGGATACCCAGCGCCAGCTGGGGAAACAGCCGCCGCTCCCGAATCAGGCGAAGTTTGACCTCGTAACTGCGGTCATACAAACCGTCTCCTGACCCGGGCACATCATCCGGGTTGAAAATGGTGTAGCGAAAGGTGGTTTCCAGCCAGGGAGTGGCCTGATAGTTCAGCGAATAAATGTCTGCCACTGTTTGGCGGCTCATCAGGAACTTGAATTCACCATCGTCCATCATGCGAGCACTGGGGGTATCGATTAGACCCGTGGTACCAAAATCCGCAGCTTGTATGCCCAAGGGGAACACTGCTAAGAGCAGCCAGCTTGTAAACTTTAGACTAAATGGGGTGAGGGCTTTCAACATTTTTAACCAGGACTTAAATGAGCGCAGATAGCATAACTTAATGCGATTATCGCAGACAAAAAAAAGGCGGCAAAGCCGCCTTTTCCTGACTACATTACTAAACCTTAGTTGGTCGTAGTAGTAGTAGTAGTAGTAGTAGCGCTATCTCCAGAAGTATCCGGAGAGATAATATCACCGGCTTCGAACTCTGCTCGAGGAGAGTCATCTGTACCCTGGTTGGCTTCTGCAACACCAAAAACAACGGCAACAACAACAACAGCTGTAACCGCAGCAGTAGTGCTAACGCCAAGAATAGTTCCTGCTGCACCCTGAGCATTGGCATTCATGCTGGGCAGAGCAGACATTGTCATGGCAAGCAAAGCTACAGCTAATTTTTTGCTAATAATTTTCACGTTCATTCTCCTT
>Ga0181583_10002730_pt1 | contig 13005 bp, 7 predicted proteins | sample 071ome_31_FD_132461 | JGI IMG/M metagenome (GOLD analysis project Ga0181583, IMG submission 132461) | Coastal salt marsh microbial communities from the Groves Creek Marsh, Skidaway Island, Georgia - 071405CT metaG (megahit assembly) | ecosystem: Environmental > Aquatic > Marine > Intertidal zone... | reverse complement strand
GACGGCGCTGGCGCTCGCGTTCGCGTTTTTGTGGGTGCGCATCGTCGGTAAGAAGAAAAAGTTGGAGGAGGATACGTGCGAGGTGAAGGTGAAGGACGATAAGACTGGGGAGACGAAGACGGAGAAAATTTCGTTGTACGAACACGACGTGCGAGAGTTCAGAAAGGTGCTGACGAGCAACATCATGGGAGGCATCATGGTGACTGTGCTGCACTTTTCGTTTAAAGTTGTCCCGCCGCTGTTGTTGCAATCCATCATGATGCCGTTGAATCTGTGGGATGGTAATTTAGTGCAAGTGCACGTGCTCGGTCGGGGCGAAAAGGACGACGCCAAGTTTAAGCGACCGTGGGAGGAGCCCGTGCAAAAGAGCCCGTTCGCGGCGTTCGCCGAGGCCATGTCGCCGGATGCGAAGGGTAAGCCCGGTCAACGAAAGTCGATCGACGCTCAGCGCGCGAAGAAGGACCCGAAAAAGAACCCTAAGCACAAGAAGTAGTCGGGGAGTCTCGCTCAAACATTCGTTGAAATCAACAATTTACAGAATCTACCTACGCACGTTGCCGCGACTACAATTGTTTTCCTCATCGTCCTCGATCACATCATCTTCTCTGTTTCGTTTGTTGCCGACGGCATCGCGCCAGCCTGCTCCCAGCTCTTCGTCGAGCTTTCGCATGAGACGCGCCTCCACGCCGCGCGCGCTCGCGTCCATGTCGTCGGCGAATCCCGAGCTTGTCGAGGGGAGGTCGATGAAAGGCGCGAGCGACAGCATCGAAGCCTCGACTAAGCACACGGCCATGACGGCGTCGAGACGCGTGGCGACGCTGCGGTACATGAGACGCGCATGCGCTTGCGTGAGACGAATGAGCGATTCGAGCATCCGAATCGTAGTCCTCGCCGCGCTTCGCCCTTCCAAGCGCCTCTGTGCCTGGTAGTACGCCGTCAACAAACGTTCAGCATCAGTGGTTAGCTCGGGATGAATCGTGCTCTTGACGTGAGCAATGTACCGTCGTATTCGCTCGAACGGCCACGCGGCGACGCTCTCGTCTTGCAGATGACGTTGCAAATCGGTTCTTCGCGGCGACTCGCGTTCGACGGGCGGCGGCGCCGGCGCGTCCCGGTTTGATCCCCACTTTTCGAGAGCTCGACCCCACCTCGCGCCGTCCGAGAGCTGTGAACTACCCGGCCCGACGCAGAGTGACGACGCCGACGATCGGCGGCGATCGACGGAGCTCTGCGTGCCCGCGGACGCATCATCCTCTACCGCCCCTAATCGAGCGTGTGTTTCTAAAATGTGAGCACTCACGGCGCGATCCCAGGAAGGTTTTCGATCGTCTCTCAGCACAATCAGACAATCGAATCGACTGAGTAGCGGTGGCGCCAAGCCAGTGTTTACCGCCAGACTCGACCCCATATCAAACTGACCACCTTTGGGATTGGTCGCCCCGATCACCGTCGTTCGAGTGCGAAGCGTCGTGACCATGCCCGCCTTGGCGACGCTCAACGTCTGCTGCTCCATGGCTTCGTGAATGGTCGCGCGCTCCGCCTCTCGAATGGCGTCAAACTCATCTATGCAGCACACGCCGCCGTCGGCTAAGACTAATGCGCCCGCTTCGAGCGCCCATTCGCCGGACTCTTTCGTCGCGGCGACGGTGAGACCCGCAGCGCTCGAACCCATACCGGTGGTCAAAATCGCTCGAGGCGCGACCGCAGCCGCGTACTTGAGCAGCTGCGACTTACCCATGCCGGGATCGCCGACTAAGAGAATGTGCGATTCGCCGCGCACGCGTCCTCCGCTGGCGTTTCGTCGAGGCACCCCACCGATGAGAGCTAGCATGAGCGCGAGTTTCGGCGTCGCCATGCCGAAGATTTGCGGGCACATCGCGCGTAAAATCATATCTCGTCCGTAGAAGGGTCTCGATGCGTGTTCTCGCCAAAAGGATGCAAAGAATGCAGTCTCTTCATCGTTTATCACGCGCTCAACTTCCTTTTGCTTTTGAGCGACTTGAAGACTGACGCAGTGACCGACGAGCTCCACTTGGCACCTTTGTTCTCTTGCGCATTTATGCCACCGACGGCGCACGATGATGGCCATTTTCACGTCATCGCCCGCTTGAACTTTGTCGACTAAATCGCCCTCTAAGACAACGAGCATCGCCCGAGCCGCTGCACGCGTGCTTCCACCGGACAGACCACCGACTGGTTCTTGCACTCGAATCTCCTGGTAGTCTCGCACCATTCGCCTCGCTGCCGGCACCTCTCGAAACGACTTCCCTTTGCACGGTTTCGTCCGCGGGCACGCCGGCGGCGGCTCACCACCGCTTCCCTCCTCCAAGTTCACCGGTATCAAAAACTGATGTCCACACTTGACGCACTCGAACACGTGCTCCGCCTCCAACGATTTCGGCGACCCGACGCGCACAGCCACGCCCTCCAGACACCACATTCGATTCACGTGCGTCGTCCGCATGTTACCGATCCCGGGTACGAGCTCTGGGTACGTCTCACACAATCTGTGCGCGTCCAGACGCGCTCGGACGATCTCTTTCACCGACATTCTCTTCGCCTCTGCCGCCGCGGCCCCGTCGCCCGCCGCCGCTTTTTCCTGTGTCTCTCGGAACAGCGCCCCCTGCGCCGAGCGCAGCGCCTCATCCATCGCCGGCATGAGCGCGAGCGGTCGGTGCAGCAGCGCGTTTCCCAGCACCGGTATCGCGGTGATGAGTTTGAGGGCATCGACGTGCACGGCGTACGGCGCGCGCGGATCCGACGCGAGGAGCATCGTTCGCAGGTCGTCACGGTGCGTCGCGCACACGTAGCGCTCGAACTGTTGCGTGATGCTCAGAGGTGCCGACGTCGACGTCATGATGTGCGTGCGCTCTTCTCGGGCGCGCGGTCGGCCGTCGCGGCGCCGCGCGCCGCGACCGAGAGTGAGGCGCACGCGAGGCGCCCCGGCTGTCGCTCCTCGGTTTCAAACGTCGCCGCGGTGGAAAAATGAATCTAAATGAATTATAAACAATGATTCGCACGTATTGACTACGGATACATCGTGCGAGGTAGTTTACATGTGTACACGTGTACATCGCTCGTTTGACGGACTCACGCGAAGCCGAATCCACTGCTGCCGGTGCGCACGGCGTGGAGCAAACGCTGCGAGCACTGCTCGGCGCTTGTGTACTTCGGAATGCGTAGCGTCAAAAAGCACGTCTGAGCCATGGGAAGGTGGTCGGTCGAAAGCTTTTCATCGAAACGAATCTTAAAGTTCAACCCGTCGAAGCCGCTGTGCGGTAAGTGCGTGTACGCGGCCCAAAAGTGGAGGAGCAACGCTTGGTCGGTGGAGGCAAAGTTGGTGACGGCTTCCCAAAACCACTCAACTTGTCGCTCCTCATCCGCGGTGGACACGCGAGGCTCGTATATCGTCGCTTTCTTCCAAGCTTCTATGGATATTTTCGGGAGCCCGCACACCAAACGTTCGAGATCGACGGGTGACAGCGATGAGAGCAGCTCTGCGGGGATGACATCGCACAGTCCCTTTCGGGCGGCTTGCGCGACGGCGTCGATGCTCTCGCCTTGCACCAATTCCATCGAATTCCAGGCGTACGACTGAACGAATTGCTTACGATTGTGATCGTTGACGAGTATGTTTCGTCCGTCGGGTATCAATTCGAACTCGGACATCTCTCCGTTCGCCAAGCGCACCGTTCGCGTAAAAGTTAAACCGGACATTTCGACCCACTTGTTTGACTCGTGAGATATCGGATGTTCGTACAGAGACATCAACGTTCGACCGAAATCTTCATCCACGGCGGAGAGCTGCGAGATCGAACCTTTTCGACCGAGCAAAGCGTTCCAGATCCACGGCGCCACGGGGAGAACGACGTTCACGTTGCTCGAGATGATGAGACCGATGACTTTGCCAAAAAACATGGCGGCGTGCAGTGGCGCATCCGGACGAAGCGTCAGAAATGATGACGTGTTCGGATTGTCGGACGCGAGATTGCACAGCACAGACTCTTCGGGTTTCGACGGCGAACCTCTCGCGAGGGTATCGACGAGAATCTGCATCGCCTCGCGATTGACGCCGTCGCCGAGTCCGTCCTCGCCTTCAAAGGAGGCGTTCAGGGAACGACCCACGAGGGCGCGCCGACACAGCGAATTGATGGCTCTCCACGCCGATGGGCACGGTGACGTGCGGTCGAGCACCAGCGTGATAGACGACGTGTTTTGAAACTCTTGCGCATGGCGCTTCAAGTCTTTCCGCAGACGCGCTATTTTGAATGAATGAGGGAACACGTCCGACGACGCGCCGATCAAATCAAGAGAGCTCCCGAAATAAAACATGTTCGGAGTCACAGCCTGTAACATGGAGAACGTTTTGTGCCACTTTGGATCCGTCAAGAGCGCATTGACGGCGTTCGCGGCCGTCGCGCCCGCGGGACGAAGCTCCGCGAACGTGTGTAACAAAAGCTGCGTCATGTCCACGATCTGCTGCGCTGGACTGTACACGGGGAATTCGCCCTGCATGTCGCTCAACCAACGCGAATTGCCTAAAAGCGAGAGTCCTCCGCGAATGCCTTTGTGTCCGCCGTCCAACGCCCATCCGAGCATGGCCAAGGGAGCGCCGATTCGCGCCAGAGCGCTTATGCAATCCTGAAGTGAAGCGACCACTGGGTCGAGATCGACGACAACGTCGTCGGATCGTCGAGACTTGCGCGTCATGATTCCTTTCGCTTCAGCCGTGTCGTTGTCCGTCGGAATCTGTAAGCTCGAACGAGATTTTACTCGAACGCCGGATACTTGAGAAAAAGCTGCGGTTAAACCGAGAAGAACCCCGAGACGAACGCCCTTGCGGACGTTTGCACGGTCGTGGAACGAAGCCCCCGCCACGACGGGATCGTTGTTGCTACTCGCCGTCGGGTCGTCCATGTATGCATCGCACGCACGCGAGGCGTTTTCGACCGTCTTGCGAACTTGCTTCGCCCAGATAGAAGCGTCAGTCAAACTCTGCGTCAGTTTCTCCGGTATCGTTGCCTGAGCGAGCTGAACAGCTTCGCACCAGCGCGAGTCTCTCAGAGAAGCGTCTGAAACCACGCGCGCAAAGAGGAAACACATGCCGCTCACTGAGTCAACCACGGTCACGGGAACCTCGGCGTCAGCTAAATCGTGACAAAGCCGTGGTGCGACGTAGGCGAACAATTTACCCCACGAACTGTGCGCGGGTCCACGTTCCATGGCCAAGCCAGTGAGAATCGCCTTCGCGGCGACGTCGCTCATTTCGTGGCGTCCGGGATTGCCGGTGTTCGGAAAAGTGGCCGAGATACCGTTTGAACCCGTGCTCCAACAGATGAGAACATCGGCAAGATGCGCGAGCGTTTTCCACCAACTGGCTGCTCTCAGATAAGGAGGCCCGCCAGCGTTGTGATACGCTTCGAACACCATGCGAAGGACGACGGTCACGGCTGTGCAAAACATGGACGCCGGAGCGACGTTTGCCGTAAACTCACCGTTCGTTTCACTGAGCAAACCATTCATGATACATATCTGCATTGGCATGCAATGGACCGTCAGCGAACGACCGAGAACGGCGCACCAGCGACCATCCTTGGCAGATTGTACTGCGAGACGTTCGCAGAGAAGGGTTGGTTTGCCGAGACCCAACTGAGCCACTTCTTCAGAGTTCGAGTAACCGAGCAGTTCCCACCGAGCGATGTGCTCGAACAACTTGATCGTGTTCGGTGATTTGGTTTTACCCTTTCCAGTGTCTAGCAAAGGGGCAGACACAGATCGAAGCCGAGTCGACAGTGCCGTAACGAGTCGCGTGATACCGGTCGCTTCGCGCATCCTAGCCTGGCTAATCGGTTGATGCGCCGGAACGCGGACAGCCTGACCGCGCTCATTGAATGTCAATCGCGCGTTCATACGCGTACTCATCGCGAGCCGAGAAGCGTGAATTCGCGCTTCTGATGCCGCTTCGGTCGGCTGGTCGTCGCCTTGATTCTCCGGTGGAGGTTGCATCCAGTCTTCTGTTTGTCCTTCATTCAACCAGTCCATGAAATGGCGATCGCTCGCTGTCGCTTCACCGCGTCCTTGATGGTTCGCATGACGGTGTCCTTCACTCTGAGAAGCGGTGTTGTTGTTGACTCCATGAAGCTCGTGAAGGTCGACGATGTCTCCCGACGACGGCGCCGGAGGCGCCACGTCACTACCCCCTCGCGGTAAAAATCGCAACGCTCTCTGAGTAAACTGCCTGACCGTTCCGATTGAACTAGGTTCGACGTCCGACATTTCATCTTCTCGCTGACGCTGATGTTGTTCACGGTCACGCTGGTGAACGAGACGCGCGACGGCGTCGCTCAAAGGAATCGCGTTTTCGACGCCTTGCTGAGACGCGCGCGAAGCAGGAGGAACATCACCGTCACTCGGTCGCGCATCACTGAACTCGCCACGATGCTCATCGCCCACGGGCGTCATTCCGGCTAGCGGCGTGCTCGCTCCGCTCACCGATCGCCAGATTTCTGACCAAGACTTGGGAACATCCGTCGGTTCTTGATCGTGAGAAGCCGTTGTGGTGTGCGACGGCGGTCCGTGATAGCTTTCGTGAAGTTCGGTGAGCGCATACGGCGTCAATTGAATGATTTGCGTCGGATCGTAGGACTCAAATTCCGTCTGTTCACTAGAACCAGAGGGATTATCCACGCCTTCCAAGATTTCATCCAAGTGCGCGCTCAAGCCTTTGATGGTTCCGCAGTTGACTCTCCAAGCTCTACGCAACTTGCCCAGTTCTACGAGAAATCGCCCGGCACGTCTTGGGTCGTACAGATTGCCTTCATTCGTCGAAGTGCCAATCACCTTAAAAATGAGAAACATGCATCGGTTGAGTTGCTGAGACGCAACAGATCCCGCTTCAATCGCTCCGGTCGCCTCGCCTCGCAACAACGGCATCATCGTATTGAACGCATTCTGCACGAAATCCATGTAAAGGTACGCCAAATCTAAAACACACGGGCCTTGATCGCGATTTTGCATCACCTGAAACGGATCCACTTCGAGCACGCTTTTAGCCTGCGCCGTCGCGCGCTGTTGCAACTTGAGCAACGCCGCCTTGGTAGCCGCCAAGCTGTCGCCTCTGCCCAACTTGATCTTCTCGTTGTGACCCAGAATCCTCGCCATTTTCGACAACGATACGCTCAACTGCTCCGCCGGTTCCGCCAAGTCTTGCAATTGTTTCTGCACAATATTCACGAGGTCGGCGCGCGTCCCCGCGTTCGGAAGTCCAAGCGCCGATGCAAGAGACTTGAGTTCCCACTCGGACGCGTGCTGTCGCCAGTTCCACGCCGCGCTCAAAGGCTGCACACCCGGCGATCCGATGCCAACAGACGTCGGCGTGTGCACCGGCGTGTGTACCGGCGTCCCCAGCGACGTACCTGTCGCCACAGGCGACGCTCCCGGTGACTGTCCGTATCGTGCGAGAAGTTCGTTCAACAAGTTATCCCTCGTCTCCGGCTTCAAATCGGCGATCGTCTGCGCGCAAAGTCACGTGTACTCGTCAGTCGCGCGTTTTACGAGCATCCACATCCACCATTCACCGTCCACCGCGACGAACCCACCCTCGGCTCCCCCGTCGCGCGCGTCTCGCCTCATCCCTCGTCGTCCCCGCGCGTCGCCGTCGTCCCCGTCGTCTCGTCTGACGTTCTCACGCACCCGCAACACATCCGCCTCAGCCGCTCTGCCCTCGTTCGCGCTCGTCAACCGCCGACGACTCGGCCCCGGCGCGTCTGCATCCTCCGCGCGCCCTTCCGCGTCCGTCTCGGCGCGTTTCCGACCGCGCATGTCGTCGACGCGCCCCCACCGCGAGATCGCCGCCTCACGTTGTCGTCGCCTTCCCTCGCCTCTCGCGCGTCTTCTCGCGCGAGACGCCGCGCGAGACGCGCGCGAGCGACGGAGAAACTCTTCCCACGTCCACGCGCGAGCGTTCGACGGCGACGCGCGCGCGCGAGCGTCGGCGCGGTGTGTCGAACGCGACGCGGGGTTCGACCGGCACCAACTGCCAAGGAGGGGGACTCGGTGACGAGTCGTGTGACGAGTCGTGTGAATGACGAGTCGGGAATCGTCGCGAGTCCCACGGTGCCGAAAAGGGAAAACTCGCGCGAGGGTCGGCGGACGTCCTCCGCCGCGCGCGGGCGTCGCGCGTCGCGCGCGCGGGCGATACACGCGCGCGCGCGACGACGACTCAAGTTCGTTCGCGTCGATCGCACCCGCCGTGGCATGGCGACGAGCGCGTCTCGAGCGTACGCGTGTCGACGAGGCGCGCTCGCGGGCCGAACGCTCGAGACGCGCGCGCGACGCTCGGTGGCGAACGTCGCGACGAGACGCGGACGCGCGAGCCGACCGATCGTTCGCGCGGATTCGGAATCCATGGCGGGGATCTCCACGCAACCGACGGATGAGGACGTGAAGACGTTCAACCGGCTCATGCAGGCGAGCTCGTGGGAAGAGATGGTGGAGAACATCAAGGCGAGCGCCAACGCGGGCGAACTCTCGACCGGGGTGCTGGGGGCGGGATATCTGGTGTTTTCGGAGAGTAAGAAGCGCGGGGAGAACGCGCAGACGCTGAATGTGTTGCAAAATATCATTCAGGTGATGACGCAAGCCGTCATGACAATGACGGCGTCACCGGCGCAGCGCGCGATGGACGAGTTGATGGAGATTCCGGTCGAGGAGGAGCGAAAGCTCGTGGATAGGATCGAACAGGCGTATAATGACGGCGTGGATTCATACGGCATCGCGGAGTGTCTGAAGGAATTTATTCAAAACTTGCAAGTGCAAGAGATGTCGTTCGAACTCGAGACTGCGAGAGCGCGAGACGCCAAGTGGGACGACAAGCTCGCCCAACTCGAAACGTTAGAGAAGGAGCGCGTCGAGGCGCAAAAGCGCGCGATGAATATTCTCAAACTCATCGGCGTCGACGTGCCGACGCCTGATACGACGGCACAAGCGTCCGCCGGCCCCGCGCCGGAGTCCGCCGCGCCGTCGCCCTTCCAGGACCAAACGGATTGATGACGTGCTCGCTCGCTCGACGTTGTAATCTCACGCTCGTATTCTCGACCGACGATACATTCGCGTCGTGACTCGCTCGCACCCCCTGCCCTCCCGCGCGCGCGCGTCGTCCGCGTCGGTCGCCGCGCATCTCGGGTGCCCAAGCGCCCAAAAAGCGCGTCGACCGACCGAAGCGTCGGCGTCTCGCTGTCACGTCATAGCTCGTCGCGCGTCGTCGCGCGAGCACGCTCTATCGCACACATTCGAGAAACACACATCGACGTCGTCATGCGCGCGTCTCACGCGCGATCGGCGCCCATCGGGCGCGTCGGTGAACGCCTCGCGCGGCGCGGCGCGGCGCGGATGGGTGCGGTGACGCCTCGGGCGATGCCGCTGCGCAGCGAGATGGCGGGGCGCTCGCTCGCGGTCGATGGATCGCGGCGATGCGTTGCCAATGCGGCGTTACTCGCGGACGCGCCCTCGCGCGCGAGAAAGGTGCGACTACGGCGCGAATTTCGTGACGACGGTCTCGTCGAGACCCCGCGCTCGGGGCGGAAGACTGACGAACGCGTACCGCGGTTTTCGACGAATGACAGGCCTCGGGCGCGCACGGGGCGCAGATGTGCTCGGTGTTGGGCATGTACGACCCGAACGCGGCGATGGAGGAGGGCCGAGAGGAGCTCATGCGCGAACTGAGCGCGAGGATGCGCACGCGAGGACCCGACGGCTCGGGCTATTACGGCTCGAAGCGGTACGGTTTGGCGCACGAGCGCCTGGCCATCATGGATCCGGAGGGTGGCAAACAACCGATCGTGTACGAGGACGGCGCAAAGACGTACGCGGTGTGCGCGAACGGTGAAATTTACAACTTTCGAAAGCTTCAAGCCAAGTATGGGTTAACCGCGGCTAAAACTGGGAGCGACTCGGAAGTGTTGCTGCAATTGTACAAGCATCTCGGACCAAAGTTTGTGCAAGAGCTCAACGGTATTTTTGGATTCGTCGTCATTGGTGACGACGGCGATCACATGATTGCCGCGCGTGATCACGCCGGTATCAAGCCTCTGTACGTCGGCTACGGCAAAAACGGCGTCATGTGGTTCGCCTCTGAGCTCAAGGCCATCGTGGACCAAGATTGCGACCGCATCGAGGAATTCCCGGCTGGTTACTACTGGACGCCGGAGGAAGGATTCGTGAAGTGGTACAACCCGGCTTGGGACTTTGACGACGCGGTGGGCACTAAGGATACGTCACACGTTCGCGCCGTTCTCGAGGAAGCCATCTTGGACCAGACCATGGCGGATGTCCCGATCGGACTTCTCCTTTCTGGTGGTCTTGATTCGGCCGTTGTCTCTACCGTCTTGAAGCCGTTCCTCGAAAAGAGCGGTCAAGAGTATCTCTCCTTTACGGTTGGTCAAGAAGGCTCTCCGGACGTCACCGCCGCGCGCATGATGTCCGAGTTCCTGGGAACGAAGCACCACGAGTACCTCTTCACCTCTGAAGAAGCGTGCGCGAACATCGAAAACGTCATTTACCATCTCGAAACGTATGAACCGGAATTGATTCGTTCCGCCATCCCGAACTACTTTTTGGCCAAGCTCACTTCCCAGCACGTCAAGGTGGTTCTCACTGGCGAAGGGTCCGATGAACTCTTCGCCGGTTATCTCTACTTCAGAGACGCGCCGAGCTCCAAGCACGTCCACAACGAGCTCCGACGTATCTTTGGGCACTTGCACAACGTCAACTGCCAACGCGCTGATCGCATGACCATGGCGCACAGTTTGGAAGCTCGAGTGCCGTTTTTGGATCCTAGAGTCATCGACGCCGTCATGGAAGTCGATCCGAAGTACAAAACCATCGAAGGTGAAGCGAAGCCGGAAAAGCACGCACTTCGCGCTCTCTTTGACGGTGAAATCCCGGATCCCGTGCTTTGGCGCACGAAGGCGATGCAGTGTGAGGGCGTCGGCCTGAACTGGGTCGACGACCTCCAAAAGTTTTGCGAAGAACAAGTTTCTGATGAAGATTTTGCCAAGGCTGAATCTATGTATCCGATTAACCCTCCGCACAGTAAAGAAGAGATGTACTATAGACAAATCTTTGAGAAGCACTACCACGGAATGGACAAGTTTGTCCACGTGTGGGAGGGTGGTTGCCGAGCCGGAGGCGCCGCCTGGGAGAATGACCAATACACGAGAGCCGGCGTGAAGAACGTCAAACAATTGGCAAAGGGCCTCACCGGCGTTCGTGGAGCTTAACATATTGGCGGCATTGTTTAAGAAGTCCACTTTATTCACTCTTTCGTCTTGTATTGTTGATAGCTGATGCAATCATTTTGTTAGAAAAGACAGATGATCTGAACTCTGTTGACAAAACTATCCCGCTACCTAAGACTTCGCCACCCGACTCACGAGCTTGGACGATGGATCCAACGTGTCTGCTTTCCCATCCGAAGAATTCGTAAACACGAACGTGCGCGCGTCTGTGACGGGAAAACTTTTCGCCACCAAGGCTTTTCTCGGCTTGTACGCCGGATACGACATGCGATCGAACACAACCGCACCCGCGCACGTGAGCTCTGAATTTTGGCACGACGACGCGGCTTTGGAGATGGACCAGTCGCACTGCATGCCAACTTTGTGCGTGATGTGAATCTCTCCCTTCTCGGGGACGAGATACGAGGAGGCGCCGGACACGAAGCTCTCCACCAGGGCTCGATTCGCCTCGAGTTCCTCTGCGCTTCGCGCGTCGAAACCATTCAACGCCGCCTCCTGCGCCGTTCCGTCCGCCGTGCGCGCGACGCAGGGAAAGTTCCACACTATGCAATCGTACTTCTCGCCTCGACACTTCTCTGGCAACGTCTCGTCCAACGCGCTCGCGTCCACCCCGTGCACCACCGTTGCCCCCGTCTCTGCCAACGCCTCCAACGTTCTCGCGCACGACTCCCCGTAGATGCTCTCCAATGACTCCCTCGTCTCGTACGACGTCGCGACGACGCCCTCGCCCCCGAACGCGCGCGCCAGCGCCAACGAAAACGAAAAATCACCGTCGCCCACCGTCAGCAGCCGTCGCCGCTCCCTTCGATACAGTCCCATGCGTTTCACCGACCCTCCGCTCGCATCTCGCGCGTACCTCGGGCACGTCTCCGGCCGAGCGTTCGGCGCGTTCTGCGCGCCCGCCGCCGCGAACACGGCGCGTCGACACGGCACGCACCCGCCCCGCGCGCACTTGAGTTGTCCGAGACACATGAAGAGCGGAACCTCCTCTCGCGCGTTCTCGTCGTCGTCCTCCTCCTCATCGTCGCCCCCTCGCGCGCGCTTGGCGCTCGGCGCGTCGTCCTCGCCGTCCTCGCCCCTCGTCGGCACCGCGCGCGCGTCGTCCTCACAGTCGCGCGTCGGTCGAATCGACATCGAACGCTCGCGCGACCGTCACTGGCGTCACAAAGCGATGCCCGCCGTCGCGAGACCCGACGCGCGCGCGCGCGCGTGCGCGCACGACCCCACCGACGAACGTGCGTCTCAACGCCCCGCGCACGACGCCTCGCGAGGCCCGACGCGCGCGCTCGACGACGCGTTCGCGCGAGTCGCGACCACGCGGTGCCTGGATTCCCGACCAACCGAAAGACTGACGGACCGACGACGCGCCCGACGACGACGCGCGCGCAGCGCCGCACGAGATTCCGCGCGCGTGTCACTACCTCGTCTCTCTCGAGTGCGCGCGGTGCGGCCGACGATGCGCGGCGTGCGATGTGTGCGATGCGTTGGTGACGAGACGATCGACGCGAGGCGGACGTCCGGCGTCGGCGTGCGCCGCGTGCGGCGCGCTCGTCGTAGAGGGCGACGCGCTGCGCAGAGACGTCGGACTCGAACCGTGCGATCACGTGGACGCGATCTCGGCGGTGGAGATGACGATTCGAGCGGGGTGGTCGCGCGAGCGCGTGCTCACGGCGAAACGAGAGGCGGCGACGCGACTCGAGCGCGAACG
>Ga0181583_10002705_pt1 | contig 13080 bp, 10 predicted proteins | sample 071ome_31_FD_132461 | JGI IMG/M metagenome (GOLD analysis project Ga0181583, IMG submission 132461) | Coastal salt marsh microbial communities from the Groves Creek Marsh, Skidaway Island, Georgia - 071405CT metaG (megahit assembly) | ecosystem: Environmental > Aquatic > Marine > Intertidal... | reverse complement strand
TTGAAACGAGCATAATTCACCTCAAGAAAAGGTTGGACATAATCCCAGAAACAGAATCACTTGAAAGGATGGAGGCACTTGCGGATTTAGCCCATGTCTACGCTACCCTTGGCGAATTAGAAACTGCACAGAATATGCTTATAGAATCTCTTGACATTGCCTTGCGGATAAATGACCTATCGGGAATATTGGTAAGTAAATGGGGCCTTGCTGATTTGGCTGAAATTTCTGACCAGCCAGATGAAGCTATGGTCCAGTTGTCTGACATCATGACGAAATTTATGGAAGAAGGCGAAGTGGTACCGGACATGGTAAAACAACGCGTTGCTAAATTAACTGAGGTACAGTGATATTCATACATTGAATCAGTTTACGATAGATTGAGGGATAAAATGGAGTTTGATATTTTCTTCTCAATTTCTCAAACTCCAGACCATAACGGATTTACTCCGAGTGAATCTGAAATGTTTTCAAATTACTTTGAACAACTTCAAGCTGCAGACAAATTAGGGTTTGGTGTCGCATGGATTGCACAAGCTCACCTTTCAACTGAAACACAACAGATGAATACATCTCCAGTTGTTCCTCACTGGAAGGGAGAAGTAGGTCTGTGTACCGATTTTTGCCAACTGGCTCTAGAATCCTTTAGAAGGACAAATCGTATCGATGTCGGCTCAGCAGTAGTAAGCATACTTGCAGGAGGTGGTCCGATCGCACTCGCAGAAAGGATAGCAAACACTGTACAGTATCTCTCATTCATCGATGACACCAGGAAATTACATGTTGGATTTAGTGCAGGCAGATTCGAATTTATGGCTAAGCCATATGGTATTGTTCCAAGAAACGAAATCGAAAAGGCTTCTTGGCCCGCTCTAAGAGGTCAAATATTTATGGAAGCAAGTGAAATTTTCTTGCGCTTGCTACGTGGTGACACATTGAAATCAGATGATGTGAGGAATACAGTCCTAAGTAGGGATAATTTTCGTAGCGATGAAGATTGGCACAACGTTCAGAAGGTAGCAGGAGAAGAATTGGATAGTTATGAAATCGAAAAGAGATATAATTTTGAAGAAATCTCGATTGTGCCAAAAGATTGGCCACGAAATCGACTTGAATTAGTTGCAGGAACGCATGATCCAAATGCTCAAAAATTTGTCAATCAATTTTTGCCTGTCAAGGTTTTCAACCTTTCTATAACCTCTCCAGAGATAATCGATTCTACTCATGAAAGAATGAAGCAAGTGTATCATGAAGCAGGTGGAGATTGGGAAAGAAGGGACATGCCCCGCACAACATTTGTTTTTCTTAATGCAGAACAAGGCCTCACTCCTGAACAACAATCCGAAGCTGCTAAACAGGAAGCAATGCTAGCATTAGGGGAATATTGGAAAGCGTTAGAAGGGACACTTGACCCATCTAAAGTAGAGCGAGCAGCAAATAATGCATTAATTGGGAATCCGGCAGAAGTTGCAGCTCAGGTGAGAGAAAGATTCCACAAAGACGACCGCCTTATGTGCTGGTTTGATTTCTTCAACCATGATAATAAGAGGGTTATTCGAAATATGGAAGCATGGTGGAGTGAAGTAGTTCCCCTATTGGAGTGATTATATGGGGTTACAGCACGATGGAAACTCTGCAGTTGCTCCGGGAAGGCCGGGCTCGAAAGTTTTCCCTGAATCACCACTTGGCGAAGATATCGAAGGTATTCCAACCGGCAGAGATGTTGAATGGGAGCCTTTGGTGGATTACAGGAGAAATGGGGTTTCTGAAACCACAATACACGGTGCTGTAGCATGGTGTCATGGTGATGAAGTGATTCACTCCTTTGGAGGAAATGTTCTATGTTATGGTCGTTCGATGATGAAACCCTTCATGATAAAAGCATTCATAGATGAATTGAATGACTGCACTTGGGAACAGAAAGCGATTGCAGTAGCAAGCCATAACGGAGATACTGAACACGTTGCAGCCGCACAATCTTTGCTTAACGAAGCCGAGTGGCCGTTAATGCTAACCCCCTTGGACGTACCGCTTGTCCAATTTGGTAGGCAGGTCAGACGCCCTCGTAGATGGTATCATACATGCAGTGGTGAACACGCTGCGATCCTTGCCGGATGTAGGGCTAAAGGTTGGAATCGAGCAGGATACACCCTGCCTAGCCATCAGGTTTTCAAATCGTATATTGAGCAATTGCGAAGATTCCTTGGAGAAGATTGGACTCCGCTTAGAATCGCAAAGGACGGTTGTGGTCTTCCAACGGTATCCAATACCGTCGCCGAATTGGCAAAAATATATGCTGGCCTGGTCAGAGATAAAGATTCAGACTGGATTTGGGAAGCGATGTGTAAACATCCTGATTTAGTTGGTGGCTTCAATCGATTAGATTCAACTATTTTGAAAATAGGTGATGGCAAGGTTATCGCAAAAGAAGGTGCAGATGGCCTTCTCGGTCTTGCAATTGAGCATCAAAATTATCCAAACGGCTTAGGTATCGTGATAAAAATCGCACACGGCTGGAATTCTCAGGCGACTTGGTATATTGCTAGAGCGATTTTGGGTTGCTTGGGAATTGAACTCAGAAACCCGTATCCTTTGCACAGACAAAAGGCATTCATCGTTCCCGGAATTGTACCCGATGAACTACATGAGATTCTCGAAACCATTCCTACATGGGATGAGTGGGACCCTGACAAGGATAGGTGGCTATATGAGGTGGACTTATGATAGAAGTCCTCAATTTAGTCGGTGGAGAGTTCGTAGGAGAAGATGAGTCATTTGATGATATATCTCCTTTGGATAACGAAGTTATAGCCTCAGTTCCACGAACAAAAAATGTCGATTCTGCAGTGTCTAAAGCAGAATTAGCGATAGATGCTTGGTCTAATCTATCAATCTCAGAAAGGTCTGAGTGGCTTGACAAGATTGCAAACGAATTGGAATCCCATATCGAAGAAGTTGCTAGATTAGAGTCAATAGATACAGGTAAACCAAGAGAAGTTGCACTGAATGTTGACGCTAAGAGGTCGGTGTATAATTTCAGATTTTTCGCAGATTTTGGTAGAAATATGTCCTCACAGACATTTGAAATGGAAGATGCAATGAATTTCGTTCACAGGAAACCTGTTGGAATTGTTGGACTTATCTCCCCATGGAATTTGCCCTTGTACTTACTATCGTGGAAAATAGCTCCTGCATTACTAATGGGAAATTGCATAATCGCTAAGCCGAGTGAACTTACACCACTAACTGCTCACTTATTGGCTAAAATTACAGTAGAAATTGGTTTGCCACCCGGTGTACTGAATATTGTTCACGGATACGGGCCCGAAGTTGGCCAAGCCATTGTTGAACATCCAAAAATCAAGGCGATTTCTTTTACAGGTGGCACGGCTACAGGAAAAATTGTTGCGGCTACGGCGGCTCCTATGTTCAAGAAGTTGAGTCTCGAACTGGGTGGTAAAAATGCAGCAATAGTATTGGATGATGCTGATTTATCCAAAGCGGTCCCTGGTGTTTTAAGGTCATCATTCCTAAATTCTGGACAAATTTGCTTATGTGGTTCAAGGGTTCTAGTTCAAGAATCAATTTATGATGAGTTCATGAGTTCATATCTTAAAGAATTAAGAGACTTTGAAATTGGTCCCTTGATTAGTGTTCAGCATAGGGATAAGGTGGCATCGTACATTGAACTTGCACAACAGGAAGGTGGAGAAATTCTTGCGGGAGGCAACATCATCGACAAAAATGGCGCATTTATCGAACCTACAGTGATTGGAGAATTATCTCACCTTTCTAGAACAGCGACAGAAGAAATATTCGGACCAGTAGTTACAATTCACAAATTCAATACGGATGAAGAAGCGATTGAAATCGCCAATTGTACAGAATATGGTTTGTCAGGATCCGTTTGGTCGGAAAATCGTGGAAAAGAGTTAGCAGAGCGCTTAGATTCGGGGGTAATCTGGGTCAATACTTGGCTCCATAGAGATTTACGTACTCCATTTGGCGGAGTGAAAAATTCAGGAGTAGGAAGAGAAGGTGGACAATGGTCTGTTGATTTCTTTTCAGAATTCAGTAACATTTGTGTAAAGAACAAATGAACACAGGTTCAAAAGCAGTCGATGTAATTCGGGGACATGACAAAGGAATTACCGCTGTTTGTCCTTCCAATGATTTTACTCCCCAATGAAGTACAGCATCTTCGAATCTTCGAACCAAGGTACAAACAAATGTTAGATGATTGCTTACTAGACGGGAAAAATTTTGGATTAGTTATGAGTGATGAATTCTCAAATGTCAACGGTTGGGATGGCCCAAGAGATTATGGTTGTGAAGCGGAAATTATACATCACGAAACAAAAGGATCTAATCACTTTATCGAGATAATTGGTAGAAGACGATTTTTTGTAAAGAAGGTGGCTGAACCAGCTTTACCTCCATTCAGTGATGCGTCTATGGCAGACCTTATTTCAGTCGAGGGAATATTCCCTGACTTGGAAACGATAATTGAAAAGATTCCTGAAAATTCTTCAAAATCCAAATTATACATTTCAGCTGAGGTCGAATTTTTAGAGGAAACCGATAATATTTCTGAAAATAAGTTAGATGAATTAGAGGAGATTTTCCGCACAATTTTGGCCAAAATTGGGAAATTGATGAGATTAGATGAAGCAATTTTCGATGAGTGGATTGAAAACCAAGTCTCAACAATTATGTACAATAATTCCAACACTGTATACACGTTGGCTGCAATGACTGTCAGCGATCCCGAGATAAGATATGAGATGCTTGAATGTAATGATGAACAACAACTCTATGATATGCTTCTCAAGCAACTCGATGTCATTCAAATTTGAGAAAATTTAGGTTAGCGAGGATTGAAAACTGTAGCACCTGTGGAATAACTATGTCCGTACATGGGCAAGCAAAGAAAGTAACAACCCATACGCTTCAGGAAATGAAGCGTGCTGGAGAAAAGATCACTATGCTAACCGCATATGATTACAGCCTCGCAAAATTAGTCGATAGAGGCGGTGTCGATGTTATTCTAGTCGGGGATTCAGCATCCAATGTTATGGCTGGTCGAGACACAACCGTCCCAATGAGCCTCGACCACATGATTTACCATGCACAATGTGTTGAAAGAGCCGTTGATAGGGCACTTATCGTTGTTGATATGCCGTTTGGGTCGTACCAAGGAAATTCAGCAATAGCATTGGAGAGTGCGATTCGAATTATGAAAGAATCTAGCGGTCACGCCGTCAAATTAGAAGGTGGTTCAGAAATCGTTGGAAGCATAGAAAGAATCCTTACTGCTGGAATTCCAGTCATGGGTCATCTTGGATTGACTCCACAATCCATATACAAATTTGGAACTTATACTGTTCGTGCAAAGGAAGATGAGGAAGCTGAGAAACTAATTTCTGACGCTAGGATATTAGAAGAGGCCGGGTGCTTTGCAATCGTCCTTGAGAAAATCCCAGCTCACTTGGCAAAAAGAGTTAGTGAATCCATTTCAATACCAACTATTGGAATTGGAGCAGGTGCTGATTGCGATGGTCAAGTACTGGTTTTACATGATATGTTGGGAATTACTACAGACTTTAGTCCGAGATTCCTAAGGAGGTATTTAGATTTAGAAAATCAAATTACTTCCGCAGTTGAGCAATACTGCACGGATGTGAGGTCGAGGGATTTCCCGAATGATGAAGAATCATATTAGAAAATCGCATCAAAAAGCATAGCACCAGGAATGATGCTGAAAGCAATCCCAAATCCGTGCCAAACACCGTATTTAATCGGTGGCTGATTGGTTTTAGACCAAGATGCAGATTGCCATACCCAAACCATGAAGGGTATTGCGATGTTGAAATAATTAGAACCAAGTGACCATACAATAGCCATTGGTATACAAACCAAGGCAACACCAACAGCATGGTCCTTAATTTCCCCAGAATTAGTAATTTTACAAAGTAAGGGCGCCGCAAAAACAGCAATGATTAGACACAATATCATTGGTGGAAATCGGTGTATTGAGAGGCTAGCTGCGCATAATGATATCAATACAACACCAAATACTGTAGGCCATACGACATGGCGGAATTTGAGGTCACTATTGTCTCCCATGGGCTGTCCGAGTCGGAAGCGAATCATAGAAGATGCGGAACCAAGTCGCCTATACATGGCGAAAGGCAGTATCGTGGCGGCTTGTCTGGCTCCACATCCTCCGCACCTCGTTTATGCAGAGAACCCATCGCAGAACGAACCTAATTCTGAAGGTGGTTGGGAGCAGTTGAGATGGGGCTATGAACGCCTGAGAGAATCTATCAAAAACATCGATTATGATGTAATCGTAATTATGTCTCCACACTGGCAAACCTATATTGGAACACATTTCCTCGGTGTTGAAAAATTTCAATCTAAGAGTGTAGACCCAATTTTCCCAAATTTATTCAGATACAATTACGATATCAATGTAGATGTTGAGCTAGCAAGATCTATTCACGACCAAGCAAAATCCGATGGTTTAGCAGTTAAGATGATGGAAAATCCTGATTTTAGAGTTGACTATGGAACTATAGTTTCCTGCCACATGATAAGGCCCGAGTGGGACAAACCAATAGTTGCGCTGTCTTCGAACAGAGGAATGCATTATTACTCGGTAGAGGTAATGCAAGAAATGATGATTGAGTTAGGAAAATCCACTGCCAAAGCAATCGAAGAAAGCGGTAAAAAATGTCTTTTAGTCGCTAGTAATTCACTTTCTCATAGACACTTTGTCTCCGAAACTAACCCTCCTGAGGACATGAGTAAAGAGCACATCACCAGCCACGCTATGCACTTGTGGGATATGCGAATGATTGAATTAATGAGGCAGGGTAAATCACAACAGATTATCGATGAGATGCCGGAATTTTGCGAACAGGCAATAGCAGAAACTGATGGTGGGGCACTCACTTGGCTCCTCTCCACTTTAGGTGTTCCAGAACATCCTGCAAAATTGCATGGTTATGGAACAATCATTGGAACTGGAAATGCAATCATGGAATGGCCAGTAAGAGAATGGGGGGCTGACGCATGACAGGTGGCATTGTGAAATCACTAATTGTTCCGGCACATCCACACCCAGTGCTCTGCCCTGAGAAGAACGAAGGTTGGCAAAATATAAGAAACGCCTACGATGAAGCAAGAAGGCAGATTGAGGAATCTGACGCAGACCTGATTATAATTTATTCAACCCTGTGGCCAAGTATCATCGGTCATCAATTGCAGGCCGACCCGAATCCAAAATGGGTTTTAGTTGACGCTGATTTTCACGACCTAGGAAGCATTCACTATTCACTAAATATCGATGCAGATTTTGCGAAGTCATGGAACCAAGCCAATCTTTCAAGGGGTTTGCAGTCAAGAACAGTTGCGTATGATGGATTTCCAATAGATGTGGGTTCCGTAGTCGCATTACAACTTCTAAATCCTGACAACAGGATTCCGGCTGTAATATGCTCCACTAATGTATATTCTAATAGGGCAGAGACTACGGTTTTAGCCAAGTCATGTTTGGATGTAATCAAATCTACAGGCAGAAAAGCAGTAGCTGTGTCAGTAATGTCCCTCTCCAACAGGATGTTTACTGAACCCATAAAGCCAGAAGAAGACAGGATTCATTCCCTTAAAGACGATGAGTGGAATCGTAAGATTCTCGAATTTTTAGAAATGGGTCGCCTTGAGGATGTAGGACAACTTAGTAGAACAATCCACGACCAAATCAGAGTAAAGAAAGTAGTTGCTTTCAAGCCTATGTGGTGGTTGTCTGCAATGAACAATAATCGTAATGATTTGACTGGAAACGTATTGGCGTACGAAGCCATTCATGGAGCAGGAGCTGCAGTTGTTGTTTTGGACCCCGAATCGAATGGTACGGGAGATAAAGAGTATGATGAAGATGATGTAGAATTCTATTCTGGTGATAGAGAGGTATTAGATTCTGAAAAAGAAGAATTACAAGAAACTAACTCGGGACCAGACCTTTACGACCCTGTAGAATCTGAAAATTCAGTTAACACCGATAAAGCACCAAAACCAGTCGGTGCCTATCCTCATGCTAGAAGAGAGGGAGATTTGATCTATCTTTCGGGTGTTGGCCCTAGGCAACCTGGTGATAACTCAATACCCGGAGGCCCAATAAAAGATTCGAATGGTAACCCTTTAAATTACGACATTAAAGCACAAACCCATGCTGTTATCAACAACATCTCGCGAATTCTAGAAGAAGCAGGCTCTTCGATTGAAAACGTAATTGATGTCACATCATTTTTGGTAGATATGGATAGAGATTTTGCAGGATATAATGAGGTTTGGGCAGACACTTTAGGAAAGGTTGGCCCAACTAGAACTACTTTGGCAATTAGTGCCCTTCCGACCCCAATAGCTGTCGAAATGAAGGTCATTGCCAAGGTTTAGGCCTATAACAACGCTTTATTGCTGAATTCTTACACAATGAATAACTAGGAACAATCATTCCCGAAGAATGTTGGTCGGAATCCGGTAAAATCAAGGGGTATGTTTGATGGATTTGAGAAAAACCGCAATTCAACTTTCAAAAGGTGAAATTAAATCCGTTGTTGATGAGGTAAAAACAAAAATTGAACGTTCTCTAAATCTAGTAGGATTAGTGATTATTTCACTCGCCGCGATGATTGGTTCTGGATTATTTGTCCTTCCATCCTTCGCTGCTGATATCATGGGGCCGGGAATCTGGTTAGCATTTCTTTTAGCCGGAGCTGTAGTTCTACCTGGAGCGTATTCTAAATCGGAATTAGGTTCAGCAATGCCATCCAGCGGTGGTTCTTACCTATATTTAGAAAGAACATTTGGTCCCCTAATTGGAACGATAAGCGGATTAGGTCTTTGGGCATCATTTTTGTTAAAATCAGCTTTTGCTCTAATTGGATTCACAGCCTATCTTTATGCAGTTACAACCTATTTTGACACCTCAGTAGATACAATGCTAGTTTCTATGATTGCTTTAGTCATCATAACCGTGTTGAACATTTTCGGAATCAAGAAGATAAAGAAAGTCCAAGCACCTATTCTAGTTATTACTACATCAGTTCTGCTATTGATATGTATAGTACAATTATTTGATTCTTCAATGGATTATTCCATACCCTGGGATGGGGCTGTGAATGCGACAAAGAATGATCCGGTACTGTTGGGTGAAGCTGCTGCACTTGTGGTTGTTGCTTATGCTGGAATAATCAAAGTAGGTGCTATTGGCGGAGAGGTCAAAGACCCCCAGAAAAATCTCCCACTTGGAATCATCATTTCACTGGTCGCTGCAATAATTCTATACACTTTTGTCACTTTCGTGATGATGGCTTCGATACCGGGAGAATGGTGGCTGAATGCAGATGGTTCACCCCGTGAAGACACGGTGTATGCGTTTGTAGACGCCGTATCAGGTACAGAAATTGGTATCTTCATCGCCCTCCTTGCTTTCCTAACTATGATATCTGGTGCGCTTGCTGGTGTCCTTGCCTCATCGAGATTTTTGTTTGCAATGAGCAGAGACAATCTTTTACCTCAAGCGTTGGAAGATGTTAATGCTAAATTCGAAACGCCACATTGGTCGATAATTTTGACTGGGGTGACTATGGCTGCTTGTATCTTGCTATTACCGGTAAAAGATGTCGCAAAACTTGCATCCGGATTCCAGATTATGATTTTCATACTTGTTAACGTAAGCGTAATTATTCTCAGGCGTTCAAGTTTTGCTCATGGCTGGTATAACCCCGAATACAAATCTCCACTCTATCCGTATCTACAAATTTGGGGTATAATTTCTGGAACGTATCTGGTTTACCTGATGGGGGACAAAGCAGTAATTGGAGCGTTTGGTGCTTTCATAATAGGAGGAGTGACATATTACTCATACGGAATTAAACACAGTAAAGTCCGTACCACTCCTTTTGAAACCTTCATGCAAATGATTGCAGAATCTGACCCATCCGAGAAAAAAATCAGAGAAGCCGCTTTCCATGCTGCAGATCTCGGAGGGAAGAATCACCTCACATTGAAAGAGTTCATTTCCGCAATGAAGGCACTCAATTTTGTGTTTACTAATGACGAATACAGAGTTATATTTCACCGGGCCGACAAGGAAGAGAACGGATTCATAGATATAGACCAGTTCTTGGAATCTTGCCAAATAGAGGAAGAATAGTTCAAGAATGCTTGGTCCAGCTTCCATCATCGCCCACAATCCAGGCGGATAATTCCCCTGTTGAGTCAACATACCATCCACTCTTTCCTTGTTCGGTACCAGGAGCCGCTTGCATGACCCCAGTTCTCTTTGCTTCAGCGGTTAGTTTAGAACGGATATCTTCTGGTGATTGATTTTCTAGAGGTTCTTCAGATTCCACTTGTTCCTTCACTGTTTCAATCACATCATCATTTTTATCTTCTTCTCGTTCAGTTTCTTCGAAGTATTCTTCATCGTCCCAATAATCTTCTTTTTGTTTTTCAGGCCTTATTCTTCTTATGAGAATCATCATAATTGCTATGAAAAGAATTACAATAATAGAAACCATAGTTAGTGCAGTATTTGTACTACCCAATCCACCTCCAAACAGAACAGCTCCTACGTCGAAAAATCTCTGAGCGACTAAATCATTCCAATAGATATTGCAAGATTGAGATTGACCTGCTTGTTCGATTTTTAGGATGTATGTGTCTCCTGAAACATGTGTGGCACTACCTGCCGTGCACTGAATTGTAACCTCTGAGTCGGGAACTGGAACCGTGTTTCCTGCTTGGTCCAGGGCAAATATTCGCAAAATAATCTCATCACCTTCATCGGGTGTTTCTAGAGGTAATTCAGCAATCAACCTAACTGGTTCTCCAAAACTTACGTTCACCGTAATGTCATCCGTAGCAGTGCCACTCGATATCCTAAGATTCCAAGAACCTTCTATGCCTCCTTCAACATGCCAATATCCAATTCCTGTGGATGAAGTAGAAACCGTACCTGCAGGGTCGTCAAAGTCGAAGGACACCTCGTCAGCAAGGGCTTGGTTTCCATTAATGTCGAGAGTGAATATTTCAATCTCTACACTTTTTCCACTTTGGATATTTATTGTTTCATTATAATTTGAAAAGATCTGACGTGCAACTCCAGGAATGACTTCAACCTCAGTAATCGCAAAAATACCCTGTGAGGTTGCTCTAATCTCATGAATTCCCAATCTTCCAGGAGCCCATTTATCTCCCGACAACCTGATTTGCATAGTCATGTCCTGCTGGTCAATTTTCCATTCAACCAACACCCCAGTTATTTCATTGCCATATTCATCCTGAAATATTGGGTTCATAATGAGAACTTCGTCAGATGCAATTTGCGTTCCACTCTCGGGCAAAATAATTCTCGCCAGTTGTCCCGATATTATCTCCATGTATTTTTGAACTTCAAATACCTGCTGAGTTTCATTATCGAACCAGGTGGCTGAAACCGAATAATTCCCTACAGGCCCCGGCCGTAGTTCTTGCCAAGTTCCATGGTCTACCGAATTTATGGTCGATGAAATTTCCCAAGCACCATCGACGGGTTTTGAATTGCCAGCGGCGTCGTAAACTGATAATGATGCAATGATTAAATCACCCGATTTGAATATAGGTTCTGAAAACACTATGTCGATATTATTTGCGAATCCTTCGCTTACGGAAACAGACAAAGTTGCAGAATATCCTTGATCAGAAACGCCAATAATCCAGTTCCCTATTTCCGATGGCGTCCATTGTACGCTTTGGCCTACCTTTGCCAAAGTTCCTGAAGGTGTCGTCCAGTTTGATAATGGTAGGTCAATTTCCCCAGAATTTCCAAAAATATCAGTCCTAATAGCGGAAAGACTTACAGCAGAACCAGCTCTTATTTCGCCTGACTCAATTTCAATATCAAGTCCGGTAGCCTGTGCTGGTAGGACTCTAATTTTACCAAAACCAACAGCTCCGAAACTATTGTTTACAGATACATTCCAGAAACCAGGTGTGGTTGCAAAGTATAATCCAGTATTAGAGATACTACCATTTTCTACTTCAAATGTTAATTGTCCTACCTCTGATAACTTCACTTCGTTTCCGTGTGAATCATATGCTGTTAAATTGATATGAATCGAAGAGCCACTTTGTACCGTAAGTCCAAGAGGAATTTGTAACTCTGTAGCATTTCCCGGTTGGACATTGAATATCACCTGTTCTTCGATTTCTTGATACATTATTCTTAGAGTAGTATTGCCAACTTTGTCTGGCGACCAGATTTTGTTTTCATAATCGATTTCTCCATTTTGGATGCGATATACTAAATCAAAATCTAGCGGATTCCCTCCTCTATCTACAAGCGTTGCATTCAAATCTACATTGTCATCTATCCCAACATCAAGTGTCGTGAAACTCGTTTGAATTGCGTATGGCCATCCTTCTGTAACGGAGATATACGTGCTTGAATTAATTTGACCAACAGAAGCTGTAACGGTTACATTTCCTACAAATGAAGGCGTGAAAAAGCCGGATGAATCAATCATTCCTGAACTCGTGCTCCAATTGATTTGCTCGTCGAGTGAGTTACCCATAGAATCCAACACGATTGCTGAAAACTGTATACCTTGATCTGCACTAATACTCCATGGGTGTTCATCTATCGAAATACTGTCCGCATTAGCAGAACTGTTGGGCATTGTAACTGGTAATATCAGCAAAATCATCAAGATGGTTGAGTATCTCTTTTGCACTCTCATCCACCCGTCGAAAAATTTCTACCAATTTCATTGTTTCAGTCAGACCATTCAGCCCAATCACTTGAACCTGGTTCTTGGTAATACCAATTACCATCTTGGTCTTCTGCCCATGCAGTACCGTCATCGTCCATACGCAAATCTGCCATCCAATCCTCTTTTTCAGGTTCTACCGGAGTTGGCGGTGGTCCCGATGGGCCACCTGGAGCAGGGCCTGATGGACCGGGTCCGATTGGCCCTGAAGCCTGCGAAGTATCCTCGGCTTCATCTTCATAATACTCATCGTCATCGTCAT
>Ga0181583_10002700_pt1 | contig 13083 bp, 6 predicted proteins | sample 071ome_31_FD_132461 | JGI IMG/M metagenome (GOLD analysis project Ga0181583, IMG submission 132461) | Coastal salt marsh microbial communities from the Groves Creek Marsh, Skidaway Island, Georgia - 071405CT metaG (megahit assembly) | ecosystem: Environmental > Aquatic > Marine > Intertidal zone... | reverse complement strand
GCGGAGGCCTATGCCGGCGCGGACGCGGACGCGGACGCGGAGGCGGGGGCGGGGGCGGAGGCGGGGGCGGAGGCGGGGCCGGACGCGGGCGGGGTGGCGGAGGCGGACGGCACCGCCCCCCCTGGCGGCCCGGACGCGTCCGCCGGGACGGGCGCTGTGGAGAGCAGCGCCACGGCGCTGCTTGTCGGGGCGTCCGACGGGGCCGCCGGGGCGGCCGCTGGGAGCGGGGCCCCTGCGGGCCCCCAGGCGGAGCCCCCACGGCCCGAGTTGGCCGCCGTGGCGGGCGGGCAGGGGGGCGCGCTGGAAGGGACGGCGGTCGCGGCCGCGCCTGATGCCCCCGCCCCGCCGCGAGAGGAGGCGCCCGGGGCGCCCCGGTCGCTGGGCGAGCCCTCCCTGACCGCAGCGGTGCCCGAGGTGCAGCCTGCTGTGGGGCCCACCACCGAGGCCGCCGGGGCCGCGAGCGGGGGCGCTGCGGCGGGCGCGGTGGAGGGGGGCGCGGGGGCGCCGCGGAGGGAGGGGGACTGGGAGGACCCGACGCCGCGCCCGCTGCCCGCCGGGGTGCGGGGCACCGCGGAGGACCTGGACTACCTCCTTGACGGGCTGATGGTGAACGGGATCCAGGGGGACAGCGCCAACTGGTGCACGTGGGTGGTCAAGCGGTGGTACCAGGTGGGGGAAGGGGAGAAGGACCCGGGCAAGAAGGTGCGCGAGTGCTTCAACCACTACGGGAATGGGCTCGACAAGAGGGACAAGCGCCGGATCAAGGTCTCCAAGAAGGTCACCATCGACAACCCCTTCTTTGAGCTCCCGGTCGCTCTGCAGAGCAAGTTCTACGCAGTCTGGACGGCGTGCAGCGACTGGCAGAGCTACTTTGAGCAGAGCGTCAGGAAGTGGGCCAAGAAGAGGCTCGGCGCCAAGTGAGCAGCAGTGCCAGAAGACACTTCGGCGGGGGCCGCTGGGCGGCGCTTACGGGGGGCGCCGTGTCAACTCGGTCCATTGCGTGTACTCCGACGACTGTCCCGCCCCCCGCCCACACTGAACGCCACGTATTAACGTTAATGCCCACGTCTCCCGCGGCGCTCGACGTCTCCTTCTCCCTCGACGAGGAGTTCTCGCGAGCCCCCCCAACGATGACTGGGGAGCCCGACAAACCCCCTCGCGAGGAGCAGCCCATCCCATTCTTCCCTACTCCGGTTGCCATCGTGCCCAACGCCCGCGTTGCGGACGGCAGGTGACCGCGCAACGCCCTTTCTCCTTCGTGGGGCTGTGCTCAACACACCTTTTCTTCACGGTCTGCCCGTCCTCACCAGCGACCCGGTGGTGGGCTTTAGGCCGATTGTTGCGTGAAGCGCACACGTATTAGTCCGTGACGCAGGTACCACGTCATCAACGTCCTCGGGAAGGGGGGCGTCGGGATTGTTTTCCGAGCAGTGGACCGGGTGCTGGTGAGAACGGTTGAGAGCAAACGAGACCTCGGTCTTCTTAACAGCACAGGCATCCCGGGGCTCGGCCACCGGCTTCATGTCTCCCCTCGCACCCCTCTGATCTCCTGGACGCCATCGCCCGGACCCTCTGCCTCCTATCCCGCAGAACACCTACGTGGCCCTGAAGGTTGTCAGGTACTCGCAGATGGCCAGGAATGACAACCTGTCCCGTCGCCTCTTGGCGGAGACCAATATAATGCGGAACGAACTCGTGGGCGCACCCTCCACCATCGTCAGGCTCCTCGACACGTTTGTACAGGTGCGTGGACGCCGACCGTGCTGCGTGGCCTTGTGAACGGCCTCTCACCAGCATGTGCTGGTGACCACGAACCCTGCGCTCCCTCCCCGGTTCCGCTGCAGGCGGGAGCGCACGCCCAGAACCATAGTCTTGTGCTGGTTATCCAGTACGTGGAGGGGCGCAACCTTCTCGACGTGATCAGCGGGACCATTGCAGTGGGCCAGCAGGGCCTGAACGAGGAGACGGCGCGGGCCTTCTTCCGGGACCTCCTTAGCGCGGTCCTGTACCTGCACGACAACAACCTTACCCACCGGGACATCAAACCCGAGAACCTTATGATCGAGGAGCTCACGGGCAGGTGCAAGCTCATCGACTTCGGGCTCGCCAAGCACATCACCTCCGCACAGGTGCGCAAAGAGCGGCCACACGACCTCTCCCATGGCCGGCCTGCGGCCCGCTCCCGGTGGCCGCGCCATCGACCTGCTCCCTCCCCCGCTCCCCTGCCCCCAGACCCTCGGCATCGGCACCCCGGGCTTCGCGCCCCCCGAGGCCATCTACCGGAAGGACCCCTCCACGGGGCAGTACCTCCTGCCGAAGGAGTCGTACAGCGCGCGCAAGGTCGACTCTTGGGCCATGGGCGCCACCTTGTACCTCATGCTAGAGGCTGCCTACCCCTTCGACCTTGGCAACACGGCCGGGAGGGACGTGGCTGGGATGCTGAGGGCGCAGATGTCGGGGAGCCTGCGGCCCATGCGGTGGTTCGGGGAGGGCACGGTCCTGCGCGACCTCGTCGTCGGCATGCTCCGGCCGGATCCCGAGGCCCGGTTCTCGCTCGAGGAGATCCGCGGGCACCCGTGGGTCGCCGGCGCCCCTGGCAGGGACCGGCTGGAGATCGCCAAGAGGGCCGACTTCGGCGTGTCCCTCCGCGCGCCGCCCGTGTCCAGCCCCCCCTCTGGGACCCGGTCCAGCCCTTGAGCGCGCGCTGCTGCCCTACCGATGAATCGCTCGTCGCCTGGTGAAATTTCATCGCCGTGCCAGTCCGAACTCTCCCCCCCACCTCCCCCCACCTCCCCCACCTCCCCCACCTCCCCAGGGCACAGGGGGCTGCCTGTGGCCCCCGTCCGTCCGGGGACGGGGGCCGCCGGCCCCGCCGTGACGCGGGCGTGGGTCGTGAAGGGGGGCTCGACAGCGGCATTGCACTTCATCGTGACGCGACCACCCTGCCCGAGCGGGGGCGAAACTTCGGTGCTGCTACGACCTGGACGGTTTGCCCACTTCACTTGGCGAGCCCCGCCCCGCCACGAAGTCGTGCAGCTGATGCGCGTCACCCTGGAGCACGTCGCGGGTGGCTGCAACCGCAACACCTGCTGCGTCGCATTCAGCGACGACGACATCGTGGCGTACGGGTCGGCGACGTGAGGCCCCACACCCTGCAACTCGCCCAGTGAACGATCGCCGAACCCGTTCAGTATACACCGAATTCTTGCCAAACAGCGGCGTCTCGTCGGTCATACATCGTGAAACCGTCGCATTCGCCATCGAATCGATCGCAGGAACTGTATCGTGTACAGCACGAAGCGAAACTGCGCGGTGGGCAGTCTCCAGGGACACAAGAGAACCGTCACTTGCGTCTGCTGGGCTCCCCAGACGGAGGATACGGTGGCTGTGACGGGAGTCTCACACCGTATTCTGTTCACGGGAGCTGCGGATGGGGAAATTACTATGTGGCTGGTCGACACGAGCGATGCTTGGCAGTCGAGGTCCCTCTGCTCCTTCAGGCGAGTTGGGTTTCTAGCCGCATTTCCGAGGGGATACTCGATTTTCGTCGCCAAAACCGAGCATACCGTACATCCTCACACAGATTTCAGCGGCTAGAACGACCCGTGACCCCTCCTTCCTCTCAACGCAGCGGCGACGCGGGCCCCATCACGTCCCTCACCACGGCCGAGTGGACGCCGGGGGCGCTCCTTGTGGTCGCGACGTCGGGGTCCCCGGGGGCCCTGACCTTCGTGGTCCGGCTCTCGGGGGAGGGCTCTGCACCCTCCACCCCCGTCGAGAGCGCCCTCTTCCAGAAGCTCGAGGGCGCCGCGGGGTCCCGGCAGGGCGTGTCGTGCGCTGCCCTGGGCGTCGATGCCCTGGGCGTGCACGAGGTTCTGGTCGCCGTCGGGGACGTCACGGGGCGCGTGTCGCTGTGGAGTGCGGCCGCTGGGGACGAGCTCAGGCACCTGATCTCCCTCTCCTCCGGTACCGACTGGGTCAGGGGCGTCGCGCTCGTCCCGTGGCAGCCCGGCGGGGGCCAGCGCTTCCAACCCCGCGCCGGGCGCGCCCTTCTGGCCGCGTGCAGCCAGGACCGCTCCGTGCGCGTGTGGAACGTGGCGGCTCCGGGGCTCGCGCCCGCCTCCCCCGCCGCCGACCGCGCCGCCGGGGGGCTGGACGACCTCGCCCCCCGCCCCGCCGTCACCCTCGGCGGCACCGAGTGCTACGTTGTCCTCGACTCAGTCCTCCTGGGTCACGAGGACTGGGTCCACAGCGTGGCGTGGGAGCCCCGGGGGGGCGCGGACGGCGGGGCCCCGGCGCTGCTCTCTGCCTCAATGGACCGCACGATGGTCAGGTGGGAGCGCGACGCCGACTCGGGGATCTGGATGGCGGCGGAGAGCGTCGGCGACGCCGGGCCCTCGAGCCTTGGGTACTACACCGGGGTTTTCTCGCCGAGCGGCGAGAGCCTGGTGGCGAACGGGTACTCAGGGTCGCTGCACCTGTGGAGGCGCGGGGCTGGGCGGGGGGAACCCGGCTCCGCGTGGGAGCCCGCGCCGTGCGCGACGGGCCACGTGGGCGAGGTCACCGACCTCGCCTGGGGGGGCGTCAGGGACGGCGGGCTGCCGGCGGGGGTGCTGGGGCAGTACTTGCTGTCCGTATCGACGGACCAGACGGCCCGGCTGCGGGCCCGCACGGCATCGGGGCTCTGGGTGGAGGCGTCTCGGCCCCAGGTCCACGGGCACGACTTCTCCTGCGTTGCCAGTATCCCAGTGCCGGGGGGGGCGGGGTTCCGCTACGCGTCGGGGTCGGAGGAGAAGGTGGTGCGGGTGTTCGAGTCGCCGAGCACGGTGATCGAGTCCCTGGCGGCGATCCAGGGGCGCGGACTGACCGAGGCAGAGCGGGAGGGGGCGGGGCGGTCGGGCGGGCGCGCCGTGGGGGGGGCGGTCCCCGCCCTGGGGCTGTCGCAGAAGGCGGTGCTCGCCGACGAGCCCGCCCCCGCCGCCGGGCCCGGGGACGGGGACGGGGGCGGGGGCGGCGACGGGGACGGGGACGGTGGGGAGTGGACGATGGACCTGGTCGGTCGGAGCGCCCCCTCCGTGGTCCGCTCCGCGCCCCTCGAGGAGCACCTGGCCCAGAACTCCCTCTGGCCCGAGTTGCAGAAACTCTACGGCCACGGGGACGACCTCTTCTCGCTGGCGGCCGACCCGCGGGGCGCGCTCCTGGCGTCGGCTAGCGTCGCCCGCTCGGCGCACTCGTCGGCCATCTGGCTCTGGGACCTCGCGTCATTCCGCCCCGTCGCCCAGCTCACGGGCCCCACGCTGACCGTGACACAGCTCCGTTTCTCCCCGTCCGGGGAGCTCCTGGTGGCGGCGGGGAGGGACCGGTCGCTGCACCTGTACCGCCGGGGCGGCGGGTCCATGGAGCCGTCCGGCTGCGTGCCGAGGGCGCACGCAAGGGTAGTGTGGGGCGCCGACGTGTGCGCCGACGACTCGCTCGTGGCCAGCGGGTCCCGCGATGGGACGGTCCGGGTGTGGGTGGTGCGCAGCGGGGGGGGGCTGGGGGAGGGGGCGGCGCTGCCGGCGCGGGAGGCTGGGGTGACGGCGGTCAGCTGGGGGCCGAGGACGGGGGACGGGTGGGCGCTGGCGGCCGGGACGGAGGCCGGGGGGATCGAGGTGTGGCTGGTGGGGCGGAGCGGGCACAGCGCCTCGCTGCTGTGGCGCGCCGAGGGGCCGCACCGGCACAGCGGGGCGGTCAAGCGCCTGGCGTGGTGCGACCGGTCCGCGGCGGCAGAGGCCAGCCTGCTCGCCTCGGCGGGGAGCGACCACGGGGTGCGGATCTTCTCGCTCCGGGAAGGGCCGTGAGCGGCGATGCGGGGTTTGCCAGGGAAGCGGTTCAGTGAAGGGGCACCGCGCAACGCTGTTTCCCGCTGTCGCGCTCCCTCATGCTTGTTGCGCGCTACTCGTGGTCGATATTATAACGCGGTATATCGTTTGGCGACCGCCAAAGTGCCGAGAAGACGTGGCTGCGCGTCGCTCTTTCCTTCCCTTCCGCTGTGGCTGTCGCCTCCGCCGGCGGTCCTCCCCTAGCCGAGAGTGGGCTGAGCAGCAAGGTGAGCCCCGGAGTGCCAGGATTTCGGGGCCCATATCCCGCGCTCGGCCTCGTCCCGGAATGGGCTGTAACCCTGCGTCCCCCGCGTCGCCCCCCGTTGCGGCTGCGTTTCTTCGCCGACTTTGCACTCTTGGGTTATCCCGGGCCCCTTTCTGCCCTCTCTAGCGCTCCATAGTATCCTTTTTCCTCCTGTCGGTCGACTTCTAGCGCTCTATATATCCTCCGGCCCCCCCCGGCGGGCACCAACCCCCCCCCCACGGCAGCCGGTAGGTTTCCCCCCCCGGGCGCACCAACCCCGGCGCCACGCCCCCTCCGCAGCGCCCTAGAGATGGAGGACGTGAGGGACGCGGACACGCCGTCCACGTCCGGCGTCGGGGACGCCGGTTTCTCGACCAAGTCGATCACGACGAAGAAGGGCAAGGGGGGCACCTTCGAGAGCATGGGCCTGTCGGTGGAGGTGCTTAAGGCGATCAAACGCAAGGGGTACCAGCTCCCCACGCCCATCCAGCGCAAGTCCATCCCCGTCATCCTCCAGGGCGTGGACGTCGTGGGCATGGCCCGCACGGGGTCGGGCAAGACGGCCGCCTTCACGATCCCGATGGTCGACCGCCTGAAGAAGCACTCGCTGCGGACGGGGTGCCGGGCGGTGATCCTGGCGCCGACGCGCGAGCTGGCGCTGCAGACGTACAAGACGGTGAAGGAGATGACCAAGTACACGGACCTGCGCGCCGCGTGCCTGCTGGGCGGGGACAGCATGGACGCGCAGTTCGAGCAGCTGTCGACCAACCCCGACGCCATCGTGGCGACCCCGGGGCGGCTCATGCACCACCTGCGCGAGGTCACCGGCTTCGACCTCCGGGCCGTGGACTACTGCGTGTTCGACGAGGCTGACCGCCTCTTCGAGATGGGTTTCGCAGACCAGCTCCGCGAGATCCTCTCCAAGATGCCCGAGGGCCGCCAGACGCTCCTCTTCTCCGCGACCATGCCCCGCATCCTGGCTGACTTTGCCCGGGCGGGGCTCAAGGAGCCCGAGCTCGTGCGCCTGGACGCCGACACGCGCATCTCCCCGGACCTGAGCCTCGCCTTCTTCACCACGCGCCCCGAGGACAAGCCCGCGGCGCTCATGCACCTCGTCAAGGAGGTCCTCCCCAAGGCCCGTGGGGACTTCGGGTCCCAGTCGACGATCGTCTTCGTGGCCACCAAGCACCACGTTGAGTACCTCAAGACGCTCTTCGAGGAGGACGGCGTGGAAGCGGCGTACGTGTACGGCGCCATGGACCAGGCCGCGCGGAAGATCAACGTCGCCAAGTTCCGCGCCGGCAAGGTCCCCCTCATGATCGTGACCGACGTGGCCGCGCGCGGGATCGACATCCCGCTCCTGGACAACGTCATCAACTACGACTTCCCCCCCAAACCCAAGCTGTTCGTCCACCGCGCCGGCCGCGCCGGCCGCGCCGGGCGCTCGGGCGTCGCCTTCTCCCTCGTCACCCAGGAGGAGGTCCCCTACATGGCTGACCTCCACCTCTTCCTCGGCCTGGGCCTCGCCCCGGCGCCGCTGGTCCCCGACGCCGCGCAGGTCGAGGACCCCGTCGGGTGCCTCCGGACCGTCGAGTCCAGCGAGCCCAGCCTGTTCGGGACCATCCCCCAGGTCCTCCTCGACGCGTCCCTGGAGCGCGTCCGGCACCTGACCATGAACACCCAGGCCGGCGTCACGCTCCGGTCCCTGGCCCGGCCCCTCTCCAACGCCACCAAGCTCTACAAGAAGACCCGCGCTGGCGCGTCCCGGGAGGCGGTCAAGAAGGCGCGCGAGCTCGGCCGCGAGGGCGTCCACCCGTACCTCTGCAAAGACCTCGCCGGGGAGGACCTGCGGATCAACCTCCGGGGGGAGATCGAGCTGCAGGAGATGGCGCAGAAGATCAAGTCGTTCCGCCCGTCGGCGACGGTGTTCGAGGCGCAGGTGGCCCCCGGGCGGAGGGGGGAGGGCGCTGGCGCCACGGGGATCGTCGGCGTCCGGGCGAGCCGCGACCCCCAGGACTTCGTCGAGGTGATGAAGCGCAAGCGGGAGCAGCACGAGCACGTGCTCCGGGCACACCAGAAGGACAAGGCGAACCGGGACGCGTCCAAGGCGATCGAGGGGAGGAAGCGCGTCAAGAAGTTCGACGAGGCCTTCCCCGACGATGAGGGGGAGGAGGGGGAGGAGGAGGAGGAGGCGGACGTGGGCGCGATGGGCGGGGAGGACGTGGCCGGGGCCAACTGGCAGCACAAGGACGAGGAGTTCTTCATCCCGTACGTCCCCGGGGACAAGAAGGCCGAGGACCACTACTCGCTCCGCGACGTCAACCGGGACGCCATGGAGGACGCGGTCCTGGACATCGCGGGGGAGGACGAGGACGCGATGCGCAAGACGCGCTCCGACTACATCTGGGACAAGAAGCGGCGCAGGTACGTCAAGCTCCAGAAGAACGAGACCACCACGGCCTCAGGGCGCCGCGTCTTCCGCAACGAGGCCGGGGCTCTCGTCCGCGAGAAGGGCGGGAAGGACGACCGCGGGCGGCCCTCCAAGTACCAGGATTGGATGAAGCGCACGCACAACAAGATCGCGGCGTCGGGGGCGCAGGAGGGGTCGGGCGCCGCGGCGGCCGCGAGGGCCATCGGGACGGCCGCGGGGTCGCGGCAGCAGTTCGGGAGGGACAGGGCCCGCGCGGGGGGCGGGGCGGGCGGGGGGGGAGGCGCGAGCGGGGACCGGGCCCCGCGGGACGAGCTCAAGACGAGGGACCAGGTGCGCCGGGAGCGCATGCTGGACCAGCGCCGGAAGGACCACGTCGCCAAGGTCCACGCCCAGAAGGCCGCCAAGGGAAAGATCGTCGGCAAGCCCGGGCAACGGCGCAAGCCAGCCCCCGGGGGCAGCCAGCTCCGGGCCAAGGGCGGCGTCGGCAAGGGAGGGGGCGGACGTGGCGGGGGCGGGCGCGGCGGCGGGAGGGGTGGCGGGCGCGGCGGCGCGCGCGGCGGGGGGCGCGGCGGGGGGCGCGGCGGCGGGAGGGGGCGGGGGAGGTGAAGCCCCCCCCGCGGCGACTGACGCTGTTGAACTCGTCCCCGACGCCCGGCCACGCCGCGGGGCTCCCCGGCTGCGGCCTCGAGGGGTGCGCCGCCCCCTCGCTGCCCGCAAAAACAGTTCACTCGGGGAAATCCGAGTGCCGGTCTCGATCAGCGCGCACCGACGTCGGGTAGTCCCATCGGCGAGGGAGATATTCTTCGAGAGAGGAAGAACTTGGGGCTGCTGTCGTCGCTTATGCCCTGTTGCGCTGGGTATGACGGGTGAAGGAAAGCGCGCCGCGCCGCGGTACGCCCTGGAGAACTTCAGCGTCGGCGACGTCGCGTGGTACACTATGGGCACCCTCCGGACCCTCGTGCACTGGCCGGTAAGTCCAATTCGGGGGGTTCCGTTGCCACAACCCGCTCGCGGCGCCCTTATCGCCCCCAGAGCAACGATCTCAGCGCCATATCTGGCCGTTTCTCTCCGCCCGTCGCCCGGATCCGGCGAACACGTGGGGGGTCGCCCAAACCAGGGCCCCTCGGCTCGCTCCCCGCAGGTGCTCATCGTGGACCCCAACGCCCACGCCCCCCTCGACATCAGGCGCGGCTCGGTCCCCAACAGCGTTTGCGTCATGCTCCTGGGCCCCTCGGTCAAGTTCGGGCCGGGCGCCAGGGACTACGCGTATGCTGCGGAGGGCACAGTCCAGCCCTTCCGCGACTACATCGCCGCCCGCTGCGACCAGCAGGTGACGCTCCCCCCTCCCTCCCGTCCAGCGCGCCCTTTCCGATTGTGTTCCCGGCGTCACGGCATTCTCGCAGCCTGAGCGGCCCCCGTCGACGCGGGAGCGGCGCCCCCCGGCGACCCCCCCCGGCCACGACCCGCCCAGCTCCCCCACCCCCGCCGCCGCAGGTGCCCTCCTCCCAGGGCCGCGGCGCCAAGGCCTTTCAGGTCGCCCTGGCCGAGGCCCTGGCGCACGACTCGGGTGCCGAGTGCTTCATGCCCCCCGAGCTCGACCTCAAGACGGCCGCAGAGCAGCAGGGCCTCTGCCGGTCCTGCTTTGCCCCCCTCGTGGGGGAGGACAAGCGGCTGGCGCTGGAGAGCGGGGGCAAGTGCCACAAGTGCCGCGCCCTGTACCTGATGGACCAGTACTGCCCCGTGTGCGACCGCGTGTGGCAGGTCACGGAGAAGGAGATGGTCCAGTGCGACTCGTGCGCCCGGTGGGTCCATGCCGGCTGCGACCCCGAGGCCGCCAAGCTGATCAACTCGGACGCCGACCAGGACGGCAGCGCCGAGTACTTCTGCAAGCGCTGCCGCAAGGACCGCGAGATCGCGTCCCGCAAGGAGGCCATGCGCGCCATGCACGTGGCCATGGGCCTCGCGTGGGACGAGGAGGACCTCAACGTCTACGTCCCGGAGGAGACGCTGGGGCGGGGGTGCGGGCGCGGGCGCGGGCGGGGCCGGGGGAGGGGCCGCGGGCGCGGGCGCGGGCGCGGGAGGGGGCAGTACATCGGCACCGTGGACGGCTGGGGCGGCTGGGGCGCGGCCCTGCCCCCCGCCGCCCCCAAGCCCCGCCGCCCCGCCACGCGCGACGCCGGCCCCGCCAGCCAGCTCGAGGCCTTCGTCTCGGCCGCCGTGGCGGCCGTGGGCGTCCCCCCGGCGGACAAGGACGAGGAGAGCGAGGGCATGCGCCCCGAGGTCGCCGCCGCGGTCCGCGCCGCCCTCGAGGCCTGGGGCGCCCTGTCCCCCGAGGAGCGACGCGAGGCCGCCGCGGGCGCCGCCTGGGCCGAGGCCGCGGGGGGCGGCGCCGCGGGGGGCGGCGCGGCGGGGAAGCGCAGCGCGCCGGGGAGCGAGTGGGACGCGGAGGAGGACCGGTCCAAGCGGGCCCGCGTCGAGGGGCCCGGGGACGACGCCGGGGACGCCGGCCCCCTCGGGGAGCTGGCCCCCGGGGAGGAGGCGGGCCCCGCCACGGTCATGGTGGAGTGCAACGGGGTGCAGGGGGAGTTCACGGTGCACACGCAGAACGTGCTGTGCCACTGCTTCGAGTGCCTGCGGCAGCCCGCGGGCGGGGAGCGCGTGTGGTCGGCGACCAAGTGGGAGACGCACGTCGGGTGCTCGGCGGCGAAGAAGTGGAAGGCGTCGGTCAAGGTGCTGCCGGGCTCGGCGCCCGAGGTGCCCCGGGGGTCGAACCCGATGCCGATCGGGCGCTGGCTGGACCTGGTCGGGGCGGGCACGGTGGCCGCGCAGCGCCGCCGGGAGCTCGCGGAGCAGGGCCCCCGCGACCTGCGCTCCCCCCTGGACCTCCTCCAGTCGGCCCACGCCGAGGCGGCGGACGGGGAGGGCCAGCCGCAGCCGTACGCGCGCAAGCCGCGGGACCCGTCCAAGCCCCCCTCGAAGCTCAGCGCGGCGCTGGCGCTGTCGTTCCGGCAGCAGGGCCTGGCCCACCCGTGGATGGCCGTGGTCGCCGGGCTCTACTTCCCCGTGATCGTCCGGTACGCGCCGGACCACTGCTGCGTGTGCGACGGGGACACGGACAACGACATGGACCAGTTCATCTCGTGCTCCCAGTGCGGGCTGACGGTGCACCAGGGGTGCTACGGGGTCGCGGACCCGCCCGACCTGGGGCAGCAGTGGATGTGCCGCGCCTGCGAGGAGATCGCCAAGGGGGCCGACCCGGCCACGATGCAGTGCTGCCTCTGCCCCGTGACGGGCGGGGCGCTCAAGCCCACCACCATCCCGGGCCTCTGGGCGCACTGCGCGTGCATGCAGTGGATCCCCGAGGTGTTCGCGGCCGAGGGGTCCTCCAACATGGAGCCGATCGACGGCATCCACTACATCCCCCACGAGCGCTGGGAGCTCCGCTGCTCCCAGTGCAAGCAGACCATGGGGGCCAAGATCCAGTGCAAGGTCGCCAGCTGCTACTCCTCCTTCCACCCGCTCTGCGCCCGCATGGCCGGCCTCAAGATGGAGGTCAAGGAGGCCCACCACGGCGACGGCGTCACCATGCAGGCCTTCTGCGCGCGCCACCACCAGGCGCAGCCGGAGCAGGCCTCGGTCCGCGACGCCGCGGAGGCCGACTCGGACCAGGAGGGGGACCCCACCCGGGACCCGGCGCAGCCGTACCGGCAGCCCCCGGCGCTGCCGCTCCCGGACCTGGGGGCCGACTGCGCGCGGTCCCGGTGCCTCGGCGGGTGGGAGCGCGCCGCCCACGGCACCGGCACGGGCACCACGACCGTCCGCGGCTTCTGGATGCCCTTCCGGGGCGGGGCGGGGGTGGGCCCGCCCGAGCAGCGGGGCGGGGGCCGCGGGCGCGGGCGCGGGAGGGGCGGGAGGGGCGGCGGCGGCGCGGCGGCGGCGGCGCCCGGCGGCGGGGGCGGGGCCGGGCGCGGGCGCGGGCGCGGCAGGGGGCGGGGCCGGGGCCGCGGGCGGGGCCGCGGGCGCGGGCGCGGCGCGGACGAGTTCGAGGCGGAGGACGCGGGCCCGCCCAAGGAGACGGCGCTGGTGCCGCTCCCCGCCGGCGTCGCCGAGGAGATCACGGTCCAGTGCAACGGCAAGACGGGCACCATGCAGGTCCGGACCCAGCGCGTGGCCTACAACGGCACCCTCGTGTCGGCCAGCAAGTTCGAGGCCGTCTGCGGCCGGGCGGACGCCAAGAAGTGGAAGCTCAGCCTGTGGATCTGCGGCGAGTCCGGCGAGCCCGAGCAGACGATGCAGGAGTGGCTCGACGAGCACGGCATCGACCGCCACGTGATGAACGAGCTCGCCACCAACGCCCTGGCCTGGGAGGAGTGGGAGGAGCACCTGAAGCGCGAGTGCCGCGACGTCGTCCTCGGGCTCGTCGACCGGGTCGTGCGCAGCGAGGGGGGCGGCGGGGAGGGCGACGGCGCCGCCGCCGGCGGCGGCGGGGAGGGGAGCGCGGCCGGGGAGCCGGGCGCGGGGGAAGCGGGCGCCGACGCCGACCGGGG
>Ga0181583_10002696_pt1 | contig 13096 bp, 8 predicted proteins | sample 071ome_31_FD_132461 | JGI IMG/M metagenome (GOLD analysis project Ga0181583, IMG submission 132461) | Coastal salt marsh microbial communities from the Groves Creek Marsh, Skidaway Island, Georgia - 071405CT metaG (megahit assembly) | ecosystem: Environmental > Aquatic > Marine > Intertidal zone... | reverse complement strand
TGCCGATGATAAGTGCGGGCGTACCGCGTAAATCAAGGGCGCTGGCTGCCTGACGTGTACGGCTCAGGATAAAATCAGTGCGCTCATCTTGCATATCTTTTTGCAGCTGTTTTGTATCAAGGCCAACTTTCTTTGCCACGTTATTTATGGCATCGCCATCCAGACGCCCCCGCCAGCCCATCAATGCTTTATGAAAGGCAGGAAATTTTTTCTGCGCCTGTGCAGCAATAGCCGCTCTGGCAGCCAGAACTGAACTTTCGGCCAGAATAGGAAATTCCTTTATGACCAGACGCAGAGACGGATCAGCGTCCAGAACCGCCATTAAATCAGGAAAGACCCGCTTGCAATAGCCGCAATTATAATCGGAAAATTCATAGATGATCAGGTCAGGCTGTTCTGCACCAATATAGGGATCGCCGCTATCATCATAGACCAGCCCCATCGCTGCTTGCTGGGCAGCTTCGGCTTCCGCCTCTGCCAGCCGGGTCAGCACATCGCGCAATAATACAGGGTTTTCGCGAATAAAATTCTCGATAAGGGTTTCAACCTGTTTTTTATCCGCAGAAGACAGCTCTGCGTGGCCAGGGGATGTCAGCCCCGCCATCAACAATATCCCGAGTAAAATTCCGGCTATCGGTGCAGATAAAAATCTCATCTTTGTTCCTTTGGTGGGTAATATTTCATAACTCTTCTTGTCTATTGAACAATCAGGGGAACTTCAAGGCTTAGTAATATATCGCTGGCACGGCTGCGCAAGCTGGGAGTGATATCCTGGCGTGCCAATACCCGTCTTGCCAGAAATATCGCCCGTTCCTTGTCGCCTCTTGCCATCGCCTCCTCGCCCAGCAAAATATCGGCATGGGATAATTTGCCAAGCCGGCCATAGGCAATGGCCAATTGGCGTTTGGCAAAACCCCAATCCGGTTCTGTTTTCAAGGTGGTTTCAAGGGCGGTTACGGCCTGTGCCAGCTGGTCAGGCTGGTTGGTTGCTATCAGAGCGCGGCCCAGGCTGAGGCTGATAAGCGGGTCATCGGGGCGTTTGTCCAGAGCAGATTGATAATAGCTAATCGCCTGATCCGGCCGGGCGCTGGAGAGATAAATATCGCCTGCAAATTCCAGATACCACGCATCTGAAGGGTGGCGGGCAACCAGTTCTTCTATCGCGGTGCGCGCAGCGGCCAGATCGCCATATTGATAATTGGCAATCGCGCGTTCATATAGCGCAATATCAGGTTCTGCTGGCAAGAGAGCGGGGTCTGATTTAGAGCGTGGCCAGCGTAATTCCATCGGGCTGCGCAAGGTTTGGCGCGGGGCATTAACATAGGCGGCCAGCTTGATAACCAGCCTTTGCATCAGGCGCATATCTTCCACAGGCAAGGCTCTGTCCTGTTCTTCTTTTTGTGCCAGATGGTCATTAAAGGTTGCCATCCGGTCACTTGCCCCGGGATGCGAGCTGTAATAGACAGATTGCCGGCTTTCCGGCAGGGCATTTTGAGCCGAGAGCCGGCGCATAACATCCGCAAGGCCAAAGCTGGATATGCCGGCCTGATCCAGCAATCGCAAGGCCCATTCATCGGCGATAGACTCGTCCCTGCGCGAGGTTTTAAGATAGGCGCGCTTGCCGCTATCCACCCCGCCTATCGCCAGTCCCAGCGCCGCATCCGGTGATCCGGCCGCCGCCGCCGCTGCTGCTGCCAGGGTCGCTAAGGCGGTCGCCAGACCTGCTTCCTGAGCTGCCTCGCTGCGAAGCGGAACATGGCCAGAGGCCAAATGGCCTATTTCATGGGCAATAACCCCCAATATTTCTTCAGCAGAACGTGCCTTTAATAACAGGCCGGAATGTAAATAGACAGTGCGCCCGCCTGCGACAAAGGCATTATAGGACGGGTCAATGATAATGCGGATGGAGATGCCCTCAGCTATTCCGGCCGCCTGTGCCATTTTATTCGAGAGTTTTTCAAAGCCCGCTTCCAGTTCGCTATCGCGGATCATGCCTGCTGCCAGCACTGGCGCACAAAAAATTGGCCCTAGCAGGATAAAAAACACGAAACAGGCGCGAATTTGCCATATTCTTGTCATCTTCTGTGATTATTCTCTCAAAATTGAATAAAATGCTAAAAAAATTAAAAAAACAAAATAATATTGCGTTAAGCTGGTTTGACATAGCAAACAGGAAATGATGTTGTCGGGTCTGGTCGGGATAACATCTGTTTTCGGCCAGAAATATGCAAGTAATAAACCTTTATGGCATGATTATGCCTGATACGAATAAAAAAGTCACAAAGTTGAGATAAAGATGGGTGAAATGCCGCAAAATAAAGAAGCAAATAGGCCCAAAAAAGGGTTGAAGATAGCAAAGCGCAGCGCCTTGCCGCCTTTTCTGGCACTGGAAGTCATGCGTAAGGCAACCGAGCGGACACAGGCCGGAGAAGATATTGTACATTTGGAAGTTGGCCAGCCTTCTTCTTCTGCCCCGGATGCGGTAAATCACGCAATGATGGAAGCGCTGAAAAAGACCCCTGCACATGGCTATTCTGTTGCGTTTGGCGTTCTGCCCTTGCGCGAACGAATAGCCCGTCATTATGTCGAATGGTATGATGTGCGCCCACATACAGATAATATCGCGGTTACTGTGGGGTCTTCTACTGCCTTTGCGCTGGCTTTTTTATCTGCTTTTGATGCAGGCGATAAAATTGCTCTGCCGACCCCTGGCTATCCGGCCTATCGTAATTTGATGCAAGGGCTGGGATTACAGGCTGTGCCGCTTGCCGCAGGGCCTGAACAGGGCTGGCGGCCAATGCTGGCAGAAATGGAAAATTGGGATGAATTGCCAGATGGTTTGATGATTGCCAGCCCTTCTAACCCGACCGGTACTGTGCTGGAAGATAGCGAGCTGGCAGAAATCTGCCGCTGGTGTGACCAGCATGGGGTGCGCCTGATTTCGGATGAAATTTATCATGGGCTGGTTTATGGCAAGCGTGCCGATACCGCGCTGAATTACACTAAAAATGCGATTATCGTGAACAGTATGTCGAAATATTTCTCGATGACAGGCTGGCGCATTGGCTGGATGATATTGCCAGATGACCTGGTTGCACCGGTTGAAAAACTGGCACAAAATCTGTTTATCTCTGCCCCGACCCCAAATCAGTTGGCCGCCATTGCTGCCTTTGATTGCACAGATGAGCTGGATGCTCATTGTCAGCGTTATGCTCAAAATCGGGATATTTTGATGAAAGGGCTGCCGGCTGCGATGCTAGGCGGGGCTGCCCCGTGCGATGGCGCTTTTTATCTCTATGCCGATATTTCTGCCTATAGCGATAATGCGCTTGATTTTGCAGAAAGCCTGCTGGCAGGTGAACAGGTCGCTGTAACGCCCGGGATTGATTTTGACCCGGAAAATGGCCATCGCTATGTGCGGCTATCCTTTGCTGGCCGGACAGAAGATATGTATGAGGCCTGCAAACGCATAAACAGGTTTGTTGCCGCCCGCCGAAGTGATGCGGCCTGAAAGGCAGATAGCCAGTAAGGCACTCTTGAAAAAAAATTCATTCCCTGAAGAAAAAGCCGGAAAAAATTCTCCGGCTTTTTTTATTTTGTTAGGGAAAAGGGGTGTTTGTGTAAGGGCAAGCCGGAACAGGGCGTCCCTTTTTTCGGATCTAGCGCGACCACCAACCGCCTTTTTTGGTTTTTGGTACATCCCCATCATCGATATTGACAACTTTTATCTCAACCGAACTGGCAGAGGCGCGTTCCGTTGAAGTATCAGCAGATGGCTCGCCTGGTGCATCGGCTGTTTTTGACTTTGCCGATTTGCCAGCTTTTGCAGCCTTTTTCGCTGTCTTCGCTTTTTTCTTTACCGCTTTGCTTTTAGTAGCAGTTTCATCTTCAGAATCAGAAGCGGCCGGTTTTTCTGCCTTTGCTTTAGCAGACTTGCCAGTCTTGGCTGCTTTTTTGGTACTCTTTTTTGCCGCCTTTTTGGTTTTCGGCGCGGTATTCTCGCCTGATTGTGCCTCTGCCTCAACTGGCTCCGCCGCGCTTTCATCAGCGGTTATAGCCGGGCTTGTTTCCTGGCTCTGGCCAGCCTCATCAGAAGGGCGGCGACGCTTTCGTGAACGGCGCGGTTTTTTACCCTCGCTCTGGCTTTGCTCTTCTGTATTCTCCGCTGCCTCAATATCTGCAGCAGTTTCAGTTCTGTCCTGATTGTTATTTTCTGCCAGCTGCTGGTCATTTAGCTGGTTATCTTCCTCGCCGCCACGTCTTTTGCGCCGACGCCCGCCGCGTTTGCCTCTGCGGCGACGCTTTGGCTGATCCTCATCCTCGTCTTCAGAAGATGGCGGACCGGATGTTGCATTTCTATCCTGATTATTGTTTTGGTTTTGATTCTGATTTTGGTTCTGGTGGCGATGGCGATTATTTTGCCGATCGGAACGCTCGTTGCGCTGGTTATCCTGACGCTGACCATCAAAGCGATGTTCAGACGGCAATAGGCTGGTATCTGCCTCAACCAGAATGGTAATGCCAAACTGGCTTTCCAGCTGGGCAAGCGAGGCGCGTTTCTGGTTCAGAATATAAAGTGCCACCTCTGGATGAACAAAGATGGTGATATCCTTGCCAGCCTGTCTGGCGGCTTCCTCTTCGATAATGCGCAGCATCTGCAAAGCAGAGGAATTGACAGAACGTACCCTGCCTGTGCCCAGACAATGCGGACAGGATTGTGATACCGATTCAACCAGAGACGGGCGCAAACGCTGGCGGGACATTTCCAGCAAGCCAAAATGCGAAATAGAGCCGACCTGAATTCGTGCTCGGTCATGGCGCAAGGCATCTTTCAGGCGTCTTTCCACCGCGTTCTGGTTACGGTTTTCATCCATATCAATGAAATCAATGACAATCAGTCCGGACAGGTCGCGCAATTTTAATTGCCGGCCTACCTCTTCGGCTGCTTCCAGATTTGTCTTTAGCGCCGTTTCCTCGATATTGCGCTCGCGGGTTGCCTTGCCGGAGTTCACATCAATAGCAACCAATGCTTCGGTCTGGTTGATCACCAGATAGCCACCGGATTTCAGGGTAACTTCATTATGATGAATGGTATCCAGCTGCGGCTCGACATTATGTGCCTGAAACAGATGGGTTGATTCTTCATATTTAACGACCCGCTTTGCATGGCTGGGGATCAGCATTTTCATCTGAGCTTTGGCGGTTTTATAGGCTTCCTCGCCTTCTACCAGCACTTCTTCGACATCATTGGTATAGATATCGCGCACCGCACGTTTTACCAGCGAGCCTTCCTCATGAATAGATGCTGGGGCTTCTGATTGCAGGGTGGTGGTTCTGATCTCGTCCCATAATTTGGACAGATAGGCATAATCGCGTTTAATTTCAGTTTTGGTGCGTTTTGACCCGGCGGTTCTGACGATAACCGCCATACCTTCTGCAACATCCAGATCATTGACAATGGTCTTTAGCCGCTTGCGATCCGCAATATTGGTGATTTTGCGCGATACACCGCCACTGCGGCTACTATTTGGCATCAGCACGCAATATCTGCCAGCAAGAGACAGATAGGTGGTCAGGGCTGCCCCTTTATTGCCGCGCTCTTCTTTAACAACCTGCACCAGCAAAATCTGTTTGCGTGAAATCACTTCCTGAATCTTGTAGCGATGCATTACCGCTGCAGAAGGCTTGGGACTGTCATTATCTTCATCATCCCCGCCAAGTGTTTCCGGGGCATTATCCAGGCTATCTGCGGCAGGGGTTTCCTCTGCCTCATCCTGGCTTTCTGCTTGTTCTGTTTGCCTGGTTTCCTCTACCAGCGCCTCGCGATCCTCAATCGGGATACGATAATAATCTGGGTGGATTTCGCTAAAGGCAAGAAAGCCCTGGCGGTTGCCGCCATATTCGACAAAGGCAGCCTGCAAGGAAGGTTCGACCCGGGTTACCCGTGCCAGATACACATTTCCTTTTAATTGCTTAAAGCTGGTGTTCTCGTAATCGAATTCCTCGATTTTGTTGCCATTGAGCAAGACAACCCGTGTTTCTTCGGGCTGATGCGCATCGATCAGTAATTTCTTGGTCATAAAGATGTCTTTCTGTGATCCGTCGGTGCTGGGCATCTACGCGGATATAGGGTGATAGCTGGCGCATTTGCGCGTCAGACAATATGTGGCTGGCAACAGAATATGGGCGTCCATCAGGCACTGCATTTTTTGCAATCTGCCCGAGGTCCATTTCGGATGTGTAATCAAGATGGTTTACATACATCATTCTTGCCATAATTCTCCCTTCCCGGTTGCGCGTTTTACAGTGTGTTCAGGCTAAGTGTTTGTTACGTATCACTTGCCTGTTAGCTGCGCCCAGCCGGCGGGTCATTTGTATCGGGCTTTTCAACAGATGCCTCAGCTTTATTATGGCAATTGCCTTGTCTGGCTGATGGCGGCTCCTCGCCCGAATTCAAAATTCTTGTCCCACTATACAGTAAAAATCTGCAATTCAAAATCATTTCAACAATCTATGTTGTTTTTGGGCATAATTCAGGGGTGGTCAGGCGCAGAAGGCTGGTTTATTCTCGCCGAAACAGTGATTAAGTTTGGCAATCAAGGCGATGTCCTATTGCCGTATAACAGGATAATGATGGTCTTTGGCATCTTTACAGCGTCGATGATTAGCTGGCTATGTTTTCCTGCTTTCGCCAGCCGGTCTGCCAAGCAGACAAATATCTGGCTGAATCTGTTTGTGTTTTTCCTGGCAGGGTTTTCCAGCCTTTTTTATAGCCCTGCCGTTATTGCCCAGAACAGCCTGACAGCTCTGCGGCTGGGCAATGTTGAAATAGATGGTCAAACCGCTTTGCGGCTGGTAGTTGAAACCGCTGCCCCGCAACCGGCTAAAATGCTGTTATTATCTGACCCTTATCGTCTGGTACTGGATTATCAGGATATGGAATGGGCGGTAGAGGGGCTTGCGCCCTCTGGCCAGCTAGACCATCTGCCTGCCATCGCCTATCGTTTTGGCCATCCACAGCCTGATGCCGGACGGCTGGTGATAGAGCTGGCCAGCCCTGCCTCACCAGAGCGTGCCTTTACCCTGCCGCCAAACCGGACCGGTCATCGTCTGGTCATCGATCTGATGGATAGGGGCGAGATATCCTTTAGCCTTGCCCAGAAAGCCCTTGCCAATGACAGCTTTCAACCAGCCGCACAGACAGCGGCGCAAAACAGGTTGCCACCGCCTGCCAGCGCATCAAATTTGCAATCAAGCGCGCCAGTTCAGGCCAGCCTGTCCGGGCGTCCTGTCACTATTGCCTTGCCCCAGCCCCGTCCGAAACGCTGGGTAGTGGCAATAGATGCAGGCCATGGCGGAAAAGACCCGGGCGCGATTGGCAAGCGCGGCAGCCGGGAAAAGGATATCACGCTGGCAGCGGCAAAACAGCTGGTTAAACATCTGAACGCTTCTGGCAAGATAACGGCACGGCTGGTGCGTTCGGGCGACCGATATTTGAAATTGCGCCAGCGAATTCAAATTGCCCGTGATATGGGCGCGGATGCGTTTATCTCGCTTCATGCAGATTCAGCCTCCCGTTCTTCGGCGCGCGGCATTTCGGTATTTTCTTTATCAGACAAAGCCTCGGATAAGGAAGCAGCGCTTCTGGCACGCAATGAAAATAAAGCCGATTTAATTGGCGGGCCTGATCTGGGTAGCCAGGACCCGCTGGCTGCCAATGCGCTACTGGGGATGTTCCAGCGCGAGACAATGAACGAATCTGCCTATCTGGCACGCGCTATTCTGGATGAGATTAAGGGCTTTCCAGGCGGGGATAAGCGTGGCCATCGCTTTGCAGGTTTTGCGGTGCTAAAATCGCCTGATGTGCCGTCTGTTTTGGTAGAAATGGGTTTTTTAAGCAATGCAAGTGATGAAAAAAATCTGAATTCCGGCCAATATCGCGATAAGCTAACACGGCAAATTGCCAAAGCAATTTTGGTCTGGCTGGAAAGGTCCGGGCGGTAATTGGCCACAAGTCTGCCGTAATTTCCGCCTATTAGAGTGTCTATGTTAAAAATACTATTCAGATTGTTTCTAGCAACATTTTTACTGGGGGTAGCCGGGCTCACCGCCATCTTATGGGTGTTCTGGAAATGGGGTCAGGATTTGCCGCCCTATCATCAGCTCTCGCGCTATGAGCCGCCTGTGGCCAGCCGCGTTCATGCCGGCAATGGGGCATTGCTGGCAGAATTTGCCACACAAAAGCGGCTTTTTGTCCCTGTCAAAGCCATGCCGCCGCAATTGGTTCATGCGTTTTTATCCGCAGAAGATAAAGCCTTTTATCAACATCCGGGTGTTGACCCCATCGCCCTGACCAGAGCGGTTGTCACCAATATCGCGGCGATGGGAAGCGGGCGCAGACTGATAGGCGCATCCACTATCACCCAGCAGGTTGCCAAGAATTTTTTGCTGACCAACGAGCTGTCTTTTGATCGCAAAATAAAAGAAGCCATTCTGGCTATTCGCATGGAACGCGCTTTTTCCAAAGAACAGATACTTGCTCTCTATCTGAACGAGATTTATCTGGGATATGCCAGTTACGGGGTGGCCGCAGCTGCGCTGAATTATTTTGACAAAGCGCTGGATAAGCTGGATTTGCATGAAATGGCCTATCTGGCAGCACTGCCCAAAGCCCCGTCAAATTATCACCCCCAGCGCAAAACCAAAGCCGCGATAGGGCGGCGAAACTGGGTGCTGCGGCAGATGCAGGAAAATGGCTATATCACTGCTGCAGAGGCAGCAGAAGCCCAGGCTCAGCCTCTTGGCATACGTGCTGCCAGCGGCTTTGATGAGACCAGCGCACCCTATTTTACCGAAGAAATACGCCGCTTGCTGATTGAACGCTATGGATCAGACACGCTCTATGAGGGCGGTTTGTCTGTGCGCTCAACCCTGGATCCGACATTACAGGAAAAAGCCCAGCGCGCTTTACGCGAAGGGCTGGAGGCACTGGATAGGCGGCAAGGCTGGCGCGGGGCTCTTGGACGGCTGGATCAAACAGTCGATTTGGACGCCCAGCTGGCAGAATATACCAAAGCCCTGCCGGATTTACGCTATGCCGCCCTGGTAACAGATGTTCACGATGACCGCGCTGAAATCTATGTGAATGGCCAGATAGCCACCATCCCCTTTGAGATGGCAAAATGGGCCTATCCCCCGCGTCGCCCCGACGGGGTGCGTCCGCCGCCGCTTACCTCGCTAAAAGAAGCGCTGGCCATAGATGATATTATCATTGTTCAACCCCCTGATGAGGCCAAGGATTTGCTAAAAGAGGGATATGAGCCGAAAACAGGGGAATTTGCCCTTGGCCAGCGGCCAGCTGTTGAAGGGGCGATTGTGGCACTTGACCCGCATACCGGGCGTATGCTGGCACTGGTTGGCGGATATGATTATAGGGTATCTGAATTTAATCGAGCCACACAGGCAAGGCGTCAGCCCGGCTCTGCTTTCAAGCCATTTGTCTATTTAGCGGCTCTGGATAAGGGCTATTCCCCGACCACCCTTATTCTGGATGCCCCTCTGGCACTGGATCAGGGGCAGGGCAAGCCAAAATGGAAGCCGGCCAACTATACCAGAAAATTTTATGGCCCGTCGATTATGCGCGTTGGCATTGAAAAATCGCGTAATTTGATGACCGCAAGGCTGGCAATGGCTATTGGTATGCCCACCGTTCAGGAATATGCCGCAAAATTCGGGATTGATGCAGAAATGCCGCCCTATTTATCCATGTCACTTGGTGCTGGCGAGACGACATTGCTGAAACTCACCGCTGCCTATGGCCAGATTGTCAATGGCGGGCGCATGATTGAAGTCAGCCTGATTGACCGGGTTCAGGATCGTTATGGCCGCACCCTGATGCGCCATGACGGGCGTGATTGTTCGGCCTGTGCGGCGCGCGAAGGCTGGCAAGGCCAGAAGATACCAGAGCTGCCAATATCAGGCGAGCAGCTTACCTCGCCGGCTTCTGCCTATCAGATGGTGTCCATGCTGGAAGGGGTTATCACACGCGGAACAGGCAGGCGTATTGCCGATAGCGGACTGGTGCTGGCAGGGAAAACCGGTACAACAAATGATAATACAAATGCCATGTTTATCGGTTTTTCCCCTGACCTGGTGGTGGGGGTATATGTTGGCTATGATATTCCGCGCCCCTTGGGTAAATCCGAAACAGGCTCTACTGCTGCTGTACCGATTTTTAAGGATTTTATGATGGATGCGCTGGCCAATGCCCCGATAATCCCGTTTCGCCGGCCAGGCGGCATCAGCCTTGTGCCTATCCATGCCGAGACAGGCGAGCGGGTGCGTCATGATGATAAAATGGCTGTATTGGAAGCGTTCAAACCCGGCCAACGCCCAAAATCCGGCATATTGATCGATTTGCCGGATGCCAGCCCTGCTTCTGGTGTTGACGCACCGGCCTTGTATTGATACCCCCTATGACAAGATAGTTTTTCCCCTTTTGATGGTTTGTCAGGATTATTGTCATGCAGACAGAATCGCAGCCCGATATTGATGTTATTCAATCCGCTATAGAATTGCTGCGCCGGCATATTGACTGGGATAAAGCCCTGCAACGCCAGAGCGATTTGGAAGCCCATATTGCCCGGGCAGATTTTTGGGAGGATCAGGCAGAAGCCCAGAAAATCATGCGCGAAAAAAACCATCTGGATCAGCAAATTGACGCTATCAGGATGCTGGAAAATGGCCTTGGCGAACATACTGAATTAATGGAGCTGGCCGAGGAAGAAAATGATGCAGAGATGATTGCCGAAGCGGTCACTGCTTTGCAAAAACTGGCTGAAATCGCCAGCAAAAAACAGCTGGAATCGCTCCTCTCTGGCGAGGCAGATAGCAATAATTGCTTTATTGAAATCCATCCTGGCGCCGGCGGCACAGAAGCTCAGGACTGGGCGTCCATGTTGCTGCGTATGTATTCCAGATGGGCAGAAAGCCGCGGCTTCAAGCTGGAAACCATCGAGGAAAGTGACGGTGAAGAGGCAGGGATTAAATCTGCGACCTTGCGGGTTAGCGGGGTCAATGCCTATGGCTGGATGAAAACAGAATCAGGGGTGCATCGCCTGGTGCGGATATCGCCTTATGACAGCTCGGCCAGACGCCATACCAGCTTTGCCTCTGTCTGGATTTATCCGGAAGTGGATGACAATATCGATATCATTATAGAGGAAAAAGATTTGCGGGTGGATACCTATCGTTCTTCCGGGGCAGGCGGGCAACACGTTAATACCACGGATTCTGCTATTCGCATTACCCATTTGCCGACCAATATTGTGGTGCAATGCCAGTCAGACAGAAGCCAGCATCGTAACCGGGCAACGGCAATGAATATGCTGAAAGCCCGCCTATATGAGCTGGAATTGCAAAAGCGTGAAGAGGCCGCATCCGATGGCAATGCCGGTAAATCTGAAATTGGCTGGGGCAGTCAAATCCGCTCTTATGTCTTGCACCCCTATCAGATGGTCAAGGATTTGCGTACCAATGTCGAGACCGGCAATTCACAAGCGGTTTTGGATGGCGATCTGGACGGGTTTATTGAGGCCAGCCTTGCTGCACGGGTTGGCTCTACGCGAAACTAGCCTTGCGCTTTTCTTTTGCGTTCTTCGCTGGCAAATTCTTCTCTGGCCTGTTCTGCGGCTAGCGGGCCATAAAAGGCAGAGGAAAAGCGTGCAGCGGTGCGCGCCGGAATATTGAAAGGCGGTTTCAGCGCCCCATTAAAATAGTGGCGCACCAGATTTTGCCAGCTGGAAATAGGGTCGCGCCGCTCGCACCCGCAGACATAATCAAACCATCTTTTGCCTGTACCGACATGGCCAATTTCATCATGCATGATGATTTCCAGAATTTCAGCCGATGCGCCATCTTCTACCTCGCGCATCTTGTCTATCAGCTGCGGGGTAACATCCAGGCCTCGTGCTTCGAGAACCAGTGGCGCGATGGCCAGACGCCCGGCCAGATCAGAAGCGGTTTTTACCGCTGCCTCCCACAAGCCATCATGGGCTGGCAGCGCGCCATAAAAACTGCCCAGATTTTCCAGCCTGTGCTGTAATAGGGTGAAATGACGCGCTTCATCACTGGCAACGGACAGCCAGTCCTCTACAAAAGCAAAGGGCAGGCCATATTTTGCATAGCGCACGGCAATATCCAGCGATAAATCTATCGCATTTAGCTCTATATGGGCGATAGCGTGTAACAGGGCAATGCGCCCTGTCTTGCCCTTGCTGATGCGCCGTCTTGGCACAAAACGCGGTGCAAGCAATTCCGGCTTTTCCGGCCGGCCGGGCCGCAATCCTATATCAATAGGGGCAGCATGGTCAAAATGGCCTTTTTTCAAATCATTATAGGCCTGTGCAGCCAGCTGCGCTTTTTCCAGCGGGTCAGGGCAGTTATAGGCGGCCAGAATAGCCGGGCTGATATCAGGCATTATTCAGCCCCTTTTTCAGCCGCCAGCCTGAACAAGCTCTAGAACTTCTTCTGCATGGCCGGGTATTTTTACCTTTGGCCAGATACGCCCGATACGCCCATCCGCATTGATGATAAAGGTCGCCCGCTGAATGCCCATATATTTGCGGCCATACATTGATTTCTCGACCCAGACGCCAAAAGCTTCACAGGCGGTGCCTTCGGTGTCAGCGCCCAATAGACAGGTTAGACCATATTTGTCCCGGAATTTAGCCTGTTTTTCTGCACTATCTTTGGAAATGCCGATGACAAGCGTATTGGCAGCTTCAAATTCAGCCTGCAATGCCGAAAAGGCCATCGCCTCTTTGGTGCAGCCGGAAGTATCTGCTTTCGGGAAAAAGAAAATAATCACATTTTTGCCAAGATGTTCTGACAGGGTAAAATGGCCCTGGTCGGTCATCAGGGAAAGGGCGGGGGCTGTTTGTCCGGTTTCAACCATAAAAATGTCTCCCAAGCGGCAAGTTATCCTTCATTGTTCTGCGACATAATATAGTATGGAATAAAAAAAAGACATATAGCTCGGAACAGATTATTACAGTTAAGGGTATTTTTGGCATTGACTTTGCCTGATGGGCAATGG
>Ga0181583_10002682_pt1 | contig 13147 bp, 10 predicted proteins | sample 071ome_31_FD_132461 | JGI IMG/M metagenome (GOLD analysis project Ga0181583, IMG submission 132461) | Coastal salt marsh microbial communities from the Groves Creek Marsh, Skidaway Island, Georgia - 071405CT metaG (megahit assembly) | ecosystem: Environmental > Aquatic > Marine > Intertidal... | reverse complement strand
CATCCATATCGATCGCCGCCTTGTTGCTGTCGGGTATGGTCTCGATCTGGCGGATCATGTCATAGCCGAAATACCCGAACAGGCCGGCGGCCATAGGGGGAAGATCACCGGTGTCGGTCATGGCTGATTCTGCCATTAACGCCCGTAATGATAATAGCGGCGGTTTATCATCGGCGACAAACTTGTCGGTATCTTGCGGTGCGTGATTGACTTCGGCAACGCCATCACGGCAACGCCATATTAAATCAGGCGCGATGCCGATCACCGAAAAGCGGCCGCGAACCGCGCCCCCTTCGACCGATTCCAGCAAAAAGCAATGGGACTTGTCCCCAGCTAGTTTGAGATAGGCCGAGACCGGCGTTTGGGTGTCGGCAACCAATTCGCGATGCACAAGCTGTGGTTGCCCCTTGGCAAAGCCGGCGGCAAAATTGTCAAATTGCGATTGACTGGCGGGCATGAATTATTGTGATCCAATCAAAATTTGCCGCACAGCGCCGGTATTGATCTGCAAATCATGTTTTTCCGACAGCGCGATCAACACCATGTTCAACATGTCATCGCGCATCGCGGTATTCAGCATGTCTGTCACCAGTGTCGCGGTGGTGCTGATATCATCATCCGTGGCCGGAATGATTTCAGCGGTTTTGACAAGAATCGCCTCGGTCCCGGTCTCGATCACGGTGCCGGTTCCAAGGTCCTGGCCAAAGGCGGTGCGCGCAATCAGGCCAGCTGCCTGGTGGTCAAGGCCATTGCCGTTGCGGCGAAAGGCCGGGCTAAGCGGGGCGCTGTCGTCATTTTTTGCAGCGGCGGCATCGGCCTGTTGGCGTGCCGCTTTGACCGCTTCAACAGTTTTCCAGTCGGCAACAACTCTGGTTTTCACCTCGTCAAGCGGCCGCTCACGCGCCGCCGTTTCACCGGTGACCTCGATCACAAAGAAAGAATCATCGGTGCCTTCTTGGATCACGCTGGTTTCGTTAACGCGGGTCTCCCAAATCAACTCCAACACGGCGCTATCTTGCACCAGCTCACCAATTTCGCCGCCAAGCGGCACGCCGTCGATGGTTAGGCCGTTCCGGTCAATGTTGGCAACGGTTTCAATTGTGCCACCGACTTTTTCGGCCGCCTCGCTCAAGGTAGCACCAGTGCCAAGCGCGTCTTCCATTGCATTGGCGCGCTCATAAAGTAGGTTCATCGCCTGTTCGGCCCGCAATTTATCAATGATTTCGGCGCGGATATCGCCAAGGGCAGGGGTGCCGCCGGCAGTGATGGCCTCGACAACCAAGACATGATGACCAAACGGGCTTTCGATCGGACCGACCGGGGTGCCAATGGCGGCGGTAAAGGCTGCCTCGGCAAGGGCCGTGTCCAAGGTGTCACGGCTGGCCCCGTCAATTGCGGTGTCATTCGGTGCCCAATTCAGCATATCCTTGGCGATCGCGATAAAGGCTTCGCCCTTGGTCAAACGGTCGATTGCGGTTTTGGCCTTGGCCGGATCGTCAAACACCATCTGCCGAATGTCCCGCGTTTCAGGCGTCACAAATTCGTCAAGTCGCTGATCATATGCCGCCTTGATATCAGCATCGGCAATGGTCAGATCCTTGGCAATCATCTCGGCCGAGACAATGGCAATGCGGGCGCTCCGCATATCAGGGGCGCGATAGGCGGTTTTGTTTTCAGCGAAAAACGCGTCGATCGTTGCGTCATCCGGTGTGGCAATTTTTTCGGGTGTGACCGCAAAGCTGGTCAATCGTACCTTGCGCCGTTCCAAATCAAAGGCGGCAACAGCACGCGCTGTGGCGGAATCGAATCTGGCACCAGCGGCGACAGCACCGATCAATTGATCACGGAATAATGCGCCGTCGACGCGCTGCAGATAATCTGCCTCGTTCAACCCGGCGCTGGCCAGCACCTGCATGAAACGGCCTTCTGAAAACTGCCCAAGCTCGTCCTTAAAGCTGTTTTCATTGCGGATCGCCTCGCGTTGCATGGCACGGGTCACCGTCAGGCCAAGTTCATTTGATTCGGCCCGCAACAGAACGTCCCGCGACAAGGCGCCGGTGACCTCGTTCAAAAGCCCGCCTTGCAGCGCTTCTTCAGTGCTGTTGTTTGGCAGAAAATTGCGGCGCGCACGGTCAAATTCGATGGCCACACGCCGCGGTGATATCGCCACATCACCCGCCGAAACCGCCTTGTCGCTGCCGCCAATCAGGCCGGTTGTGCCATCGCCAATGCCCCACAGCGCAAAGCCGCCCGCCAAGAACAGCAAGAAAAATTTCATCACCGGTGACTTTGCACCACTTCTCAGGGCCTGTAGCATATTATCTCGTCTAAAAGTCTATTGTCCGGGCCTGCTTGCCGGTTGTGTGAAAAACTACTGTCGTTAATAAAGATTGGCGCGTTGCGGGGCAACTTCAATATGGACAAAACTGTACTTTCGCCGTGAAAAAAACTAATTTGGTGGGGAAATCGTGCCGGAAGGCAAACGGTGGTGAATAATCGGATATCTGAAATCACGGGTTAGGTGAAGTGCAGGTTTGGCTATGATCGTTGCGGCTAATTGGAAAATGAACCCGTCACTGGAGGGGGCCGGTGCGTTGGCACAGGCGCTTATTACGCGCCGGTTTGAGGCGGTGCAGCGCTATCTGTTTGCGCCGCATCCGTATCTTGTGCCGATGTCCATTCGGTTGCAGGGCAGTGATGTGGTTCTTGGCGGGCAAGATTGCCATGCTGATACCGCCGGGGCGCACACTGGCGATGTGTCGGCCGCGATGTTACGCGACTGTGGGGCTGCGATTGCGCTTGTTGGGCATTCTGAACGGCGCGCCGATCATGGTGAAACCAGTGCATTGGTCAGGGCAAAGGCCGAACAGGCGCTCGCCCATGATCTGGCGGTGATGATTTGTGTCGGTGAAACCCTGGCGGAACGCGAGGCAGGGCAGGCTGAACAGGTGGTGATTGATCAATTGCGGGCCTCTATGCCGCATGATGTACCGTCAGGCCGTGTGTTGATTGCCTATGAACCTGTATGGGCTATTGGCACAGGCAAGGTGGCCTCACTGGAGGATATTGGCGCGATGCATGCGGCGATCGCCGGTGAATTGCCGGCGCGCCAAAATGGAACTGGCGCCCCGCCAATACCGGTGCTTTATGGTGGATCGGTCAATGCGGATAATGCCGCGGCGATTTTTGCCGTGCCGCATGTGGCCGGCGGTTTGGTTGGCGGGGCGAGCCTTGATGCGGTCGCGTTTGATGCGATTTGCAGTGCCGCCGCCGCCGCGGCAGTGGGATAGCGGCCGCGTCAACGCCAATTTGGATCGTGCCAACGCAATTTATCGGCATTTTTGTTGAAAAAGCAGTCAATTGTTCATATAAGCGGTCGCAAGACGCGACAATGAGGACAAAACGACCATGGAAACGCTGGTCCTGACCATTCATATTCTGATTGCACTGGCGCTTGTAGTGGTGGTGCTGTTGCAGCGCAGCGAAGGCGGTGGTCTTGGCATTGGCGGCAGTTCTAGTGGTGGATTCATGACAGCGCGCGGGACGGCCAATTTCATGACCCGTTTGACCACAATTTTGGCGATTGGGTTCTTCACGACCACAATTATTCTGGCGATTCTCGCCGGCGTGGGTAACGAGCCGGTCTCCATCGTCGATGAGGTGCTAAAAGAGACCCCAGCCGCGCCAGCCGGGCCGGTGGTACCAACCGACCAATAGGCATCGCCACAGGCTAATGGCCTGCCGTACCTCGGTTTTTTGAGACGCCGTTCGCCTTTTCAAAAAAATTCACCGAAGAGTCGCATTTTGTGGCTTATCAAGGCGGCATGGATGCGTTATTTAACTTGTCCATGCCTCGTTATATTTTCATCACTGGTGGCGTGGTTTCCTCGCTTGGTAAAGGTCTTGGGTCGGCAGCGCTGGCGGCGTTGCTGCAGGCGCGCGGTTATTCGGTGCGGTTACGCAAGCTCGACCCCTATCTTAATGTCGATCCGGGCACGATGTCCCCGACCCAGCATGGTGAGGTGTTTGTCACTGATGACGGGGCTGAAACCGATCTTGATCTTGGCCATTATGAGCGTTTCACCGGGGTGCATGCGAAACGCACTGACAATGTGACAACCGGACGGATTTATTCCGAAGTGTTGGCCAAGGAACGGCGTGGTGATTATCTTGGTGCCACCATTCAGGTGATTCCGCATGTTACTGACGCGATTAAGAATTTCGTGCTGTCAAACCATGACGATGAAGATTTTATCCTGTGTGAGATCGGCGGCACGGTTGGCGATATTGAGTCATTGCCGTTTCTCGAGGCCATTCGTCAGATCGGTAATGATTTGGGACGCGCGGCGACCTGTTTTCTGCATGTGACGCTGATCCCTTTCATTGCCGCCGCCCAAGAATTGAAAACCAAGCCAACCCAGCATTCGGTCAAGGAATTGCAGTCGGTTGGCATTCAACCCGATATTTTGCTGTGCCGCTGCGAACACCCGCTTCCCGATGAACAGCGCCGCAAGATCGGGCTGTTCTGCAATATTCGCGAGTCGGGCGTGGTGCTGGCGCTTGATGTAAACAATATTTACGAGGTGCCGCTGGCCTATCACGCCCAGGGGCTTGATAGCGAGGTCATGCGGCATTTTGGCCTTCCCGACAACAAGCCTGACCTGACACGCTGGCAGCAGATCGCCTATAAGGCGGCCAATCCAGAGGGCGAGGTAACAATTGCGATTGTCGGCAAATATACCAGCCTTCAGGATTCCTATAAATCGCTTGGCGAGGCGTTGGTGCATGGGGGGCTAGCCACCGGTGTGAAGGTCAATATTGACTGGATTGATTCGGAACTTTTCGAGCAGGAAGACGCGGCCATTTTGAACCTGCAGCATGTAAGCGGTATTCTGGTGCCGGGCGGGTTTGGTGAGCGGGGATCGGAAGGCAAAATTCGTGCAGTGCGGTTTGCCCGTGAACAAAATATTCCGTATTTTGGCATTTGTTTCGGGATGCAAATGGCTGTTTTGGAGACCGCACGCAATCTTGGCGGCCTGCCAGATGCGGGATCAAGCGAATTTGGCGAGACCAAAGTCCCGCTTGTTGGTTTGATGACCGAATGGACCGCAGGCAACCAGACCGAACAACGCAGCGCCGATGATGACCTTGGCGGTACGATGCGGCTTGGGGCTTATGAATGCCATATTACCGCCGGATCACTGGCGGCCCGACTTTATGGCAGTTCGGTAATCCATGAACGTCACCGCCACCGTTATGAGGTGAATATTGGTTATCGGGATGCGCTGCAAGCGGCAGGCATGACCATTTCCGGCCTGTCGCCAGACGGTCATCTGCCCGAAATTGTCGAGCGTGAAGACCATCCGTTTTTTATTGCCGTGCAATTTCACCCGGAATTAAAGTCAAAGCCGTTTGACCCGCATCCGCTGTTTACCGGATTCGTCGCCGCGTCAATTGAAAAAGCCCGACTGGTATAATCAGCCTCCTGCCGTGCTGGTGGGGGCCGATCAGGGGGATTGGCAGCGTCGGTAGGGATGAGGAGCCATCAAGGAAGACTGGTCATGAAAGATGTCAAAATCGGAAATCTTGTCTGTGGTGCGAACGCGCCGTTGCTGCTGATTGCCGGACCATGCCAGATAGAGGGGCTTGACCATGCGCGCCGCTGTGCAGAGGCGCTGGCGACGATGGCGGCCAAGGCCGGCATGGGATTTGTTTACAAATCATCGTTTGACAAGGCTAACCGGACGTCGGCCGATGCGGCCCGCGGGGTTGGTATGGAAGACGGGCTGGCAATTCTGGCGCGAATCAAGGCTGAATTCGATGTGCCGGTGCTAAGCGATGTGCATAGTGCTGATCAATGTGCGCCGGCGGCCGAGGTGCTGGATGTGTTGCAGATTCCGGCATTCTTGTGCCGGCAAACCGATTTATTGCTGGCAGCCGCGGCAACCGGCCGTGTGGTCAATATCAAGAAAGGCCAGTTTTTGGCGCCGTGGGATATGACGCATGTGGCGGCCAAGGTCAGCGGCGCCGGCAATCAAGCGATTTTGTTAACCGAGCGCGGCACCTCGTTTGGCTATAACACGCTGGTATCAGACATGCGGGGCCTGCCAGTAATGGCAGATTTGGGATATCCGGTGATTTTTGATGCGACCCATTCGGTTCAGCAGCCGGGCGGCCTTGGCGGGCGCTCTGGGGGGCAACGCGAATTTGTGCCGGTTCTGGCCCGCGCCGCGGTGGCTGTCGGTGTTCAGGGTCTGTTTATGGAAGCGCATCACGATCCCGACAATGCCCCGTCAGACGGGCCGAATATGCTGGCCCTTGATGATATGCCTGCTGTTCTGGACAGCCTTGTCAGAATTGATGCGGCGCGGCGAGGGTAAAGATTACGCGCGCGGTGCTGATGGTTGCGCCGCCAGCCTTTTTTGGGTAGAAACGCGCATCGATCTTGTCACCACCGAAAAGAGCTAGCCCATGTCCGCCATTCTTGATGTTCAGGCGCGTGAAATCCTTGATTCGCGCGGAAATCCAACCGTTGAAGTTGATGTTGTTCTGGAAGATGGTGCGGTGGGGCGTGCCGCGGTACCCTCCGGCGCATCGACCGGGGCCTATGAAGCGGTCGAATTACGCGATGGTGATGCCGATCGTTATGGCGGTAAGGGTGTTCTTCAGGCCGTTGACGCGGTGAATTTTGAGATTTTTGACGCGCTGGCTGGTGCCGATGCTTTTGATCAGGCCGGTATTGATCAGGATCTGATCGAGCTGGACGGTACGCCGAACAAAGCCCGCCTTGGGGCCAATGCTATTTTGGGGGTGTCGATGGCGGTGGCCCGTGCGGCGGCTAATTCGGCTGAAATGCCGCTATGGCGCTATCTTGGCGGGGTGCATGCGCATCTGCTTCCGGTGCCGATGATGAATATTATCAATGGCGGGGCGCATGCTGACAATGCGCTTGATGTACAAGAATTTATGGTGATGCCGGTCGGTGCGGGGCATTTTGGCGATGCATTGCGGATGGGCGCCGAGATTTTTCACACGCTTAAAAAGCTGCTTGCCGATGCGTCATTATCGACTGCCGTTGGTGATGAGGGTGGTTTTGCCCCGGCGATCAATTCGACCGACGAGGCGCTTGGCTATATCGCCCGCGCGATCGAGGGGGCCGGCTATAAGCCCGGTGATGATGTGATGATCGCGCTTGATGCGGCCGCCAGCGAATTTTGCAGCGATGGCGTTTATAACCTTGCCGGAGAAGGGCGCACACTTGGCACTGACGAGATGAATGCGATGTGGCAGGAGCTTGCCAACCGGTACCCGATTGTGTCGATTGAGGACCCGCTGCATGAGGATGACTGGTCAGGGTTCCAAAGCCTGACAGCAGCGGCGGGTGACCGATTGCAAATTGTTGGTGATGACTTGTTTGTGACCAACCCTGAGCGTTTGGCGCGCGGTATTACCGAGGCGGCCGGCAATGCCATCCTGATCAAGGTCAATCAAATCGGCACCCTGTCTGAAACTTTGCAAGCCATTGAAATGGCACAGAAAGCTGGTTTTGGTGTGATTATTTCGCACCGTTCTGGCGAGACTGAGGATAGCTTTATTGCTGATTTGGCGGTGGCGACAAATGCCGGTCAAATCAAGACCGGCTCGCTGTCGCGTTCGGACCGGTTGGCAAAATATAACCAGCTTTTGCGGATCGAGGACGAGCTGGATCGGACCGGGCTTTATGCAGGTCGGACCATCTTGCGCGCCTAGCCACCGATAATTGCAAAAACCCAATAAAACAGACGATTCGCTTTTTGCTTGACGCGGCGAATCGGTTTTGATTCACTTGACTTGTGGCAGGGCCCGCGTGTGTAGCGGGCGGCGCTGCCTTACTGTCAGGGGCGGGGAATGCGTGTTGTCAAAAAAACATTGACCTTTGCGGGGAGTTTTTTCCTCTTGGGCACGTTGATCGCCTTTTTCGGCTTTCATACCATCGCCGGAGACCGCGGCATTCTGGCGCGCCCACAGCTGGAGCGGACTATCGGCCTAGCTGAAGAGGAGCTTGCGTTGCTTGTCAGGCACAAGGCGTTTCTTGAACAGCGTATTGCCTTGTTGAATCAGGGCGAAGTTGATGCCGATATGCTGAGTGAAACCGCACGTGGGGAATTGGGGCTTTATGCGCCGAATGATGTGATTATTTCAATCGACTTGCCGGAATTGAAATTTTAGATCAAAGCGACCAGGTATCATTGTTAACTGATATTCAGTTTATTTGTAAATTTTATAAAAAAAACAAATAAATAAACTTCTTGCAAAAATTTCAAAATAGCGAAAATCTATGAGGGAGATCAACGGCGTTGCAGGGCAGCGTTGTTGCGTTATTGGTTGTTTCATGGGTGTTGTTCGGGGGTGATGCGGTTTTGTGTCGTGCCCGCTGTCGGCCGCTGCAAACAGCAAAGTGACGGATTGGCATGCCGAGAGGGTGTGATGGCTCGGACATGTCACAACAAAAGAAGGTGACGCATGAGCGTGAAAGCAGATAGCAAGCGAAAGCGGGGGCCGGGGCGGCCACCCAAAACCGTGTCGGCAGGCATCAATGACATGCCGCCTACCGACGATCTGGTCAGCATGTATCGGCATATGCTGTTGATCCGCCGGTTTGAAGAAAAAGCCGGCCAGCTTTATGGCATGGGCCAGATTGGCGGGTTCTGTCACCTTTATATCGGGCAAGAAGCGGTTGTCGTTGGCCTGCAATCGGCGTCCAAACCGGGTGATACGGTGGTGACATCCTATCGTGACCATGGGCATATGCTGGCCTGCGGTATGGATGCAGATGGGGTGATGGCCGAATTGACTGGCCGCGCCGGCGGTTATTCGCGTGGCAAAGGCGGATCGATGCATATGTTCAGCCGGGAAAAGAAATTTTTTGGCGGGCATGGCATTGTTGGCGCCCAGGTGCCAATCGGTGTCGGTCTTGCGTTTTCGCATAAATATAAGGACGAACCCAATGTGTGCATGACCTATCTTGGCGATGGGGCGGTCAATCAGGGACAGGTCTATGAGAGTTTCAATATGGCTGCCTTATGGCGGTTGCCGGTCGTGTTTGTGATTGAAAACAACCAATATGGTATGGGCACCAAGGTCACCCGGGCGGCAGCAGGACGGGCGCTTGCTGATCGCGGGATGGCTTATGGCATTCCGGGCCGGCAGGTTGACGGGATGAATGTGTTGGCGGTGCGTACCGCCGCGCTAGAGGCGTTGGCGCATTGCCGCGATGGGAATGGGCCGTTCATTCTGGAAATGAAAACCTATCGCTATCGTGGGCATTCGATGTCCGATCCGGCAAAATATCGCACCCGTGAAGAGGTGGATGCGATGCGTAAACAGCATGATCCTATCGATCAGCTTCGCGAATTGCTGAAAGATCAGGATATCGATGATGCGCGGTTGAAAGAGATTGACGCAGATGTCAAAGCCGTGGTGACCAAGGCAACCGAATTTGCCCAGACCAGCCCCGAACCTGATCCGGCCGAACTCTATACAGATGTTTTGGTGCCGCTGACTGACGAAACATTGATGGCAAAGGTATAAGCGATGGCGATCGAGATAAAAATGCCGGCCCTGTCGCCGACAATGGAAGAGGGCACCTTGGCGAAATGGCTGGTTGTCCAGGGTGATGTGGTACGCGCCGGTGACGTGATTGCCGAAATTGAAACCGATAAGGCGACAATGGAAGTCGAAGCGATTGATGACGGGACGCTTGGCCAAATTCTGGTTGAGGCAGGCAGCGAACATGTCAAGGTCAATACGGTGATTGCGGTGTTGCTCGAAGATGGTGAGACAGCTGCCGATCTGGCGGCTTTGCCAGCGGTGGCGTCTGAGGCGCCAGCCCCGGTCGAAACCACCAGCCCGGCGCCAGGACCCGAGACGCCGCCAGCGCCGGTGACGCCGATAGTCGCCGCCGAACCCTCATGGACAGGTACCGCAACTAGCCTCACCGTGCGTGAAGCGCTGCGCGACGCGATGGCCGAGGAAATGCGCCGCGATGCGGCGGTGTTTGTGATGGGCGAAGAGGTCGCCGAATATCAAGGCGCGTATAAGGTTACCCAAGGGCTTCTTGATGAGTTTGGGGCCAAGCGGGTGATCGACACGCCGATCACCGAACAGGGCTTTGCCGGGCTTGGCGTGGGGGCCGCTTTTGGCGAATTGCGTCCGGTGGTTGAATTTATGACATTCAATTTTGCGATGCAGGCGATTGACCAGATTATCAATTCGGCGGCCAAAACGCTCTATATGTCGGGTGGCCAGATGGGATGCCCGATCGTGTTTCGTGGCCCAAATGGCGCCGCCAGCCGGGTCGCGGCGCAACATTCGCAATGCTATGCCAGCTGGTATGCGCATTGCCCGGGCCTGAAGGTGGTGGCACCCTATTCAGCGGCTGATGCCAAAGGGCTGTTAAAAGCCGCCATTCGTGACCCTAATCCGGTTATTTTCCTCGAAAATGAGGTGATGTACGGGCAAAGCTTTGAGGTCCCTGACCAAGATGACTGGATCGTCCCTATCGGCAAGGCCAAAATCGTGCGCGAAGGCACTGATGTGACGATTACCGCCTTTTCAATCATGGTCGGGCGGGCGTTGGCGGCGGCTGACGCGCTGGCGGCACAGGGAATTAGTGCTGAAGTGATCGATTTGCGAACCATTCGGCCGCTTGATACCGCGACAATTGTTGCCTCGGTCAAAAAGACCTCGCGCCTTGTAACCTGTGAAGAGGGATTTCCGTTTGCCGGTATTGGCGCCGAAATTGGCATGCAGGTGTTCGAGCAGGCATTTGACTGGCTTGATGCGCCGGTTGCCCGCGTGACCGGTAAGGATGTGCCGATGCCATATGCGGCTAATTTGGAAAAACTCGCCTTGCCGCAAGTTGAGGATATCGTCACCACAGCCTTGGCCACATGCCACGGACTCAGGGGGTAATGCAGGATGGCTATCAATATTAAAATGCCGGCGCTGTCACCAACTATGACATCCGGCACTTTGGCGAAATGGTTGGTCGCCGAAGGCGACAAGGTGGCCTCTGGCGATGTGATTGCCGAGATTGAAACCGATAAGGCGACGATGGAGGTCGAGGCGGTTGATGATGGCATTTTGGCCAAACTTGTCGTCGCGGCCGGCAGCGAGAATGTTGATGTTGGAACGGTGATTGCGGTGCTGGCAGAAGAGGGCGAAGATCTGGCCGATGTTAGCGCGGCCCCGGTCAGTGCGGCCCCAGTCAGTGCGGCTGCTGTCAGCGCGGCCCGGCAAAAGACGCCCCGGTGAATAATCCGCCAGCTGTAACGCCGCCACCCGCAGCAGTCGAGGCGACAGCACCGGTAGCAACGCCAAAATCGCGGGTTTTTGCCAGCCCGCTTGCAAGGCGGATCGCCGCCGACCGGGGGGTTGCGATTGAACGGTTGACCGGGTCCGGGCCGCATGGCCGAATTTTACGGCGTGATGTCGAACAAGCTGCCACCAGCCAGCCGCCGCTTGCGGCAGGTCAGTCTGCTGCGGTTGCCGTTAGCGATGGGCGCGGCGACAGCGACCTTGTGGCAAACAGCCAGATGCGTAAGGTGATTGCGGCGCGCTTGACTCAATCCAAGCAACAGGCCCCGCATTTCTACCTGACCGTCGATTGCATGATTGACCGGCTTCTTGATGCGCGCCGAGCGCTGAATGCCAAGGCCCCGGACGGTGTCAAAATATCGGTCAATGATATGATCATCCGTGCCGCCGCACTGGCGCTGATTGCGGTGCCTGACGCCAACGCCTCATGGGAAGGGGATCACACCCGCCACTTTCGTCATGCCGATATTTCGATGGCGGTCGCGGTCGATGGTGGTCTGGTAACGCCGGTTATTTGGGCGGCCGAACAGCGCGGGCTGGCGGCGCTCGCGCAAACCACCGCCGCCTTGGCCGCACGGGCCCGTGATGGTGCCTTGCAGCCGGAAGACTATACCGGCGGTAGTTTTACCATCTCGAATCTTGGCATGTTCGGCATTAAAGAATTTGCCGCGGTCATCAACCCGCCGCAGGGCGGTATTCTGGCGGTCGGGGCCGGAGAACAGCGCCCGGTCGTGATCGATGGCAAGCTTGATATCGCGACCATGATGACGGTGACCTTGTCAGCCGACCATCGGGCGGTAGATGGCGCGGTTGGGGCAAAATGGTTGCAGGCGTTCAAAGGGTTTGTTGAAGATCCTGTCACCATGCTTCTGTAACGCCGGCATCGGTCGCCGGCCGATAACATGACAGCCAGTAACATTAAAGATTATGCGCCTGACAAAAACCAAAGGAGACGCAAATGAATGCCCCGCAATTTGACATCGCCGTGATTGGTGGTGGCCCTGGTGGTTATGTGGCGGCCATCCGTGCGGCTCAGCTTGGTATGACGGCGGTGGTGATCGAGCGCGAGCATCTTGGCGGTATTTGCCTGAATTGGGGCTGTATTCCGACCAAGGCGCTGCTCCGGGCTGCCGAATTACGCCATTCGATTGACGAGATGAAGGATTTTGGCATCACCGTTGGTGAGGTGAAAATTGATCTTGGCGCCGTTGTCGCACGGTCGCGCAAAGTGGCGGGCCGGCTGTCGATGGGGGTAAAGCATCTGTTGAAGAAAAATAAGGTCACCGTGATCGAGGCGCGCGCCAAGCTTGGGCCCAAGAGCGGTGATATGCGGCATATTGAGCTTGATAATGGCAGCCAGATTGCTGCCAAGCATGTGATTGTGGCGACCGGCGCAAGAGCCCGTGCCTTGCCGGGTATTGCTGCCGATGGCACGCATATTTTGACCTACCGCGAGGCGATGGTGCCGGGTGATTTGCCGGAATCGCTGATCATCATAGGGTCAGGGGCGATCGGCGCCGAATTTGCGTCATTCTATCATGATATGGGTGTCAAGGTAACGCTGGTAGAGGCCATGGACCGCATTCTGCCAGTCGAGGATGCCGAGGTCTCGGCCTTTGTGCAAAAGACCTTTGAAAAGCGCGGCATCACGGTCATGACCGGCGTCAAACTAAGCAAAGTGACCACCGGCAAGGCCGGTGTCAGTGCCAGTTTTGACGGGGTTGAAGCGCCGCTTCAGGCAAGCAGGATGATTTTGGCCGTTGGTATTACTGGCAATGTCGAGGATTTG
>Ga0181583_10002676_pt1 | contig 13169 bp, 13 predicted proteins | sample 071ome_31_FD_132461 | JGI IMG/M metagenome (GOLD analysis project Ga0181583, IMG submission 132461) | Coastal salt marsh microbial communities from the Groves Creek Marsh, Skidaway Island, Georgia - 071405CT metaG (megahit assembly) | ecosystem: Environmental > Aquatic > Marine > Intertidal... | reverse complement strand
GTACCATGTTGTTGCAGATTTCCGCCCAGTAATAGCTGGTCTGCTCGGTCCCGAGATGGTGCCCCATGCCCACCGCGCGCGGCGAAAAAATTGTCATGTCGGTGCCGCGTTCCATCTGCAACTTGATCTGCGCGGGTTCGATCCGTTCGCTGATTTCGTCGTCCGTGATTTGCAGATCTGCGCGGGTCGGCAGAAACGACGGGTCGGCGTCCAGCCCCGCGAGCTGGGCCTTGCGATAATCGGTCAGCTGTTCCGGTTCGGTTGTGTAATGGCCATGACAATCGATGATCATGCGGTCGTTCCCCTCGGTTCGGTCTGGTTCTCAAAGCTCGCGGGAGCCCTCTACGTGCATCTTAGATAAAGCGCCATCGGAATGGGAGGGCGGCAGGACGCATTATTTGCGCCCGCCCTTCCTCTTTCCCGCGCGTTGTGGATCGGATAAATTTGGTGTCATCATACTGGGGACTGACCGAGTGCATGACCAAGGCCCACCGTGCCACCGATATCGGCAGCATTTTTACCTATATCGTCCTCGAGTGCGACGGTAGGTTGCATAGTGTCTTACCAGCAACTAGCCGACGACTCCGGCCGCGCCGGAATAAGACATCTTCAGCGTCGTAAAAAAAAGAAATGCCAGTGACCGACGGTTTTCGCGATGCGGTCGAGATCGCTGTTTGGATATTGTCGGGAGAGGCGACCGCGGGTTAATTCGCCAGTCCGGAGGCGATCTCCCGCCCGGCGATGCGGCCGATCGCGAAGGCCTTGATTAGCCCGCCGACATATCCGGTCCTCGGACCGCCTTCCAGACCTCCCCCCGCCGATCCGGCAGCGTAAAGGCCAACGATGGGTTTCTCGTCGGTGTCGAGCACGCGCGCCCGGCCGTCCACACATAGTCCGCCGGACGTAACCGTAATGCCGGCGCATAGCGGGACGGCGTAGAATGGCGGTTTGTCGATGGTATGCGCGACAAATGTGTGCGTGGTGCGGGTGGGCGACAGCGCCGGCGCGCTGCCGGCGCGAATCAGATCGTTATAGTCCTGCACCGTCGCGCTCACCCCCGCCGCATCGAGCCCGGCAAGACAGGCCAGCTCCGCCAGACTGTCCGCCTGCAAAACCGTGCCGCCGTTCTCGGTCAACGACGGGTTAGGCGGCACGATATCCGCCTCTTTTGCGTCCTCCCAGACGCTACGGTCGAAGACGGCTGTTGCATCCAGCGGATCGTCGAGCGCCGCAATTGCGTTGGTGACGTAGATCCCGCCCTGCCCTTCGTCTGCAAAGCGGCGACCATCGGATGTCACCACGATGCCCTTTGCGCAGATCACATCCAGTTGCGGATAGGGCCACAGTTCTTCGTTTTCCATCGCATCCCGGCTGAGGACATGTCCGTAGAACTTGTCGAGCCCGGCCGTCTGTGCGCCTGCTGCAACCGCCATGCGCAGTCCGTCCCCACGGCCGGTTTCCGTATTCCGCTGCCGAACCCGGTCGGGCGATCCGGTGATGTGCCGGCCGATCAGTTCCCGGTCGGCCTGAAACCCGCCATCGGCGATGACCACCGCCCGGGCCTCGATTGTCTCACCATCATCAAGTTCGACGCCGGTGACTTGCCCACCCTTCATCTCCAGTCCCGCAGCACGCACGCCGCACCTTAGCTCGCCGCCGCGTTGGGCCAGTTTTTCGGCGAGCGATTTCAGAAACAGATTGGGGCCGCTTCCCTCCCAGTCGAGGCCGGCCTTCATTTCGCGCCCCGGCATCATCATCGGCATGCCCCAGGACCGTCGCGGGTGTTGCATGAACTCGCAACCCTCGTCGCGCATCCAGTCGATGGTGGCCTGGGCGTTGTCGGTCAGTGCGCGGGCAATATCTTCACGGGCCGTGCCGTCAGTGGCGGCCATGATGGCTTCGAACAATTCGTCGGCAGGGTCTTCCGGACTGCGAAAGGCGACATGCAACGCGCCGGTCGCGACGCGCGAATTGCACATGTAGGTCTCGCCGGACCCGGCCTCCAGAACCACGGGCTTCAGCCCCGCCAGCGCCACATGATTTGCCGCCGTCAGACCGCCGAAGCCGCCGCCCACGATCGCTACGTCGTATGTCATGCCGAATTCCCCATCCGCACTGTTGCCCGGTTGTCAGCTTAATATAGACGGCAGGACCAAGGCGATACCTCCCCTCCCCTTGATTCAATCTGGCGGCTTCTGCTCAAATCGTGTCCGGAGGATGCGCAAATGATCAAAACCAGGGGCGTTGCCCACTTCACGCTGCCGGTAACGGATACAGTCCGTAGCATGGCGTTTTACGTCGACAATCTCGGCATGACGCCGATACAGGTCAATCACGAGCGCGGGATGGTCTTTCTCGATTGCGGTGGCGATTGCATCATCCTGGCGAAGTCGGATGCGAAGATCGATCCCGACGACCATGATGTCCACCACGCCTTTATCGTGGATCCTGACGAATACGACGCGGCCAAGGAACAGCTGAAAGCCAGCGGCGTGGAAGTTTTCTTCGAGGAAGACCGCCAGGGCGGCGCCGTGAACGGACCGCGCGCGTATTTCCACGATCCCGACGGCAACGTGCTCGAGATCATAAATCTGACCGGCTACAAGGGCGAAAACGCCACCTGACCCCCCGGGAATAATTCCCTCTCTTTACCCCCAACTTGCCTCCCGATCTGGGGGTATCTCGGCTGTCCACAGGCACACGCTTGGCGATTCGGCTCTATTGCGGTGCAATAACAGTGCGTTACGGAAAGTTGTCCCCAGTTCCGGGTTTCCACAGGTTTCTTGCGGCTTTCAGCAGATTCCGGTTGCCTTTCGACCCTACCTATATATAGTAGTAACCTGTTTGTAACACACTGCATCTTGCGTTTGCAGTGCGGGTTGGCACAAGAGTACAGGTACGAGGAGGAAAAGCGATGCAGTGGAGTCCCGAACGGGTCGAGACGCTTACGCGGTTATGGGCAGAAGGTTTATCAGCGCGACAAATCGCGGAGAAACTGGGGGGCGGCGTTACGCGCAATGCTGTCATTGGTAAAGCGCACCGGCTGAACCTGCAGCGCGGGACTGAGATTCCGCAAAAGGAACCGGAGCCGGAACCCGTCATCTTCGAAGAGCCGATTTTTCATCACCCCTCGGCCGATGTCGAAGCCTGGATGTGCCGCTGGCCGACTGACGAAGCAGGCAAGTTCGGCCTGCATATCTGTGGCAAGACCGTGCAGCCGGGCCGGCATTACTGCGCCGAGCACTGCACTGCGCATTACCTGCTGCGCCGACGGTCAACTGCGGCCGCCTGATCCACTGCGCCGCCACGTCTCAACGATCTGCAGGGCGGGAAAAGAAAACAGAGTTACATAGATTTCCGAAAAGGCCCTTAGTCTGATAGGGTCTGCGCCGGAACGGCACAATATTGATTCTTCCCGGGGCTGTCGGCGTGACCGATATTTCGTTCGTTGTAATTTGCTACAATCACGCGCGCTACGCCGAGCGCGTGACCCACTTTCTGCGAGCGCAGAATGACGTACAGGACGCGGAATACATCTTTATCGACGACGGATCGCCTGACGGTACGGCCGAGGCCTTGAAATCCGCGACAGCCGGCTGGCCCAACACCCTGGTTCACAGACAGGACAACAAGGGACCGTCAAACGCCCTGAATCAAGGCCTGAGACGCGCAACCGGTACCTACGTCAAACTCGTCGGAGGGGATGACATTCTGCATCCCGACGCGACGCGCGTTCTTCGAGAAGCGTTGATCGCCGAGAATGCCATATACGCATTCGGCAAATTGGACGCGTTCGACGTAGACAAGAAAATCTCGGATGAAAGTTACTGGACATCATTACTGAAACCCATCGAAGACATCTCCCGCACACGAATAGACGACCCCCTCAAACTTCTAGTGAAGGGTATGACCTACAACCCCTCCTGCATGCTGTTGCGCCGTGAAGAGGCGCTGGCGGCAGGCGGCAGCGACGAAAGCGTGTTCGTCGAGGATTTTTCCCTGTCGTTACGCATGGCATTGCGCGGCGCGTTCGTCTCCGTGCCAACCTACGTCGCCTATGGCCCCTCCGACGACGATCAACGGCTGTCGCACGATGGCGCGCAGACGCTTCACGATATGAACGCAGCCCTCGCGGGGTTTCTGCGGGATCATCCGCACCTGTCCCGCAACCGCCGGAATATGGTCGCACGAAGCGCGTTGGGCCGCGGTTTAAAGTGGGCCCGTCGGCGGGAAGGAATGACAATCCTCTCCCGGATCGGATTGCTGAACACGTTGGCCAACATTCGTTTGCCCGGATTCCCCCTATTCGTCCCCACTCCAGGCATGATGGAAGCTGCCTGCGATCCGTTCAGAAACAGCCGGGAAATCCGGCGACCTGAAGCGGCCAACCAATGACCAAACTTCTCGTAACCGGCGGTATGGGCTTTATCGGTTCGGCGGTTATCCGACGCTGTCTCACGCTGGCGGAGTTCGAAATAGTCAATCTCGACAAGGTGACCTACGCCTCAAGCGAGGAGACGCTTCACGCGGCGGAAACGAACCCCGCCTACACCCTTGAAAAACACGATATTTGCGACGCGGAAGAAGTGCGCCGGATACTGGACCAGCACGAACCCGACGCAATCATGCATCTGGCGGCGGAAACCCATGTCGATCGCTCGATCGGCGACCCTTCGGATTTCATCCAGACCAACGTCGTGGGCACATACAATCTCCTGGATGCCGCCTATGCCTACTGGAAGAAGCTTGATGAAAAAGGCCGAACGTCCTTCCGGTTCCACCATGTCTCTACCGACGAGGTTTATGGCAGTCTGGACGACACCGGGTTTTTCACGGAACAAACCCCCTACGCGCCCAACTCCCCCTATGCGGCCAGCAAGGCTGCGGCGGATCATCTCGTTCAAAGCTGGCACAGGACCTACGGGTTGCCAACGGTGATAACCAATTGCTCGAACAATTTCGGACCGTACCAGTTTCCGGAGAAGCTCATTCCGGTGATCATCATGAAAGCCCTTGCGAACGAACCGGTACCGATATACGGCACCGGAAAGAACGTTCGCGAATGGTTGTTCGTGGAAGACCACGCGGAAGCCCTCCTCCGCGTTCTCGAAAACGGTAAAACCGGGGAAACCTACAATATCGGCAGCCGAACCGAATTGTCGAACATCGACATAGCCCATAAGGTCTGCAGGCTGATCGACGAGTTAGTGCCCGCTGAAAACGGGCATTCCCGAACGGAACTCATAACGTTCGTTGAGGAACGGCCGGGGCATGATTTCCGCTATGCCCTGGACATCACAAAGATCGAAACCGAACTCGGCTGGCGACCGGCCCGCGATTTCGAAGAGGCTCTCCGTCATACGGTGAAGTGGTATCTCGACAATCTACCATGGTGCGAGAATGCGATGGAGGGAAAGTATGGCGGCGAGCGGCTCGGACTCGCCCGCACGGCTAGGGAGGACAGGGCGTGAACGATCGCAAAGGCATTATACTGGCCGGCGGCGACGGCACCCGGCTTTATCCGTCGACGCGGGTGATCAGCAAGCAGCTGCTACCCGTGTACGACAAACCGATGATCTACTATCCGTTGTCGACACTTATGCTGGCCGGCATTCACGAGATCCTCATTATTACGTCACCCGGCAACGACGCATTGTTTCACGACCTTCTGGGCGATGGAACGCAGTGGGGACTGCAGATCGACTACGCCGTACAGCCGGCGCCGGAAGGGATCGCCCAGGCATTCCTGATCGGCGAGGAATTCATGGGCGGTCACCCGGTTTGCCTGGCCCTGGGCGATAATATTTTCTTCGGCCAGGGCCTCGGCGAACGCCTACGGGCTGCGTCGGCACACGAACAGTCGACGGTGTTTGCCTATAGTGTGCTGGACCCGCAACGATATGGCGTGGTTGAGATCGATGCAGAAGGAACGCCGCTAAACATCGTTGAGAAACCCCGCAATCCAAAATCGAATCTCGCCATAACCGGCCTTTATTTCTACGGGCCGGAAGTTGTCGAGATGGCAAAGACCCTGAAGCCTTCCCCACGGGGCGAACTGGAAATCACGGACATAAACCGGCTTTATATTGACGCTGGTGGTCTGAGAGTCGAGATGCTGGGTCGCGGCGCCGCATGGCTCGACACGGGCACGCACGATTCGCTACTCGAAGCTTCCCAGTTCGTCGCAACCATAGAAGCCCGCCAGGGCCTGAAAATTGCAAGTCCGGAGGAACTGGCCTGGCGAATGAATCTGATCGATGGTAAGCAACTGAAATCGCTTGCACAGGCTCACGGAAAATCCAGTTACGGTGCTTACCTGATGCGCCTTCTCGAAGGCTGAAGGAACGCTCGGTTTGCTGCAGATCACCCGACTGGAACTCCCTGAAATCCTCCTGATCACCCCCGCAACATTCCACGACGACCGCGGATATTTTCGCCAAACCTGGAATGCCGATCAGTATGCGGACGCCGGCATGACCGGACCGTTCCTGCAAGACAATCTTTCGATCTCGAAATCCGGCGTGGTCCGCGGCCTGCATCTCCAGAACCCCAATCTCCAATCGAAACTCGTTTCCTGCCCGCAGGGAGCGATATTTGACGTTGCGGTAGACGTGCGCGTTGGATCGCCCAGGTTCGGCGGCTGGGTTGGCGCCCGGCTCTCCGCCGACGGCGGCGAACAGCTTTTCGTTCCCCGCGGCTTCGCGCACGGCTTCTGCGTCATCGAGGGGCCGGCGCTGGTCGCATACAAAGTGGATGGTCCCTACGACCCATCAGCCGAAAAAACAGTTTTGTGGAACGATCCAGCCATCGGTATCGAATGGCCGGAAGGTGGCTGGGGCCCCGACGGTCCGGTTCTGTCCGAGGGTGACCGTCATGGAACTCCATTGGCAGATATGCCAAGCGGCGACCTGCCGGTCTATGAAGGCGGCGGTTGAATGTCTGCGACGATCGGAAACGGTCCCGTCCTTCTTTTTGGTGCGTCGGGACAGGTCGGATCCTCTCTTCTGGAGTTGTTGCAGAAAAACAACCGGCGCGAAGTTGTCGTCCCGGACCGCGCCGCGGCCGACTTCACAACGCCCAGCGGGGTGCGCGACATCGTCAGGCAGGTCGCGCCGTCGCTCATACTGAATGCCGCCGCGTACACGGCCGTCGATACAGCCGAATCCGACAAAAGGACCGCATTTCTTGTAAACCGGGACACCCCATACGAGATTGCCTCGGAAGCCAGGAGATGCGGCGCTTTTCTTGTCCATTACTCGACGGATTACGTATTCGACGGACGGGCAGACACTCCCTACCGTGAAGAGTCTCCCGCCGCCCCGGTGAACGTCTACGGCGAATCCAAGCTTGCCGGCGAGGTCAGCGTCGCATCTGCCACTGACAACTTGGCGATCATTCGTACGAGCTGGGTATATGCGGCTCAGGGAAGAAATTTTCTCAATGCGATGTGGGCCCTTGCGGAAACGAGGCAGGAAATCAGGGTCGTGTGCGATCAGACCGGATGCCCGACCTGGGCTGGCGCGATTGCCCGGTCGACACTCGACGCGCTGGAATATCTCGCAAGCGCTGCAGATCGCGATCCGGGGCACTTTTCAGGAATTTATCACCTAAGCGCTGCCGGCCAGACGACATGGGCCGACTTCGCCGTGGCGATATTCAACCGAATTTCCGATCGACCTCCGAGGGTCGTTCCGATTTCCACAGAAGAATACGGCCTGGCAGCGGAACGGCCGCGCTACACGGTTCTGGACAACCAAAAAATCCGGGACCGGTTCGGGATCAGAATGGCATCATGGGAAAACCAGCTGGACGATTGTCTTGCGTCTGTCCGGGCGGACTAGATCATCCGGAATATATACGCCAAATTCATCACAGATCATGCCGTTGGACGGCCATTGGGAGCTACCTGACGATGAAATCGCGTTATCTTCACGACATTCCCGAACCAGATAGCGAAACGACGGGCATCGAACGTGCCCCGCCAATGGGCGAATTGTTGCTCTGTCCGCCGAAGAAATCGGCCCGGGCCGTCGCAGCGGGCGCGGGACGAGCGGATATTGTCCGGGACAGGACCCGGACTCATGCGATTATCAACCGCGCAAGGAACTCCGTGCGACCGCCCGACTCTCCCGGCGAAGTCGCCGGATAGACGCCCGACCAGCTGTCTCCAAATGAACAGAAATATCGATATCGAGAAATTTCGCGATCTGCTGACAACCCGCCGCGCGGAACTGTCGGCTCTCATCGAAGGCGCGGCGGACTCGGCCGCCCCGGTAGAACTCGACCAGCAGGTCCAGGGGCGATTGTCGCGCATGGACGCGCTGCAGGGCCAGGCCATGGCACAGGCGACCAACGAGCGCCGCCGGATCGAGATCGCCCAGATCGACGCCGCGCTAGGGCGTATGAACGAAGACGAGTTCGGTTATTGCGTAGAATGCGGCGACGAAATCGCCCCCAAACGGCTGGAACTTAATCCCGCCATCGCCCGCTGCGTGGAGTGCGCGAGCTAACTATTCCAATCCCCCGCACATGAGCGTCTCCGCTCGCTGGAGCGCTCTGCCGGACGCAGGAAAGCATTCACCGGTCTACTGGACGCCTGTTGCCGATCCAGCCCGCGTCGACGGGTCAGTATGCGCCCCGGCCGGACAGAACGGTCGGGAAGGTCCTGCACAGAATGTAGATATCCAGCCAGAGCGACCAGTTTCGGATGTAACTGACGCAGGCGGGCCGGTATCTTTTCAATGAGCATTCGTTCGTCCCGACCCCGGCTCCTGATCGTCACCGGCATTTTCCCCCCTGATCACGGCGGGCCATCGACCTATGTCCCGGCCATGGCTTCGGCGCTGTCCAGGGATTTCCAGATAGTCGCCGTCGTGACCGGCAGTGACCGCCCGGATCACGATGACGGCGGGTACTCCTTTCCCGTTGTTCGTATCCTGCGCGCGACGCCCAAGCTGATACGCCTGGCGAAAACCGTGTTCCTGCTGCGGCGTCTCGCGCGGAAAGCCGATGTGGTTTTCCTGAACGAGATGGTGCTGGAAGGTATCGTCGCCTGTAAGCTGCTGCGCCGGCGGCCCGTGGCAGTGAAAGTCGTCGGCGACAGAATATGGGAAATGTCGCGCAACGCTTCGGCTACGGACAAGACCATCGAGTCCTTCCAATCGCATCCCGGCGGTATCAAGTGGCGTTTACTCCATCGTCTGCAGGCCCGGTACACCGGACGGGCGGACCGGACGATCGTCCCAAGCCGTTATCTTTCCCGCATTGTGACCGGATGGGGTGTGCCGGAAGATAAAATCCACTGCATATACAATGCGGTCGCCCCCGCGGAGGTGCCACGGAAACGCATCGAAGATTGGGATATCGTCACAGTCTGCCGGCTGGTTCCGTGGAAGGGTCTCGACACGCTGATCGATAGTGCCGCGCAGAACAACTGGCGACTGCGGATCGTAGGCGACGGCCCGCTGCGGCAGAGTTTGCACCGGCAGATCGAGCGTCTCGATGCGACAGACAGGATCGAGTTGGCAGGCGAGGTGCTACAGAAAAAAGTTTTGTCTCTGATGTGCGGCGCGAAGCTTTTCGTCCTGAATTCGTCATACGAAGGGTTGCCGCACGTGGTGCTCGAAGCCATGCATGCCGGCACGGCCGTGATCGCGACGGATGTCGGCGGCACCGGCGAGGTGGTAAAGGACGGGAACACCGGACGGCTTGTTCCGGACGGAAACCAGGCAGCGCTGGAAGCGGCCATCCGGCAACTTATGGAAGACGAGACACTGCGCCAAACACTCGCCCGAAACGCCCGCAGGCTCATCGAAAGCGAATTTTCGTTCACGGCAATGTACGCGAAGACCGCGAAGCTGCTCTCCAACATCGCCCGTTAGGTCGCCTCGTATATTGGCGGCGCAGGCGGGGGCGCCCCCGTGCAAACAATAAGGTAACTAGGTCTGCCGCCGCAGAATGGCGATAAAGATCAAAGCGGTCGCGAACATGATCAGGCTGTACGTTGCCGCCGGCACCGATGTCAGCCCCCCGCCAAACAGCAGTGCCGACACCGCGATCGCGAGCGTACCGTTTTGAAGCCCGCATTCAATGGATATCGCGGCGCGCTGCGGAATCCCGGATGCGAAGACACGCGCGATCGCATAGGCCAGCGCCATCATGAGAACGTTGAGGGCCAGGGTGACGAGACCAGCTTCGGCGAAATACGGAACGATGTTGTCGCGCTGCTGGACGATGGCGCCGATCAGCACGATCACGAACAGTGCGGTGGAAATCCGGTTGGCCCAGGGCTCGAACGGCACCGCGAATCCCTGTGCATAGCGCCGCACGACCAGGCCGATAAGGACCGGCACGGTGACGATGACAAACACGCTGATGGCGGTTTTCGCGACCGAGACATCGCCGACATCGCCGCCGATCAACCGGCCATGCGCGAACACCACGATCAACGGGATGGTAATGACGCAGAGCAGACTTATGACCGCCGTCAGCGAAATCGACAACGCGACGTCGCCGCGGGCGAAGGACGTCAGTATATTGGAGGTCACGCCGCCCGGTGCGGCGGCAATGATCATGACGCCGAGAGCGATTTCCGGGTTCATCGGCCAGATGCTCACCAGCGCGAAGGCCACCGCCGGCAGCAGGATCAGCTGCGAGGCGGCACCGACCAGAAAGTCCTTCGGCTGTTTCGCGACGCGCGCGAAATCGTCGAATGTCAGCCCCAGCCCCAACGCGAACATGATGAACGCCAGCGCCAGCGGCAGAAAAACTTCGGCAACGATACCCATGAACAGGCCCCCTTCTTTGCCTGTCTTATAGCGGGAAGCCGGCCGAATCGCGGATTCAGGACGGCCCGACCAAGCCTACGCCCGCGTCAGAATAACCACAGGTATCTCGCGCATATCGCCCGCTTTCTCCTGATAATCGTCATAGGGCGGATAGATTTCCGTCATCATCGGCCAGAGTCGCGCGCGCTCGTCCGGGTCCGCCGACCGCGCTGCTGCCCGGAACGTTTCGGCTTTAACCTGCAATTCGACGTCTGGCGCAGCCAGCAGGTTGAGATACCAGTTCGGATGCGTCGGCCGCCCGCCCTGGGATGCGATAACGACGTAATCGTCGCCGTCGCGGCCATAGATCAGCGGCGTGGTTCTGGGCTCTCCGGAGATACGGCCGGTCGTGGTCAGCAGAAGGCAGGGGAAATTTCCCTTGCCGTCGAACCCCGTCCAGATGTGACCGTCGGCTCCGCTCGACGCGCGGTAGCGTTCGACATGCTGCTTTGCCCAATCCAGCTGCGCCATATTCCTCTCCCGTTGCCGCCGGAATTGTACGCGAAACCCGGTCCATCGAAATAGCCCGGGTTGGGGATTGGTTTCACGGCACCGAACTCTCTAAAATCCCCAAAGAAAACATATCAAGCGGGGCGATGCAGGTGTCGGAATTCGAAAGCAAAACATTCGATTACATCATTCTGGGCGGCGGATCGGCGGGCTGCGTGCTGGCCAACCGTCTGTCGGCCGTCTCAACCAATGAAATTTTGCTGGTCGAGGCCGGAAAAGACTATGCGCCCGGCAGCGAACCCGATGACATGCTGGATTCGTATCCCATGGGCGCATCGTTCAATCCGTCCTATCACTGGCGGGAACTGAAGGTACGCCTGTCGCACACGCCGACGAATTCCGAGCGCCGGGCAACGCCGCGTTTCATGGAACAGGCGCGCGTTGTGGGCGGCGGATCGTCGATCAACGCGCAGATGGCCAATCGCGGCTCCCCTCTGGATTACAACGAGTGGGAAGACCTCGGCGCAATGGGCTGGAAATGGGAAAACGTCCTGCCTTATTTCCGCAAACTGGAGACGGATGAGGATATCCAGGACGAGTATCACGGCTCGGACGGGCCGATTCTGATCCGGCGCGTGCCGGAAGATCACTGGCCTGAATTCACCCGGACAGTCGCAGACGTACTGACCGACACAGGCCTTAAACGGATCGAAGACCAGAACGGGGACTTCGAGCCGGACGGCTGGTTTCGCAGCACGATCTCCAACAGCGACGAAACGCGCGTCTCGGCATCGATGGGATACCTGAACAGGGACGTCAGAGCACGACCGAACCTGCATATCCTCTCCGAAACGACGGCCGAGAAAATCGTCTTCGATGGCCACACCGCGACGGGTGCGGTGGTCAACACGAACGGGAACCGCCGATCGCTGAAAGCGCACCACGTCATCGTGTCGACAGGCGCGCTGCATACGCCCGCGCTGCTGATGCGATCCGGCATCGGCCGGGGCGCCCATCTGAAAGAGATGGGGATCGACGTGATCGCCGACCGCGCGGGCGTTGGCGCCAATCTGAACGAACACCCGACGATCGCCGTTTCCGCCTATCTCAAATCCCGCGCGCGGCTCCGGCCGGATACCGGCACCCGCCGCCATGCGCAGATCTCCCTGCGCTACAGTTCCGGCGTCGAAGACTGCGGCTCCGGCGACATGTATGCGTCGGTAACGGCCAAATCTGCCTGGCATGCCGTCGGCGTCCGGTTGGGTTCTTTCCTGATGTGGTGCAACAAACCCTATTCGCGCGGCCGGGTACTGCTCGCCAGCGCCGACCCCGCCGCCGAACCCGATGTCGATTTCAACCTGCTCGCCGACCGGCGGGATTACGACCGGCTGGCCGAAGGCGTCCATCGCATGGCGGGCTATTTCGCCCATCCGCAGATGGCCGATGTCACCGCCGACCCGTTCCCGAGCTCCTATTCCGAGCGGGTCCGCCGCATCGGCGCGGTAAACACCAAAAACCGGATTCTGACCAACATTCTCGCTGCCATCATGGACGGCCCCGGCCCATTGCGGCGGGCAGCAATCAACGGCCTGATCACCATGGGCCTGACACTCTCGGATCTCCTGAACGACGAAAAACGGATGGAAGAATTCATCCGCGAGAACGTGACGGGTTGCTGGCACCCGTCCGGCACCTGTCGCATGGGCGCGGTCGACGATCCGGCAGCGGTCACGGACCCCAATGCTTCGGTTTACGGGGTCGACGGATTGACCGTCTGCGATGCGTCCCTGTTTCCGTGCGTTCCGCGGGCGAATACCAATATCCCGACGATCATGTGCGCGGAGAAGGTGGCCGACGGGCTCCTGGCGCGGCGTTAAACGTTTCGGTCGCGGG
>Ga0181583_10002664_pt1 | contig 13188 bp, 6 predicted proteins | sample 071ome_31_FD_132461 | JGI IMG/M metagenome (GOLD analysis project Ga0181583, IMG submission 132461) | Coastal salt marsh microbial communities from the Groves Creek Marsh, Skidaway Island, Georgia - 071405CT metaG (megahit assembly) | ecosystem: Environmental > Aquatic > Marine > Intertidal zone... | reverse complement strand
CTCACCTCTCCCGTCCTCCCCGCCCCGGCCCCCCGCAGATCAACGCCCGGAAGAAGCTGCACCGCGAGCTCCTGGAGAAGCTCAACAGTAATGTCGAGAACATCGACGACCTCGAGGAGCTCGGCGAGACGGGGTCCCTCATCGCTCTGGGCAAGGCAGGGCGCCTGGCGCAGACGGTCACCGACTCGCAGTCCGAGGGCAGCGACCGGACGCTCGACCTGCCCCCCGAGGACCGGGCCCCCGTCCCAGAGATCGTCGAGGACAAGTCCACGGGCAACTTCATGCTCAGCGACTCGGTGGACGCCGATGCCGACGATGCCCCCCCGGGCTCGCCCAAGGCCATTGGGCGCTCCATGTTCTGGGAGGACGCCGCCGCCCCCGCGGAGGCGGGGCCGCGGGTGGGGAGCCAGGCCGATCCGGCGGTGGAGAGGCCGAAGGGCAAGCCGGTGCCGAACGTGAGGCCCGCGGGGTCGCCCGCGCCGCCCCCGTCGCCCGCCCCGGTGGCGGTGGCCCCGGCGCCGAGCCCGGTGCCGCCCAAGCCCCGGACGCCCGCGCCGCCGCCGGCGGCCTCCGCGTCGTTCCAGGGCTACAAACCGCAGACGTTCGCCACGCCGGCCCCCAGGCCGCGGACCTCGTCCCCGGCCCCGCCCCCGGCGGCCTCCGCCCCCGCCCGGGCCTCCCCTTCCCCGGCCCCGCCGGCGGCTGCCCCGACCCGGTCGGGCGGGCTCCTCGGGAGCATCTCCCCGCCTGGCGCCGGCCTGATGGACTCGATCGGTGGCGCCCTCACGAGCATCGGCGACGCCATCACCGGCTCCCCCGGCAAGAACAAGAACAAGGGCCGCGGCGGCGCCTCGGCTTCCGCCCCCGCGGCGGAGCAGGCCACCCCCCGGGAGCTCGTGTTCCGGTCCCAGGACGACGTCCCCGACGTCGACGACCAGGCCCGCGACCTCGCCTCCGGCCCCAGCTCCTGGGACCACGAGGCCAACGCCTCGCTCGGCTACCCCTACGCGGAGGTCGAGGAGCAAACGAACGCCCTGGGGGACCCGATCGCGGAGGAGGAGGTGGACGGCGGCATGCTGGTCGTGGACGAGGACGCCTACTTCTTCGACGACGTGCTGGGGGCGCAGACGGTGTCCAAGGGGCTGACAGCCCCCCAGCCGCCCCAGCCGCCCCAGCCGCCCCAGGCGCCATCGCCCCCGCCGCCGCCGCCGCCGGCCGCCCGGGCCCCGCAGGTGCCGCCGTATCAACAGGCAGCCCCGCAGCCGCCGCCCGTGGCGCCGCCGCCGCCCGGCGGGGGGGCGCAGCGCATGAGTCTCGACGAGGTCATGTCGATGACGTCGGGTTCTTACCAGGCGCAGCCCCTGCCCCCCAGCCTGGGCGGGCCGAGCGTGACGGCCGTGCCGACCAGCGCGTGGGACCCATTCCAGGACGCGAGGCAGGGGCAGGCCCCGCCCGCCCCGCAGGCCCCGCCCGCCAACCTGCCCCCGCCGGCTGCGTACGCGCCCCCGGCCCCGGCTGCGTACGCGCCCCCGGCCCCGGCTGCGCCCGCGCCCCCGGCCCCGGCTGCGCCCAAGCCGATGACGTACGCGCCCGTGACGGAGCAGTGGATTCCCGACGTGGCCAAGCCCCCCGGAGCGCCCCGGAACGGCGGTCCCCCGCCCGCGCCGAGGGCCGCGGCCCCGGCCGCCCCCCCGGCGCCAGCGCGGGCGCCCACGCCCCCCGGGGCCCCGTCCCCGGCGCCCATGGAGCTCATCGCCCCGCCGGCCGTCTCGAGCGCCCCCCCGTCCCGCCACTCGGGCCAGCCCCAGGGCATCCTCGGGGAGCAGGCGGGCCTGGACGTCAAGCTCGACGTGAACGAGATCCCCGGGTGGATCTCCGGGAGCGCCAAGTGCACCGAGGAGAACGTCATGTCCCTCGTCTTCGTGGGCTCCGAGTGCGCCCCCTGGGCCAAGACGGGCGGCCTCGGCGACGTGATGCAGGCCCTCCCCAAGGCCATGGCGGCGCGGGGCCACCGCGTCATGGTGATCATGCCGCGGTACGGGAACCGGGACTACGAGGGGGCCGACTACACGGGGCGGAACGGCAAGTTCAACGTGTTCGGGCAGATCCACGAGGTCGGGTACCACAAGCTGCACAAGGACGGGGTGGACTGGGTCTTCGTGGACCACCCGACGTACGCGCACATGGGGAAGGACATCTACGCCGGGGGTCGGGAGGAGCAGCAGTTCCGGTGTGCGATGCTGTGCAAGGCGGCGCTGGAGGCCCCGTGGATCGTGCCGTACGGGAAGAAGGGGGAGAACCCGCTCGGGGAGGAGAGCCTGGTGTTTGTGGCCAACGACTGGCACACGGCGCTGCTGCCCTTCTACCTCCAGGCGCACTACCGGGACCACGGCAAGTACGCGTACGCGCGGTCGGCCTTCGTCCTGCACAACATGGCCCACCAGGGGCGCGGCCCGCTGGACGAGCGCTACAACCTCGAGATCCCCGAGCACTACTTGGAGCAGTTCCGCTTCTACGACCCCGTCGGGGGCGAGCACATGAACCTCATGAAGGTGGGGCTGGAGTTCACGCAGAAGATCATCGCCGTGTCGCGCGGGTACGCGTGGGAGACGCAGACCCCCGAGGGCGGCTGGGGGCTCCACGAGATCATGCAGCGGCAGGAGTCCAAGCTGCATGGGGTCGTCAACGGGATCGACCTGTCCGAGTGGTCCCCCGAGGTCGACCATTTCCTCGAGAAGAAGGACGGCTACGCCAACTACTCGATCAAGAACTTCCGGGCCGGGAAGCGGGCGTGCAAGCTGGCGCTGCAGAAGGAGCTCGGGCTGCCGCAGGACCCGGACGCCCCCGTGCTGGGGTTCATCGGGCGGCTGGACTACCAGAAGGGGGTGGACCTGATCCGCGACTCGTTCCCTTGGCTCATGGAACAGGGGGTGCAGCTGGTCCTGCTCGGGAGTGGACGCGAGGACCTCGAGACGGACCTGCGGAACATGGAGAACCAGGCGCCGGGGCAGTGCAAGGCGTGGGTGGGCTTCTCAGTGGCCATGGCGCACCGGATGACGGCCGGGTGCGACATCCTGCTGATGCCCTCGCGGTTCGAGCCGTGCGGGCTCAACCAGCTGTACGCCATGCGGTACGGGACGATCCCCGTGGTGCACGCGGTGGGTGGGCTGAGGGACACGGTCGAGCCCTTCGACCCCTTCGCGGACGGGGGCTCGGGCACGGGCTGGCGCTTCGACTCGGTCGACGGGGAGCAGTTCCGCAGCGCCGTCTACAACGCAGTCGACACGTTCCGGAACTACAGGGAGAGCTTCGAGGGGATCCAGATGCGCGGCATGGAGCAGGACCTCAGCTGGGGCAACGCGGCGCACCACTACGAGGACATCCTCCTCGACGCGCGCAACACATGGTGAGGGCGCAGTGGACGAGAGAGGACAAGAGCCCCGGCGACGGGGGTCCGGACTGATCTGAGCGGGTCTTCAGCGTAGCGTCCGAGTTGTCACAGTAAGCCGTAGGCGTGCCGATGTTCAACGGATCCATCGGAGCGGGGCGGGGAGGAGCGACCTCCCCGCCTTGCCCAGCTCACTTGGCGGCCTTCTTGGCGGCGTGGGCGGCCTTCAGGGCCTTGAACTTGGCCTGGCACTGCGCCTCACTCTTCCCCTCCACGAGCGCCGCCACCTTGCCCCACCGCCCGTCCTCGTCCTTCCCCACCGCCTTGAGGGCCTGGACTAGGGCCTGCTCCTGGGCGGCGCTCCACTTGTCCGACTCGGGGCCCGTGGGGGTGGGGGCGGGGGCGGGGGCGGGGGCGGGGGCGGCCCGCTTGGCCTTGTGGGCCTCCTGGAGCTCCTTGAACCGCGCGAAGCACTCGCCCTTGGACTTGCCCGGGACGGCGAGCGCGATCTTGTCCCAGCGCTCGGCAACGTCCTTCCCGAACGTCTTCATCGCCGTCACCAGTGCCTGCTCCTGCACTGCGCTCCACTCGCCAGACTTGCTGCTCACAGCCTTGACCGCTGCCCCCGGCGTCCGCAAGTCGTCCCGGTCCGACGCGTCCTGCACCTGCACGTCCGTGAAGGCCTGGTCCCGCACGCTGATGCCCGACTTGATGTTGAGGTTCTCCTTGTACTTCTCCTTGATCACGATCCCGTCCTTGACCATGTTGGCTGGGACCTTGCCCTTGGCGAGGTGGTCCTTGACCATGATGACCACCTCGTCCACGGTGCGCGTGCGGACGAACCCCGCCACCTGCTCCCACCGCTGCTTGGTGCCAACGGGGAACTTCTTCAGGCCCTTCTCGAGGAGCCGGAGCTCCTCCTCCGACCAGGGGCCCATGGCCTGCATTTTGCGGTCGTGGGACTCGGCCTTCTCCTGGCGCATCTTCTCCTCCGTCTCGGCGGCGCGGGCCGCGCGCTCCTCCTCCTCGCGCGCCAGCCGCTCCCGGACGTCGCGCAGGAGGTCGTGCACGGCCCCCCGGGACGCCTCCTCCCCCAGGGACACGTCAGCGAGGCGCGTGGCGAGTGCCTCGAACTCGCCCAGCGTGCAGTTCTCGCACAGGAGCGAGATGTCCGGCCCGCTGGCCAGACTCCGCTCCCGGCACGTCTTCCCGACCGCCGCCCGGTGCTCTCGCAGGCGCTTGCGCTCCTCCTTGTCCCGCGCCCGCTGCTCCTCCTCGGCTGCCGCCCTCGCCTCCTCCTCCGCCCGGCGGCGGGCCTCCTCCTCCTCCTTGCGCCTCCGCGCCTCCTCCTCCTCCCGCTGCTTCTGCAGGCGCTTCTCCGCCTTGCGCTCCTCCCGCGCCATCTTCTTGTCGGCGTGGTTGGCCGCCACGCGCGGGTCGCAGTTCCAGGCGGCGTCCACGAAGTCACGCAGGCGGCGTGCCTCCTCCTTCTTTGCCTTGGCGCGGAGCTTCTGGTTGTGCTTCTGAATCCACCGCCGCTCGTCCCGTGAGTCGGCTGCGTTCTCGTCCTCCTCGTCCGGGTGCGGGAACTCGCGCCAGCTCTTCAGCTTGTACCAGAAGTCGTAGAACTTCTCGACCTGGCGCCAGGGCGTCGCATCGTCGCCGACAGGGGGCACGGGCTTCTTCTCGCTCCACTTGGACTGCCGCTTGAACGCCGCCCCGAACACCTTGTAGAATTCCCCCGCGTCGCACGTCGACGGCAGGTAGTCGTCGAACTCGTCGATCGAGTCAAACTCGCGCCGCCGCGCCGGGTCGGACAGCACCTCGTACGCGTCCTGCACGGCCTTGAAGCGCTCCTCGGCCTCCTCCTTGCTCATGCCCTGCGCCACGGCCTTGTCCGGGTGCTGGCGCAGCGCGGTGCGGCGGTATGCGTCCCGGATCTGCTTCTCCGTCGCCATCCACCGCTCATTCTCGAGCCCCAGGAGCTTGTAAAGGTCCGGGCCCTTTTCCTTCTTCTTGGTCTTGCCGTCCTTGCCCTTGGGGATCTTGGGGCGCGGAATGCCCGCGGGGCGTGCCTCCTCCTCCTCCTCGGACTCCGAGTCGGACGAGTCGCTGTCCGAGTCGCTGCGGCCGGGCTAGGGTTGGGGAGCGGCGGTAAGGGCACGCCCCTCGGCGGGGTTGCGCGGGGAATTGCCGCGACGCGGGAGACGGGCCGCGGTAACCGGGTATATATGGCGGGTTAAATTACCTGTCGCTGCCGCCGTCGTCGTCACTGGAGTCGTTCGTGACCCACTCGACGAGACCCGCCTGAACCGAGGCCATGTAGTGGAAGGCCGAGCCGGCGGGCTCCTTCATGGTCCCTTCGATGGGTGCTCCGACCTGCGAGGCGAGGCGCGGGGAGTTCGTCCCGTCGTTATGTCTTGTTTGGCATACAATCGCGTGCTTGGATGCGACAGGGGCGCCGATGTCCCCTCGGGCGCCTGGAAATCCGGATTCCCTGGGGGGCCGTCACTGTTCACGAAATGGGGCGCCGGGGACTCGAGAGGGACTCACGTGGCTGACGACCTCGCAACCCTCATCGGGCACGAGAGAAGGGTCATGCTCCAGGAGTAGGTACTTCTCCGTCATGTTGGCGGAGGTCTCGCGCGCGGGAGAGGTACCGGAGAGGGCTGGCGGAGGGGAGTGCCGGGGCGTCCTCGTCCGACAGAACCGAGACTTGGGGGCTCGGCGGTCGAGTGAGTGAGTCTATTTCGGGAGTGGGGCAGGCAGAAGGGCACGCGGGAATCCCTGTTTGGGTCTCCACTCAACCCTGAACTGTCTGTTTCAAGCAAGAATGGCGCTGCGGCCTCCTGGCGACGCTAGCGTGAAGAAACAGGCGCCTCTTTCGAGAAGAGAGTCCACCAAGATCGTGCGCTGGTAACTGAGGGCAAGGAACCGGGATCTCTCGCTGCAGAGCTCTGTTGCCCGAAGCGATGCGGGCGGCCCATAGTGTTGGGGGGCTCGCGCCCGTGACCCCCCCGGCCGCCAACCAGAAGGGGAGGGGCAGGCACAGAATCACTCTGGCTGTGTCGACACTGGCCTCACGATGCCCCGCTGGCCCCACCGAGGTGCAAGGGCTGGCTGAGGGGGGCTTGAAGGCGAGGTCACGGAGGCAGCTGAGGAGTCGTCTCGCCGTGCACGCCCAAGGCGGGGAGAGCGGTGAGAGTCGCCGGCGCATTCCGTTCATTGTGGCGCAAAGACACACTCGACGAGCCAAGAACGCCGGGTCCACCCCCACGCGCCATGGGGGCAGCCGATAATAAGGCTACGAGTCCCCCGCCCCCCGCGTGAGGGTGACGGGGCGGGGCGCCCGCTGGTGCCGGGCAGGACCGACCTCCCCACTCTACCCCCGGGCTCCCGTCCCCGCAGGTGCCCCCGGGGCGGGCGGGCCGCGGGAGCCGGGCGCCGCGGGGCCTCCGCGCCCCACGCCCGCCCCCGCCGCCCCCACCGCGGCCCTCCCGCCGATCCTGGCCTTTGTCGGGTCCGTGCTCCTGATCCCGATGATACCGGAGATGCTGTCGCTCGTCGAGACGGGCCTCCTCGGCAACTTCGCCCCCACCGTCGAGCTGGCGGCCCTGGCCCCCGCGTCCCTGGTTTACATGCTCTCCGTGTACGCCTTCACAGGGCTGGGGGTGCAGGCGCTGTCAGACGCGTCCGGGGCGATCGCGCGGGAGGACGTGAGGGCGGCGTCGGAGACGGTGTCGACGGCGCTGGCCATCGGGATCGCGTGGGGGGCCGTCACGTGCCTGGCCCTGCAGGCCCTGGGGGGCCAGGCGCTGGCCCTCCTCTGCGCGTCGCCCGAGATGCTGGCGCACGCGACGGCCTTCCTGCGGATCAAGGCGTGGGCGCTGCCGGCGAGCATCGCGGTGTTTGTGTGCAACTCGACGCACATGGCGCAGCGGCGGCAGGTCCGCGCCCTGGCCCTGCAGCTGGTGGGGATGGCCGGGGCGGTGGCCCTCGACGCTGTCCTCATTGGGCGCCTGGGCTTGGGCGTGCGCGGGGCGGCGGCGACCGCCGTGGTGAGCCAGTACGGGATCCTGGCTATGCAGCTGGCGAGCGCGCGGCAGCTGGCCCGGGCGGGGGGCGTGCGGCTCAGCGTCCGCATGGCGTCGGCGAGCGTCGCCGCCAACACGCTCCGGCGCCTGGGGCCCCTCAGCGTCATGTACGTGACCAAGACGCTGGCGTACTGCACCATCACGGCGGCGGCGGCGCTGACGGGGCTGGTGAACGCGGCGGCGCACCAGGCCATGTGGCCGACGTTCGTGGTGTGCTCGTTCCTCAACGCACCCATGGAGGCGGCCACCCTGACCTTCCTGCCGACGGCGCGGACGGACGGCGAGCGCGAGCGCATCGCGGGGGCGCTCCGGGCGACGGCGCTCGGGCTCGGCCTCGGGGCCGCCGGGGTCTGGACGTGCGTGAACCTCGGGTTCACGGGGGTGCTGACGAAGGACCCGTCCCTGTGGCCCCTGATCCGCGGGGAGGCTCTCGTGGGTGCGCTGACCCTGGCCGTCACGGGGATCGACATCGCCGCCGGCGGCGTCCTGCTGGTGCACGGGCAGGGCGTCCGGTACGCCGCCGTCATGTGCGCCGCGCTGGCGACCGCCGTCGCCGGCACGCGGGCCGCCCTGGCCTTCAGCTGGGGTCTCCCCGGGGTGTGGGGCTCTCTCCTCGCCATGATGTGCGTGCGCGTCGTGGGGACCAACGCCTCCGCCTTCTTCGTCGCCGACCCGTGGGGGCTCCGCAAGCTCCTGGGGCGGCGAGGGGGGGTCGGCGCGGCGGCGGTGGCGACGGCCGACGGCGTGACGCGGGCGGGCGGAGGGGGCGGGCCCCTGCTTTGAAGCTGTCCGGGCTGCATGCGGCGCGCGCGCCTGCCGGCGCCTATCTGCGCCCGCGGGCCGAGACGGCGAGGGCCGTCCCCAGCGCGGCGCCGACGCACACCCCGGCGATGGCGGCCCCACCCGCTACGGCACCCGCGAGCCACAGCGACGACGTCGCCACGGGCCACCCTCCGATCACGGACTCGTCGTCCTTGGCGCCCTGCTCGGAGCGGGGCGCCGTGGCCTTTCCGTCCTCGTCCAGCCCCTCGGCCCGGCGCCAGACCAGCCGCCTCACGAGCAGGTCGGGAGTCGCGCCCAGGAGGCCGCCCGCATCCCCCTCCCCCTCCCCCGCCCCCACGGGGAACCCCCCGAAGCTCCCACCGCCGCCGCGCCCGCCCTCCCCCGGGGCGGCGACCGCCCCGCCCCCTGGGCCCGACGACGGCGCCGCCGCGCGCCGGCACGCCGGACACTCGGACAGGGCCAGCGCCGGCCCTGCAGGCCCGTCCCCGAGGTGCTCCGTCCCGGAGCACCGGCTGGCGAGGAGGGCGCGGAGGGGCACGTGGCGCGCGGCGGCGTCGAGCTGCGCGGCGGCCAGGTCGAGCGCCGCGGCGTAGCTCCGGCGGCGGCGGGTGAAGGAGCACTGGAGGCACGCGCACTCCTCCCTCAGGCAGTGGGAGCAGTGGGAGAAGTCCGACTCGCCCATGCCAGTAAACCGGCCGCCGAGGGTGGTGTCCGTGGCGGGGACGCCGAGGACCCGGGCGACGTGGAGGAGCCCGGAGAGGACCTCCGGGGGCGCCGGTCGGGTGTAGCGCTTCTCCGCGGGGTCGAAGTCGAGGTCGGCGTAGTCGGGGAGGCGGGTGGAGACGAAGGCGCCGCCTCGGACCACGGCACGGCGGACCATGCGGCGGGACAGGAGCTCGCTGAAGCGGCGGCCCTGGAAGAGCACGAGGTCGGCGGGGAGGCCCTCGCGGACAACGCCCCCCTCGAGGCCCATGGCGCGGAAGGGGGCCGTCGTCACCGAGTCGACCCACGGAGCCACGGTGGGGCGGTCGAGCTGCCCGATGCGCACGCTCTCGGTGAGCACCTCGAGCATGTCGAGGTCCCCGTACCCGTAGAACTGGTCCCGCGTGTTGTCCGACGCCAGCGCCAGCGGCACCCCGGCCGCCCGCACCTCGTGCAGTGCCGTCACCCCGCGCCAGCTGGGCGTGCGCCCCGGGTGCCGGTCCTGTGTCCACTCGTTCACCATGGGCAGCGAGACCACCGTGACGCGCGCCCGCCGGCACAGCTCCAGCGTCCGCTCCAGGTCCGCCGGGGACTGGCTCGTCAGGCTGCAGCAGTGCCCGCACACCACCCGCCCCTCGTACCCGTGCCGCAGGGCCGCCCGGGCCACGTCCCGGAGCCCCCGGGCCTCCTCGTTCCCGTTCTCGTCGCAGTGGAAGTCCAGGTCCAGGCCCCGCTCCTTGGCCAGCGCGAAGATGGTGTCCAGGAGCGCGTCCCGCTCCCCGTTGCACGTCGTCCAGTCGTCCTCGTCCCGGCCCCCCGAGTCCCCGCAGCACACGGCCGCGCTGCGGGGGGAGGACGGGCGGGGCACGGCTGACCCCGCCGGGGCGGTCGGGGCGCGCGGGGCGAAGGCGGCGCGTGTGGGCGGGGGGTCGAGAGGCTCACCCGAGGATGCCCCCGTGCTCGGCGACGAGGTCGGCGAGCCGGGTGGCGGCGCCGAGGTCGCGGTAGAAGCTGAGGACGTGGAGGGAGACGCCCTGGAGCTCGACACGGCCGGCCCAGCGGCGGCGGAGGGCGGAGAAGACGGGCCAGGTGAGGGCGAGCTGCTTGTCAGTGATGTTGATGAGGTGCGTGCGGAGGGCCGAGGTGCCGTGGGCGTAGGCGCAGCGGAGGGAGAAGTCCATGCGCCGGTAAACGTCCTCGACGGACCAGTAGACGCTGTCCTGGGCCGTGGTGGTGTCCGCGCCGGTGAGGGAGCCGAGAGGGTTGGGGCTCCGCTCGCACGTGTGGCCCTTGTCGATGTGGGTGTGCAGGTCCGCGAACGTCGGGAGCACCAGCGCCCCCTTGGCGTCGATCACCAGCCCGTCCTGTGAGGCGCGCCGCTGGCCCAAGCCCTCGCCCCAGGTCCCTGCGCGGAGAACGGGGCGTGCGATCCTTGTCCCGGGATCTGAGGCTGTCGCAATCCCTACATCGACCGAATGAGGGCCCGCACGGCGTTACGAGGCCCGGATGTGGCGCTGTACGGGGCGCGGGAGGGCTCCCCTTTTGGGTCCGCGGCCTCGCGCGGACGCCGATGCCCCAGTCCCCCCCTCGACGCAGAGGTGGAATGTCTGGATTAATCGCGGACGAAAAGGACGCCTACACGGGCAGAGACCCCCAATGTGACCGCGACATGGTCACTAGAAGTCACGTAGTTCGGATGGGAGTGACAGGTCACCTGGCTCATCGCGGCTCGAATGCGCCGCGCTTGCCTCAATAGAGAAGACAATGCCGTCGTCATCGATCTCGATATCAACAACACAGCACCCCTCGCCGTCGGGAACGAAGCCCTTCGCCTCGTCGAGGCAGCAGACGGGAATCCTCGCCCGCTCCAGGACCGAGATCTTGCTCCCCGTCTGCGGGGCCACCATATCGGCAACCCAGGAGGTATTGAGGGCTGATTCGGCGAATTTTAGCGAGAAAGTACCTAAAACACGGGGGATTATCTCGCTAATCCGCTCTATAGGGCTTCACAGGGCTTTATAGGGCTTTACAGGGAATGGAATCTAGGGATCGTCGTGCGAGGGGGCGAACGTGTTAGATCCGCGCGCTCCTCTCGCTGTGTATGTGTGGAATAGCAGGGGGGGGGGCGACGACCAGCCATCAAGTGGGGGGAACCGGGGCGGCGACTCGTCACGAGGCCCCGACACTGGCAGAGAGCGACACGTCTTCACACGGGCTCGAGGCTTGTGCCTTTGCCGCCAGTGACGCATCATCCACACGCGGACGTTCCCCGCAGCGTCCGAGCCCAACGCGCCAGTCCTTCAATCGAGGACTGGCCGCATCGGCTGCCCACCGCCGCTCAGACGATGTAGAGGTCCCGGCGCTCCCCGTCGAGCTCGTCCTTGAACGACTGATAGGTGATCTTGTCCGTGTCGCCCAGGTCGAGGACCTTCTTCAGCTGCATGGCCACCGTGGTCTGGACGGCCTGGTTCTGCTCGGTCCGTGTCCAGAGGCAGAGCTTGGCCTGCTGCTTACGCACCGACACGACGGCCCCCGCGATCTCGGAGGGGTCCGTGAACTGCTCCCCGATGAGGGCCAGCACCGTGTTGAGCCAGCACTCGTCAAGGAGCTTGCGGTCCTTCACGATGAAGGTCCACTTGCCACCGTGCTGCTCATCGTCCTTCTTGAACGCGGGGTCCTCCCACTGCGGGTGCGCGTGTGGGGGGGGAGGGGACTCAGGAGGGGGTCAGGGGGCTCGGGGGCCGAGGAGGGGAGCACGCCAACCCCGCTGGGGCCACCCAGTGACGCCGGGGGGGGGGGGCCCTCGAGTTGATGACGACGGTCGCGAGCGATAAACTCGCGCTCCGCTCCATGGGGAGCCCCAGACACCGCGGGACGTCCTGGACGCACGGCAAACGTCGATCGCCACCATCCAGGTATAGACCGCCGATACCGCGGCTCTTGCGGTGCGACCAGCATTATATTTGTGTGAGCCTCACCTTGGGGGCGATACCGTCCCTGAAGAGGTGCATATCGGCACCCATAGGAAGCTGAGACGGCATCACGACGTTGTTGAAGAGGCTGCAGAGGGGGGGGGAGGGAACACGGGGGTTACGGGTCGCGGCGGAGTTTTCGTGGACTATTCGACGCAATTTCCTGATATTTCCACCGGTATTAACCAGAAGAGCCGCATTTTCGCGGGAAAAATACGGCAGCGCGCGCAGAGAGGGCGCCTCCCCCCGGGCTTGGGCACGACACGGGGGGGGGCGCATCCCCGCGCGGATATGGGGTGCATCAGGGCTTAACCCCAGATCTGTAGCAACAATTCCACTACTATCTAGGCATCGGTCAAAAGGAAAGGTGCCAGGTCCCGACGAGAAGACCAGTGCCGACCCCCGTTCCCTTTCCGCGCCGATGTCCTCCGCGAGCGTGGTGCCGGTGTAGAGAAACAGGAGCCCATGGCGAACTTATTTTATATATACACGCGTAGGAGATCGCATGGTGCCCGAAAATATGACATCGGAGCGGGGAAGGGGGACCGATACTCGGAGCTCTTCTCGCCCCGCCTGGGCCAGGGGTCGCGCGGACGGCGCGCCGAGCGAAGAAGATGAGCAAATTGTGACCAACAAGGCGTCGCAACTCACCACCAGAAGTCCTCCACGGTGTCAAAGGCGTACACCATCTTGAGGGAAGCGCCCCAGTCCTGGTCCCGCTTCTTCTTGAGGTCCGGGTCGTCGAACCACAGCACCCACCGAGTCTCAAGGGGGTGCTTGTTGGTGCTCTTGGCACCGCGCCCCTCGTTACCAGCCCCCGCCATTCTTCCCCAAGCGGTACCTCCCCGGAAGTGCTGAAGAGCAAGGCAAAAGACTGCTGTGGTTGTGGACGACCCTCTGCTGGTAGAAAGGACCGAGCGCTAGCACTACGGGTGGTTTTTTTCTGTGCAGAGCCGGGACGCCCGCGCCCGCCAATCAGGGAAGGACCAGGGGGGAGGGGCCCACCCGGGGGACCGCCTCGGGGCGAGCCCGGTGCCAGACCTGGCCTCGACGTGGTGTCACCGCGGCGCCCCGGCCCCGGCCGCCTCACTCCACCCCCCCGCCGCCCCGGCGAGCCCGGCTTCACACCAGGGCGCTTCAAGCCGCCCCGGCTCCCTGGTCTAGGCCGCCTCACTCCTCCCCCCCCCCGCCCCCCCGCGCCCCGCCCCCCCCCCCGGGGCGCCCAGCCGCCCCCGCCCCCCCGGCCCGG
>Ga0181583_10002643_pt1 | contig 13231 bp, 13 predicted proteins | sample 071ome_31_FD_132461 | JGI IMG/M metagenome (GOLD analysis project Ga0181583, IMG submission 132461) | Coastal salt marsh microbial communities from the Groves Creek Marsh, Skidaway Island, Georgia - 071405CT metaG (megahit assembly) | ecosystem: Environmental > Aquatic > Marine > Intertidal... | reverse complement strand
TCAAGAAACTGGGTGCCGATCGGCCATAACGTGTTTTTCAGTCCGAACTGGGCAACGCCGGGGTCGGTGAAACAGGCCTCGAGGCCAAGAACTCCTGCAAGATCCCGTGAAACCTCGTTGAGATCAGTGCACGTAACACATATTTGTCGGAGTCGAATCCACATGCTGCGAGACTATGCCGATCGACAGCGACGGCAGGCATTGCAAGAAACTACGTTTGACCTCAGGTCATGAGCATCTTCCCACCTTCCAAGCATCACGTCGTCGTGTTGTCGGTCGATGGTGATCTCCCATTGGCTGCGACACCGCCTCTTGGCGTCGAGAGTCTCTGGGCACGTTCGACATGTGACGTGACTCGGCGGCTGCTGGGCGAGAGCGAGGGCTGAGTGGTATGGCAACGATCGCCGTCATCATGGCCATGAGAGCAGAAGCGGGGCCGCTCATCGATGAGTTAGGGGCTGCTCGTTATGAACTGAGTCCCTCATTGCCGACGCAACTGTTTGTTGCGGAGCGAGCGGGCGACACCATCGTCATCGGGGTGAATGGAATTGATCCCGAACATCAGGTAGACCTCGTCGGCACCGAGCCAGCAGTGCTGACAACGATGCACGTCATCGAGCACTGGCAACCTGATCTGGTGATGTCCGCTGGTACGGCGGGTGGATGGAACCGCTCGGCAGCGCAGATTGGCGATGTGTTTGTCGCATGGCCACATGTTGTCCGTCACGACCGGCGCATCGGAATTGAAGGCTTTCGTGATTACGGGATCGGTCGGCATCGGGTTTGGGCACATAGCGAAGAGCTCGCCCAATATCTCGATGCAAGAAAAGGCATTGTGACAACAAGCAACTCGCTTGACGAAAGTGACACCGACCGAGAATGGATTTTGGCTCTTGATGGAGAGGTAAAGGAGATGGAGGCTGCGGCTGTGGCGTGGGTCTGCGGTCTCAGTGGTACGCCATTTGTTGGAATAAAGACGATCACCGATCTTGTCGACCACCCAACTCCGACAGCCGAGCAGTTCCTGGCGAACTTAATGACTGCGTCAACACGGCTCTCCGAAGTCTTGCCGATGGCAATTCGGTGGTGCGCGGAGAGAGTGAATGCGGCCTCGTATTAAGGTCGACAGCATGATCGAAACAGCGCCATTTGGAAGCACGGGTCACCTGTCATCGCGAGTGATATTTGGTGGTGCGGCACTTGGAGCGATGTCACAAGAACGCGCTGCCGCGACCCTTGATCTTGCTGTTGCGGCAGGTGTGAACCATCTCGACACTGCGCACTCGTATGGGCACGCAGAGGTGGTGATGAACCCATGGCTTGCCGAACACCGGAGCGAGGTCTTTCTTGCGACGAAAACTCGAGAGCGAAGTGGCGAGGCGGCCCGCGCGGGGCTCGAAGATTCGTTGCGTCGGCTTGGGGTTGACCAGGTCGACCTTATTCAGTTGCACAACTTGGTCGAAGAAGATGAGTGGCGTGAGGCATTCGCTCCCGGTGGAGCCGTTGAGGCCCTAGCTACGGCACGAGATGAGGGTCTCGTTCGGTTTATTGGGGTGACAGGGCATGGACTTCGTATCCCTGCCATGCACATGAGGAGTCTTGACGAGTTCGCGTTCGACTCGGTGCTGTTCCCTCTGAATTATTCATTGTTGAAGTCGGATGCATTTGCTGCAGATGTTGACGAACTCATCGCTCGCTGTGTGGCGAATGGCATCGCCATCCAGACCATTAAGTCGGTCGCAAAGTCGAGATGGGAATCTGGATACGACGGTCCTCGCTTCTCTTGGTACGAGCCTCTTCGAGATGAAGGAGCCGTTGAGCGAGCGGTCCGTTTCGTTCTCGGACGAGAGCATCTCTTTTTGAATTCAACAAGCGACGGAGGCGTGTTGCCGATGGTGCTCGACGCAGCGAAGCGTGCCGCGGTCGGCGATGTTCCAACCGATGATGAGATGGAGCATGATCTCCAGCGTTTCGAGATTGCACCGTTGTTTGATGGCGCTGATCTTGAGCGAATCTGACTAGATCTTGAAGGTGACGACGAGGGGAGCGTGATCGCTCCACCGTTCTGCATAACTTGGGGCCCGATCGACCTCAGATGTTGCTGCGAAGGCAGCGAACTCCGGTGAGGCAATTTGGTAGTCGATACGCCAACCGACATCGCGGTCGAACGCTTGTCCTCGGAAACTCCACCATGTGTAGGGGCCTTCCACCGGTCCAGCAAGATTCCGGGCGAGGTCGACCCAGCCGAGGTCGTCAAACCAACGGTCGAACCATGCACGCTCAGACTCTAAGAACCCGGCATTATTTCGGTTGCCTTTCCAGTTCTTGATGTCGAGCTCTGTGTGGCCAACGTTGAAATCTCCGGTGAGAAGAACGTGAGCCCCTGATGACCGAAGTGTTTCCATGCGCTTCGTCATGGCTGCGAAGAACGACAACTTTTCTTCCATACGGTTGTCATCGCCTGCGTCGCCGGTGTGCACATACGCAGAGATCACAACGAGAGGCTGATCAAGAAAAGGTATGTCAATGACGGCTTCCACCCAGCGCCCTGTGTTGTTGAAACGTTGAGCGGGCTTCCCGATATCAATTCGCGAAGTTTCAATGTTGTGCGAGCTGACGACCGCGACTCCAGCGCGGCCTTTTGCTGCGCTCTCGGCGTGGACGCGATGCCATTTTTCTCCCCACAGCCGGTCGACATGTTCGGTAAAGATGTCGTCGGGCGCACGCACCTCCTGCAGAGTTACGACGTCTGGGCGACGATCAGCAATCCAGGCGGAGATGCCGTTTCGATCAGCGGCGCGTATCCCGTTGACATTGACACTTGCGATGGTGAGCGATCGACGACGAGCCATTCGACGATTGAAACACAGATTGATGTAGCCGGGTGAAACTGCGGGTGAGGTGGTCGCCGTCAGGATGAGTTGCGGCCCGAGTTGCCGTTGCCGTTACCGGAGTTTCCGTTGTTGTTCCCGGGGTTGTTGTCGTCGCTGTTGTTGTTTCCGTTACCTGAGTTCCCGCTGCCGTTGCCTGAGTTTCCGTTACCGGAGTTTCCGTTGTTGTTCCCTGGGTTGTTGTTGTCGCTGTTGTTGTTGCCGTTGCCTGAGTTTCCGTTACCGGAGTTTCCGTTGATGTTCCCTGGGTTGTTGTCGTCGCTGTCGTTGTTGCCATTACCTGAGTTCCCGTTGTTGTTCCCCGGGTTGTCGTCGGTGTCGTCAGCGACCCCGTCGCTTGCATCTTCACATTTCGGATTTTTAGACGCCGTCGAATTGTCACACGAGGGCACAACGACGATCGCTCCTTCGTCGGCTTCCTCAAAGCAGTTGGGATTGTTTGCTGCGGCTGGTGTGTCGCAGGTGGGGATGGTGCTGTCGTTGTCGCCGGCTTCCTCGAGGCAGTTGGGGTTGTTTGCTGCGGCTGGTGCGTCGCACACCGTGTCGACAGGAATGATTTCGATGGTGTCTTCGTCGATGCGCTCGAAACAATTTGGATTGCTTGCTGCGGCTGGGGTGCCGCACGCAACGACCGTCTCGGGAGTGCGATCGTCATCAGAGGCAACCGGAGGCGTCGAGGTGGTTGTTGTCGACGAGGTCGTTGATGTGGATGTTGACGCTTCTACTGGCTCGGTGGTCGTCGCTGTCTGAATGGGGCCCGTTTCGTCCCTCTGTTCCTGAGAATCTGAATTCTCTAACTCTGGTTGATCCTCGGAGCCGCCATCTGTCGGTAGCGGAACTTCGGGAACTGGAAGAGGGTCGGGTCGAGGAACGCTGATCTTGACAACGTCGAGCACGTCAGCGACGACCTCTTGAACTGGTGCAGGCAGGTTGCCAGTAGCGGCAAGACCAACACCTGCACCTGCTGCCGCTGCGCCAGCCCATCCGAGAATTCCGACTGCGCCAATGACTGCGCCCACCTGTTTGCGAATTCGCGTTGACCGAGGCGCAGGCGCAATCGAACTTGCGATTGCCAGAGACTGAAGCCGTGCGACAAAGTTCTCGTCCACATCAGACGGATCGGTGGAGTAGCCCACAGGAGCCGTCGAGAGAGCGAGCTCTGCAAGTCGACTCTGTAGCCGCCGGTGAGACGGGCGAATTGTCATCATGAGAGCACCTCCTCTGAGGAACTCCGGAGGTCATCAACGAGCAGTTCTTTCAGCCGTGCGAACGCTCGAGAAAGCCCAACTCGTGTAGCAACCTCTGACTTTGCGATCGCGTCAGCCGTTTCTTTGGTCGATAAACCGACCACATATCGAAGTTCGAGCATCCGACGCTGATCTTCTGGTAGCCGACTCAACGCGTTCAATAGATCGGGGTCGCTAAAGGTGTCTTCGTTCGGTTCGTCGGCTTCGAGAAGGGTGAGGGTGTTCTCGATCGAGACTTCGCTCCGTCGTGTCGCTTTCCTGAGATCGTCGACGATTCGGGCGTGAGCGATCGAGAAGATGAACGATCGCATCTGAGATTCATTTCCCTCGAAGTCGGCGATTCGTGTCGCAACTGTTTCGAGAGTGGCGCTCATCACTTCTTCTGGATCACGAGCTCCCATTCGCGTTGCGTAACCCACGATTTTCCCGGAGAACTCGGCGACGAGCCATGACCAAGCTCTACTGTCGCCCGACTTTAAGTCGCGAAGCGAATATCCGTTGCGTTTGTCCAGATTCATGGGGTGCCCCGAATTGCGAGCATGGTGATCGTGCCCACGACGAGGAACGGCCCGTATGGGATTGTCGACCGTTTGGAAACACGCCGGAGCAACAGGCCAGCGAAGGCCGTCACTCCACCGACCATCGCTGCTATCGCCCAGGTGTATGCCGCATTGGGCAACGTGTTCGAGACGTTCGAGCCGATACCCAGAGCGGCCCCCAGTGGGAGGCAAAAGTACACGTCGCCACGTCCGAGTGAACCCCGCGACACCCTCGCCAAGATGTGAGCGATAGCCATCATCGCAATGCCCCCCGACGCCATCGCGAGCAACTGCGTTGCTGATCGGGTGATGAGCACTCCCAAGAAGATCATCAAAACTGATGCTGAGAGGCTGATGAGTATTGGAAGACGGCGTGTGGCCAAGTCGATCACGGTCTGCACCGCCATGGTGGCGCTGCATATTCCCAACAATATTGAGGTCGCGACAGGTGGATTTTGAGAGGTGGCGGCGACCGAGAAAAGACACAGTGACAACACGAAGAGAGCGCCGAAATCGTGGCGCCAATCTGCTCGACGTTTCGCTGATTCGTTGATGACCAAACGTTGTTGTGGTCTGAACAGAACCAGGCACACGAGTCCTGACCCGATGAGATATGCGATACCCCAGTATCTCAGGGATAAGAGGAAATTGCCCGAGAAATTCCACTCAGAGCACCTCCATGAGACGTACGATCGCAGGTCCAACAACGACGATCATCAATAGTGGAAGGATGCAGAACACCGTCGGGAAAATCATTTTCATCGATACGGCAGCTGCGCGCGTTTCTGCCGCTTGGCGTCGATGACGGCGCGTTGTCTCGGCCTGCTTTCGCAGCACGGCCGCAAGGGGGGTTCCGAGTGTTTGGTTTTGTTCGATAGCCGCTGCAAACGACCGCACGATCTGGGTTGGGTTGCGGCGGGACAGCTCGGCGATTGCTTCGCGGCGGGTACGGCCCGCTTGAAGAAGTTGTGACAGGTGAGCGAATTCGGTGCTCAACGGTGTTGCATGTCGTTGCGAGTAGAAGTTGATAACTGATTCGAACGTGAGACCAGCTTCAACACCCATCACAATCTCTCCGAGTGCGCTCGTGAGTTCTCGGTCGACCGATGTGCAACGCGCAGTCTCAATGCGTCGAGCCGTGATGAGCGGCAGTTGCCAGGCGCCAGCAATCGCCACTCCTCCAGCCAGAATCGATGTCGTCGAGGGATTCGCAACCATGAGTGTGACGGTGAGCGCACCGATGATCGACGCACAGATGAGCTGTGATCGAAGAAGTCGCGCAATGTGCTCGGCCGAGCCAGCGACAGGTCCTAGAGCATCTATCCGAGAAGCGAGCGGTCGTGACTTTTTTGCCGTCGAGAGCGCCAACGTAAGTTTTCGTTGCGCCGATACATAGGCCGGGCGTGCAATGGCAGTGAGGAGAAATGCCGCACCTCCGAACGCAGATGCTGCTGTGATGCTGGCTATCGAAGGCGACATCATGCCGTCTCCGGTTGTGCGAGGTGCCGTAACCACAGCACACCGAGCGTCCCGAGCACTGCACCGCTAGCGCTCATGAATCTGCCTGCTGATGATTCGATGAGTGGGGTTGCGTACCCAGGGCTGAGTAGTGAGGTGATGACAAGAGCGCCAATCGGCATTGCAAGCAGAACGTTGGCGCTGAGCCGAGCATCAGCAGTCAGTGTGAGAAGGTCGCGACGTAGTCGATCTTCTTCTTCGATTGATTCGAGTACTGCGACGAGGATGTCGGTGAGTGAGCCCCCGTGTTGAGCATGAAGAGCGAGGGCAGATGCGATGATGTCGAGATGCCGGTTGCGCTCCTCTGCCGCAATTGTGGTGAGCGATACATCAATTGGAATTCCAACGTTGTTGTCGCTGATCACTCTGCGAAAGATTCCATCGAGCGGGTCACTGGCATGTTCGACCGACGCTTCAATTGCGGCACTTATCGTTCGACCGACATGTAATTGGTCGACGATCCGCTGGAGAGCTGGTGCCAGAGCATCGTTAAGCGCCCGTTGACGCTTTTTTGCTGATCGTTTGTTGAGCGAGCGAGCGATAAGGCCGGGGGCGGCGCCGAGGAAGACGCCAACTGGGCCAATCATGAGCGTTGCAACTATTGAGATAGCGAATCCGATAAGGAGTTTGCGTTGCGACGACCTGCTCAGCGTTGGCCTCGGTCGCGTGTGGTTGACGAGATCCGGCCGAAGACCAAGTTGAGCCCGTGCATGAGCGCTGATGTGCGATGCGGAGCGGAGTTCGAAAACCCAGGAGACGAGCCATGCAGCTGCTATTCCGAAGGTCACGATGGCAACGGAATTCATCGGCCGGCCTCGCTGGAGTTATTGATTGGCCATTCGACGAGTTGTGAGGTGACGCCGGTACCCACGAGAGAAGGCGCCGCCGCTCTGTCGTGTCCCGACCCATTTGGCCGGTGGAATAGCTCGGCTGTCGAAACCACGTCGCCTTCGAGCCCCACCACCTCGGTGATAGAGGAAACGAAGCGAGACCCGTCGGCGCCTCGTGCCAGTTGAACGATGAGATCAACAGCCGAGGCAACTTGCTCGCGAATTGCCCGGAGTGGAAGGTCTACTCCTCCGAGAAGAACCATGGTTTCGAGACGGCGTATTGCATCTCTTGGGTTGTTCGCATGCAACGTTGAGAGCGAGCCATCGTGCCCCGTATTCATCGCTTGGAGCATGTCGAGCGCTTCTGCCCCTCGAACCTCACCAACGACGATTCGGTCTGGTCGCATACGAAGCGAGTTACGTACAAGGTCGCGTATCGTGACCGCTCCAGCGCCTTCGGTATTTGCTGGTCGTGATTCGAGGCGAATGATGTTTGGCATCTCGAGTTGCAGTTCAACTGCATCTTCTACGGTCACCACTCGTTCGCTGCGCGCAATGTGTGAGGAGAGAACGTTGAGCATGGTGGTCTTACCGGTGCCAGTTCCACCGCTGACAATGATGTTTCGCCGTTGCGAAACTGCGTGAGCGAGAAACGCAGCTGCTTCTATCGATACGGCACCTCGCTCAACTAAGTCGCGGCTAGTGAGATGTTGTGCCGTGAACTTTCGAATAGTGATCGAAGGCCCGTCAACCGTAAGTGGCGGAAGCACTACGTTCAAACGTGACCCATCGGGCAGGCGGGCATCAACCATTGGTGATGATTGATCGACTCGGCGACCTGATGACCGAACCATGCGGTCGATGACTGCCCTCAGGTGCTCTTCGCTATCAAATGTTCGGTTTGTGCGTTCGAGGCGGCCACCTCGCTCGATGAAAATCTGCTGATGACCATTGACCATGATTTCGGAGATTTCAGAACGGTCAAGGAGTTCTTGCAGAGGTCCGTATCCGAGCAACTCATCGAGCACTGCGTCGCGTGTGTCCATGAGTTGTTGCCGGTCAGTGATCGCATGCTTTGCGAGAATGTCATCGACCTCTCGCTCGGCGAGACGTCGGAGTTGTTCACCGGCGAGTTGTTGTTCACGAGTTGCGGTCTGAAGTGAGACCCGAACTGAGTTCACAACAGCGGAGAGTTCGTCTCGTGCGAGCAGGCAGTGACTGAGGTCATCAACACATTCAGAGATGGTCTCATCGGAGTGTTCCTGCTCATCATCCTCCGAGGATGTTGGCGTGACCCTTGTGTCAAACCTGGCTGCGAGGCTCACGACGTCTTACCTTGCTTGAGAACGAGAAACCTTCTGCGAGGACCGGCACTGATGCCCAAGAGATCATCGGCAAATTCGTTGATGGCCTGGGCGATCGCAGATTTAGGGCTTGATTCAGTCACCGGGCTTCCACTGTTCATGCCTGCGGCAAGGCTTGGGTGGTCTGGCACGAGTAGGGAGGCGGATAGGCCAAGTACTTCCTCGACATCATTCGCGTCCAATCCGACTTGGGCGTTTGAGCGATTGACGACGAGATGAACTCGGTCGAGCGGCATGTCGAGTTCGTTCATTGTTGCGAGGAGTTTTCGCCCCGCCTGTATGGACGGGACGTCGGTGCCGCAAACCAGCACAATGTGCCGAGCACGGTCGAGCGCGCCAAGCGAATAATCAGATATCCCTCCAGCTGTGTCGAGAACAACGGGTTGGTCTTGACCGGCAAGGCGGTCAACGACAGCAAACGCATCGAGTGGGTTCAGACGGTCTGCTGCGACCGGGTCATGAGGGGCGCAGAGCACCTCGAGACCACTGGGGTGAGCTGATAGAAGGCCTGAGAGATCATCGCGATGTTCGAGGACCGCGCTCACCAGGTCATCAAGTCGATGGATTGGCTTCATTCGAAGTGCGTACTCGATGTCTCCGAAGTGCACGTCAAGGTCGACGATTACGGTTGGTTCGCGACGGGCAAGCGACACCGCAAGGTTTGCGGAGACCGTGGTTTTGCCGTTTCCACCCTTTGGGGAAACGACGGCGATGATGTTGCGAGTGCTCATGCGCCGACCATCCAGATCTCGTTCTGGGAAGCGGCTGAAATGACTTGAGTGATTGATTCGTCAGGCACCGCCAGCGTCACGATCGATTCAGCTCGCGGGTCAAGCTCTTCAATTGACGGGGCGCTAATGATGACTGCGTCTGCAACGATGAGCTCGATTGTTTCTCCCGACCGATAGATGTCGACGGCATCCCCTGTTGACCCGAAAGGGCCGGCCCAACGTTGGGCATCGACACGAACGGAGATTGAAGTAAAACCGCCGCCAAGCGCGTCGACTTCATCAAGGGCAATCGATGACTCAAGGAGCTGCTCACCGCTAACTGTGTCATGAACGAGCACTCCAGCAGGAAGCGATTCGAGGTCGCCCAGAGCCCCATCGGGGCGCACAGATCGTGGCAACATGCGAACCTCGACCAGATCAGCGATGACAGCCGTATCAGTTCCTGCGGAAATCGGCTCAACCACCACCACGGTCGGGACAAGATCCTCGTCGACCACCCCGATGTCATTGGAGGTGCCGACGAGTGCGTAGGTGCCAACCATGACGAGGATGCCAGCTCCGAGGGGAGCGGCAATATTGCGGCCGGGCATCGATCTCCGCGTGTTGAGAGGTGAGCGGCTCATGAGCAATCTCCTGTCCCTTCGAGCGAGCAGATTTGGAACGTTTGGCTGCCGTAATTCGCAGCGGTGCCTCCAGTGAGGCCTTCTCCAAGTGTTTGTGTGGTGAAGCGCACGTCGATGTGTCGTTGGGAGGCAGCGCCGGTCATGACAACGTTGAGAATCTCAACCCCCACAACACCATCTAGGTCGTATTCGGACCCAGCTCCGTTCGATCGAGCGTCACTGAATACGGGAATGGTGATGGTTGCGCCGATCAGGGCATCGATATCAATACTCGGTGTTGGAATTCCGGGATCTCCGTTGAGCGTGACTGGAAGTCCGACTTCAGACTGATATCCATTGACGACACGATCCTGAAGTTCAGAGTTTGAATTTGACCCTCCGTCGAAATCGATCATCGACCAGTTCCCAGGAACATCACCGCCACATGTCGTTCCATCGGATTCCACGAAGATTGTGTAGGTGGTGGTCGAGGCCATTCCAGATGAGATCCAGTTCTGTAACGCCGGGTGCTGAGCACAGATTGCAATTGGTCGTAGACCGATCGCAGAACCTGCTGGACCAACCTTGGCTGAAGCCGTCGATGTGATCGACGCATTCGATCGGCCGAGAAATTGCGAAAACGCAAGTGTGGTTGAAGCGTCAGCCCCTACCGTAACGACATCACTGGTCGCCATACTCGACGTCGCGCAGTTGGTAGTAAGCGAACTCAGCGAGCCCACATTGGCGCTAATCACGGCGTCGTATCCGGTACATGCCGATGAGCCCGCCGCCAACCTTGCGGCGCTGGCAAGAGCGGCAGCTTCGACGCCGGTCTGTAGTTCTTGGCGTTTGGCATGCACCATCCCGACGTCAGTAACAACAGCAGTCATCGCCAACACGGGAAGCACTGCAATCGCGAACAGCACAGAAATTGAGCCTCTGTCGGCGGTCGCTAATTGTGAAGCTTTGTTGATCATTGGTGGTTCCGTTATCCGGCTACACATTCGTAGGAGGCGGATGCCGATAGGGCAATAGTGCGATCGCCAAGGAGTGGAATCGAAACGACTCTGTTGGCACTGATCTCGATGTTGTTGCGCTCTCCGGGGCACGACATGGCGGTGCTGCAGACAACATCTCCAACAACGGCTGACGAGTCACCGAGTCTGTTGATTGCAGTTGTGCAGCCGGAGTTCGGTACGACCGCCTCCGCACGAGCACCGTCACGGGCCGCTGCTTGAAGGCTCAACTGCCCGGCTGCTGCGGTTCCCGCTGTGATGACAGCAAAGAGAAGAACCACGATGAGTGGAACGATGAGTGCAAACTCGACGGCAGCAAGACCGGAATCATCAGCATCGGACTCCCGGTGGCTGGGTCGGGGAGGCCCCAGACCCAGCCAGGGAGAACGAATCACGGCAGGATTGTGTCGAAAAGACCGCCAATCCGACCACCAAGAGCGGCGGCAGCGATTGCAACTACACCGACGATGCCCGCAAGCAGTACGCCGTATTCTGCAGCAACTCCGCCACGGTCGTCGCGCGCTGATTCACGAATCTGCGCAGTTCGGATGATTGAGCTCATCATCAATTTCTTCATGTTTTTCTCCCTTGTTTCACCGCCGACTTGTTGGCGGATATCACTGCAATCGTCCGGACATTTGGATTTGTTACAGCAACCGGGAAAAATTTGAAATTAGTTGGAGGGAGTTATGCCTGCTGGCTGATGCCGTTGATGTCGATGAGAATGTCTGTTTTTCCGTAGACGTACACGCAGATAGTGCCTTGGGTTGAAACGGGGGCGATCATCGAGTTTGCAACCGTCTGGCCAGTTGTGAAGTTCAAGGTCGATGTGTCCGGTCGGGTACCACATGGATACACCGTGACGAACCCACCAGTTTCAGGAGCGACGGTGTCGACCGCAGTGACATTGAGCGTGACGACAGAGTCTTGTGTCATCAAGATCTCATTGTTGATGCTGATCGGCACCACGAGTTCAGATGAGGTGCCTGTGAGGGTCCCGATCGAATCTGTCGTACGAGTATCAGCAACCCTCGTTGGTTGTACCGCCGCGAATTCTGACTTATTGGTAAACAACCCGTTGATGTCGACGAGAACATCTGCTTCGCCATAGACGTACACACAGATGGCGCCCTCTTGTGAGATCGGGCTGATGAACGAGTTCGCGATCGTTTGGTTACTTCGGAAGTTGAGGGTCGACGCGTCGGGAGGGGTTCCATCACACGCGTAGGCCGTTGCAAACCCACCTACCGGCGGAGCAACAGTCGACGTCACCGTGAGAGTTGCAGACACGGCAGAGATGTCGCTGTGATCAATTCCTGCCATATCTCGTACGGGGATCTCGATCGACCGATATGCGACCGGTTCATCGATGACACCACCCAACCCGTTACGAGTGTCAACTCGACGCACCGGAGTGAACGAGGCGTAACCCCGGTCTTTCGCGATCACTCCAGTGGCATCAACGATGACATGCGCTTCGCCATAGACGTACACGCAGATCTCACCGGCTGTGCTGACTGCGGTCAGGACGCCGGCAGCAATGGTCTCACCATTAACGAAGTTGAGGCTCGATGCATCGGGCACAGTGGAGCCGCACGGGAAGACCGTTGCGAAGCCGCCGGTAGGAGGTGCCGAAGTCTCGGTAAGGGTGAGGTTGAGAGCCACCGCTTCGATCGTCTCTGCGGCAAGGCCAACAGCCTCGGTGACGTCAACTTCAAGAATCCGTTCACCGCTTACCCTCATCGCCGAACGGGAGGTCGGTGAGGCCTGTCGAGTGTCAGCCACACGCGTTGGCGTCACCTGCGTGATGGTGGCAGGCGCCTCTTCGGGTGGTGTGGAGGGTGGATCATCTTCGGGAATTGTTGGAGCCGGTTCTTCAGACGGAACATCTGCTGGTGTCTCAGATGAAAAGCTTTCAGACGGTGTGGCGGTCACGGTCGTTGATGCGCTGCTCGCCACCCCACTTGCGTTGATAGTGACGACTGAAAATGCATATTCGACTCCGTTCGTCAGACCACTGATTTCGCAGGTGTGCTGGGCGTCAGCAGCAATAAACGAAGTGGCGCAGAGGCCATCAGGCGTTCCCGTCACCGTAAACGAGGCGATCGGAACTGCGCCTGCATCGCCAGGTGTCCAACTAATAGTGACCGCTGCATCTGACGGATCTGCAACAATATTCTGTGGAACTGAAGGGATGTCACTCGGTGGCAGAGAGCCTCCCGCCACCATCAGCATGCGATTCGGCGAGTTCGTTCCGACGCTAGAGAGCACATCTTGGGTTGCATCGTTGATGAGGAGTGCTGCGATGTCGCTTGGAGAACTCGATGGTTGAGCAGTGAATGCAATGGCGGCGGCACCAGCTGCGTGCGGGCTTGCCATTGATGTGCCGCTCATCGTTTGCTGTGAAGTTGACGAACTGATGCCTGCGCCGACAATTGAGTCACCGGGAGCAAACAGGTCAAGACATGAACCGAAGTTCGAATACCAGGCCCG
>Ga0181583_10002641_pt1 | contig 13233 bp, 8 predicted proteins | sample 071ome_31_FD_132461 | JGI IMG/M metagenome (GOLD analysis project Ga0181583, IMG submission 132461) | Coastal salt marsh microbial communities from the Groves Creek Marsh, Skidaway Island, Georgia - 071405CT metaG (megahit assembly) | ecosystem: Environmental > Aquatic > Marine > Intertidal zone... | reverse complement strand
GGACGAGGACGGGGACGGGGACGATGGGTCGGGCATTCGCATCATCGAGGTTTAATTTTTTTGTGCGATTAGATTTTCTTTTTATTGAAAACAGCTAGAGCTATGCGTCTTTCGTTCAGAGAGTGCTCAGGACCCGCTGGCACTTGGACGCTAAAATTTTTACAGCCTCCTTGAAAATAGTGCCCGGCGACAGTTGTCCGATCGTCTCGATCGTGAAAATGAAGTGATCCTTGCGCTTGCGGACGGCGATCTTTTCGTCCCAACCCGGTTCGCCCGTGAGTTCGCGCACGCGCTCGATGCACAAGTCGCAGCCTCGCGAGTGGACCACCTTTACGGTTTTTTTATCGCCCTTGCCTTCGCACGCGTAACACTTGTGCGTGTCGCTGAAATTCGCGCACTTTTCCATAAACTCGTCCGCGTGCGCGCCGGTGATTGGTTCTAAAATCGTAATCTCCGGCACCATTCGGTACCAACACGTCCCCACGGGCGACCACTTGGCGTGCTCTTTGCCGACGCCCTTGACGCAGTGACACTCAAGCTCCACCTCTTGCCCCGGCGCGAGCTTGACCAAGAGAATGTCGTCGTGAACGCACCCGAGCTCTTCATCACCGAAGATTTCTTTCTGCGAACGCTTGAAATCCGAGTACTTTTCGTCATTCTCCACCGGAAGCTCGCTTCCGTCCGGGCACCACGTCAACGCGTTCGAGTACACTTTTTGGTTCACCAACTCTCCCAACGAACCGTCCTCGTTTCTCTCCTTGTGACACCGCACGTGCATCTTCAAAATGATGGTGTTGTTCTCGTTCGCCGGTTCGTTCTCACCGCGGTACTCGAATCGCGCCGGATCCGCCTTGATCGGCACTAAACCAAGTCGATGCGCGAAAACCTCGTCGGCGACGACGCTCGTGTTATTCACCACGAACACCTTCTCGATCGCCATCGTCGGCACCTCCGCCATGATGATTCGTCGAAACGCGTTCGCAAACGCCGCCGAGCACCCCTCCATCTCGAACACACACGCCTCCTCGTCGTTTCTCGTCATCGTCAACGCGAACGTCTCTCGAAACGAATCCACGCTAAACGCGTAATCCTTCCCGATCGACGCGTACGCTCCACCGTACGCCACCTCCTTGGCGTTCGCGTTAAACTCAGCCCCAGCGACGACGTACTTCCTCTGTTCCTCCAATCTCGCGAGCATCCGCGCCATCTGCTCGCTCACGCCGTCGACCGAATCCGCCGCATCGGCGGCGGCGGCGCGTCCCATCTCCACCCTCGCGCGTCTCTCGCGCTCGACCCCTCGACGATCGGCGTCTCACGACGATGCACGCGACTGCGCGTCGATCCCACCCGCGTCGGACGCGTCACCGTCGACGCGTCGACGTGTGCGGCGCCGTCCGCGCACCCGCGCACCGGTCCCGCCTCGCACGTTCCATTGCCGTTGTCCCAGTCCCCCACGCGACGGTTCACGACCCAATAACACACCATTCGTCGACGCGCGCGCGCGAGCGACGTCGTCGAGCGTCGACGATCGCGCGCGAGCGACGCGCGACGAATTCACCGCGCGCGTCGCGCGCGTCGTTCCCTCGCGCGACGCGCGCGCGCGCGACGACGATCGAATCATGCAAGGAGGCACCCGCGAGGACGCCATCGATTTGACGCGCGACGACGACCACCGTCGCGCCGCCGCACGCGCCGCCGCGATCGACGACGACGGAGATGTGATTTTTACGCGCGAGCGACGCGCGCGCGCGGGCGCGAGACGACGTCGCGCGCGCGCGTGGGACGAGGATGAGGATGCGAACGCCGCGCGCGACCGACCGAGACGACGCGCGAGACGACGCGCGCGAGACGACGACATCGACGACGACGACGCGCGCGACGACGCGCGCGACGACGACGGTCGACGCGCGAGACGCGCGCGCGCGAGACGTCGCGCGAGACGCGCGGTCAGAGACAGAGACGCATCCGACTCGGACGACGCCGAGTGGGACGCGTGGGACGCGCGCGCCGCCGCCGCCGCCGATTGGAACATCGTCCCTTTTCTCGACGAAATGCGCGCCGCTGCCTTCAACCGGTTCTTCCATCGAGACGACGGTGAACCGCGCGACGCTCCGCGCGCGCTCGCGAGGGATGTGCTCGAGGAGCGCGCGCCGGCGACGCGCGCCGCGCGAGACGCGCCCACGTGCGCGGTCTGTCTCGAGGACCCCTCGCCTCGACAACTCGTGCGCGAGCTTCCGTGCGCGCACAAATTTCACAAAAAGTGTATCGACCGATGGTTTCGCGCGTCGAGCGTGTGTCCGACGTGTCGAGCGAACGTGGGTCCGCCGCCGCCGCGCGTCGACGACGCCGTCGCCGATCGAGGGCGCGCCAACGCGCTCGGCGTCTATCTACAGGTGGTTCAAGCGCTCGGACGACGGTTCGGCGCCGTCCCTCGACGACGACGGTGAACGCGTTCGCGCGCATAGGTCTCCCCGCGCGTCATCGCCGTCGATGTCGTTCGTGTTGTTGTTGTTTTAATATCGTATTCGAGCTCGCCATTTTTTTGAAATTTTCTGTCTGGGGTGCCCGAAACGAACGCAATCATCATTCGCGTCCGCACACGTCGGCGCGCGGCGTCGCGTCGCGTCGCGTCGACGTTCGCGCGACCCGCGTTGGTGTCCGCACCGCGTCGTCGTCGCTCCTCGTCGCGCGCGGGCGTGTTGTCGTCGTCGTCGTCGTCGCGATCATCATGCGTCTCGACGACGTCGTCGTGTTCGACGACGACGACGACGATCTCTTCGCCGCCGTCGACGTCGACGCCGTCGCCGCGGCGAGTCGTACCGCGCTCGCGTCGTCCACGGAGTGGAATCGCGCGTCGAGACCGACCGTGGCGTCGAGGGAGGGTGGATGCGGGACGACGACGACGCGTCGGTTGGACGACGTCCCATTGCGCGCGCGCGCGGATGCCATGCGACGCGAGGCGAGCGGTGGAGGGCGAGAGCGAGAGAACGGACAGTTGACGGTGACGTCCATGTTCGCGGCGGCGCGGGGTGAGCGCGCGAGACCGACGACGGTGGTGGGAGAGGTGCGAGAGACGATGGCGACGACGACGGCGGCGGCGGCGGGCGGCGGCGGCGAAGACGCGGCGGCGAAGAGACCTAGGGTGAAGATGCACGCGCCGTCCGGTGGGGAGCGGAGGAAACATCAGTCGACGCTACCGAAAGAGTTGATGATACGGAAGACGAACGATTCGAAAGAGTTGGAGGCGTTACGGACGAATTTGCCGCCGGAGGCGTTGGGCGAGCGAGACGGGCGAGGCTTGACGACGTGCGCGTCGGCGGGTGGACCCGCGGGATTACCCATGGATCCGGAGGCGATTCAGACGTACGTGTATCCGGCGCAGATATCGAGACGGGAGTATCAGTACGAGATGACGCGAAACGCGCTGCTGACGAATTCGTTGGTGTGTCTGCCGACGGGTTTGGGCAAGACGCTCATCGCGGCGGTGGTCATGTACAATTATTACCGATGGTTTCCCACCGGGAAAATCATCTTTATGGCGCCGACGAGACCGTTGGTGGATCAACAGATGTCGGCGTGTCACAACGTCGTGGGGATTCCCGCCTCGGACACGCTCGTGTTGATGGGGAATACGAAGAAGGACGACGAAGGGTCGAGACGCGCGTTTTGGAGCGAAAAGCGCGTCTTTTTCTGCACGCCGCACACGGTGGCGAACGATTTAGCAAACGGTACCTTGGACGCCGATCAAATCGTGTGCGTCGTCGTCGACGAGGCGCACCACGCGCGCGGACAGTACGCTTCGGCCGAGGTGCTCCGTCACCTTCACGAGCGCAAGGTGAAATTTAGATTGTTGGCGCTCACGGCGACGCCCGGTCAAGGTGTAGAGGAGGTGCAAAACGTCGTCACGACGCTGCGCATCGGACGCATCGACTTTCGAAGCGACCAAGACCCGGACGTGTCCAGGTACACGCACAAGCGAGAGATGACGGTGGAAAAGGTGAGACCCGATCAAGCCATGTCGCACGTGCAAGACATGCTGTGCGATTTATTGCGACCGTATTGCGAAAAGCTCCTGCGCATGGGCGCGCTCGGCGAAGCCGGATGGCGCATGCAGACCTTCATCAACAACAAGGCGACGCACGGAGCGTCGCGCATCGAGCCGCCGGGATGGTTCGCCCTGCATTCCGCGCGCACCAATCTTAATAGTAATCCAAACGTGCGCATCAAGGGGACGGCGTACGTCGCGCTCGACGCGGCAATGGAACTCGCCAAGGCGTACGATTTATTGCTCAAGATGGGCGTGAAACAGGCGTACGATTACGTGGAACAACGAGGTCAAGAGAAACGCACGACGCTGATTCATCGCATCGATCCCGTGTCGAAAGAGGTGGTGGATCTGATGCGATCGATGTCGACGAACGGCGCACATCACTCGCCTAAGCTCGATCGTCTGACGTCTATTTTAAAGAAACACTTTAAAGACGCGACGGCGGACACGCGCGTCATCATCTTCACGTCGTACAGAGAGAGCGTTAAGGACATCGTTCGAGTGCTTCGCGAGGTGCCGGCCGGTGCGGACACGGCGTGTAAGATCAAGGTGGCGGAATTCGTCGGCCAAGGGGATTCCACGTCGGGGAAAAAGCGCGCGACGGGCGGCGGTCGAAGCACAAAGGGACAGACGCAAAAGGAACAAAAGCAAACGCTCGACGATTTCAGAGCCGGTAATCTGAACACGCTCGTCGCCACGTCCATCGGTGAAGAGGGTTTGGACATTCCGAGCGTGGATTTGATCTTCTTCTTCGACGTCGTGGACATTATTCGCGGCGTTCAGCGCATGGGTCGAACGGGTCGCGCGCGCGACGGTAAGGTGGTCGTCCTCGCCACGGAGGGAAAGGAGTACGCCAAGTTTACGAGCGAGCAGAAGAAGTACGAGACGCTCATGACGTGCCTGCGCGCGCCTGGGAATAATTTCAAGTTCGAAAAGTGTCCACGCATCGTTCCCGAGGGCGTGACGCCGGTGTGCCAACTCGCCATGATCGAACCTTCGCCCGCGGAGAAGAAAAAGTCCAAACCGAAGACGAACGATCCGGCGAAAGCGAAGAAAACGCGAGGTACGAAAGCCATCTTAAACGCGGCGAACAAGCTGAAGGACGCGCCTCTCGATGTTGCGAGTAAAGCCATCTTGTTTGCGTACGAGTACGACGGAGACGCTCTCGAAGAGCTCAACGTCGAAGCCGCCGCGCCTTTTCTCTCGAGACCGAACCCCGTACACAGCGTCGAGCACAGCGATTTATCTCGCGCGCTCATCGACATTATGGCCGATCTCCAAGGCTTGTCGCGCGTGGATTCCACCGGACCGGCGATTCCCGGCGGTTTGTGCGAGGAGAAGCGCGCGCATCACACGCGCTCGCCAGAGCCGGCGCGCGACGAACGAGAAGAGAACGTCGCGCAAGACGTCGTGGAGATGCAGGCCGCGCCGCAGTTCGATGAAGCCGATTTCGACGATGGATGGGGTGAGGACTGGGTGAATCCTTCGCAGGATTTGCCCATGTACGAGGCGAACGTGAAGACGAGTCAAGAGGTTATGGAGGAGTTTACGCAGATGAGCGACCCGGTGCCTCGACGAATCTCGATGCACAGCGCGTCTCCCGCACCGCGTCCACCCGCGGTCGCAGCTTCACCGCAGTTCAACGAGCCGTCATCGGTGCGACAGCCGAGACTCAGCAAATCGAGCGACGAGGTGAATGAAGACGAGAGGCAAAAGACGCAGGATCGTTTGTCCATGCCGCCGCCGCCGCCTCGTCTGACACCGCAGAGCGCCGTCGCGGCTAACGACGCGACGCCGTCGACGGATGAGAGTGAAATCCACCGACGACCTCGTCATTTCGGCAGAGTGCAGGCGTGCGTGCTGATGTCTCAAGACGTGTCACCACCCGTCGAGCCGCCGAATCCCGTCGACGACGACGTCGCCGTCATAGAGGATGACGACGTCGTCGAACTTCCGAGGCGCCAGCGACGCGCTCGCGCGCAGCCAGAGTTTAATCCTCGTAAAAGACGCAACTTTTTCGTCGACGACGAAGCGGACGCGAGCGACGAAGAAAACGAAGGCGATAGCGAGAACGAGATGTCTTCCGGCGACGAGCGATTCATAGCGCACACGCAAGGCGACGCCGGCGAGCAACATCCGGGTGCGCGATTCGAGGAGGCGACTCCAGAAGACGCACAGCGTCCGCGCCGCGATCATCAAGGGAACGCGCGCGAACAAGTTGATCTGAGTCGCACGTTCGCAGCTTTCGGACCGCGAGAGCATCGCGTCGTCCAGGACACGCCGAGTCCCACGCAGGGGTTCGACGGCAGCAGACCGACGCACTCTTCGAGCAGATACGATTCAAGCTTCATCGACGATGGTTCGGACGCGAGTTTAGAAGACTCCGTGAAACGCCCCGAACGACCGGCGATGTGCGACGACGACGCGGTCGTCGATTTATCAGAGCCCGATCTCGCGCACGCCGTGCAAACGGTGGACGACATGTGGGGCGACGTGGGCGACGAAATAGAAGACTGGGATGACGACGGTTGGGGACGTGCCGGCGACGTTACCGCGCCTGTGAACGGTGGCGGTGACGGCGGTGGCGATGACGACGACGACGACGACGACGACGACGACGACGACTGGTAAGTAGAAATATTAGCAAATTGTGTATTCAAACGAGAGATGTACCGTTACATAGACATAATATGAAAGTCTCAACGTCACGCCGCGTCTTTGTCGTTTGCAGCCTTCGTCACCTGCTCTATCTGCTTCTCCGACGCGTCCAGAAATAGAGTCGGCTTCGTGAGACGTTCCAATAAACACTGAATGTGACGAACCGTACGCTCAGAATCGAGACCTGAGATAAACTTCAACACATCGCCCCAAGAGTCTTCGTCGCGTCGATCGGGCTCGTTCAATTTTTCAGATTCGAGCTCGATGATGTCTGAAGAATCTTCTTCTGCGTCGGAGAACAACTGTTTAACGGTATCCGACGTACCGTGGCGTCGCGCGGCGTCTTTGAGAAAACATGACGGGCACACGCAGCGTCGAGTGTACAGCGCGCGCACGTACGCGCGCAGACAAGCGTCGCAGTCGCACAAATCGGTCATGAAATCGTACTTTTCGAATCCGAAAACTCCCTTCGCCTCGTGCGCGTGCGCCTTGGCGCAGGCGCACTTCTCAAACAATGGCGACTCCGGACACTCAGAAATTCGATCCATCGTGACGGTCGTCACGTCAATCGTGACGTCGAAATCGAATCGAATGCGTTGCCCGAATGAGAGCAACACTTTCAACTCCGTCGTCGCGTTCTCGCATCGCTTTTCCAGCGATTCTTGATTCGCGGTGACGAAGGACGTGATTTCCGCGCGCGATTTCTCCAACCGTTCCAACCGACGACGCACGAATCGGCGCTTTTTGCCGAAGTTCTTGGGCGCGTTCGGCGACAACCACCTCTTCGGCGGCATTGGCGGCGGCGATGGATTCGGCGACGGACTCGACGGCGACGACTCAAACGGAGGCTCGGACCAAAAGGACTGCACGGGAGGTTTGGACTCTGGAAGCGGTGGAAATTCATCCTCTCTCGCGGAATCGTGGTCGAACGACCGGCGATTGAACGAAGGTTGAGGCAACTGCGACGGCGACGGCGGCGTCGCGTCCGGCGACGAAATCGACGAAGACTCGTCCGAGGATCGACGACCGCCTCGACGAGATCGTTTCGTCGATATCGGCGTCTTCCGACGATCCTGACACACGTTTCGTCTCGGATATTCACCCCCGCGCGTCGTCGACGCCTCCTCGCCTCGCCGACGACCCGTATTCGACGTTCCGATCGGCGTTCGCGTCTCCCGCGCGCCTCCCGCGCGCGTCTCCGATCGCATCCATCGCACGTGTTCCTCCGCCGCCAGTCGACCAGCCTCCACCGACGCTTTCACCCGTAAACGCACGAACATCTCCCGCGCCTCCTCGCGCATGATCTCCCCGACGAACACTTCCTCGTCCACCGCGCCTCGGTCGTCGCCGCCTCGAGGCGTCATCACCGGCATGTATCCCAAACCTTCCACCGCGACGAACGACGTCGCGTTCGTCGGTCGCCGCACGCACGCCACCGGAAACGACGGGTGCTTCCACGACACCCCCTTTCCGCGCGCCGTCGCGCCTCCCACGACGCCCTCGAACGCCATCTCTGTCGTCACCGTCCCGACGATGATGCAATCGACACGAAATTCGTCCACACGTCGTCGTCGTCGTCAACGCCCCGATCCGTCCTCCTCGCGTCCTCGATCGGCGCGTCCGACGACGGATCGCCGCGAAATAAATTATACGTCTCCCCGATCCGCCGTCCACGCGCGACGAGACGGATCGCGTCGTCGTCGTCGTCGTCCTCGCGACGCGCGCGACTCCGAACGATCGTCGCGACGAATCGAACCGACGGGCGACGCGCACGATGATAAAACAGCCGCAGTGCGAGTGCGATGGCTTTTGATTTCTCTAAACACGTCTCGTCCGTCGTCTTTTCATCCCACGTGTGGGTGCGCTGTTTCCGATGCACATCGACGTGGCGTTTCATTTTGGGGATATTGTAGTATTCGATTTTTTTTGCGTGTTTCGGTGGGTTTGAACGCGATCTGTGAAAACCATACGGACGCTCACCTTTTTTAATGATATAGTTGTAAAATAGAGATAGTACGTACTGAAAGTCCGGTGTGTACCTTGAGGTGGATGCCCCGCGCCTCGGCGCGATCGTCGCGCCTCGCGCGTCGACACTTCGAGCCGACCATGCTTCGCGCGTTCGCGAGACGAGAGGTGCGGGCGACGATGGATGCGCGACGGCGGGCGATATCGATGCGATGCCGCGCGTCGCGCGTTCGAACGCGCGCGAGGACGCGCGCGAGGACGCGCGGGGGGGACGGACCGGGGCGTAGGGTCACACGATCGCGCCGTGGCGCGGTCGCGTCGCGCGCGCGGTGTGGACGCGCGCGGGGGCGCGGGTGACGCGCGAGGACGAGGGCGAGGACGTTGAACGCGCGACTGACCGGATGTACGCGCGCGCGCGGGGTTTTATACGCGACGTAGGTGAGCGCGATCGCGCGATGCGCGAGACGGGCGTACGCCGGCGAGACGGCGCCGGCGGCGGCTTCGAGCTGGGACGCGATCAAGACGGAGGCTCTGTCCGATGCGTCGACCAGAGAGCTCTTGGGATTGCAGAAGGCGGTGTTTGACATGCGCGAAGCTGTCGCTCGTGAGGCGTACAAGGGACCGGAACCGGATTTCGCGGCGATGAAGAAGGGTACGTCGATGCCGGAAATCGTCGACGAGTTCGAAAAGGCGTACACGGGTGTCACGAAGCCGGACTCGAAGAGCCCGGAGATTGATGCGCTCAAGCAATCGTTCGTTGGCCTCGAGGCGGAGGCCAAGGCGCACGCCCAAGCGGCGGAAAAGCGCATCGCGGAGCTCGATCTCGAACTCAAAAACGTGGAGGAGCAACGAGCGCGTCTCAGCACCATCACGATGGACGAGTACTTTGAGACGAACCCGGAACTCAAGAAGGAAATCGACGAAAAGATCAAGAACGATAAGTGGTTCGAGGTCTAATGACATAGACTGAGGTCTCGTCGTCTCCCGCGACACTGTACTTGATAGGAAGCTTCACGCCTTTTGTGATATGATATTTAGACTTTTGCCACACACGTTGACTCTCGAGGCGCGTCGATGAGCGAAGAGGAGCGTCGCGCGCGACGCTCGACGCGTGCGATGTCCGTTTCGTCCAGTGCGTCTCGCTCGCTCGCGCGCGCGCACGCGTCGGAAGACGTTGAAGAGGACGAGTCGCGCGCCCGCGGCGGGACGTTGACCGAGGAGAGACGGGCGGCGGCGGAGTGGAGACGACGACCCGACGCAGTAGACCGCGTCGTCAACTTCGCGACGACGATGCCGAACACGATCACGCACAAAATCATGCTCGAGCGAGGTTGGCGCGAGGTGGCGCCCGAGGACTCGAATTGGGACTTGTTCTACGCCGACGTCGCGTGGATACACGAAAACGTCCACTACAAGACGGGCGTGCGTTTGGCCAACCATCAGCGCGTCAATCACTTTCCTAATCACGCCGAGCTCACGCGAAAAGACCTCATGGCGAAGAATTTGAATCGAGCCAAACGCCAGGCGGCCAAGGAGGGGGGCGCGGAGGCGGCGAAACGGTACGACATTTTACCGCAGACGTTTGTCATGCCGCAAGAGGCGTTGATGATGAAGCGCGCGTTTCGAGACAGCGGTGGCCTTTGGATCATGAAACCCATCGGTCGCGCGCAAGGGCGAGGGATATTCGTCGTGAGTAAACTCTCACAAATCACGGCGTGGCTCGCCGAGCGAGAGAAGAACGGTGCAGAGAACATATGTTGCGATAATTACGTCGCACAGCGATACATTGCCAACCCGTATTGCGTCGGCGGGAGAAAATTTGACATTCGATTGTACGTCCTCGTTCTCTCGTTTCGACCGCTTCGGGCGTATCTCTATCGCGAAGGGTTCGCGAGGTTCACCTCGGTGCGATACACGCGAGATAAAGCGTCCCTCAACGATCACATGGTGCATCTCACAAACCACTCGGTGCAAAAGCGAGACGCGCGGTACGACGCCGACAAGTGCGATTTGAGATGGAACGTACGAAGTCTTCGTCAGTACATCGCGTCGAAACACGGCACGGAGACGTCGAACGCGCTCATCGTGAACATCACCGAGCTCATCCTGCGATCTCTTCGCTCCGTCGTGCCGGTGATGATCAACGACAGGCATTGTTTTGAATTGTACGGGTACGACGTCATGCTCGACGAAGATTTACGACCATGGCTCATCGAGGTGAACGCGTCGCCGTCCATGAGCGTCGACAGCGCGAGCGATCGCGCGCTCAAGACGGCGTTATTCGAAGACGTGTTAAACGTGGTGGACATGGAGCGGCGATTTCATCGTCAAGGCGTCAGAGAGATGAAAAAGAGAGTGGGCGGTTTTGATTTAATACACGACGGCGACGTCGTCGAAGACAATCTGAGCTCGCTCGGCGCGTTAAATGACGATCGAGAACGATCGCTCGAAGACGCGAGAATCCAGTGCGCTTAAAAATCTTCCTCCTCCTCGTTCGGTTCATCCTTTAGGATTGGTTTCCCATTGTCGTCAAGAGGCCACGGGTTCCCGTCGACGTCCACGGGAAAGTCGAGCTTTTGAAGCGTCGGAATGCTCCACGGATACTTTTTCACCATGCCGTATTCCACCGGTCGACCGAAATTTTTCTATCAAAGGATGAAAACGCATGTATTCGCTCGTCAGTCGTCGACGTTCACGCGACATCGCGATCGCTCGCGCGTGAACACTCGCCGCGCGTGGACGCGCCTTGTAATTTTCTTGAAACACTCTCTGCGCCTCCTTAAATTCGGGCGTCGTGAACGACAATCGAGGATCTTCGTGCTCGCGCATCTGTTCCAAACGTTTCGTGTGTTGCCGCATCTGTTCCAACAGGTCCTGCTGCTCCTTATCGTTCGGATCCGCGCGTTTTTCAAACTCCTCGAGCCGCGCTCGATCCTCCTGAAACGTTTCAGCCGTTACGACGGCGTCGTCAGTCTCGAGACTCACGCGTCGCGTCGTTCGAACGCGGTCGTGCGCGCGGGGTCGAACGACGCGACGAGAGACAAAAACGATTCCATCGCGCGCGCCGTCCTTCGCGCGCGTCGTCTCGCTTATCCCGTCGCGCCGCGCATCCATCAGAATTCCTCGCGCGCCCTCGAATCGTCGAACTCGCGATATCGCGCGCGCACCTCGGCCGCCGCCTGTCCACCGGTCCATCCCGTCATCACGCGCGCGCGCGAACGCTCCGACTCTTTTTTTCGGTGCGCGTCGACTCGCGCTCGTCGCGCGCTCGGCGTCGCGTCGCGCGCTCGGCGTCACGTTGTGTCGATGCGCGTGCGTTTTTGTGTCGCCTCGTGGGCGCGCGCGGGGCAAAAAAGAAAAAAAGGGTCGCGATGCGATTAGAGTTTACCCCTAGAGACGCGCGCGGTGCGACGCGAAAGAGACGCAAAGAGACGGAAAAGAGACGGGCCGTCTCGCGCGTCGGTCGCGTCGCGTCATGCGCGCCGGGGCGCAGATATTCTTCGCCGCCACGCGCGCGGTGCTCGAGATTTTCGTGGTCGGTGGACTCGGGGCGGTGGCGGCCAAGCGAGGGTGGTTGGACGCCAAGACGGCGCGCGCGCTCGCGACTTTCAACGGTAATTTCTTTCTTCCCGCGCTCTTGTGGACGAGTCTGAGTCGGAGCGTGTCGGTGGGGCGATTGCGTGAGATGTGGCTGTTGCCGGCGGAGTGCGCGTTTCACGTCGCGGTGGGACTCGCGGCGGGATTGGTCGTCGTGCGGGCGATGCGCGTGAAGCCGGGGTTCAGGACGGTGGCGGTGATGTCGTGTGGGTTCGGGAATTCGTTGGCGCTGCCGGTGGTGGTGGCGAGAGCGGTGACGAGAAATCCGAAAGTCGGCAACTTGACGTTCACCCAGGCTGACGGGGATAGGTGCGTGTTGTATCTCTCGGCGTACGTCTTCGTGCTCTCGGGGGCGATGTGGAGTTTAGGCCCTTGGTTGTTTCGCAGACGAATCGCGGCCAAGGTGAGTGCGGAGGATTGCGAGAGCGAGAGCGGGGGCGGGACGGCGGAGGGCGGCGAATTGCGACGCACGCAGAGCTTTGCGGAGAAGGCTTTGGATTTCTCGCGCACGTTTTTCAATCCAAACATACTCGCGTGCGTCATCGGAGTGTTGACGGGGATCGCCACGCCCGTGCGCGATATAGTTTTCAATCCGGGACGGGCGCTGAGTTGGATCGGCGCGTCGGCGCAGCTGTTGGCGGACGCCGCGATTCCGACGGTGCTCCTCGTCATCGGGGCGAGTTTATCCAAGGGGCCGGATTATAGCATGGTGAATAGGAACACGTCGTTAGCGATCGTTGCGGTGAGATTTGTCGTCGTACCGTTCTTGACGATTGGCGTGTATTACGCGCTGCGAAGCGCCGACGGCATCGCGCCCAAGGATCCGGATTCGGCGAGCGCGGCGGATCCAATTTTTTGGATGATTTTTTTGCTCGTCGGCTCGACGCCGACGGCGAACAACGTGATGCTTCAGGCGCACATGTGTCACGACGACGAGCGCGCTGCGGCCGGCGTCGGTACGCTAT
>Ga0181583_10002637_pt1 | contig 13235 bp, 11 predicted proteins | sample 071ome_31_FD_132461 | JGI IMG/M metagenome (GOLD analysis project Ga0181583, IMG submission 132461) | Coastal salt marsh microbial communities from the Groves Creek Marsh, Skidaway Island, Georgia - 071405CT metaG (megahit assembly) | ecosystem: Environmental > Aquatic > Marine > Intertidal... | reverse complement strand
GGACGGAATCCGTCTCCGTCTCCGTCCCCGTATCGGGGGAGGTTCCCAGGCTCCCAGATGGAACCCCCCCTGACCATCCTGCGGAGCTCCCCTGCGGAGGAGATGGGTACGGGGACGGGGTACGGGCTCCGTCTCCGTCCGTCCGTCCCGTCATCCGCATGAGCCCCCCCGGGGAGCCCCGCTGCGGACGGAGCCCCCCCCTGCGGAGGGTCCCCAGCCTCCTCCTGCGGGGAGCTCCTCCGTCAGAATGAGGATGCAGGGAGACCTCCCAGCGGAAGGGCGGAGATGGGGACGGGGACGGGATACGGGCTGCGGACGGAATCCGGCTCCGGCTCCGTCCCCGTATCGGCCTAGCCCCGCTGCGGACGGAGTCCCCCCCCTGTGGAGGGCTGGAGCTCCTCCTTCAGAATGAGGATGCAGGAATAAAAGAAACAATGGGCCCTCCCTCGCCTTTTTCGACGGAAGGGCATGTCATCCGTAGCGGCACTGAGTTGCGCCGCCCTCTGGGCCGTCTCGTCTGTCCTGCAGAAGGAGGCCCTTCGGGACGGGGAGATCTCCGCACGGGACCTCCAGCTGGTCATCTCCGGAGTCTTCTTCGCCGGGTCCGCGGCGTGGAAGCTCCTGGCAGACGGAGGACTATCCATATCCGTTGGCCCGAGGACCATGTCACTGGCCGTCGCCAGCGGCCTCGCGGGATTCGTCCTGGCATACGCCGCCCTCCTCTGGGCACTCACACACACCTCTGTGACGCGCGCCATCGCGCTGGCGTACACGACGCCGCTCTTCGTGCTGGTCATTGCTGGTCTCCTCGGCGAGCACCTGACCTGGCGCTCCGCCCTCGGGGCGACGCTGGTGGTCACCGGGGGGCTCCTGGTCGTCTGAGCCCCATGTATTGTCCCTCCAGAAGCCATGCCTAGGCGGTCCCGACGTCCGTATCGAACGTCGTCCCGGGCACCTCGCCCAGGGCCGAACTCGTCCAGTGGATCTCCGCCAACCCGGCCTCCGTCAGGAACCACGTGGCGATACACGAGAACCGCGAGCCGTTCGACCGCGCCCCGGAAACGAACCCGTTCCGGTCCACCGACGTGAACGGCTCGTTCAACCCCTCGTTCTGCAGGAGCAGGAGGACCCGCGTCCCGCGCTGCGCCGACCGGAGGTAGTCCCCCGCAGACGGGAGCGCGTGCTGCGACACGCGCGACAGGGAGGACCGCGAGTAGAACCCCTGGGCGTCCCCGAAACTGCTGCCGTCCATGGCGCCCGTCCCGCCGACCGTCACCGGAACGAAGTGGACCCAGAACGGCGCCCCGACCAACGTAGAAGCGTCCGTCGCCAGGGTGGTCTCCGTCAGACCGCCCACCACCGGGTACGAGCTGAAGCCCGCGCCCGGGGACAGACTCAGGTTGTTCTGCGCCTGCACCCACGAGTTCCAGGCCTGGAACTCCGTCGGGCCCGGGAGCTGCGCCACCAGGCCCAGGCCGGCCTCGTAGACGTCCGAGACCTCCTGCACGCCGCCCACCCCCGGGACGATGCCCGCCAGCGGGGCGTTCGTCGACGCCGGGAGGAAGAGCACCGGGTACCGGAACGCCACGTGAGGCACCCCCGCGAGCACGCGCAGCGAAGAGATGCCCGTCAGGTTTGTCGACACGTCGTTGTCGTTGCACAGGAACAGATACAGCGCGGTGTGCGCGGGCCAGGACCCCGCCTTCGCTGTCAGAGACGCCACCGAGACCCCCGTGGAGACCCGGACCACGGAGGCGCTCACGTCCCCCGTCCCCGCGTTGAACGTGAACGGGATCTCGTACCGCTCCCCCGCGACGAACGCCTCCGACGCCGCCGCGGAGACGCTGACCTCCGCCGGCCCGCCGAAGATCCGGAGCAAGTTCAGCGGACTGTCGATGGCGATCTTCACGCGGTACCGCTGCATCTGGAAGTGGTCCGCCGTCTTGATGTTCGTGTCCCCGCTGAAGAGCACCAGCGGGTCCGCGCCATCCACATGGTCCCAGTACGCCGTGCCCTCGAAGGCGTACAGGCCGCTCCAGCTCGACTCCCGGTACACGGGGCCGATGCACCCCACGCCCGCGGTGAACTCGACATCCCCGACGATGTTCTCCAGCTCCGTCCCCGCAGGGATGACCCGGAACGGGCCCGAGTCGATGCCGCCCACCTGGATGCCGCCCGCGCGGAGCGTCAGCCGGCTCGTCGGGTCGGCGTTGACCTCCATCGATATCGACGTCGCATTGGCCGCCAGGGCCCCATTCCGCGTCCCGCCGAACAGGAAGCGGGTGGCCCCCATGTCCCCTGCGGCCGTGACCTCCGCCACGGCCTGCCCCCCGGCCCGGACCAGGAGCGCGTCGTTCCCGGCGGAAGACTCCACCCCGACCTGCGCGCGGAGCGCCGCCTCCGTACCCGCCGGGCACACGAACACGCCCCCGCCGACATGCGCCGACCCGCCGTCCACGTCGATCTTCGCGCCGGCGGCCGTCCCCGTCTCGCGGTCCGCGAAAGCGGGTCCGACCACACGATCGGCCGTCGCCACCAGCGCGTCCGCCACCCCGTCCACCGCAACCCGCAAGCTGGTGGCGTCCGCCGTCACCACCACGCTCTCGGCCTCTCCGACGGAGACAGACGGAGCGGCGAGACCGGTGCTCCGCACGGTGGCCCCGATCTGCCCCCCGGCCCGGACCAGGAGCGCGTCGTTCCCGGCGGAAGACTCCACCCCGACCTGCGCGCGGAGCGCCGCCGCCGTCCCCGCGGGGCACACGAACACGCCCCCGCCGACATGCGCCGACCCGCCGTCCACGTCGATCTTCGCCCCCGGGGCCGTCCCCGTCTCACGGTCGAAGAAGCCCCCGGTCGATACGTAGTTCGTGACCACGTTGTTCTGGGAGCCGTCGAAGGTGACCCCCTGGCTGGAGATACGCATCGCCCCGACGCGCCCCGGGACGTCGATCCGCAGGTCCTGGTTCGTCTCGTCGAAGACGAACCGCGCGCCGTCCGTCTTCCGGGCGGAGCCCGTCGTCCCGGGCGGCGCGATGTAGATCGACTGCCCGATGACGATGTCCCCGTTCGTGTCGAGGAAGGTCCCCGCGGTCTCCTCGCCCGCCGGGATGTCGCGGTCGTAGATCCCCTGGCGGACCACGAGTGCGGAGGCCTCCATCCCGAGCGGCTCGCCCGCGACGTCCAGGAGCGCCAGGCCGTTCACGGTCGACCCGGCATCGTCCATGGTCAGGGTCAGGCCGTTGCCCATATGGATGGCGTTGAAGGTCACCCGCATCGCCCCCGCTCGTTTTACCAGCATCGAAAAGATCGCTCGCTACATCCGCGCGAGCGCGCGCGCCAGGTACCGGCTCTTGTACGGGCCGCCGGACAGGCGGATCCAGCCCGGGTCGAAGACCTGCCCCGCGATGAGCTCGGGCGAGATCTCCTCGAGCGTGATCCCGTGGAACCGCATGACCTGGTCCAGCGTCGCGACGGACCGGAAGACGCCTATCCCCAGGTTGGTCGTCGGCGGCATGTCCCCGCGGATGGCGCCCAGCATGTCCCCCAGGTCGCTGGTCTGCTCGGCGAACCCGGTCAGCGTCCCGCAGAAGCGCAGAACCTCCGGGCACGCCGCGTCTCCACGGAAGAGACCCGCGTCCACGACGCCGTCGAACAACACCGGCAGGTCCTTCCGGATGACCCCGAAGAGTATCTTCTGCACGGCCTCGCGCGGCAGGCGCTCCACGGACCCGAAGTCGTAGAGCACCGCCCGGCCCCGCTCGTCGATCCCGTAGTTCCCCGGGTGCAGGTCCGTGTGCAGGACCCCGTGCGAGATGAACAGGTCCATCACGGTCGTGCAGAGGGCGACGGCCGCCCGCCGCTCCCGGTCTCCCGCGCGGAGGAGACTCGCGGAGGGCACGTCCTCCATCGCGAGGACGTTCGCCGTGACCTCCCGCGCCCGCGGGACGCGGACCCGCCCGCGCGTGCGCTGGCGGTAGAAGCGGAGCGCGCGGTGTTCCCGCGGGAGGTCCGTCTCCCGCAGGACGATCTCCTTGTAGTCCCCCACCGCGTCCCGCGCGGCCTGCCCCGGGACGACCTCCCGGATGCGGTCCAGGAGCTCGACGGTCTCCTCCGCGACACCCTTCCGCAGGACCTTCACGACCAGCCCCCGCCCGTCGACGCGGAAGACCTCGCCGATGCTCCCGCACGCGACAGGAGAGGTGAAGTCGATGTCGTCCACGTACTGGGGCATCTCCTGCCGGACGACGCTCCACGGCTCCTCCGGCTCCGACGGGGGCACGTTCTTCTGCAACTCCGCCAGGACCCCCGCGGCGGGGCTCCCGACCAGGTCCGGACGGGTCGAGACCAGCTGGCCCAACTTGATGTACGGGGCGCCCCCCTCGAGGAGCGCGGCCCGCGCGGCGCGGGCGACCGGGACCGGTACGCGGAACGGCATTGACTACGCGCGCAAAAATGAGACGGGGGATTCGCCCGACCCCGCCTAGGCCTTCTCCACCAGCTCCCACTTGGTCCCGACGCCCTTCGGGTTGACCTCCGTGCGCTTGCAGCTGACCGCGTCGCAGCGGACGACGTACCGGTAGTCGGGGAACCCCTGGCCCGCGCCGGGGCACATGTTGCAGTCCGAGACCACCTTGTCCATCTCGCGCATGCGCTCCTCGTGGAGGGACAGCCCGCGCTTCCGCAGGTGCTCGCGGAGCTCGTACGCCGAGACCCGGGCGCCCTCGCCGCGCGCGGCGAGGTCCTCGTACAGCTGGCAGTGCTGCTGGTGGCGGGGACGCCAGTCCGTCAGGCGGGCGCCGTAGTCCCACCCGTGGCACTCCTGCTCGGAAGAGACCTGCGGGGGCACGCTCGACGTCGGCGCGTTCAGCTCGGCGAGACGCATGGTTTACCCCCGCCCTGGAAAAAAAGAGCCCCGCGCGGGGCAGCTCTACCCCACGGACCGACCCCCTACCGCCCGCCATGTTCTCCTCCGCCTTCCACCGCGACCTCGCCGCCGTCCTCGACACGGACTGCGCCGACGCGCGCGCGCGCGTCCTCGCCCACGCCCGCGCGCACGCGCTGACCGCCTGCCGCTTCGCCGATACCGGCCCAGGGGGGACGGGCCGAACGCTCACCTTCTGCCGCCGCGCCTCCCGGAAGATGCTCCGGGTCGACGACGTGCAGGACGCCGTCTTCGCGTACTTCCGCGAGGCCGAGGCGCACGGGGCGGAGCCGAGTCCCCAGGCCTGCGCCGAGGCAGCCACGGGAACCGTCTACGAGGTCGTCGTCAAGTAACGACAACCAGGTTGAAAAACGGGGATGGGGTCCACACTTATCTTACTGCCTATCGGTGTTCCGTAAGCGCGAGCTCTCGAGATGAACACAGCGATCTTCACCCTCTGCCAGGACATCCTCTCGATCCTCGAGGACGCGAGTCCAGCGGAGAGGGAATTCATGGAACGCCTCCTGGAGGAAGAGGTCGGCTACTGTCGGGACCTCCTCCGGTTCTACAACAAGGAAGCGACTCACGATATGCGTTACCATATCGACAGGTTCATGGGAATGCCCGCCATGGCTCCCATGAAGGAGGTCTTCGAGTCGATGAGGCATGTGGAGAAGCTCCGCTGTCTCAACGCCGAGGCAGCCACGGGAACCGTCTACGAGGTCGTCGTCAAGTAACGGCGACCAAGTTGAAAAACGGGGGGGTCCAATCTCCCTACTCCCTTCTCGCACCAGAGACAAAACTTGAGATGAACACCGACCCTGAGTTCTACGAAATCGCCCGCGGCACCCTCCAGTTCCTCGAGGAGGTCGCGAGTCCAGAGGAGAAGAAGATGATGGAACGCCTCCTCGACCGTCCTCTCACTTGCGTGATGAAGGTGAAGGGTGAGATCGAGCGGATCAAGATGGCCCGCCGCATCTACTGCATGGACCTCTGTAACTTGTATAAGAATATGGCGAGTGCCGAGGAGCGTGCAGTACTCGACAGGTTCCTGTCCACCATGCCTCCCCTGCAGAAGCTCTTCAACTGGGTGATGCGTGCGGAGGAGATCGGGGAGAAGTACCGTGAGCAGCATCCATGCCGTGACTGATGCGTGCGGAGGAGATCGCGGAGAGTGCCGAAACTGGACTGGGCACCTCACGGTGCAGAACACACTTTTTCGGCATGCTCGAGGCGGAACGGTGGCATCGCAGAATCTCCAGGCGCAGGCCATGCTCGCCCACGCCCCCCGGCGGAGCCCCCTCGTGAAAATCGGCCCCGGGCGGACCGGACGGGTAGGGATGTTACACCCCCCGCGCGACCCGCCGCACCTCCCTCCGCTAGTATGACGATCTCCTGCCCCAACGCCGGCTGCTCCCGCAGCTTCGCCAGCCAGGCCGGGCGCACCCGCCACGCCCGCCACCACTGCCACGTCCGTCCCCGCGCGGCGCCCGAGCAGCCCCGCCTCTCCCGGGACCGCAGGGAGGCCGCGACCGAGGCCGAGCTCGAGCTGCGCCGCGCCGAGCTCGAGATCCGCCGCACGGAGGCCAAGGCCGCCGCCGAGGCTCGCCTCATCGAGGCCGAGGCCGCCGCCCAGGTCCTCCGCAGGGGGGGCGAGGAGCGCCGCCTGATGGCCGTCGCCGAGGCCGAGGCCGAGGCCCGCCGCGTCGTCGCCGAGGCCGAGGCCGAGGCCCGCCGCGTCGTCGCCGAGGCCGATGCCGAGGCCCGCCGCGTGGAGGCCGAGGCCGAGGCAGACGCCCGCCGCGTGGAGGCCGAGGCCCGCCGCCTGGAGGCCGAGGCCGAGGCAGACGCCCGCCGCGTCGTCGCCGAGGCAGAGCGCGTGGAGGCCGAGGCCCGCGCCGAGGCAGAGCGCGTGGAGGCCGAGGCCCGCGCGGAGGCCATGCGCGAACTCGCCGCCACGCACCGCATGGCCGCCGAGGAGCGCGCCCGCTGCGACCGCGCGCAGCTCCTCATCGAGGCCGAGTTCAACATGGCCCCCCGTCCGCTCACCGTGGGGAGGACCCACTGGAGCACCGCCTTCTCCATGCACGGCCACGCCGCCTCAGCGTACTACCCGACCTCGCAGGTCCGCTCCTTCCTCCGGAAGCGGCTCGCGCCCACGGTCGACCTGCTCGAGACGGTCGGCATGATGAACGTCCTCGACAAACTATCCGCACCCGTCCCCCACATCTCCGAGAACTGCATCCACCTGGGGACGCTCGCGGCGCTGGAGCAGTCCGTCTCCCGCGAGGTCGTGGCCGCCGCGCCGACCGCGCTCCCCGCCTGGCAGGCCGCGCTGCACGGGAAGGCCCTCCGGGACCCCCGCCCCGAGGCCCTCCTCCCGGAGGGGGCGCACCGGACCCGCCAGGAACTCGTCCTCCGCATGATCGAGGGCCCGCAGGGCCCGCGGGACCCGAGCGACGACGGCTCCGACACCACCGACCCCCTGCCCCCGGTCGACCCCGTCCTCCAGGAGGTCCGCGACATGGCCGCGGAGACCCTCCGCCCCCACGACCAGTCCGTCCTGGACGCCATCGGGGATGTCAAGGAGATGCTGCGCGGAATCGCCGGAAGCGTCGCCATCCTCGCCGAGAGCCAGGAGGAGACCCGCCAGGAACTGAGGGACATCGCCGAGACGCTCGCGGAGCTGCGCTCGCGCGTGCACGGAGACGCGCACGCCGTCGAGGCGCGCGGCGTGCGCCTCAGCCCCGACCTCGAGCGCGTGGAGGCCGCCAAGGAGCGCCAGATTGCGCGCCACGGAGAGAGCTGGAACGGAGAGGGGGCACCGTTCTCCCCCGCCACCCGCGACCGCGTCTTCGCGCGGGCCTTCGGCGCAGGGGCCACCCACGGGAAGTGCCACACCTGCGGGGAGACCTTCCCCATCCGGAACCTCCAGGCGGGGCACGTCGTCGCGCGCTCCCTGGGCGGGGACGGCGACGAGGAAAACTGCATCCCGCAGTGCGGGGCCTGCAACCGCGACTGCGGGACGATGGACGCGCTGGTCCACCGCGGGGTCGTCCAGGCCACGCTCGCATGACCACCGTAAGAGGTCTTCCTCGACGGAGAGTTCCTCGAGGATACGCCCCCCCCCTGGTGGCCGACCCAGTATCATACCCCGACCACCCTCCCGTAGAGCACCCCCATGGCCGCACCGATGGCGGTCCCCCAGGCCGTGTCCCGTACGGAGACCCCCACCCCCCATTCGCCGAACAGCGCGCGGTTCGTGGCGTTGAACACTCCGTAAACTACCAACCCGTACGCAGCGCCGGCGGTGGCGAGCCCCCAGCCCGGCCGTGCGGCCAGAGCCGGAACGAAGGCCAGGAACCCACCGAGGAGCAACCCGTACGCGACGGCGGCGTCCGCCAACCTCCCCCCCGGCAGGTCCCTGCCGGAGACGCGACGGGCCGCCGCGGCGTAGAACCCGCGGGAGAGCCACAGAATGTACACCAGGTCCACCGTTAGGAAACATAAGCAAAACAAAATATGGCGGAGCATGGAGAGAGAGTTTATACCATCCGGAGGAATACAAACGACACGCCCAGGTGCGATTCATTGAGGGAAGGGCGAGCAGAGCTCGAGGACCTGCTTGCGAAGCTTGTCCTTGGACGCCTTTAAAGCTCTTCGGCCGTATGGGGGCACAGAAAGTCTCCCGGGGCCATGACCGCGACGATCGAGCTGGTGTCCAAGGACGCCTGCCGGTACTGCCGGTACGCTAAGGAGCTCCTGTGGAGCCACGGGGTGGAGTTCAAGGAGACGAATCTGTCCACCCTCTACGGCAGCAAACAGGACATGCTAGCACATCTGACAGAGCTCGGGACGGGGTCGCGCACCGTCCCGCAGGTCTTCCTCGACGGGGAGTTCCTGGGGGGCTACACCGCCTTCGCCCGGAAGGTCCGCTCCGGGGAGCTCGCGCTCCCCTGCCGCGACCCCCGCACGCGCCGTCCCCCCTGGTGGCCCACCCAGTCCTCATAGGCCGACCATCTTCCCGTAGAGCACCCCCATGGCCGCACCGACGGCGGTCTCCCAGGCCGTGTCCCGTACGGTGACACAGGTGGCCCCTTACTGCGGTGCGGGGGGACGGCCGACGCGGACCTCCCAGACCCACCCGGGCACGGCCTCCAGGGCGCGGATGCGGTCGGTGAGGAGCTTATCCTTCTTGTACTCCGCGCGGCGGGTGTCGACCCACCGCCCCACCGGGAACCCGCCTTTGGTCCCCCGCGGCAGGAGCCTCCCGTCACGGTCGCAGACGTCCTTCTGCGCAGGCATCCTCTTGTTCTTCTCCACGAAGGCGCGGAGACAGGCGAGGCCCTCGTCGAAGTCGATCGTGTCGACCACCCAGACCCACCCGGGCACGGCCTCCAGGGCGCGGATGCGGTCGGCGCGGAGCGTATTATTCTTGTACTCCTTGCGGCGGTGGCTGACCCACGACCCCACCCGGAACCCGCCTTGGGTCCCCCGCGGCAGGAGCCTCCCGTCACGGTCGCAGACGTCCTTCTGCGCAGGCATCCTCTTGTTCTTCTCCACGAAGGCGCGGAGATAGGCGAGGCCCTCGTTGAACGTGTCGACCTCCCAGACCCACTCGGGCACGGCCTCCAGGGCGCGGATGCGGTCGGTGAGGAGCGTATTATTCTTGTACTCCGTGCGGCGGCGGTTGACCCACGACCCCACCCGGAACCCGCCTTTGGTCCCCCGCGGCAGGAGCCTCCCGTCACGGTCGCAGACGTCCCTCTGCGCAGGCATCCTCTCGTTCTCCGCCACGAAGGCGCGGAGCCAGGCGAGCTTCTCTAGGAACCGGTCCCCCATCTCCAGGAACCGGACGGAGATGTCTCGGACCATCTCGTCGAAGGACCTCTCGGCCGGCTCCCCGGGAGCCCGGCGCGCGGAGTCCCCGTAGGTGACACGGAGGGGGCGGCAGGTCGTCCGCTGGGCGAATCCCCCATCGTACTCTCGGAGACCGCACAGGAACTCCGCGACCCCGCTCTCGTCCCCCTCCTCGGCCCAGAGCAGGCACTGGGCCACCTTGCTCGGACGCGCGGGGTCCTTGCGGTTGGCCCTGGCCATCCGCTGGACGGCCGTCGCCCTCCCCCGGTCGGTCAGGCGACCGGGCGTCTCGGCGATGAAGACGCCCCCGCAGCTGGGGAGGTCGATCCCCTGGTTCATCACCGCGACGGACGCGATGACCCGGAACCCGAGGGGGGTCATCGGACGGGAGAACTTCTCGCAGATGGCCTTCCGGGAGGCCTGGCCCACGTCGGCGGAGATGACCCACCCCTCGTACTCGAGTCCGTGCCACTCGGCGACGGCCTTGGTCTGCTCGACGAACGCGCGGCAGTCCTCCACGCGGTTCAGGTAGACGATCCAGCTCCGAGTCCCGAGCTCGAGGGCCGCGGAGGCCAGGGCCACGCTCCGCGCCGTGAACGGGAGCTCCTCGAGCTGGGTCTCCGCGAGGGCGGTCCTGGTGAAGGATGGGATCCAGACCTGGTAGTCGCAGACGACTCCCGCCTCGATGGCCTGTTTCAGGTCGAAGCGGTGCGTGTCGCAGTCCCGTGCGAGATCCTCGGGCATGGTCCCGGAGACCCACATACGGGACACTCCCTCCGGCACGTCCCCGGAGAAGAGGTGGGCCTCGTCGACGACGACCGTCGCGGGCCGGCTCCCGGTCTGCATGGCCGGGAGGACGACGTCTCCCCAGGAGGCGTAGGTGCTGACCGCGACGGTCCCCTCTCGGCCGAGGTGACGGACGACGTCGTCGGGGGACCGCGTACCGTCCGTGTCGACGAGCAGGACCTGGTCCTGTCCCAGGCGCGCTCTGGCCCGCGCGACGAGCTGGTCCGCGAGATGCCTGGTGGGCGCGAGCACGGCGTACGCGCGCTCCGGGTGAGCGGCGATGTGCTCGAGGAAGACGAGGGTCTTCCCGCTGCCGGGACACATGTCGAGGGCGCACTCCCCCCCCGTGTGCTCCTCGAGGAACGCGAGGGCCTCCCGCTGGTACTCCCGGAGCTCGTGGTTCTCGGGGGGCGCGGCGCTCTCCAGACGGAGGCTGTCGCAGAAGTCCCTGTCGAGGGGCTCCTGGTTGTACACGAGGCGCGGGCGCGCGACCAGGTCCAGCAGGTTCTGGTGGTCCTCCTGCATGTGCTTGGCCGGCGGCACGGTGGTCCAGACCTCTCCGAAGACCTTGTCCCGGACGTCGTCGCGGCTGAGCACGTTGGCCATGTGGCGGTAGAACCCCGCCAGGTGGTTCTGGCAGAGTGTGCTTCCCTCGCGGTAGCACTTGGACTGCCCGATGATGGTCTTCTCGTCTGGCTCGACGGCGACGAAGTCGATTCCCGTGTCCTGGAGCGGCCCGTCCATTCCCCGCAGGTACCTCCGGAAGGCCCTCCACTGGTTGTAGCTGTGGAGGATGCCGCAGTTTTTCAGCACGGGCTCCGGGGTGTCCGGAAAGAGCCATGCACGGTTCCCCTTCTGGGTGTGCCTGAGCACGCACTGGAGCTCATACGCCTGGTAGTCTTCCATGGGCATGGGGTCCGGACCCGGTACCGGGGGCTGTCCCGGGTTCTAGGAATTGTACACGCCGGCGCCCCCCCGGGGCAAAAGGGCCCTCCTGCCGGAGACGCGACGGGCCGCCGCGGCGTAGAACCCGCGGGAGAGCCACAGAATGTACACCAGGTCCACCGTTAGGAAACATAAGCAGTGCGGGGAAAAAGAAGAGGAACTCGATGGCAATTGAGGCAGGCCGCGTGACGGAGGCTATTTACACGGTAGAACGCGCTTTCCCAGTATCAAAGCCTCGCGCTAGCCTACATCTACCCACCGCAGAGAGGATGGTAGTACGGTGACATGATTGCTCAGGTTCCTCAGGTGCTTGGCCACCCCGGCGGGCGTCACGCTCGGGTAACAGTACAACTTCACGAGGCGAAGTCCTACTAGCGGGGCCAGGTGCGCAAGCCCGTTGTTGCTGATCTCGCATTCGGAGAGGTCGAGCGTCGTCAGCCTGGTGAGCGGGGCCAGGTGCTTGAGCCCGGCGTTCGTTACCCCGTAGAGTTCGGACAGGTCGAGCTTCGTCAGCATGGTGAACCGGCCCAGGTGCTCGAGCCCGTCGTCCGTGATGCCGTGGCACCCGGACAGGTTGAGCGACGTCAGGCCGGTGAGCGGGGCCAGGTGCTTGAGCCCGGCGTCCGTGATGCCGCACCCGCTCAGGTTGAGCGACGTCAGGTTGCTGAGCTTGGCCACGTGCGCGAGCCCGGCGTCCGTGATGCGGTCGCACTCGGACAGGTCGAGCGACGTTAGGCCGGTGAGCGGGGCCAGGTGCCCGAGCCCGACGTCCGTGATGCGGACGCACTTGGACAGATTGAGCGACCTCAGGCCGGGGAGCTCCTTGGCCAGGTGCGCGAGCCCGGCGTCCGTGATGCGGTCGCACCAGTACAGGTCGAGCGATGCCAGGCATGTGATGCGGGCCAGGTGCTCGAGCCCGGCGTCCGTGATTCGGTTGCACCCTTGCAGGTTGAGCTTCCTCAGCCCGGTGAGCCGGGCCAGGTGCGCGATCCCGGCGTCGGTGATGCTAGTGCACCACTTTAGGTCGAGCGACGTCAGGCCGGTGAGCGGGGCCAGATGCTCGAGCCCGGCGTTCATGTTGCTCTTCGACAGTCGGAGCTTTCTCAGGCCTGTGAGCCGGGCCAGGTGCGCGAGCCCGGCCTCCGTGATGCCGCAGCACCTGTGCAGGTCGAGCGACTTCAGGTTGCTGAGCTTGGCCACGTGCGCGAGCCCGTCGTTCGTGATGTGGCTGCAGTAGGACAGGTCGAGCGACGTCAGGTTGCTGAGCTTGGCCACGTGCGCGACCCCGTCGTCCGTGATGTGGCCGCACTCGGACAGGTCGAGCGACGTCAGGCCGGTGAGCCGGGCCAGGTGCGCGAGCCCGGCGTCCGTGATGCGGATGCAGTAGGACAGGTCGAGCGACGTCAGGCCGGTGAGCCGGGCCAGGTCCCCGAGCCCGGCGTCCGTGATGCGGTCGCACCCGTCCAGGTTGACCGACGTCAGGCCGGTGAGCCAGGCCAGCTGCGCGAGCCCGGCGTCCGTGATGCAGTCGCACCCGTACAGGTCGAGCGACGTCAGGCCGGTGAACGTGGTCGTGATGTCTGTCAGCAACGCATCTGTGACACGCGTCCCCCGCACGTCCAGCTCCCGGACGTCCAGGCGGGCCACGCGCATCAGGTCCCGGAGCGCCTTGCTGCTCTGGGACAGGGCAGCCCAGGTCCTCGCCACGTCCCGGTAAACGGGC
>Ga0181583_10002636_pt1 | contig 13235 bp, 19 predicted proteins | sample 071ome_31_FD_132461 | JGI IMG/M metagenome (GOLD analysis project Ga0181583, IMG submission 132461) | Coastal salt marsh microbial communities from the Groves Creek Marsh, Skidaway Island, Georgia - 071405CT metaG (megahit assembly) | ecosystem: Environmental > Aquatic > Marine > Intertidal... | reverse complement strand
TTCGTAGTGCAGTTCCAACTCGTGAGATTGGGTTCTTGCCTGGCGATGAAGAGGACAAGACAGCATTGTTCCAAGTTCCATATCAGAACATGGTTAAGTTTATGTTTGAACAACCAAACGAAACTGCATTCGCAAATCTGTATGACCGTCTAAAGAACCAAGGTAGTTTGTTCTTTTTGACTACATCTTTCTTGCGTGGTATCACACTAGACAATGCAATCATTATTGTAGATGAATGTCAAAACTTGAACTTCCATGAACTTGATTCGATAACAACTCGTGTTGGACAAGATTCTAAAATCATATTCTGTGGTGATGTGATGCAAACCGATTTACAAAAACAATACGAAAAGGAAGGTATCGTAACCTTCATGAAAATCCTAGAAGCGATGAATGAGTTTGAAAATATTGAATTCAACATTGGTGATATTGTTCGTTCTGGTTTTGTAAAGAACTATCTAATTAACAAAATCAAAATGGGAGTCGGTTAATGGCAAAATATGCTCCACAGGTTTCTGTTCATGAGAGAATTCCAAAGAGAACCTCTATTGGACGTGGGAGACCTAAGATGAGTAGTATGAACAAATCATCAAAACGTTCATATAAAAAATATCGTGGTCAAGGTTAAAATCTATTGACATAACGTTATAAACTAGTTATAATACAACATGAAAATATCAAAAGGTGAAAACTATGTTTAATCATATCGGGGTAGATATCCCAGAAGTAAAGACTAAGAACGTTAATCGTAAGCGTTTCTATTTAACACCAGACGGTGGAATCTTTCCATCCATTACTACAGTTCTTTCTGTTCGTAAGAAAGAAGGACTTGCAGAATGGCGTAAACGTGTAGGTGAGGATGTTGCAAATTACATTGCTCGCACTGCTGCACATCGTGGAACTAAGGTTCACAAGATGGTGGAAGACTTTTTGAACAATCATGAAGTGGAAAAGGATAACCGTGAGTTTCTTCCATTCTGTTTGTTTCAACAACTAAAACCTATCCTTACAGAAAAAGTAAATAACATCTACGCACAAGAATGTGGGTTGTGGAGTGATAAATATAAGGTAGCAGGTCGTGTAGACTGTATCGCAGAATATGATGGAGTTCCCTCTATCATTGACTTTAAAACATCTCGTTCATCACGAAATGACGATTACAATCTGGACTACTACATTCAGGCATCTGCTTATGCAGAAATGTTTGAAGAACGAACTGGAACTCCAATCGAACAGATTGTCATTCTTTGTGTAACAGAAGATGGGGAGGTTCAAGAGTTCGTTAAAAAGAAACACGAATATCTTCCTCTTCTCGTAGAGACGGTGGAGCAATTCGTCTCTGAATGGGAAAGAGAAAATGACGAACAAATTGGGGCTACTACTAATTCTGATGCTGGGTTTGCCTCTAGCAGTTAATGCTCAAGAACCAGAGTTAGCTATAACTGGAAACTTTCCATGTAAATCTTTTAAAGAGTTGAGAAACGAATTAAGAGAAAACCATGATGAGATTCCAATTGCTTCTGGTATAGGAGTTTCTAGACTTCTTAATTTGGAGTCTAGACAACTGGATTTTGCAAGACATGACATGATTATTTTTGTGAATCCAAAAAGTTATGCATATAGTTTAATATTCACTTTAAATGTTGGTGATGAAGAAATTGGATGCATAGTATCAAGTGGTAGAAATTTCGGCCCAGTGATACAAGAAGATAGTATTTAACTCTTGACTTTAAAGGGTCAAAGTGGTATAAATAAAATACAGTTTGTTGATACAATTCAACACTTAGGCAGGACGTGGGTGCGATACCCACCGCCTCCACCATAACTACTCTTAGATGAGATAGTGAATCACTGCTTGAGAGTAGTTATGATGGGGGCGAAATAGGTTCGACTGTTGAGGATAGATGCGAGTAGAACTGTCGGATGGTTTCGTAATCGACCAAAACTTGTAACTGCAAACGATAATACTTTTGCACTTGCCGCCTAGTCTAACTAGGTAACGGAGTTTCGATAGGTTCCTTGGCAACAGAATAACCTATCATTCGTTCATCCTTTTAGGACGGAAGTAGCACAATGCGAAGGAACGCACTTTAACTTTAATTAGGAGAAGTGTTATGACTTTATACCAAACATGGTGTTATAGGAAGGCACTAGAAGAGTGGAAGAAACAAAAGATTCTGGATATTTTATTCAGAAATAGATTTGAAGGGTAGTGCCTTAATACACTCGTGTGAATCAACGGTTAGTTCACAACACACAGACATAACACACACAAAGGAGAAAAATATGTCAAACCCATATCAAATTAGAACAGATGTTCTTGCAATGGCAAAAGAAATGTTAGACCGTCAATATGACACTAACATGGCACTTGCCCACCAAGCAATGGATTTATACAAAGACAATGCTGAACAAGCATTGGATGCATGGAAAAAATATGTTCCAAAAATGTATACTCCAGAAGAACTAAAAGAACAGGCAGAAAAACTTTATTCTTTCGTAACTACAAAAGAGTAAAGTGGATGCAACACTCGTTTATTTGAGTGCTCTGCTTAATAACCGTGAGGGGAGTGCCGGTTGCTCCCCTCACACATTGAAAGGATTATGATGGACTTAGAAGAGTTAGCAGTGATGACACCGAAAAAATTTGCAGTGATTATTGAAGAGATAGTGAAGGACGGCAAAGGCGGAGTCAACTATATGGAAGCAATTCTTGAGTATTGTGAACGTCACGAAATGGAGCCTGATTCTATTGCTCCACTTATCTCAAAACCCCTAAAAGAAAAGATTGAAGCAGATGCAAGAGAGTTAAATTTCTTGCCTAGAGTAGCAACCCTACCAATTTGAGGTGAATGATGGAAGCATTTGATGCTTATCAAATGTATCTTGGACTAAAGTTACACTTTACGTCTGATTATGATTATACAAGATATGGTGGCAAGACAAGTGCCTCTAAGTCTTCTTTTATCAAACGTAAAGACCGAAACTTCTTTGCTCGTGTTGCAAGGAAGTATGGTGAGTCTACAGAAGATTACTTCATCAGTAACTTTGTGTCTACCCCCAAAGGTTGGTTAGGTGAGTTTAATGAAACCAATTACAACAACTGGTTAAAAAGAAAACAGTCTCTAACCTACAACTTCATTCAAGACATGTCTTTAATTTTTTCACAAGTTGAAGATTTTAATTCAATTTTCTCTTGCAAAAAAGGACAACATCCTGTATTATTAAGAAACTACCTCGCAAAACGAATTAACCTAGAGACTATGGTTATTCTGCAAGGATTAGTTGGGTATGTTAAGCAATTTGATAAGGAACTTAAAGATGATTTAGTATGGCCTGACAATAGACGATTAGTCGTCAAATACGGTGCATTTCTTAGTTACGACAAAGAGAAATGCAAGGTGCAACTTCTCAAACTTATTAAGGAGACATTCTGATGGAGTCGGTAGACCAGAATGACCTAGTTCGTGAAAGAGATTTTTATCGTGCAAAAAACGAAGAGTTGATTGCTCGTGTTAAGTCTCTAGAGTTTGATAATGCAGAGTTGGTCAAACGTGACCAAGACCTCTCTAAACGCATTAGTGAACTTGCGAACAAGGGTGCGAACTTTCGCCCACGTCCTCGTAGGCAATAAAACACATCACCTAAGCAAGTGTTAAAACTGCTTACTTGAGGTTAATATGAAATATAAACAAACAGGTGAAAATAGTTGGATTGTTGAAGTTCAACAAGACGGCAAAACAAAAGAACTATATATTGAATTCCCCCCAGATTGTATCAATCAAGTTGGATGGGATGTAGGTGATACTGTTTTATGGGAAGAGTTACCAAACGGTAATTGGAGTTTGAAAAAGAAAGAAGATGATGGAAACAAATAAGGAAGTAAAACCAATGCTAACAACTGCAAGGTTGATTAGTTACAGTCAAACTGATAAAGATTCTTTAGTAGTCGGTGAAGATATTCAAGAACTGATTGCATATTGTGCTCGTGTATCAAATCCTGCTAACCAAGCAAACCATGAAACTTCTGAGAAACTTATCAAGTATCTAGTCAAACACAAACACTGGAGTCCATTAGAAATGGTCAGTGCTTGTATCGAAATCGAAACAACTCGTGATATTGCACACCAGATTGTGCGTCATCGTTCTTTCTCTTTCCAAGAGTTTAGTCAACGATATGCAGAACCCTCTGCAATGGGTAATGAATTTACAGTTAGAGAGTGCCGTTTACAAGACACAACAAATCGACAGAACTCTATCGAAATTGAGAATGACCCATCTATTCAACAAGACGCAAAGACTGTTGAAATCATTACTGATTGGCAACGTAAACAACACGGTATTATCAATCAGGCAAAACAAGTGTATGAATGGGCAATTGCAAATGGTATTGCAAAAGAACAGGCTCGTGCAGTCCTACCAGAAGGATTGACAAAGACACGTTTGTATATGAACGGAACATTGCGTTCATGGGTTCACTATATTGAGTTACGTTCTGAGAACGGAACACAGAAAGAACACATGCAAGTAGCACAAGCATGTGCAAAGGAGATTGCTAAAATCTTCCCACTAATGGAGAAATTGTAATGCACAAATTTACATATGAAAACACTTATCCAGACCAACTGCCAGTTACAGTTGAGTTTACTATTCCTAGTGATGCAAGTCTGGATGATATGTGTCAAGAGTTTACCAATTATCTAAGGGCGATTGGTTTTCACATTCCAGAAGGAAAATCTCTTGACTTTGTTCCCGAAGATGGGTATAGTAGTAAAGGTTGGGATTCGTTTGAATCTAATGCAACTGAGGATTTTGGGGATGAACCTCGTAAAAAATTATGGGATGCAACACCACAAGAGTGGAATAATGCATATCAAAATGTGACTGTAAAATATAAAGAGCATGACTAGTAGAGTATTTGTTTTAGGTAATGGTGAGTCCAGAAAGAATGTAAATCTAGATGGTCTCAAATCAGTCGGCCCAGTGTATGGTTGCAATGCTTTGTATCGTGACTTTACACCAGATGCACTAATTTGTGTAGACGGTGGCATGATGCATGAAGTATATGAATCTGGTTATGCACTGAAAAACAAATGTTACTATCGTTCATGGTCTAAACTGCCTGGAGATGCATATCATATGCTAGTTGATACCAATCTTTTTGAAGGTTGGCATAAATCACTACATACAGAAAATCCCAAACAAGGCAGAACACAATTCGTTTTGAATGGAACAGACCCTAATCAGATGATGCGATTGGTAGAACTAGCAAAGAAGATTGCATCAGATAGAGGTGAAGAACTTGATGAGGTTTTGTTACGACAACAAATGGGAAATCATCATCAATGGGTTACATGGGTAGAAGAAAACGATGAAGTTTATCTGATACCAGAAGATTACAGTGGTTGGAGTGCAGGCCCAATCGCAGTAAGAATGGCTATCGAAGATTATCAACCAGAAGAAGTATTTCTGATTGGTTTTGATTTAGGTAGTTCAACAGGGTTGGTTAATAATGTTTATAAGGGAACTTCTAATTATGTCACACAAGACGCAAAAGAAACTCCCTCTGTAAACTGGATTAAACAACATACACAGAACTTTGAGGCATATCCAAATATCAAGTTCTGGAAAATAAATCCTGCTCCACTTGGAACAGATGGCAGTAGTCAGTTTGTTGAAGAGTGGAAAGACTATGACAATGTAGAATATCTAGAACAAGAAAATTTAAATTTAGTTCTTGACTATGGTGTTCTTTTGTGATAGTATAAATAACAATATATGATGAATAAAGTGAAATACTTAAACATACGAAAACATATCTAAACATAGGAGAAAAATATGTCTATTTCAGCACTACGCAACCAGAACTCTCTGGATAAATTGCTACAACAAGTCCAAAAGGACGAATCCCCAGCAACCGAAAAGAAGTCATACGTTGATGAACGACTTTGGAAACCCAATGTTGACAAGGCAGGTAACGGTTACGCAGTAATTAGGTTTCTGCCTGCACCAGAAGGTGAGGAGTTGCCATGGGTTCGTGTTTGGAACCATGCATTCCAAGGGCCAACAGGTCAATGGTATATTGAGAACTCTCTGACTACTCTTAATCAGAAAGACCCTGTATCTGAGTATAACACTCAGTTGTGGAACTCTGGTGTCGAGTCAGACAAAGAGATTGCTCGTAAACAAAAACGTAAATTGAAGTATTACTCAAACATTTATGTTGTGAGTGACCCTTCTAACCCAGAAAACGAAGGAAAGATTTTCCTCTATGCATATGGAAAGAAAATCTTTGACAAGTTGATGGAGGCAATGCAGCCTGCGTTTGAAGACGAAACTCCAATCAATCCATTTGATTTTTGGCAAGGTGCGAACTTCAAATTGAAGATTCGTAAGGTAGATGGTTACTGGAATTATGATAAGTCAGAATTTGAAAGTGCATCTGCACTGAAGACTTCTGATGAAGAACTTGAATCCATCTACAAAGGTGAATACTCTCTGCAAGAGTTTATGGCACCTTCAAACTTCAAGTCATATGATGAATTGAAGGCACGTTTGGATGCAGTTCTAACAGGTTCAGTTGTAACAGGTAAGACTGCGGCTCAGATGGTAGAAGAGGAAGAAACTCCTGCTCCTACATTCAAATCTGAACCAACACCTCAACCAGCAAGTGTAGGTGATGATGAAGATGACGCAATGTCATATTTTGAGAAACTTGCTAACGAATAAGGTATACTAGGTAGAATATCCTTGGTGGCAGAATTAGATTCGCACCGAAAAGACTAGGAAGTAGAAAGACGAAGGGAGTGGGTATTTTTTACCCATTCCCTTTTTTTATTCTTATAAATAGAGCTGAGAAAAAGTTGAGTTGAGTCCCCTTATTATTCTATAGCATAGGTATGCATATTGCATATATTTTACTAACAAAAAAAGAGAGAGAATAATGAAGAGACTAATTATCGGACTGATGATGTTCTTCACTATGAGTGGTGTTGCCCTCGCAGAACCAATTGTTACAGAGTCTACATCAAACTCAAATGTAACAACGAACACAAATGGTAAGATGGAGACAACGGTGAAGTCTCCACCCCCTAGTGCTATTTCACCTTCAATAAGTGTAACAAACAGTGACCTCTGCACCGTAGGTGTAGCAGGAGCTGTGCAAACTCAAATCTTGGGTATTTCTGGTGGTTCAGTGGTGAGAGACATGAACTGTGAAAGACTCAAAAACGCTAAAATTCTATACGATATGGGCATGAAAGTTGCCGCAGTATCAGTTATGTGTAGTGATACTAGAGTTTTTGAGGCAATGGAAATGGCAGGAACACCTTGCCCGTTTATGGGTAAAATTGGTGACGAAGCTGCCGAACTTTGGAAAAAGAATCCAGAGTTGAAACCAGAAAATCGTGAACAAGAAGAGAGAAGAAATGACAAGATTGAAGGCGCTGTTATGGGTATTGGTGGTTTGGGCTTGCTCCTACTCCTACTCTAGTGCAAACGACTTAGCATCTGATTTCGTTGACCCAACAGACGGAAGTGTAACTGAACACACCATATATGATGATGGTGCTGCTGCTGTTGAATTAGAATTTGGGTTTCCCTTCTATGGGACAACCTATTATCATTCGTGGATGCACAGTAATGGAGTTATTTCGTTAGTTGGTGTAAACCAAGGCCCACCATCTAGTTTCTGTTGCAGTGGTGTAGACCTTTCTACTGGAACTACTAATATCACAAATTTCATTGCACCTCTATGGACTGACTTAATTCAAACAGACCAAGACGGTGGTTTCTATACACAAGCAGTAGATTCTGATAATGATGGTGTTCCAGATTCTATGAGATATATGTGGCATAGAATCGAAGAATTTTACAATGAAAACGAAAATACCTTTGGTGTAGAGTTGTTTGAATCTGGTAAGATTGATATGCACCACATGACGGTTAATATTACAAATCATAGTGTAACTATCGGTATTGTGGGTGACCACAGTATTGGACAATATGAACAAGTTACTTTTGGACAGAATGGTCTACAGATAGGTGAATATCAGAACAGTTATAGTGATATCCCAAATTTTGATATGTCAGCAGTCTGTTCTGCAAACCCATTATATTCACCAGACTGTCCAGGCTATGCTGATGCATATGCACTTTACTTGTTTCAACAACAATGTAGTGCAAATCCATTATATGATAGTAAGTGCCCAGGCTATGCTGATGCATACTATAATCAACAGTGTTCAATAGACCCTTTGTATGATACTGGATGCACTGGATACGCAGAGGCATATTACACACAACAATGCACATTAGACCCTTTATATGATAGTGGTTGTGATGGTTATGCAGAGGCATACTTTGACCAACAATGCACATTAGACCCTTTATATGATAGTGGATGCACAGGATATGCTGCAGCATATCTAGACCAACAATGCACATTAGACCAGTTATATGATACACAGTGTCCATTGTATGAACAAACATACTATGAAACATATGTATTGCCTGGATTAAATGAACAGATTGAAGAGGCAAGTGGAACAAATACAGATGTTGCAACAACAACTCCATCTTCACAAAGTGGACAGGTTGAAGTAACTGCAACTGGTGTAAGAGACCCTGTAGAATCTGCTACTAATGTATCTTCAACTGGAGATGCAACAGTAGATGAGATATTAAGGAACAATAATGATACAACAGATACAGTGGTTGTGGACATTACTCCAGTGGAAAGTCCAACAGTTGAAACAACAGAGACTACTACACAAACTGAAACAAGAGAAGAAAGAGAAGAACCAGAACAGGAGATAACGGTTGCTTCTTTGGAGAGGGAGGTTGAAGATGAGAGAGAAGAGGAGTCCAGTAGTAATGTGGACGAGCCAGTGGAAGACGATAGGGAAGAGGAAAATTCAGACACAGAATCAGAGCGAGTCGAGACCGACAACGAAGGAAGTTCCGATGATGAAAGCAGTGGGGGAGATAAACCCAAAGAGTCGTCTGGGGATGCAGATAGAAAATCTGAAAAGAAGACCACTAAAGAAAAAATAAAGAAGATGGTTGCAGAAAAGGCGAAGAACCTTGCAACAGATATGGCGAATGCCGCATCATTTGAACAACAACAAGAGATTCAGGCACAAGTTCTTGCACTGATGGGATTTAATTCCGACTTTACTGCATATAATGGGATTATAATCCCACAGACAGTAATGTATCAACAAGAACAAATGCCCGATGCAACTATTCCAAATAGTCGGAGAGGTCTGAGGAATGGTTTAGCACAACAGATATTGCATGAGAAAATGGTAGATATGCAATACAAATAGAGAGAAAAGTGAGAGAGAGATGAAAAAGTTAATAGTATTATTTTGTCTGATGACTACATCAGCATTTGCTGAAGACAAACAACTACATCAATTTGATAGAAGTTTTAATAATCAAATGATGATAGAGTGTCTTGATGCATGGGGATATCCAAGAGGTGCTTCTGTGGATGACAGAATGAAATGGCCTTATTGGAGAGAAGTCTCTGACTGCACCTCAGGCTTTGTATTAGAAGAACAACAGAGGAAAGTAAAAGCAGACAGAGAGTTTGTCGAAAAACATCCTTGGTTTAAGGGTAAGAATTGGAAGTGGCAAGAGAGAGCAGAATATACATGTCACAAAATACATTCTGATAAGGGGCCAATTGAAATTTGTTCTAAACCATTTTATATTAACTAACTAGGAGAGAGAGAAATGTCGAAAGACTTAGGAAAAGGACTTGAGGAAATTGAGAACCTCAAGGACAAGGAGTTTAGACTTCTTGGTATTAAAATGACACCAACGACTATCGGTGCTGCAGTTGCCTTAATTGGTTCTGTAATCGGTGCGTTGTATGCTGGGTTCTTAATGTATCAAAAAGTAGAAGAGGTTGCAAACCTTGACGTAGGTGCATTTGAACAGAGAATGGAAGTTATCGAAACAAAACTGGATGAAGCAGTTGATTATACCAGAGATATCAAATCTGGGTTAAGAGATGACATTCTTCAGATAGAAAAACAAGTAGACCGTATGGAAGATATGGTTCGTAAATCAGAAGAAGATACTCGTGAGATTATTCAGAATGCAGAAGAACGTTTTGAGAACAAAAGAGATGCACTTCAAAATGATTATGATAATAAAGCAAACCGTCTATCAGAAAACAGTCAACAAAGAATGGACGACCTTACAGATAAGGTTGAACGTGACCTAAAAGATTTGGAAGATAGACTTAATAAGAAATTGCAGAGAGCATTAGATAACCCTCTAGCAAATTAAAAATCAGTTCCTTGCCATGCTACGTTTCTATTCGATACTGGAATAGGAAGTGGCATGGTTGAGGTTTTCGCATTATTCACAGTTGTCCCACCTTGGTTAATCACAATAGGAGCAGCAGACGCTGATGAAACTGCATTATCTAATCCTGCTTGTAAAAGTTGATTAGTTCTATTCGCAGTTAAAACTTGTCCATCTTGTGATGGCAGAATAAGTTCTGGGCCTTGTTCACCAACCAAATAAGGATTACCAGATTTAATTGGGCCACCCACTGCTCGTGCCTCTGCATTAGCAAGAAGTGCTTCAATTTGTTCAATTGCATTTTGGTCTACAGACTTACCAATAAAGTCTGGGCCTGTGTATACGTTTTCTCCTGCTTCTGAACGTGCAATTCTATCATATGCTTCAGCAAGAGCATCTCTATATGCTTGAATCTCACCTTCACCCATTTGTGGTGGTGGTTCAGTTGAATCTCCTTCATCTTCTCCTCCACCCAATCCAAGTGCTGATTTAACCCAGCCTGGAGTCCATGATGGAATTAGGTCTTTAATTGCATTACCCAAGTCAAAGTCAAATAGTCCTGCCAACCATTCCCAAACAGAGTTCAGTGCAGATTTAATAGTTCCCCATAAACTGAATGGTTCACCTTCTGGGTCACTCCACCCAAATAAACCCATAATCCAGTTAATTGCTGCATCAATAGGCCATGTGATAAATGATATAATAGAATCATATCCACCAAGTAATCCTGTCCACAAGGCTTTAAGTGCTGCAACAGGGTCAGTAAAGAGTGTTCCAATCCAATTGACTGCACCTTTTAACATATCAAAGATAAACCCAATAGAATCCCCAATTAGTTTTGAGAACGAAAAGTCTGCCATAAATGACATATCAAATCCAAGAACACCACCAATCCATTCTACTGCACTTTTGAGTAGGTCAAGAGGCATACCAATTAGTCCTTGTAGGAGTTTAGTAATACCACCTTCAATACCACCAATAATTCCACCCTCATCATAACCATCCATGAAACCAGTAACGAAATCAAAGACAGACATAAGAACAGTGATAGGTAGGAAAATCTTACCTAATACAGTTCCTAGTGTTTTTGCAAATGCCATGATAGGTTTGAAGACACCCATTGCACCTTCCATTGCCATGAAACCAGTTTTGATTGGTGCAAGAGCAGTCTTAATACTGTTAATTATTTTAGTAACAAAACTAACTGCATCAGACATTGCATCCCCAGCTTTTGCCATGCCTGGGATGTTCATTGGGTTTAGTTTACCAAGTATATTTCCTATACTTGTGAATAGTTGACCTATCTTTGCACCAGCACCTTGTAGAACTGTTGCTTCAGGCCCAAAAATAAATGTGTCTAGTGAGACAAAAAATGTTCTAAGAATACCACCAATTTTTGCAAGTCCACCAGTGGTAAATGTTTTAAGGATTGCAAATTCTGCTTTAAGTGTAGTAAAGAATGAACTAAGGGCAACAACAGGTGCTGCGATAAGACCGGCAATTGCACCAAGTCCCATACTACCACCAGTTTTCACTGCTTCACCAAACTTAGAACCCAAGTCTGTAATTCCAGCACCAATGTTTTCTAATAGAGTGATTTGTTGTTGGTCTTTTGCTTCTTGTTTTGCGGCAATCTCTTGTGCCGCAGCACCAGATTCAGTTCCAGAAGTTAATGATTTAAATCTAGTTTCAGCAGTCCTTGCGATTTGGTCTGCTCCCCTAGTAATTTCTGCAATACCTTCATCTGAAAGACTACCAATTTTTTCTGCATTAAACCCTAGTGTTTCTGCTGCACTTTTTAAACTATCAAATTGTGCTTCTCTTGCTTTAAGAGTTTCTTGAACTTTTCTTTGATAACTTATCTGACTTGTTGTCAAACCAAGTTGTTTTGCAAGAAGTTTGTCTTCCTTCTTTTGTCTCATCTTTTGGAAGACTGCACTACCAATAGATGATGCAAGTCCAGCAAAGGGCAATTGTGACAGAGACCCAGCAAGAGTATCTAGTTTTAAATCTTTTGCAAGAGTTGGGCCTAGGTTTTGTAGTCCACCAACAGATTTTGATAAATCACTAACTGCTGAGTTAAACCTTTTGTTGGAGTCTCTTAGTTCTCCAACTGCTCTCTGTAGACCCTCATTAACGGTATCTGCCATTTATTTTACCTTACTTCTTTTTATCAGTGTATGCGTTTGCACCAAAATAAGCTGCAACCAGTGCTGAGATAGCAACAAAGTATGTTGGAGCAATATCCCCAATAATTGTTGCTGCTTTGTCTAGTCCAAATGCAGACGTAACAAAGATAGTTGCTGGATATAGTAGCATACCCAATAGTGCGAACCATGTCATATATCTCATAGCATCACGGCGTGCGTCAGCATCCTCAAGTTCTTTTCTCTTAAACTCTAGATGCATTTCCATTTCTTCTTTGGAAACGTGTCCATCACCATTGGTATCTGCACCAGTAACGGCATCTGCATCTATTGTTACAGTTTTATTTTCTTCTGTCATGTCTCTCTCCTTAACAGTCTCTTTCTATTTATGTTTACGATTAGCAGCTTCCTGCCTACGTTTCATATTTTGTTCCTCAATATACTGTGTTAAGAGGTTGACATATATCTCCCTCTCCCACGGCAACATATTTTCAAGTTCTGTTAAAGAGTATTGGTGTTGTTGCATCAACGTGAAGTTGAGTTTGTAATAATTTTGTAAATTATTGTGAGAGAGGGCTATTAGAAAAAATTTGCCATTCCCTCAAGAACAACCTCACCTTCCACACCAGTGTTAGGGTTTTTAACTTTAACAGAATGTTTCACTTTTGGCATAGTTTCAAAGAATGCGTTTAGTTGTTGAAACTGTTCATGTGTTAAAGACTCAATAAAATCTTTCAAGTCTTTTTTATCCATGTCAGTTTTTTCATA
>Ga0181583_10002602_pt1 | contig 13340 bp, 9 predicted proteins | sample 071ome_31_FD_132461 | JGI IMG/M metagenome (GOLD analysis project Ga0181583, IMG submission 132461) | Coastal salt marsh microbial communities from the Groves Creek Marsh, Skidaway Island, Georgia - 071405CT metaG (megahit assembly) | ecosystem: Environmental > Aquatic > Marine > Intertidal zone... | reverse complement strand
GCGGCGGCGGCGACGACGGCGACGGCGAGGAGCGGCTTCCCCAGGAGGGACAGGCCGGGCGCGGGCAGGGACGGGAGGGAGAGGGACGGGAGGGACACGGACGGGAGGGACCAGACGCCCCCGCCGGTCTTGGGAGAGGGGAGGGTCGGCATGCCCCGCGTCACCATCTCCCACGCCCCCCCGAGGTGGGCACCCGTCTTCCGCGGCACGCGGCTGGCCACCTTGGCTAGGTGTCCCAGGAACCCCGAGGACCCGAGGTACGCCTGCGAGGGGGGAGGGGGGCCGGGAGGCGTCGGTCTCAGCGGTCTCAGCGACAGGACCGGGGGGATGCGGGGCGGGGCGGCGCCCGGGGCGACGGGGGGCGCGCACCCGCTTGGAGCCGGCGCCGAGGAGGGCGCCGAAGAGGGCCAGGAAGATGGCGGAGAAGGCCCTGGCGAGCCCGACGAACGGGAGGACGAGAACCTTGAGCGGGGCCCACAGGATGGCCACCAGCGCGCCGAGGGGCCCCGAGGTGAAGGGCGTGGCCACGAGGGAGATGGTCAGGCAGAGGGGCGCCACGAGGACGCTGCGGGTCCCGTCCGCGGGGCACACGGCGGCGTACGCCTCGGACAAGAGGTACGCGGCCACCGCCGCCGTCCCGACGTACGCGAGGCCCCTGATCGTCTGTTCCGTCCTGCGGGGGCTGGCGGCGGCGGGGGGTCCTCCTCGGAGGGCCGTGCAGGATGCCGGGCCACGGGGGTGCCGGGGGGGGCGGGGCGAGGCTATGGGGGGGGTCGTTCGACGCGAAGTGCGCTACGCGCGCGACTCACTGCTCGTCGCTGTCGTACAAACCGTCGGGGGACGATCCCCCGTGACCGTTGCCATGAGCCATCCTCCCAACGAGCCCCTGGACCCGCGATGCGAGCCCTTCCTCGCCGTCATCGGGCACGACGAGCCATCTAAAGGTGTCCCATACTGCAGAGATGACCTGCTCGACGCCCGTGATCTCATCATCGCTGTCGATCGACCTGCGCAGCGGGGGAAGACGGCCAGGGTTACGCTTCGAGGGGACCGCGGCGCGTATCTGGGGAGCGAAGGGCTGACATCGGACATCGACCTGCATCTTCTCACCCGTTGCTCCCCGCCCAGCCGCGGTTGCCGTGCAGGGGGCGGTGCTCGTGGCCCCCGTACTCGCCCTCATCCGTCATGGACCCCACCCCCCCGTTAAAACCCCCGTAGACATGTTGATCGTAGGTGTGGCCCTGCTCCAAGCTGGCCCTAGCCATTTTCGGATATTGATCCGAAGCCGAGCGCGTGGATGTCGCGGACCGTGTCCCAGCGAGGATACGGCGGGGATGGTGCACGGGGCAAGGACGGCTAAGACGAGGCCACTGCGGGCAGAGGATCGACGCGATGATCGCGTGTCCGGGATGGGGAAATGCGGCGGGAGGGGCGGCCGAGCCGCCGATTGCGCGAGGGGTGGGGAGGGGAGGTGAGGATTGCCCGCCTGGAGTTCTTGCACCACTCAGGACGACCAGGGACCGGCGCCTCACTCCCACTCTGCCCACGCGGCGTGGGCCACGCCCTCCTATGCGGGCGGGCCGCACGTCGTGGCATCGTTATCGATGTGATATCCAACATCACGCGTCACAGCTCGAATTCGCGCGATATTACCTCCGTACGCTCGTGTCGTTTGCAACCTACCGAAGAGGTTCCCCCACTTCTCGCGGGCGTGCCCGAGTCTCGCCGACTCCTGTCCCTGAGACAGGTGGCCCGCCGGGCGAATCAAGAGGCGTTTAAAAGATGTCGGGGTGGACTGGCTCAGATTCCGACACCATGTGAGCCCCCGAGCCCCGCGTTCCTGCCCCCCCTCCTCCCTCCGCTGCCTCCCCGAGGGGGTCGCCCTCCTGCTCTGCCCCGGCCGGGGACCCCGACCGGATGTCCCCCGGCTGGCCCGGGCTGTCCCCCGGCTGGCCCGGGATGTCCCCCGGCTGGCCCGGGATGTCCCCCGGCTGGCCCGGGATGTCCCCCGGCTGGCCCGGGATGTCCCCCGGCTGGCCCGGGATGTCCCCTGGCTGGCCGGAGGTCGGCTCTGACGTCTCGCCGGGGCTGGGGGCGGGCTTCCCGGGCACCTACCCCCCGTTTCCGTCGGGCGAGAGAGCCCTCCACCCAGCGGCGGACCGCCCCGCCCCACCGAGCCCCACGCCCGCAGCTACTCTACGTACGTGACGGGCGGGCAGGCGGACATGTCCCCCGTGCCCCTACAGCTAGTTCTGCAGCAGGAGTTCCACCTTAACCTCAGTTTGAGCGCCACGGCCAGCGTGATCAGGATGTTCGACCGGCGGAGGTGCGGGGCGCTGGACCGGGACGGCTGGCGTGAGACTCACGACTTCCTCAAGCGCGTCCGCGCCAACTTCGAGTACTTCGACACGTCGCCGCGGAGCGGGACGCTGACGCGGGAGGAGGTGCGTGAGGCCCTCAAGCACAACGGCGTGGACCTTGAGGGCCCCGTCTTCGAGCGGTGCTTCGTCAGCTTCGACCCTAACGGCACGGGGAGTATGGGGCTGGCGGAGTTCGTCATCCTCAGCGTGTTCCTCGAGACGAGCCGGGCCACCTTCCGCGCGTTCGACAAGCAGGACGCCGGGACCGTCACCCTCGACATGCAGCAGTTCATATACGCGGCGGCCAACATGCGGTGACCTCGGGAGGGAGGTCCCAGACTGGCTGTGGGTCGAGCCGGCCACGTGGGCCGGCGCGGGGCAGCACGGTGCCGCTGGGGGCAGGGCCCCAGCGGGAAGCGGGCCCGCGAGCGCATCGCTATCACGGATGGTCCCTTCGCGAGCCTCGATCCCCGACTGGTCCCGCTTTTTTTACGCCGCGGGAGTCGGGTGTGACTGAAGCGAGGGGCAGTGTCACAACCAACTCCTCGCTCCCGGGAAGCCCCCCTTCGAACAGTGATCCGGCTGCTCCAATAGTTCCTCGCGTGCGCCCCGCGACCACTATCTTGCGGAACTGCTGCGCACGCCGCTGCCCTTCCCCGACCAAGTGAGCGCCCTCCCGGGAAAGGAGCTCTTCCTCTATCTCCCCCGCCGCTCGGCGCCGATCATAGATTTCTGCCTCTGAGTCCGCCGCCAACCACATTTAATCATCGGATTATGGCTCGTTATCCCGCGAATTTCTACGGATATCCCTCCATGTGTGCGATTCAATCCTCGGAATGTCACTCCGGCCCACTCTACTCTCAGGCCACGCGCGCCCCAGCGGAGGGGTCTGCTGACCGTTTGCCCTAGTTTCTTGGGACATTTAGTCCGTCAAAACCAACGAGCCACTTTCTTTCCTGGATGACCTCGCGAGGTCCCGCATCGGGGCGCCCGGGGACACCAAAATCTCTTCCCGCCCAGGCCGGGCCGGGGGACCGCGACGAAACACCCCTGGCAGAGCTGCTCGTCTTCCGCGGACGCCAGTCTTCTGGGCGATGAGAGGCCTCGCCCACTCCGTCTGCCCCCCCCTGCGACGTGCTCCGCAGCCCAGCAAGATGGGGTTCCTCAACCTGGGGCAGAAGAGGGAGGAGAACGCGCAGGCCGTCAAATCTGGGCGCGATCTGCGCGTGAAGTCGACCCTCGACGTCCCCGAGACGGTCACGGCAAATGTTCCCTTCATGGACGACAAGCTCCTCCCCACGTGGATGTGGGAGAGGGGGAGCACGGAGGCCTCCCCTGAAGACCAGGTGCTGATGCACCGCATCGGCGAGAGGTACATGGGGGTAATTTCGGGCGGCTGGACCACCCTACCCGTCCTGCGCTGGCTTTTCTACGGCTTCATCGGCGCCTACTACGCCGACCGCTGCGTCGAAGAGAAGCCCGGCCTGGACAGCAACTACATGACGCACAAGTGGATCCGACCCGTGACGGCCGAGCAGTACGCCATCAGCTACTTCTCCGGCATGTCGCGCATCTTCGTGCCGCTGCTGACTGTCTTCTCCCTGTGCCTGGCGGTCATCGTGGCCGTAACCAACTCGGACACGAACGAGAACGGCTACTACGCCCTCGCCCTCGACGGGGCCGAGATGTACGGCTGCCTCGGATTCACCCTCGTGCTCTCCCTCCTCATCCTCATCTCCATGGTGGGCGCCATCTGCAAGCGCTACATCTACTTCCGCCTGCTCCGCCACGGCACCATCATCGACTTCGAGAACCCCACGGGCCTCACCAACTACCTCGGCGCGGACCGCTACAAGGTCTCCATCCTGTCCATCCTGTACGCTGCCTGGGCCATCTTTGTGATCCAGCAGCTGGTGGGCAACACCGAAGCCGGCGCCGCGGGCGTCGTCGGCCCCATCATCACGGCCGCGCTCCAGCTCTTCATGCTCCTGGCCTTCAACGCCACGGTGCTCAACGTCGAGGAGACGGGCCTCCTGACCCTCAACAAGCTCATCGAGCACGCCAAGATGACCTTCGCCCCGAACGACGACGACGTCCAGGGCGCCCTCGCCTTCTTCATGTCCGTCAAGGGCCTGTCCACCGAGGACGAGACTCCCAACGTGGCCAAGGACTTCGCCGCCGACGACGAGCGCCATATCGACGAGGACGGCGTCTACCTTCACTCGAACCTCAAAAACGTCATGCGCCGCGTACGCTACTCGCGCGCCAAGTACATCATGGGGATGATCGGCATGCGCCACGACATGCTGTCGGTATCCGAGATCCTCGACCTCGCCCGTAACCCGGAGCGCGACGAGGAGCTCAAGGCCAACTGCCAACGCTTCGCCAAGTTGCTCGCCGAGGAGAACATGGTCGTCGCCGGGATGGTGCCCTTCGACAAGGATGACCCCAAGGTGGCTCTCGAGCAGAAGGAGGAGCGCGTCCTCGCCGCCCTCGAGTACGCCCTCGGGAAGCGCTGGACCGCCTTCCACCACCACGTGGCCGACTTCCTGACCCTCCGTTCCGTCTGCCGCCCCAAGGCCCAGGTCAGGGTCCTCTCCCAGCGCCTGTTCTTTGCCCTCAACGAGGTGGTGGACTGGATGAAGGGCGTGAATGTCGAGGAGTTCAAGTACGGGCCCATGGAGCCACACCCCGATAACGACGCCGACGAGGACCACGCGCTGTGCGCCAAGACGGTCGGCGTCGAGTACGACTACCTCTGTGTCGGTTGGCACAAGGTAATGTCGGGCGCCTTTGGGACCCGGAGGATCCAGCAGTGGGATGATGAGATCAAGAAGAAGGACGCGGACGAGGAGCGGTTCCCCGGGTTCTGCCACTTCCGCATCTGGGACCGCGTCAAGATCTCCCTCAGCGGCATCTACTTCAGCTTCCTGCAGGACAACGTGCTCGGGAGCATCGAGGACTTCGCTTTCACCAACCTCGTGCAGCAGCTCACGGGGATGGCCGGCTTCGTGGTCACCGGCTTCGTCTGCTACACCGGCTACCTCGCCATCTGGGGCATCGAGGACACGGACTCGACCGGCCGCCGCCTGCTCATGGACATTGCCCGCCGCCTGCTCTGAGGGGCCCAGCCCGTCTGCCCATGCCTGCCTGCGCCCACGCCCTTTGAAGCAGGGTCCCGGGGCCCGCGGGCCCGCTGGACGCCACGTTCAATCGCCCGAGCAGGGCCAGGCCCGCGCGCTAGCTCAGTTGAGCGCGGGCACCCGGCGCTGCTCGTCCCGGTACGCGTCCTGGGAGGTGGCCACGGCCTTCTTGACGAGGTCGTAGACGCCGAGGCGGATGGCCTTGTTGGGGAGGTTCTTGACGGCGTTGGGGAGGAAGCCGCGGTAGAGCCCCCGGTAGCCCTCGCTGGCCAGCGCCGCGCGCAGCACAGCCCCTGCGCTCGTCCCCGCCCGCGCCATCTGCATCTGGCGCCGCACCGTGTCGAGGGGGTAGCAGACGGACGTGGCTATGAGGGCGGCCGCGAAGCCGCGCGCGAAAGCCGGCACCTGCTGCGGCAGCGAGTCGAACGCCCCCAGCTCCAGCGCCATGTAGGGCGCGATCCCGCACAGCGCCGTCCCCACCCCGCGGTAAAAGGCGGGGGCCCCGCCGTCCCGGAGGATGCCCCGCACCGCCCCGCCGAAGGTGACGGCGGCCGGGTCGACGGCCATCCGGAGCCGGAGCGTGTCCAGCGGGTACGTGGCCACCGTGCTGAACATCCCCGCGAACGCCCCGGCGAGCAGCTTGCGCTGCACCGTGAGCTCCCCCGTCTCTTGGTCCGTGAGGAGCGCCTTGAAGGCGTCGTACGAGACGAGCTGGCAGGCCGAGTAGGGCAGCACGCGCACCACCTGCGCCGCGTTGCCCCGCCAGTACCCGAGGAGCCCCTCCTGCCGCCCGATCGCCACGAACGACTGGAGGAGGGACCCCCTCGCCGCCGCTTCGCCTATCGCGCCCCCCTCCAGGCCCCCTTTCACCTGCATCAGGAGCTTCAGTCGGTCGAACGGCGCCGTGGCCGTCTTCCCCATGGCCCCGGCCACTGCCCCCGCCGTGAACTTGACCGCACTCTCGTTCGCCTTGGCCAGCATCGCCTCCGGCCGGTGCGTCGCCAGGTACCCCAGCGACAGCTCCCCCGGCGGCGCCCCACCCGTGGGCAGGATGGCTGCGGGGGTGCGAGTGGGGCGGGGGGTCGGCAGGCTGCCGGGTGCGGGGGCGTGGGGCAGTACGGCCGAGCGCCGAGCGGCACGGCCCCCGGTGGCGGGACTCACCCGCAAGGACTGGGTGCGACGCGGCAAGGGACGCAAGGGCCTTCTGCGTGCCGACGGCAAAGCGGCCCAGCCGTGTCGAGGGGGCATCCGCGGGCGGGGAGCTCGCGGGTGCGGCACCCCTGCCAGCCCTGGGCCTTTTAGTCCTCGTCGCCGCGGAGCTGCGGGGGGGGGAGGCCGGAGGGTAGGTGTGAAGGCGGGTGCCGCGCCCCGTTGTGGAGGGGGGGTGGCTGGCCTCCTGGTCCCCGGGAATATAGTTGCCGCGGCGACGCCGCGCGCACTTTAGGGGATGATTTCGGGATATAATGAGGGCAAAAGGGCCATGAGACTCTCGTCCCGGCGCACTGGCCGACCAGCCGCCGGGAAGTGGGCGTCGTCTTCGGGACGACTTAGTTGGTGGCTGGGGACGGGTCGCCGCACCTAACCGAAGCTACATTGACCATTTTCCCGCGATTCCCGGTCTCACGGCCTCTTACGGCCTCAATATCGGTGCAACGCCCCATGGTGGGACGGACAACGCCGTCTACGTGGGCAGGAGACCGGCTTTGGTGGTTTGCGGGGGGGGAGCCGTCAGGGCCGTGACCGAGGTTCGGGGGCTGGGCCGGGGAAGTGCGCGACAGTCGACGACGACGAGGCACAATGGTGCATAATTCCCCTCGCCAGTGCCCTGCGGGCCCCAATGTGCCGCCCGGAGGCTCCTCGGATTGTGTGGTGATGTCGGGCGTGGGCAGGTGTTCATGCTCGCATCATGGTCATGCTCGCCTTCGCCTTCAGGGCAGCGCCCCCCGCCAACCCTCTTCCGAATGCCCGCAACTATCGATCCACGCAGTCATCAGGAGACCTCTCGGGATATTTGTGCGTCGAAAGGCCGCTTCCGCTCCCGTCGCTGCCCCAGGCGCCCTGCGGAACCCCTCCCTTCGCCCGCAACCGCTCGGGACCTTCACTTTCCGAGGCCAGGGGCTGGTCAGTGGCCAGGTCACGATGAACCGGGGACAGGACGATGCGCACCAGCTATTGACGGAGGACAGCCCGTGGGGGACAAACGAGCAGGGGGCGGGGGGAATCGACCCCTCGGGGATCGACGAGCTGGGCGGCCTCGGGCCGCAGTCGGTGCGTCGCTCGATCCCCGCCCGCCTAGCTCCGGTCGCATTGCCCGGGCTGTCGCCTCGGACAAGCGCGCGGCCCCCCCCGCGCCATTCGAGCGGCGCTGTGCCCCAACAACCTTCAAATCCCCTCACTCGCCAGCCCCGGCCCCTCCCGAACCCCATGCCCCGGTGAACGCGCAGGGCGACGGGTGGGGGGCCCCGGGAGCTCCGGGCGACAGCAACGCGGATAGCCTGGGGTTCCAGGCGACGAGCTACAGCCAGGTGCGCGGGGCCCTGGCCTCCCTGGGTCCCAGCTGCCCCCCCGCGGACCCGCGCCGCGGCCGTCCCGGCCGCAGGGGGCCCTGGGCGCCCGCGGATCGCAGGAAATCACTGGACACTTACACCTCGCGTGGCATCTGCGACCCGAACTCCAACCCCCGACGCGCGCAGGACGTCTCGGGGAGGCTCGGACAGAGCCAGGAGCAGCCCAAGCCCTCGACGAGCGGGGCGTTCGGGGCCCCGCCTCCCCCGCCGCAGCAGCCCCCGCAGGCGCCCGGCGGCGCCGCAGCGGACCCGCAGGGCGGCGGCGGCGGCGGCGGCGGCTGGCTCTCCGTGGAGCGATACCGCAAGGCCTTCGACGTCGACGACGAGGAGGTGGGCAAGCGGATCCTGGCGGCGACCGTCTTCTTCTGGCGGCGGGACTTCATCGAGGCGGCGCACGAGAACCCGGACCTGTACGGCCCGTTCTGGGTCGCGTCCACGCTCATCTTCCTCGTCTCGGCCATGTCCAACATCGTGTCGTGGGCCAACTTCCGGGCGGCGGGGGGTGCCGACGGGGGCGACGTGTGGTACCTGGACACGGACAAGGCGCTGCTGAGCATCATCCTGCTGTACGGCTACGTGAGCCTCGTGCCCGCGGTCGTCTGGGGCGCCTTCAAGTTCCTCGGGGCGTCCCTGTCGCTCGTGCAGTCGGTGAACATCATGGGCTACTCCCTGGCGCTGTTCGTGCCCGTGGGCGTCCTGTGCGCCGTCCCGCTGGCGTGGCTCCAGTGGCTCCTCGTCCTGGCCGCGTTCGGGTCCACGGGGTGGTTCCTCGTCTCCAACCTCACGAGCCACATCCAGCAGGCCGCCGCCGGCCTCGAGACGCGCATGCAGGGCCGCCTCAGCGCCACCCGACTCAAGCTCATCGTCAGCGCGACCTGCCTCTCCTTCCACCTGTTCCTCGCGCTCTGCCTCAAGCTCTACTTCTTCCGCTACACGGGGGGGGGTCCCTCCCCTGCCGACACGCCAGGGCCCGAGACCCCGGCCCCGTCGCCCGAGACCCCGGGCCCGTCGCCCGCCGCCTGACGGCCACCGCGTGTCCCCCCACGCAAGGCAGGGACGTATGACATTAAATCCGCGAGCGAAGGCGCCCGTCGAAAAAGGGCGCTGGAAGCCGCCCGCTCCCTCACTCTCTCGCGCTCGCTCTCTCGCGCTCTCTCTCTATCTCTCTCTCTCTCGCGCGCGCGATGGTCTGTCTTGCGATTGTGCCGCCCCGCCCGAGGGAGGGCGGCGTCAGTCGGCTGCCCTCCCGTCCGGCTCGTCCCCCAGCTTCATGTCGAGCGCCTGGATGCGCCGCTGGAGTCCCGAGAGCCCCGGCGCCGCCCCGGCCCCCGCGGGCTTCCCGGCGCGAAGGACCCCAGCGGAGCACGTCAGCCCGAGCAGCGCGGGGCTGCCCGCCACGGGCCCGATCTCCCCGTCGCAGAAGAGGCCCACGCCCGGCACCCCCGTCACGCCCCGGAGCGCCTCCGAGTCGGCGTGCGGCCGCCCGAACAGCCGGGTCCCCCGCCCGCAGCAGGTGAACATGAGGGTGCCCAGGGCCGCCCCCCGCCCCCCCGCGCCCCCCGCCCCCACGAGCGCCTGGAGCTCCGCGACCCGGTACCGGCGCCCCTGCTCCGCCATTGCGAGCTCGGCCCCCCGGCGGTCCCGGGCCATGAACCGGACCCGCGCCCCCACCGGCACGTGGTCCGCCACGGACAGCGCCCCGGCCGCGTTCCCCCCAAGGACCCCCCGCGCCAGGAAATCGGCCCCCGAGAGGGAGGCAGTTGAGCGGAAGCGGTCCTTGCACACCCCGACCATGAGGTTCCGCGACACCTCCCCCTGCTCGTCCTCGCCCATGTTCAGCATGACGGCCTTGAGGAACTCGAGCGGCGGCGCTTCGATCCCCGACTCCTCGTCCAGCACCGAGGCGACGACGTGGCGGCGCGACTCGGTGACGGTCAGCGTGCGCTTGCTCAGGGGGCGGCACCCGCGCGCGACCAGGGGCTGGATCGACACGTCCCCGCTCAGCACGAGCCCCACGGCCCCCGACGTCGTGCACGCCCGGTACTCGTCGCCCTCCCCGGCCCCCCCGCCCCGCTGCCAGGAGAAGAGGGCGCGGCCCTCCCCGACCCCGGCCGCGCTCGCCATGCCCCCGATCACGGGGACCCCGGGCAGCGCGAAGTCGAGCCCCCTCAGGAGCGCCTCGACGCCCTCGAAGGCCGGGTCCGCCAGCAGGACCACCCCCGTCGGCGGCGCCCCGGCCGCCGCTCCGATGGCCCGGGCCCACTCATCCTGCGGGGCGTCGTCGTCGGGGAGCCCGGCGCGGGCCACCGCGAAGGTCGAGGCCCCGGCGCCGTCCCACTTCATCAGCGCGACCGCCACGCCCCCCTCCATCTCCACCTCGACCACGCCCCCCCTGCGGCACGGCGCGGGCGAGGCCGGGTTCGGATAGGCCGGGTCGGGTGGCGCGGAGCAGGCGTGCGGCCCGGAGGCGAGGACCCCCCCCCGGGGCGGCGCGCGACCCTCACCCCGGCCCGGGCCCCGCGACCCCCCACGCGGAGCACCCGACGACGGACGACAGCGTCGGCGCGTACTCGAGCAGCATCGGGACCACCCGCTCATACTGAGCAGCGAAGCGAGACCCCACGAAGACCACCGCCGTGTCGGCCTCCTCCATCGCCTCCCCTCCCTCGGCGACGATTTGCTCTGCGAGAGGGGGGTGGGACGGGGGGATGGGGGAGGGTGTCGGGGACGGGGGTCGCTCGCGGGACGCGTGGCCTCGCCACTCGCCGAGGGCGGGCCGCGGAGGGGGCAGTGGCAGACCCGCCAACAGAATCCCCCCACGTGCACGTCCTGCCGCGAATCCCGCACCCCGGCGCCAGGGTAGCGCGGGGCGCCCGATTCGCGGGGGGACACGGCGCGTCAAGAGCGCCTTCTCGCGAAATTTGTCCCCTTGGGGGCCCGATACGGCCTTGCCGCCTCGCGAGGTTCCTGGGGCTGCAGCGGGGGACGAACCTACTGCCTCCTTGATGGCGTCGCGCAGGGCGGGACTGGTCGAGCAGGCGGACGCGAACGCAGTCTTCGAAGCAGAGGTAGCGTTCTGCACCGCCACGTCTCCGTCTTCCGCCCGCGCCCGGGTACAGACGGCCCGGGAGGGCTGCTTTCGGGACGCCAGACGAATCCCCCTCCCGCCGGTCGGTCCGGGACTAACCCGGGTGGAAGCGGGTCGCATCATAGACAAGGAGGAACTTGTCACACATCGGTCCGGTGTATACTCCGCGATGCCGCCCGAGAGGGGCACTGCGCGGGACATCGCGCCAAACCAGCTGTCCGCGCCTTTCTCTCTCCGAGTGCCCGGTCGACAGGAGGAACGGGGGGAAATGCTTGTCGCGGGGGGGAAAGGTTACTGCACCGGGCCAGCGTGCGGCCTCTTCACCACGGGCGTGCGGAGCGCCCCCAGGTCCAATCAGGTCGTGAGGTCTGCCCCGGGGCTCGCGCGCCAGGCGACGAGGGATCGAAGTCCAAACCTCAAACGCCCGGCCCGCGCCGCTGGCGCCCCCATACCGCACCCAGGTCATGCGCCTCGGAGTCCCCGCGTCTACGACGGATGGCTGCGGCACGATGAACAGGCGCGGCAGCGAGGCCCCCTCCACCGAGGACCCCCGCCCCCGCGAGGCCAGGGCGCGGTGTGCGGCGTGCCTCGCCCATTCCCCCCAGCTGGTCTGCCCCGGGTGCGTGGGGCGCGTCTGCAGGATCCCCGTGGGCGTCATCGCCTCGGAGAAGGAGCGCAGTGACGCGATACGGGGACAGGTGCGCCCGCGGACGTGGCCCCCCCACCCGCCCTAACCTCGTTAGGTTACCGCCCCCCCCGCCGCGCACGCGCCACCTCCGCCCCTAACCCCGGGCCTGCAGATCAATGCAATACTGGATCGCCGGTCTAGGGTGTCGGCCTTGCGCGCGCGAGTCGTGGAGCTCCAGGGTCGGGTGGACAGGTCGAAGAAACGCAGGCTCCGCGCGGAGGAGGCCGTCGGGTGAGGAGGCGGTCCACGGGCGCGCTCGACGGGCGCGGGCGGGCTAATTCCCGCGAACGCGCCGAACGAGCGGCCCCGTTTCCGCAGATAATCGCCGAGGGGCGCGCGGGAGCGACCCAGGGGCGCGACCCCCCCTCCCCTCCCACCCCCACCCGCAGGGACGCCCGCGCGCGGGCGGTCGCGCTGGGGTCGGAGGCGCGCAAGAGGAGGGAGGCCGTGGAGCGGTGGCGCGGGAGGCTCGCCGCGTGGGAGGACGCCCAGCGCCAGGCCCGCGGCGCCTCGGCCAGCGCCATGGAGGTGGGCGCGCGGCTGGCCCGGGCCGCCCTCGCGGGGCGCCTGGCGCGGGCCATGCGGGGGCTGCGGGGCGCGCTGGGGGCGCACGTGGTCCCCCCGGCCGGGGTCCGCCCCGCGCGCCCCTCCGCCACCGTCCTCGGCTGCGCCCCCGTCCCCGCCGGGCCCCTGGACATGGTCGCCCGCGGCGACGCCTGGGGCGCGCAGCAGGCCGGGGCGGCGCTCGAGGCCGTGGGGGCGCTCGCGGGGGCGATGGGGCTGCTCGCGGGGGCGCCGGCGCTGTGCGAGTTCCGGGGCACGGCGCACGGGGCGGCCGTGGTGCCGCCGGCGTCCTTCCTGTCGTGCCTGGGGTCGGGGGCGGGCGGGGCGGGCGCGGCGCCGGCGGCGGGGGCGAGGCCCCCGGCCCTCCCCGTGACGTGGCTCTCCGGCCCGACCGGCGCCGTGGACGACCTCGTCCACGCCATGACCGGCATGATGGGCTCCGCGAGCGCCCCCGGCGGCGCCCGCGACTCGGCCGAGGCCCTCGCCCGGCTCTCCCGCGGCGTGAAACTCCTCTTCAAGCACCTCCGCGGGGTGGCCGAGGGGAGCGGGGCCGTCGCGGGCCTCGGCGCGGCGGGACCGGCGGGACCGGCGGGACCGGCGGGACCGGCGGGACCGGCGGGGGCGGCGGGACCGGCGCTGGTGGTGCACGCGTGCAAGGCCCTGGGCGCGGCGGACCGGGCGGGCGGGGCCGACCTGGGCGCGAGCATGTGGGCGGCGGGGGAGGTGCTGGGGGCCGGGCCCGGGGGCCGGTGGTCGCGTCGCCTGATGGCGGCGAGCGTGGCGCTGGGGCGGGGCGGGGGGCTCGAGGGCGGGGCCGGCGCGCGGCCCCCCGGGCCCGCGTACCGCGGCGCCGGGCGGGCCCAGCTCGAGCGCCTCACCGAACACGTGCTCGCCCTGCTGGAGGAGGGCGGGTGGGACGGCGGCGGCGGC
>Ga0181583_10002597_pt1 | contig 13357 bp, 15 predicted proteins | sample 071ome_31_FD_132461 | JGI IMG/M metagenome (GOLD analysis project Ga0181583, IMG submission 132461) | Coastal salt marsh microbial communities from the Groves Creek Marsh, Skidaway Island, Georgia - 071405CT metaG (megahit assembly) | ecosystem: Environmental > Aquatic > Marine > Intertidal... | reverse complement strand
TCTGATCGACTCGGTTTTGAAAGAGTTATCTGATGCAGGGGCTAGATATGAAAGGTTTGAAGTCCCCGGGGCGTTTGAAATTCCAGCGGCTATCGGGTTCGCTTTGGAGGCATCGAAGCTCGAAAGCAGTGCCAAAGCATACGACGGATTCGTAGGCCTCGGATGCGTGGTAAGAGGTCAGACTACCCATTACGATTATGTATGCGGAGAGAGTGCACGGGGTTTACAAGATCTCGCATTGAAATATTCGGCCGCCATCGGTTATGGAATTTTGACGGTAGAAAATCGAGACCAAGCCTTGGCTAGAGCAAGGAGAGATGGGGAGGATCGCGGTGGCCATGCCGCGAGGACCTGCCTTAGGATGATTGCTCTCAAAAAAGAGCTGGGTTTGATCCCTAAATGATTGAGGCGCCTCAGGCGAGGTCAAGAGCAGGATCACTGCATCGGGGTGTACGGCGACGTCATGCCGCTCGTTTGGCCGCTGTTCAGGCACTATACCAAATAGAAGTTACAGGTGACCCGCCAATAAGTGTTATCGAGGAATACAGTCAACACAGGATTGACGGACAAGATGTTGAAGTGGCCGATGGGGCTAAAGCAAACAGAACTCTTTTTGTCGAACTCGTTCAGGGTGTTACCAGCAATTTAGCGCAAATTGATGAGAGGTTAAATCTGTTCATCACTTCAAAAAGGTCGGTAGAAGAGCTGGAGCTTATCTTACGTTCAATACTGCGGACCGCCTCTTACGAGCTTGGCCATCGTTATCAGGTATCGGCTCGATCAGTTATCAAAGAATATGTTAGGATAGCAGATGCGTTTTTCTCGGGGAAAGAACCGAGTTTTGTAAATGGGCTCCTAGATAAGGTTGCGCGACGGCTAAGACCAGGTGAACTAGAAAGACAAGAAAATCTGAATGGTTCTGATTGAAGGCGAATTCGGTTTAATAAATAAATATTTTGCTCCTTTGAGCAAAAGCGCCCCCGGTGCAGCTAATCTTACCGATGACGTTGCTTTCTTTGAAGTAAGCGCAGGAAAGGTTCCGGTCGTCAGTTTAGATACCTTAGTCGGCGGGGTTCACTTTTTTTTTGAAGATCCTCCGCGAACATTGGCAAAAAAACTTGTAAGGGTCAGTCTTTCCGACCTGGCGGCATCGGGTGCGAAGCCTTTAGGTTATTTCTTATCGCTTAGTATGCCCTCAGATACTGATGAAAGTTGGGTTGCGGAATTTTCTAAAGGTCTTAGCGAAGATCAGAAAGAATTTGGTATTTCACTGTTCGGCGGGGATACAACAGGTACAAGCGGTCCCCTCTCTCTATCGCTTACAGCTGTAGGCGAGGCTGTTTCCGATAGAATTGTTCGTCGTTCCGGTGCAGAGCCAGGTCAAAGCGTATTTGTCACTGGCACGATAGGGGACTCTGCTATTGGTCTTACTCTGATAAAAAAAATGGGAGTGCGAGAGGCAAAATTGCGTTCGCCGGACTTAGTGCAACGATATCTTGTTCCCAATCCTAGGGTGAAATTAGCGCCGATCCTTAGGAATTATGCGACTGCCTCAATAGATATTTCTGATGGTTTGATCGGAGATCTAGCGCATATATGTAAAGCTTCTGGTGTCTCTATTTCTGTTGATTACAGTGCGCTACCAATATCGAATCCTGCAAAAAGAGAAATTGTGGCGAATTCAACAAATAAGAGATTAGTTCTTGCTGGAGGCGATGATTACGAAATTGTATTTTGTTGTAGTCCTGAGGACTCATCGGTTGTAAAAAGTAAGGTAGAGGAACAGGGTATCGTATTAACTGAAATTGGTCGGGTTACAAATCGAGGAGATCACTACGTCAGCGTTATCGAGGGCGGTAGCATCATGGAAATAGAAGATACCAGTTGGCGCCATTTTTAGTCCATTTTGTTGGGCTTTCTTTCTGAGCGGCGGACAACTCATTGATTGGTGGGTTGATTAAGGGATTATGGGAGCTAGGTTCAAATATGGCTCTCCTGAAAAGTTTTGATAAGTCAAATTTTAGTGCCAATGAATCATGAGGTATTGCCTACAGACAGCTTATCTGGCATGTTCCGCGCGTTTTTTTGGGAGATCTGTGTCGGAAAATGGAAGGTTTCGTTTTATTTTCCGGGAATAAATAAGGATAAATAAATGGCTGATATGTACTGGATAGTGATAGTTTGCGGGCTGCTGGCCCTAGCCTATGGTGCCTATGCAATAAGGGCGGTTTTGGCTACCGAGCCTGGAACGGAACGCATGCAAGAGATTGCATTGGCCGTTCAAGAGGGGGCGAGCGCTTATCTAAATCGTCAATACAGTACAATCGCACTGGCCGGGGTTGTTATTGGTATAATCCTTGGCTTAACGCTTAACTGGTATGTGGCAGTCGGGTATTTCGTCGGAGCAATTCTGTCGGGTGTTACTGGATACATCGGTATGCACGTGTCTGTGCGTGCAAATGTCAGAACTACAAATGCAGCTAGAACCGGTGGTCTAAAGCCGGCACTCGCGGTGGCTTTTCAGTCAGGTGCTGTTACTGGGATTTTAGTAGTTGGTTTAGGTCTACTGGGCGTTGCCGGTGACTATTTGTTCCTACGAGGAGTTTTTAACCCCGGAGATGAGGCTGGCTTGAGAAATATCCTTGAGGCTCTAGTTGCTCTTGGTTTTGGGGCTTCGTTGATATCAATCTTTGCCCGTCTTGGTGGTGGAATTTTTACCAAAGGGGCAGACGTTGGAGCAGATCTTGTTGGAAAGATTGAAGCAGGGATACCTGAAGATGATCCCCGAAATGCTGCTGTCATAGCTGATAATGTAGGCGATAATGTTGGAGACTGCGCTGGTATGGCTGCGGATCTTTTCGAGACATATGCAGTGACAATGGTTGCCACTATGCTTTTAGCGGCGATTTTCTTTAGTGGTCCGAGCCAAGAACTCCTCTTGGGACTACCTTTGGTGATTGGTGGTGTAAGCATTTTGGGCTCCATTTTCGGATTTTTTTTCGTTCGTTTAGGTGCCTCAAACAATATTATGGGAGCCCTGTATAAGGGGCTGATCGTAAGTATGGTGGCCTCAGCAATTTTGATTGGGATCGCGATTTGGTGGTTGTTCGGGGGATTAACCACTGAGATCGGTAAATTTGAATCTCGTCATCTTTTTTATTGTGCTCTCATCGGTTTGGTCGTAACTGGCCTTTTGGTTTGGATTACTGAGTACTACACGGGAACAGATCACCGACCAGTTAAGATTGTGGCCAAGGCTTCGGAAACAGGTCATGGAACAAATGTTATCCAAGGACTCGCAATATCCATGGAAGCCACAGCTTTACCCGTTTTAGTAATTTGCGCCGGAATTATCGCAGCATATTTCTCGGCAGGCATGTATGGGATTGGCTTGGCAGCAACAACGATGTTGGCATTGGGAGGGGTAATTGTTGCTCTCGATGCTTACGGACCAGTTACTGATAATGCAGGTGGTATAGCAGAGATGGCTGAGTTGCCCGAAGAGGTAAGGAACCACACGGACGCTCTGGATGCAGTTGGGAATACTACCAAAGCAGTGACCAAGGGATATGCAATTGGTTCAGCGGGATTGGCGGCACTAGTTCTTTTTGCAGCCTACACGACTGATATGAAACATTATTTTCCCGAGCTGGCAGCATCGGTTAAATTTGAGCTTCAAAACCCTTTTGTGGTCATTGGTTTATTTATTGGGGGTATGCTTCCCTATCTCTTTGGGGCACTTGGCATGCAGGCCGTTGGGCGAGCAGCGGGTGCCGTCGTTTTAGAGGTAAGACGGCAATTCAAGGAAATCCCTGGAATTATGGAAGGGACCGCTAAGCCGGAGTATGGACGAGCCGTCGATTTGCTTACAAAAGCGGCGATAAGGGAGATGATTGTTCCCTCTTTATTACCTGTTTTGGCCCCGGTTGTTGTATATTACGTGATCTATTGGGTCGCGGGTCAGGCTCAAGCACTAACGGCATTAGGCGCTTTGTTACTAGGTACAATCGTAACGGGTCTTTTTGTCGCAATTTCTATGACTTCAGGGGGAGGAGCCTGGGATAATGCAAAAAAATACATTGAGGATGGCAATCACGGTGGTAAAGGATCAGAAGCTCATCATGCAGCGGTAACGGGTGACACCGTTGGTGATCCTTATAAGGATACTGCGGGACCCGCTGTGAACCCGATGATTAAGATCATCAACATTGTCGCCATTCTTCTTCTCGCGATAGTTGCGTAGCTTGCTAATATGTGGACCCGCTAATTCTGGCGGGTCCCTTTTAATTAATTTTCGTTGGGCGCTTCGTTGCCCTTGCCAATAAAGCGTCCGGCATTTCCAATCAATTGTTGAATGATTGTTAATTGTTTTCCTCCGGTAGCAGTTATCCGTTCTGCAGGTTTGATTTTTTTTTCGTTGGTCGAGTCGAAACTTTTCACCGTTGTCACGTATCCCTCTGAATTAAATCGAACCTCAACTATTTTTCTGGCCAATAAACTAGATTTTGCAAAAGGCTCTTTTTGAACTTGGCTTCCAACGTAATACCACGACCTAGGCTCAAATTGGGCAATGGTTGATGGCGGACCTAAGATCACTCTTACATCACTGCGCTTATGAAGGCCTGGTTTTATCAGGGCTAGCTCATCATTATTGGGTACTAAACCATGTTGTATAACTTTCGTTTCGCAACCCGTTAGTGAGAGGGCAAAAAACGCTACAAGGATCCTTTTTAGCAACATTTAGGCCTTCCTGTTTGGAGGTGTTTCTTAAAAGTTTTGAGTGATACAATAATTTCAACGAACATTATAGATGGTGGTAAGGGTATAAGTCTCTGCTGGTTTCAAGAGTGACTCTGGAAAAATAGGACTGAAACCTATAACCTTAGCTGAAAAAAAAATAGAAATGTTTACAAAAATTCTTGAGAAAAAAACGAATTTGAAAAGAGCGAGCCGGCTGTATAAGAACGCTTTGGCTCAAAGCAGATTGCCGATATTTTATGAAAAGTACGATGTTCCGGATAGTATAGATGGAAGATTTGAAATGATCGCTCTACATGTTTTTATTATTCTACATCGATTAAAGCAGGATGATAGCAGGGACGACGGTCTCTCCCAGGCGTTGTTTGATCATATGTTTAGAGATTTAGATCATGCTTTGAGAGAGATGGGGATAGGTGATCTTGGGGTCGGCCGAAAGGTGAAAGCAATGGCGAAAGCTTTTTATGGAAGGATAGCAGCATTCGAAGGTGGCTTAGATAACGAGAAAGAGCTGAGTGAAGCAATTTTAAGGAATGTTTTTAGGGGGCAAGAAATCAAGGCTCCCAATGCTATCAAGCTAACGAAATATTTAAAAAGGCAGGTTGCTCACCTTTCTAATCTGGAAAATGCCGAGCTATTTTCGACAAATGACCTTTTCGAGAATTAATCTTTGTCGCGGGATCCTAATAATGAAAAGAATGAACCAATTTTTGAGGTTTCATTGGTTCCTTTGTTGACTGGAGCTAAAAGGACTCAAGAGATTGAGATCGACCTTGAGCTAGGACAGAGGAATATTTTGGCCAAAAGGTTTGAACTTCTCTCTATTGATGACTTCTCTTTTCGAGCGGAACTCGGTATCGGAGATTTGCCCCAAAGCTTACAATTAAAGGGCAGAATTCTCGCAAAAGTCATTCAGCATTGCGTTTTGTCACTCGATAAGATAACGGCTAGTATCGAAAAAGAAATAGATCTGCTGCTAGTGCCTAATGATGCAGGGTTTTTAGGGGGGCTGGACGGTCCTGACTTTGAATATTACTCGGGGCAGACTTGCGATATTGGAGAAATTATGGCGGTTGAGCTAGCTCTAGCAATAGATCCCTATCCGAGAAAGGTCGGAGGAAATTTGGGGGAGGTAGGTCACAACTTGACAGGAATAAACCTCACTAATGAAGAAGAATATTGGGCGAATAAAGCTCCAAATATGAAGAATCCTTTTGCATTACTAGATAAATTAAAAAAACACTAGATCGAGAAACTTAATAGATTTTTGTTATTGGCTTGCTCTTTCAGGCTATTTTGGTTAAAGAACCACCGTGCCCAGCAGGTGCTGTAAAACGAAAGTTAAATAATGGCTGTACCTAAGAAGAAAACATCAAAATCCAAGCGGAACATGAGAAGGGCGCATCACGCGCTCAGTGCTTCTGGAGTAATCGAGTGCCCAAACTGTGGGGAGTTAAAACGACCTCACCATGTTTGTGATGCATGTGGGCAATACGACGACCGATCGGTGGCAGAAGCGAAGGAAGTCTGAAAAAGTTCTGCCTCTCTAAGGCTGAATTTAGGGCTTCGATCCGATGGGGAATATTACTATAGCTCTAGACGCAATGGGTGGTGACAGGGCCCCTGATATTGTCATAAACGGCGCCGCGCTTGCTGGAAAAAGGTATCCAGAAGCAACTTTTTTAATCTTTGGAGACCAGACCAAGATAGGTCCTTTGCTCGATGAACACCCCAAGCTTCAGGCTGTGTCGAACGTAGTTCACACTGAAGAATTCGTGTCGGGAGACGACAAACCATCGATTGCCATTAGGCAAGGGCGAAAATCTAGCATGCAGTTGGCAATTAATTCGGTTAAAGACGGAGAAGCTCAATGTGTTGTCTCGGCGGGCAATACTGGGGCCCTAATGGCTATGTCTAAATTGACATTAAGGATGTTGCCCGGGATTGATCGGCCAGCGATTTGTGCTCTATGCCCTACTCAAAAAGGGCAGAGTGCGATGTTGGATTTGGGGGCAAATATAGAATGTAACGCCAATAACCTTCTTCAGTTTGGTGTATTGGGTGCGGCTTATGTTAAGTCCCTTTTGGGAATTAAAATCCCCACTGTAGGCCTCTTGAATGTCGGAGAAGAGGAAATAAAGGGCGGCGATGTGGTCAAGCAGGCCGCAGTTCTTTTTCGCGACTCGGATTTTCCATTTGACTTTCGTGGTTTTGTTGAGGGAGATGACGTTGGAGCCGGAACAGTAGATGTTTTCGTAATCGATGGCTTCACCGGAAATCTGATGTTGAAGGCTATTGAAGGGACGGTACAATTATATACTGAATACCTGCGTGAAGCTTTTAAAAGTTCGGGAGGATCAAAGCTGGTAGGACTTTTAGCTAGAAATGCATTTAAGCGTTTAAAGGCGAGGATTGATCCACGAATCTATAATGGTGCTACATTTCTCGGGTTAAACGGAATAGTCGTAAAAAGTCATGGATCTACTGATGACTTTGGATTTTCCAATGCCATCGGGGTTAGTGTTGACATGGTAAAGAACGGCTTAAATGATATCATAACCGAAGAATTAGACGGTTATGTCGAGCGGAAAGGGCAGAAAACAAATTGAGCCCTCAGTCTATGCCGTTCAAATCTAAATTGGCAGGGTGCGGAGCCTATCTCCCTGAACGTGTTATAACGAACAAGGAGTTATCAGAAACTTTAGACACTTCTGATGAGTGGATCCGACAACGAACAGGTATATCTGAACGGAGAATTGCCGCAAAGAATGAGCTGACTTCAGATTTGGCAGTTAAAGCGGCAAAGGCAGCTTTGAACCATGCAGGGGTTCTTGCTTCTGAGATTGACTTAATAGTTTTGGCCACAGCAACTCCTGATAAAACCTTTCCTGCAACGGCAACGAAGGTTCAGGCAGACCTGGGAATTACGAGGGGAGCCGCATTTGATGTACAGGCTGTATGTACCGGGTTTATTTATGCCTTAACTGTAGCAGATAATTTCATTCGCGTCGGACAATCAAATAATGCCCTCGTTATAGGAGCGGAGACCATCTCGAGAATATTAGATTGGGAGGATCGGCGGACAAGTGTTTTATTCGGGGATGGAGCTGGTGCTGTTGTCCTTAGATCTGTCCCGGGATCAGAATTGGCTGGGATCTTATCAACTCAAATACGCTCTGATGGTCGTTATCAAAACCTATTGCATGTGGATGGCGGTCCTTCATCGACCATGACTGTCGGGCATCTAAGAATGGAAGGCAAGGAGGTTTTTCGGCATGCTGTGACAAACATGTCGAGTGTCTTAGAAGCCATCCTTAGGGAAAATGAATTAGAGCCAGATGACCTCGACTGGCTTGTGCCTCACCAAGCGAATAGACGCATTCTTGAGAGTACTGCAAAAAAAATTGGTCTTCCCTCGGAAAAGGTGGTCGTAACTTTGGACAGGCACGCAAACACATCAGCGGCGTCAATTCCTTTGGCGCTGACAGAGGCGGTGGGTGATGGACGAATTAAAGGTGGAGATTTACTTGCCCTGGAGGCAATGGGTGGGGGGTTCACCTGGGGTGCATCGCTAGTCCGCTGGTAAGGGGTTCAATATCATCGGGTTTATCGAGGTCGCCCCGTTTTTGTTGACTGAAACCTGCAGTTTCCTGTACCTTTTTCCGAGGGAGGTGTTATGGCGAAAGAAACAGTTACCAGGGCTCACTTGAGTGAAGCTGTTTATCAGCAAATTGGTCTGTCTCGTCTAGAGTCTTCCGAATTTGTAGACGAAGTTCTCTATGAGATCTCCGAAGCTCTTGTGATGGGAGAGGGAGTGAAGATTTCCTCATTTGGCAGCTTCGGGGTACGTCAAAAAAATGAGCGGATAGGACGTAATCCAAAAACTGGAGAAGAAGCTCCTATTACCGCTCGCAAGGTTCTTGTCTTCAGGGCCTCCAATATATTGAAGCAACGAATGAACAGCTTTAACGGTTCATGACTTCTAAGATGCGCACCATAGAAGCTGATGAAGGAATGAGCTTAGGAAAATCGGCATTTGCGTTTCGAACGATCAGCGAGGTTTCAAAAGAGCTGCAGGTCCCAACCCATGTTTTGAGATTTTGGGAGGCAAAATTTAGTTCGATCAAGCCGCTTAAGCGTGGGGGCGGACGGCGGTATTATAGACCAGAAGACCTCGATTTGCTTAGGAAAATTAAGAGTTTATTATACGATGATGGATACACCATAAAGGGGGTCCAAAAACTATTAAAGGATCAGAACAAGGAAGTACCTGATCTTATAAAGGCCTTGTCACCTTCAGAAATCCTTAGAGGTCGAGATAATCAAGAAGATCTAACGGTTTCTAAAAAAGAACAAATTAAGGAAATCGTTGATGAACTAGAGGAACTGCGAGATTACCTCCGGAGTTCTTAACCGGATTTTCTAGGAAAGTTTTGCGTTGCGTATCTCTAGTAGTAGCTTTATTTATAGCCGCATTCGGAGCGTAGCGCAGTCTGGTAGCGCACCACACTGGGGGTGTGGGGGTCGTGGGTTCGAATCCCGCCGCTCCGACCATACTGCCTCTTATTAAATTTCGTAATCTTTGTAACAAGACTATCTCGCATCTTAATTTGGTTAGATAGTTTTGTATTGTGTATGAGTATCTAAAATTCATAAACTTAATATTTCATAAATGAGAGCTTTTCTTAAAGGCAAGGTACGGGCGCGGAAAGAATGTACTGTCTACACGGCGGCAGCTTTCAGCAATAGTGTAGCGGACATTGCCCCGATCGCGATACCGCTTTGGCTAGCAGCACTTGGTATGGAACCATTTTTAATAGGGATGGTAATCGGGACACGTTACCTTGGGCCTTTGTTTTTCTCGATACAAGGTGGCGCTCTTATGGATCGACTGGGCACAAGGCGCGTAATGATAATTTTTTCTGCTATGGCGTCGGCAGTGCCTCTTTTATACCCCCAAGCCGGATGGCTTCCCTTTATTCTGTGTTTGCAATTAGTGGGCGGGCTTTCAGAGTCAATTTGTTGGTCAGGGGCGCAGACGTTAACAAATCAAGTTTTCAAAGGAAAAGCGGTTTATTCAGGCCGAATGATTGCAGCGACAAGGGTTGGAACTTTGTTAGGTCCGCCTTTTGCCGGGCTAATGGTGGAGATTTTTGGCGGTAACGGTGGCTTTTTGGCGATGTCGATCTGGGGGGCAGGTACTTTGGTCGCTGTTTGCTTACTACCTCCGTCAGCGATTAATCAAAAAAATTTTAAAAATCATCCTGGTATAAAGGAGGTGCTACCCAGTTTAGAGGATTACATTTCTACATTCAAACTCATGGCGATCCCTGCGGTTGCCACTTTGATGGCAATCACTTCGATGCGCCAAATAGGGTCAAGTATGCAGAATTCTTTTTATACGGTTTATCTTGGGAACGCTGGTATTTCTGAGGCATTCATAGGACTGCTTATTGCCATGAATGGACTCGCCGGCATTGCAGCAGTATGGACCGGCCGTTTAACGATTTTTGTTAAAGAAGAAAATTTATTATTTATGACAACGGGACTTTCTATCCTGTCGATCGCGCTAATTCCAATTTCAACAAATATTTGGTTTCTTTTTATTATGTCTGCAGTAAGGGGTTTTTGTTTGGCAGTTAGTGTCGCTTTGTTATTAGTGGTTCTATCAAAACAGGTGAATTATGAGTTTCAGGGTAGGGTAATCGGGCTTCGTATGACCTGCCACCAAGTTTTGAACGTTTTTATTCCAGTGTTATTGGGGACTGTTGTCCAATTCTCTGGGATAAGCGCGGGATTTTACTGTGTAGGATTTGGAGCAATCCTGTTCCTGTTTATCCTAAAAATGTTTTCTGGCAGAGAAAAGGTTGTCAGCTAGTCATTATCGATGGCTATCTCACGTCCCAGGTGAGTTATTCTGCAGACATGCCAATCCGGTGCCAATGGGCTGTCAAACCAAGGTTCGGCCCATCTTTGATTAATGCATGATTGGACCGTTTGGATTGGAATTCTTTTGCCATTCCTATCAAACAGGGGCAGGTTTCCCCCAGGGCGCTTTAGGCCGGCCCTCAGCCATTTTCTTTGCAAAGCTGTCGGATTGGAGAACGACTTAAACTCGCTCTCTTGTTTTTTTCCAATGAAATTCACACGCCTATCCCCCTATTATGGCGTTCATTTCCATTCTATTAGATCCCCCCCCAGGGATTTAGAATGTTTGCACTTGACACTACTAGAAGTGATTCGGATAAGCAATAAGCATGAGGTGTGAAAAACAAAATCAAATAGAGTTAATCTACATGACCGCGCCCACCAACAAAGAAGCACAGGCGATAGCTCACGCGTTGGTGGCGTCGAAACTCGCAGCTTGCGTCAATATTTTTCGAGGAGTGGAGTCGTTCTATAACTGGGACGGAGAGGTACAGGCTGAAAAAGAGTGTGTTATATTGGTTAAAACGGGTATGGGTTTATCTGAAAAAATTACTGAATTTGTAAAAAAAGAGCATTCTTACGAATGTCCTTGTGTAGTGGTGTTGCACCCAGCTAGTGGAAATGAAGATTTTTTTAACTGGATTACAGAAATTACAAAAGATACGGAAGCAATTTGAAATCATCGGATGCAATTAGAGAATACAAAAATCTATGGCAATATTTGGTTCACAGGTTAAAAGTCCTGTTAGAGCGTTAAAATTCGCAAATTACGGACATTTTCTAAATCACGTTATTATGCTGGTCTACCCGACTATTGCGCTTACCCTCAGTGATCTGTGGTCGAAACCTTATGGTGAGTTGTTGTCGGCCTTTTTTATTGGGTCCATGATATACGGGTTTGCCTCCTACCCAGCCGGTTGGCTCAGTGATCGATGGAGTAGCTGGGGTATGATGGCTATCTATTTGGTTGGCACAGGTGTAGCCACGATCGCCACTGGTTTTTCAGAGAATTCAACTCAGTTAATTTTAGGACTTTCATCGATTGGGTTTTTTGCATCAATCTATCATCCAGTCGGAACCGCATTCGTTGTTCGTCATGCGTCAAACAGAGCTCTTGATTTGGGGCGCAACGGTGCTTGGGGAACGGCTGGGCTTGCTTTATCGGCTTTTATCGCGGCTGGATTAACTTACACATTAAATTGGCGGGCGGCATTTTTTGTTCCTGGAGGCGCATGTCTTGGATTGGGTCTTCTTTTCATTTTGACGACACGTCCAATTGACTCAATAAAATCTGGGACAGGCTCGATATTAAAGCCTCGGTTCCGGGATATTTTGGCTCCTCATCTTGTTAGAGTGCTTTTGGTAATGACTGTAACGGTCTTGGTTGTGGGACTGTTTACCCAGGCTTTTACGACGGGACTTCCGAATTTATATGACAAGACCATGTCATTTTTGGTCAAAATTTTTAATTGGGATGAATCAGTTGGTCGAACCCTGTCTGCAGCCTTTGTTTCTGGCGTCATTTTATTTGGGGCTTTGGGACAAATCATTGGAGGGTCTTTGTCATCACGCTATTCGCCCAAATCCGTTTACATCGGAATGTTTGTTTTCATTCTGCCTTTAACTTTAATTTCGTTAGGTCTCGAGGGCTTTCCACTGGTATTTGTTGGGGCATTGATGATGATTGCAGTAACGGGCTGCTTACCGGCTGAAAATTGTATTTTAGTTCACTTTGCGCCCTCAGAGTGGCATGGGCGACTTTTTAGCCTGAAATTTGTGGTTGGCCTCGGCGGAGGTAGTGCAGCTCTACTTGCTAATGGATATATCTTCGATAAGACAGATGGCTTTTTCTGGTTCTTTTCTTTTCTTGCGTTAATGTCGGTGATTGTAATTATCGGGGGGCTTTTATTGCCAAAAATTAGAGATGACCAGATTAAGAATGCTGCATTGGCTGAGTAATTCTTTTATCTGATCATTACGACAATAATTTTTCCTGGATCTCTTTTGAAAACCCCACGCTTATCTCTCCGTCCTTATCAATAATTGGCCGTTTGAGTAGAGTGGGATTCTCCATAATAATTTTATTAGGATTCGAAGTTGGAAAGTTTTCTCGAAGTTCCTCGGGGAGCTTCCTCCAAGTGGTGCCTCGTCGGTTAACTAGGGCATCGAATCCGATAGATTGTTGCCATTTGGAGATGAAATCGATTGTTAGCGTCTCTTCACGGAGATCAAAGTAAATAAAGTTAATTTTATTTTCTGCGAGCCATTTTTTTGCATTTCGGCATGTATCGCAGTTTTTAATTCCGAATAAGGTAATCATTATTTTTCAACGGGATCCTTTGCCCGAGCCTCTTCTATTGTCGCATTATTCCTTAGGTGTGCGGCTTTCATCACCTTTCCGAGATAATGGTCCGCAAACGTGATAGGGTTGTATTTGGGCCCTATGTCACCTTCGCAGCCCGGAAGGCACTCAATTACTGCATCATGATTAGGGCTATGAAAGTAAACCATTGAGATTCGATCTGCACTGTTTTCAAACGACGGGGGATTTCCGACCCTGTGGAGAGTTGAAATCCAACGGTCGTTGCTCCACCTCGCTAATGCATCCCCAATGTTGCATACGAAACATTTGTCGGGATTGATAACCTCCAACCAGCGCCCGTCCTTAATT
>Ga0181583_10002596_pt1 | contig 13359 bp, 11 predicted proteins | sample 071ome_31_FD_132461 | JGI IMG/M metagenome (GOLD analysis project Ga0181583, IMG submission 132461) | Coastal salt marsh microbial communities from the Groves Creek Marsh, Skidaway Island, Georgia - 071405CT metaG (megahit assembly) | ecosystem: Environmental > Aquatic > Marine > Intertidal... | reverse complement strand
GGTTGCAACTCATTAATTTAAAAGGCTTTTTAAAAAAAAGGCCCGCAAAGCGGGCCTCTTGATTGCACGACTTAAAGGGTTCACTGCCCGTCCATCTGCGCCTTGATCAGGTCACCGATAGTGCCCGGTGACGCTGCCTCATCCTGCTGCTTGAGCGACTCGACAGCTTCCTTCTCGTCATCAACGTCTTTTGCCTTGATCGACAAGCCCAAAGACCGGTTTTTTCTGTCGACATTGGTAATCTTGGCTTCAACCGAATCGCCTACGTTCAGCACAGACCGTGCGTCTTCTACACGATCCTGACTGATATCAGCAGCCTTCAGATAACCTTCGACCTCATCACCCAGTTTGATGGTCGCGCCTTTGGCATCCACCTCGGTGACAGTACCAGTGACGATGGCGCCTTTGTCGTTCTCGCTAACGTAGAGACTGAAACCATCCTCTTCCATCTGCTTCACACCGAGGGAGATACGCTCGCGCTCGGGATCGATTGACAGAATAACGGTTTCGATCTCATCGCCCTTCTTGTAGTTGCGAACCGCTTCCTCACCAGTCTCATTCCAGCTGATATCACTCAAATGAACCAGGCCGTCGATGTTGCCATCGAGACCGATGAAAATACCAAAATCGGTTATGGACTTAATGGTTCCCGATATTCGATCACCCTTGGCATGATCGGCGGCAAACGCGTCCCATGGATTCTGGGTGCACTGCTTGATGCCCAGCGAAATTCGACGTCGCTCTTCATCAATATCAAGGACCATAACCTCGACTTCATCACCCAACTGTACGATCTTGGAGGGATGAACATTCTTGTTGGTCCAATCCATCTCAGAGACGTGCACCAGACCTTCGACGCCTTCCTCAATTTCGGCAAAGCAGCCGTAATCAGTGAGGTTGGTCACGCGAGCATTCACTCGGCTACCTTCGGGATAGCGATTTGTGATCTCCACCCAAGGATCTTCGCCCAGCTGCTTCAGACCAAGTGATACCCTGTTGCGCTCACGATCGAACTTCAGGATTTTTACATCCATCTCTTGGCCAACTTCGACGATCTCACTGGGATGCTTGATGCGCTTCCACGCCATATCAGTGATGTGAAGGAGACCGTCAACCCCACCGAGATCAACGAAGGCACCGTAGTCGGTGAGATTTTTGACTACTCCTTTAACCGACATACCCTCTTGCAGATTCTGGAGCAGCTCTTCTCGCTCCTGACTGTTGGCTGCTTCCATGACTGCTCGGCGGGAAACAACAACGTTGTTCCGCTTCTGATCGAGCTTGATAACCTTGAAGTCAAGCTCCTTGCCTTCGAGGTGCGTCGTTTCACGGATTGGCCGAACATCAATCAACGATCCGGGTAGGAACGCGCGGATGGAATCGATATCCACCGTGAATCCGCCCTTAACCTTGCCGTTGATAACACCCGCAACAACCTCTTCGGCAACGTGCGCAGCTTCGAGACGCTTCCACGCCTCCGCGCGCTTGGCTTTTTCACGGGACAGCTTGGTTTCACCGAAACCGTCTTCGACGGTCTCCAGCGCCACCTGCACTTCATCGCCAACGTTGAGCGTGCACTCACCATTAGCATTAATAAATTGATCGAGGGGAATCACACCTTCTGATTTCAGACCGGCGTGAACCGTCACCCACTCATTGTCGATGTCAATGACGACACCCGTAACAATAGAGCCGGGCTCCATATCGACGGTTTTCAGACTTTCTTCAAATAATTCGGCGAAGGATTCGCTCATGGGATTTACCTGTGGTTGCGGCGGCTGCGTCACGCCTAAGCCGGTATCCAGACTCACCGGGTCAATAAATTTTGCGGATTCCGAGGTGTCTGGCCGTTAACCGGATACCCGCCCTAATATTCCCCTGTCGGCAGCAAGAGCTGTCACGCGCTCAAGAACCTCGTCGATTGTCAGCGAGGTGCTGTCAACCAAAACGGCGTCCTTGGCGGCAACCAGTGGCGACGCCGAGCGAGTCGAATCTCTCGCGTCCCGCTCCCTGATGCCTTCCAGAAGGCGCGGCAGGCTAACACTTTCACCCTTTGCAAGCAACTGGGAATATCGCCGTTCGGCACGGGCCTCAACACTCGCGGTGAGAAAGATTTTTAAGGGGGAATCGGGGAAAACCTGGGTACCCATATCCCGCCCATCGGCAACTAGGCCCGGGGGCCGAGCCCACTCCCGTTGGCGCTCCAAAAGCGCCGCTCTCACCCTAGGTAACACCGCGACAGATGATGCACCTTTGCTACCCAGTTCCGAGCGGATATCGGCAGTAACGTCCACCCCTCCCAGCTTAACAACCACCTCATCGCCGACTACATCAAATTCAGCCTCCAATGAACGGGCAACTACCGCCACTGCTGCCTCTTCATCCCAGGCGACGCCGGCGTCAAGACAGGCTTTGCCAACCAGTCGATATAGCGCTCCGCTATCGAGTAAGTGCCACCCGAGCTGTCTCGCCAGCCGAATTGCCAGAGTTCCTTTTCCGGCGCCACTCGGGCCATCGATGCATACAACGGGAGCGCCATCCATCACCGGCAGTCCAGCTTAAGACCAACGCCGTTGGCGAGCTCTGCAAAATCAGGAAAGGAGGTGGCAACGTGGTCACAATTCAAAATACTGATGGGGCCGTTTGAGCGCAGGGACGCGATGGCAAAACTCATCGCAATTCTGTGGTCATCAAACGTTTCAACAGTCGCCGATCCCATCGAACCCCCTTCTATCACAATACCATCGGGTGTCGGATGATTGACGATACCAAGATCGGTAAGGCCTTTTGCCATGGAGGCGATACGATCGCTTTCCTTGACTCGGAGTTCTTCAGCGCCCGAGAGTACGGTAGTGCCCTCGGCGCATGCGGCTGCGATAAACAGCGCGGGAAACTCATCGATAGCAAGCGGGACAAACTCTTCCGGCATATCGATGCCTTTCAAGGGCGCATGTCGCACACGCAAATCCGCAACCGGTTCACCGCCCACTTCTCTTGGATCGATGATCTCGATATCGGCACCCATCAACCGGAGAATGTTCAAGACACCCGTGCGAGTCGGGTTCATCCCGACGTGCTTCAAAAGTAGATCGGAGCCGGGCGCAATGCTCGCGCCTACGAGAAAAAACGCGGCTGAAGATATATCCGCCGGGATGTCTATGTCGGCCGCTTGCAAGCAACCTCCGCCTTCCACAGAAATAACACCGGCCGTATGTTCAACGGTGTAACCGAAGCCTCGCAACATGCGTTCGGTATGATCACGGGTTGGTCCGGGCTCAGTTACAGAGGTTTTGCCATCAGCTATTAACCCAGCGAGCAGAACACAGGATTTTACCTGTGCACTGGCGATTGGCAGGTCGTAGTGAATTCCTGTCAGGGTCCTGCCTCCTTTAATATGCAGAGGCGGACGCCCCTCCTCGGCACTAGTTATGGAGGCACCCATTTTCTCTAGGGGAGTGATGACTCGCCCCATGGGCCTCTTCATCAGGGACCCATCACCTACCAGGGTGGAGTCGAAAGTCTGGCCAGCCAACAGACCACTCAGCAAACGCATGCTGGTACCAGAGTTCCCCATATCCAGCGGTCGCTCAGGTGCCCGCAGACCACGAAGCCCTACCCCATGGATAGTGAGCTCACCGTTGGTCGGGCCCTCAATCCGGACACCCATGGCCCGAAACGCCGCCACCGTTGCCAACGCATCCTCGCCTTCCAAAAATCCGTGGACTCGCGTCACTCCCTCGGCGAGGGATCCCAGCATCACCGAGCGGTGGGACATTGACTTGTCGCCCGGAACCCGTATTTCACCAGTGAGCGCGCCGGCAGGCTGTGCAAGAAATTTCACGATAGCTAATCCTTCAACGGCGCTATGAAACCGAGTCGTCGGTCACGGAGGAAAGGTCTGTGAGGGGGTTTAAAATAGCATCATGGCTCCGCCTAAACTCTCTGCAGGTCGTAAAGTAAGCCTCCAAGGCGGATCCGTCCTCTGCATCTATATCCCGCTTCAACGTGGCGATCTCGGCTTCGACGCGAGTAAGTGCCTCAACCAATGCCACTCGATTGGTGAGCGCAACGTCTCGCCACATCAAAGCATCCGATCCAGCAATTCGGGTCATGTCTCTGAGAGCGCCACCACCATGCCGCATCGAATCCAGAGGATCCTCTGCCAGCGCCTTTGTCAGTGCGTAAGCCAGCATATGGGGGGAGTGACTGCTCGCTGCCAACGCAGCATCGTGATCGGCCACACTCATCAATGTGATGCGAGACCCAGCCGCTTGCCACATCGCTGATACCCACTCTATAGCCTGAGGATCAGTGTCTTCATTTGGGGTGAGAATCACTTCCCTCCCCTGAAACAATCTGACCTGAGCTGAGTCAACGCCACTGTGCTCGGACCCGGCAATCGGATGCCCGGGAACAAATCGAGAATAGTTTAAACCGGCACGATCAATCACCCAGCCTTTAATGCTCGCCATGTCGGTCACCACAGGACGCTGATCAAGAGCATCAAGCTTTGGCAAAAGGGTGGCCAGAAGCTCTCCTGATGCCATGGGTGGTGCACCAACAACAATAACTTCTGCGGATTGAATTGCCTCGTCAAGATCTAGGGTGTAGCCGTCGATAATCCCTAGCTCCTGTCCGCGCTGCAAGCTGAGTTCTCGCGGCCCCCATGCAGACAGCGATCCTTGCCAGCCTGCAGCACGAAGGGCCAGCGCCAATGATCCCGAGATTAACCCCAAGCCAAGAAAAACAACCGAATTTGCGGAAAAGCGCACCATATTTCCAGCGCCCTAGAGAGGCGCACACGGATAAGAGCCGAGGCGCTTCAGCATGATGGACTGTTCCTCAAGCTCTTCCATGATGCGAGCCACCACCGCCTCCTCAAGATGCCCCTCAAACTCGATGAAGAAAACGTAGGTCCACTTCTCCGTTTTGGACGGTCGGCTATCGATCCGCGTCAGGCTGATCCCCGCTTCCTCAAACGGCCGGAGTAAACTCAGCAACGCGCCCGGGCGATTTCGACTGGCAATGAGCACCGAGGTTTTATCATTTCCACTCGGTGGCACGAGTTCGTTACCCAGCACAAGAAACCGAGTCGTGTTGCTCGCATAGTCTTGTATCGAGATAGAGCGACGAACGAGGGGGTACATTTCGGTGGCCAGATCACCAGCGATGGCAGCCACCCCGACTTCCTCACTGGCTAAACGAGCTGCTTCTCCGTTACTCGAGACTTCCTTGCGGGGTACCGAAGGCAAATTTGCGTCCAACCAACTGCGGCACTGGGCCAACGCCTGCGGGTGTCCAGCCACATAAGAAATATCGCCCGATTCGGTTTTTTCTCCCACGAAAAGATGATGAATAACAGGCAACTCAATCTCCCCGACTATTCTGACCGGGGATTCGAGAAAGCAGTCAAGCGTTTCGCCGACCATTCCCTCGGTGGAGTTCTCCACCGGCACGATGCCAAAATCACAGCGCCGCTCTTCGACTTGTCGGAATACTTTTGCAATAGAACTATGGGGTTCCTGAATAGCCGACTGACCAAAATGCTTCCGTGCGGCGGCCTGGGTATAGGTCCCGGGCGGTCCAAGGTAGGCTACGGTTAAAGGCTGCTCGAGAGCAAGGCAACTCGACATGATCTCACGGAAAATTCGCGCCATGTACTCGGCAGGCAGGGGACCGGGATTACGCTCCTGAATCGCCCGGAGTACCTGCGCCTCTCTCTCGGGTCGATAAAACAGGGGGGGCTCCTCGCTGTCTCCTCGCGAGGCCTCCAGCTTAACGCTCGCGACCTCCTGAGCACACCGTGCCCGCTCGCTGATCAGCTCTAAAAGCTGGGTATCGAGTGCATCAATCTTGGCTCGTATCGCGCTGAGTTGCTCGTCAGTGGCCATAAATCACCCGTGGCGGCCTTCAAAATCCTGCATGAAGTCACACAGTGCATGGACCGAGCTCTCAGGCACCGCGTTGTAGATGCTTGCGCGCATCCCACCGACAGAGCGGTGCCCTTTTAAATTAAGCAGGCCCGCCTCCTCTGCCTCAGCAAGAAAGATACTGTCGAGGTAGTCATCTGCGAGCGTGAAGGGGACGTTCATCAAGGACCGACAGCTAGGCTCTATCGGATTACCATAAAAAGATGATTCATCAATCAGCGTGTAGAGCATCGTCGCTTTTCGTTGGTTGATCGCTGCCATTGCCTCAAGACCGCCCAAATTTTCCAACCATTCAAAAACCAGACCCGCCAGGTAAATCGCAAATGTTGGAGGGGTGTTGTACATCGATTGATTGGACTCTGCGACGGTCCAGTTCAATGTTGCAGGACAACTTTCAGATGCAGCACCCAGCAACTCTTTCCTAACAATAACAAGCGATAGACCCGCGGGGCCTATGTTTTTTTGGGCACCCGCATAAATTACACCAAAGCGGTTCACATCGAGCGGCCTCGAGAGCAATGTCGACGACATGTCAGCAACAAGAGGGGCAGTCGCTTCAGGGATCCAGGGAAACTCAAGACCACCAATAGTCTCATTGGGGCAGTAATGCAGAAAGGCGGCGTCAGGATTTAGCACCCAGCTATCAAAAGCGGGGACCGAGCTAAAATTATCATTGGCGCTGGAAGCCGCGACAGACGTGTTTACAAATCGGCCTCCCTCTGCCAGCGCTTTTTTTGACCATTGCCCTGTGACCACATAGTCCGCGGCTCGGGATTGAGAACCCAGATTCTGGGGAATGGCGGCAAACTGCTGGCTCGCGCCACCCTGCAAAAACAGTACCGCGTAATCTTCACTGATGGCAAGCAGGCGACGGAGCCGAGTTTCCGCCAACTCAATGACTGATTGGAATTCAGCACTGCGGTGGCTCAATTCCATGATTGAGGCGCCGGCGTCCGGCCACTCTAGCAGCTCAGACTGGGCCTGTGTTAAGACCGATTCGGGTAGTGCCGCTGGACCTGCACAAAAATTATGCTTTCGCGCCAAAACTCAATCCCCTGCACCCGACTCTTCTTCCGCTGCGTTTGATCCAGTCGCTTGGGCAAGAGCCGTTTCCTCGGCGGCGTCATCGTCTTCGGCTATGCGACTTATGCGGACAAGCTTTTCGTCTTCCCGGGTTCTGATCACCCGAACACCCTGTGTATTCCTGCCCAGCACCGAAATTTCCTCTACCCGGGTGCGGACGGCAGTACCCTGATCGGAAATCAGCATAATCTCATCGCCCTCGAACACCTGCGTGGCACCTACAAGCGCGCCATTTCGTTCGCTGGTGGACATAGCAATGACACCCTTGGTCCCGCGGCCTTTGATCGGAAACTCAGTGGTTTCCGTGCGCTTGCCATAGCCATTCTCACTCACCGTGAGGATTCGGCTATCTGCTCTGGGCACAATCAATGAAATCAATCGCTGCCCTTCGCCCAGATTTATTCCCTTCACACCCCGTGCGGTTCGCCCCATCGCCCTGACATTGGACTCAGCAAACCGAACAGCTTTCCCTTCGCTTGAGAACAGCATAATGTCGCAGTTACCATCGGTTACCGCGGTGCCGACCAGCCAATCATCCTCGGTTAACTCGATAGCACGAAGCCCCACGCTTCGCTGCCGAGCAAATTGAGCGATATCGGTTTTTTTAACGGTGCCTCGGGCCGTTGCCATGAAGATGTAGTGACCCTCTTCGTAACCCTCAATAGGAAGTATCGAGGTTATTCGCTCACCTTCATCGAGAGGGAGCAAATTCACCATAGGGCGCCCGCGCGAATTTCTGCTAGCCAACGGTATGTGGAAGACCTTTAACCAATACACTTTGCCGAAATCTGAAAAACACAGAATAGTGGCGTGGGTGCTAGCAATCAGCAGGTGCTCTACAAAATCTTCGTCTTTCACGGCAGTCGCCGAACGACCTGTGCCGCCCCGCCGCTGCGCCTGATAGTCGGATAAGGACTGAGTTTTTGCATAACCCTTGTTTGAAATAGTGACCACACGATCCTCTTCAGTGATCAAATCCTCTACTTTCAAGTCGTGGGGAGAGTCTGTAATTTCAGTGAGTCGATCGTCGCCAAACTCCTCGACAAGCTCTTTGAGTTCGTCCCGAATGACCTGTCTTAATCGATCGGGGTCCCTAAGAATTTCGAGGTAGTCCGCGATTTCAACGAGCTTATCCGAGTATTCCTGAAGCAGCTTTTCGTGCTCCAGCCCGGTCAATCGATGCAGTCTCAGCTCTAAAATTGCCTGAGCTTGGGCCGGCGACAAATGATAGGCCCCTTCTCTCAAGCCGAAGCGATCCTCCAAATCATCCGGACGACAGGCATCATCCCCCGCCCGCTCCAACATTGTCAGCACATCGCCCGGCGCCCAAGGCGTTGCAATCAAACCCTCTTTTGCATCCGCTGGGGTTGGAGAGGTTTTTATCAGCTCAATGACTGCGTCGATATTGGCCAAGGCAATCGCCAGACCCTCAAGTACATGACCGCGTTCTCTCGCCTTGCGAAGCAGGTAGACAGTCCGTCGAGTAACCACTTCTCGCCGATGGCGAATGAACGCCTCGATCATATCCCGAAGGTTCAACGTCTTGGGCTGCCCGTCAACCAATGCCACCATGTTGATGCCCACCACGGATTGCAGCTGGGTTTGGGCATAAAGATTGTTGAGGACCACGTCGCCAACCTCACCGCGGCGTAACTCAATGACAACGCGGAGACCGTCTTTGTCGGATTCATCGCGGAGTTCCGTAATCCCCTCAATCTTCTTTTCTTTAACCAGCTCAGCGATCCGCTCAATTAATCGCGCCTTATTCAGCTGGTACGGAATTTCATGAATGATGATGGTGTCCTTGCCCTTGGACTCATCAGTCACCACTTCCGCACGAGCCCGGACATAAATCCGCCCTCGCCCAGTACGATAAGCCTGAACAATGCCAGCCCGTCCGTTGATAATGGCACCCGTTGGAAAATCCGGCCCGGGAATAAATTCCATCAAACCATCCACGGAGATTTCCGGGTTATCCAGGAACGCGATACAGCCGGCAACCACTTCCCGCATGTTGTGTGGCGGGATGTTGGTTGCCATACCAACCGCAATGCCCGCCGATCCGTTAATAAGCAAGTTGGGAGCCCGAGTGGGCAACACCACCGGAATTTTTTCCGTGCCGTCGTAGTTGTCGACGAAGTCAACGGTTTCCTTGTCAAGATCAGCCAACAACGCGTGAGCGAGCTTGCTCATCCTGATTTCGGTGTAGCGCATTGCCGCGGCGGAATCTCCGTCGATCGAACCGAAATTGCCCTGACCGTCTACAAGGGTGTAACGAAGCGAAAATTCCTGGGCCATCCGGACAATCGTGTCGTAGACCGCTGAATCACCGTGAGGGTGGTACTTACCAATGACATCACCCACCACCCGGGCTGATTTTTTATATGCCTTGTTCCAGTCATTGTTGAGCTCGTTCATCGCGAACAAAACCCGCCGGTGAACCGGCTTAAGACCGTCTCTCACGTCGGGCAGTGCTCGGCCAACGATGACGCTCATGGCGTAGTCCATGTAGGACTGTTTCAGCTCATCCTCGATGTTGACGGGGAGAACTTCTTGGGCGATTTCCTTGGGTGTATCTGCCATTCGGCCTACTTCTCGGAGGGGGTTAATTAAAGGATCTGGACATGGAGAAATGGTAACAAAATCAGGGCATTCACGCCATCAAAACAAGCCCGCCGAGTCACAGAGTTCGCGACCGGCTATACTCTCAACCATGAGTAAAATACGACCCCCAGCAACGGCGGATCTTGTTGTACATCCAGACTGGATTGTCCCCGTCGTCCCTCGTGAAAAAGTCCTAACAGACCACAGTATTGTGATCAGCGACGGGCGCATTTCAGGATTTTTTGAGCGAGAAATAGCCCTGACCATTGATTGCGCCGACCACTGCCACCTGACGGGGCAGGCGCTTCTGCCTGGATTTATTAATGCCCACGGGCATAGTGCAATGAGTCTGTTTCGCGGCTTTGCCGACGACTATCCCCTGATGGATTGGCTTCATGAGCATATCTGGCCCGCTGAGGCCTCACTGGTCTCTGAGGAATTTGTACGAGATGGAACAAATCTCGCTCTCATAGATTTGCTTCTCGGAGGAACCACCACATTCAGCGATCAATACTTCTTTCCTGACATAACGGCGCAATGTGTCGATACAGTGGGCCTGAGAGCCCAGCTCGTTTTTCCTGTCATAAGCGTTGAAACCGCATGGGCCCGGAGCAGCGAAGAGTGCCTTCAAAAAGGGCTGGCGCTTCGTGACAACCTGCGTGGACATCCCCGCATCGATGTTGGCTTTGGCGCCCATTCCACTTATAGCGTTGACAGGGACGCCCTGAAAAATATCGCGACTCTGGCCCATGAATTGGATGCAATCGTTCAGATCCACCTACACGAAACTCAGGGCGAGGTTGAGGCGTCTCTCGAGCAATGCGGAGACCGGCCCATTGACATTTTGGCTCAAGTGGGAATGCTTGGTCCAAAAACGCAATGTGTGCATATGACAGCCCTTTCCAGGGGGGACTTTGCCTTACTGAAAGAAACCAACTCCCACGTTGTGCACTGCCCCCGCTCCAACATGAAAATCGCCTCGGGTATCTGTCCTACACAGCGCTTGCTTGATCATGGCATCAATGTCGCTTTGGGCACTGACGGAGCTGCCAGCAACAACCGGCTGAACATGCTTGCCGAATTGCAGTCAGCAGCTCTCGTCGCCAAACTCGAGTCCGCACAGGCTACTGCGCTCCCCGCCATGGCTGCACTTGAACTGGCCACAATTAATGGCGCGCAAGCTCTAGGGATGGAGCAAGCTATAGGCTCTCTTGAAATTGGCAAAGACGCCGATATGATTGCGATCGATTTGCGAGAACCCCATACACAGCCCCTGAATAATGTGATCTCCCAATTGGTGTACTCCACGGCCGGGCACGAAGTGACCCACAGCTGGGTGCAAGGCAGGCCATTGGTAAAAGATCGAGAAGTCATCGGTCTTGACGTTGCCAGCGTAGTCGAAAGGGCAAAGGACTGGTCAACCCAATTAGCATCGCTTAAATGATAGGACGCAGAGGATGACGGAAACCCAAAACGTGGACCCGGCCGAAATTGCCAAATTTGAGGCGTTGGCTTCCCGTTGGTGGGATCCCAGTAGCGAATTCCGTCCCCTGCATGACATCAATCCACTTCGAGCCGATTGGATAGATACCCACTCACCCGTGGCCAACTGTCAGCTGGTTGACATTGGCTGCGGCGGGGGCCTTCTTACCGAAGCGATGGCCTGGCGTGGTGCCAAAGCGACGGGGGTAGACATGGGAGAAGCCCCTCTGGCGGTAGCCCGAATTCATCAACTCGAGAGCCAACTCGACATTCGGTATTTGCAGACGACAGCAGAAGCATTGGCGGCTGACGAGGCCGAATCCTTTGACGTCGTTACCTGTCTTGAAATGCTGGAGCACGTGCCCGACCCCGGGTCTGTCATACAGGCATGTGCCGATCTCGCCAAGCCGGGAGCAAACCTGTACTTCTCCACCATTAATCGCAATCCCAAAGCATTTCTGTTCGCAATCGTGGGAGCCGAATACATGCTCAACCTCCTACCCAAAGGAACCCACGAGTACGGGAAGTTTATCCGGCCCTCGGAAATGGCTCGCTGGATTCGCGCAGCTGGCTTGGTACCTCAGGAGATGACAGGACTAACCTATAACCCCCTCACAAAACGCTACAAACTGGTTCGCGAAGACGTTTCGGTCAATTACATGATCAGAGCAACCAAGCCGGACTGAATACCGGGCAAAGATCGAATATGACCCTCTCTGCCGAAGCATCATTGGACGCCGTTATTTTTGACCTGGACGGGACCCTGGTAGATACGGCACCCGAGTTCATCAGCGTTATACAGGGACTGCGCAAGCGTCACGAGTTACCGCTACTCCCGGAGGAAACTATTCGACAAACGGTGACTAACGGTGCCGCCGCTCTAGTCTCGCTCGCACTGGGGATTACCAACGAAAACTCCGAATTTGAACATCACCGGGAGCAATTCCTCCTCGAGTATGAGCGAGCGCTTGGAAAGGAGGCCGTCGTTTACCCAGGGCTACGGGAACTCATTAATAGACTGGGAGAGAAGCAGATTCCCTGGGGCGTAGCCACCAACAAGTTTCGACGCTACGCCGAACCCCTGATGACGGCGCTGAATTTCTCTCCTGCCGCACAATGTTTAATCACGCCCACCGAGGTCACCCATCCCAAACCGGATCCCGAATCTGTATTACTGAGCTGTGAAACCCTAGGGGCCCGCCCTTCCCGATGCGTTTATGTTGGGGATCACCAGCGGGATATAAAAGCAGGCAAGGCAGCGGGGTGCCAAACCATTGCCGCTGCCTATGGCTACGTTGAGCCCGGCGTCGATCCGCGGTATTGGCAGGCCGATTACCTCGTAGAGAGTAGCGAAGAACTTTCACAACTACTGATGAGGATGATCTGATGACTTTTCCACCCCCTTCCTGGTCACCGTCGACGAAGGAACTCGCGGGTAAGCGAGTACTTGTCACCGGTGCTGGCGATGGTATCGGTAAGGCAGCGGCCCTTGCCTATGCGAACGCGGGAGCCGAGCTGCTGTTACTCGGAAAAACAGAGGCGAAGCTAGATAGCTTGTATGATGAAATTGTTGCCAGCGGAGCCCCCACACCCGCGGTCATTCCCTGCAACTTGGCAACCGTGACCTACGATAGTCTATGTGCGCTTGCGGGAGAGCTTGCAGGAGAATTCAATCATCTGGATGGCCTTCTGCATAACGCCAGTCTACTCGGCGATCGCAAGCCTCTCTCACAGGCCAACGTCGGAACCTGGCATGAGGTGATGCAAGTCAACGTGAATGCGGCATTCATGCTGACGCAGGCTCTGCTGCCGTTACTCGAACAGGCCCCCAGCGCCTCGATTATTCTTACAAGCTCAGGTGTCGGCAGACGTGGCAAGGCGTTCTGGGGTGCCTATGCAGTCTCAAAGTTTGCCACCGAGGGTTTTATGCAGGTGCTCTCAGAGGAACTCGGCGGTACCAGTAACGTAAGAGTAAACAGTCTCAATCCCGGGCCGGTAAACACGGCAATGCGTCGCACTGCTTATCCTGCAGAGTCCCCAGAGACCAACCCATCGCCTGCTGAAATAATGCCACTTTGGCTTTATCTCATGAGTGACGCCAGCCGCGGGATTAACGGCCTCGCTCTTGATGCCCAGCCATCAGTCTAGACAAAGATCAGCGCTTTCGCCTCTGAGGCTCTTGTCCTGTCGCCAGCCGTCGCGCTGTTTTGCGACCGGATTTCTTCGCGAGCCTGTCGAGTTTTTTCAACTCTTTGTCGCT
>Ga0181583_10002589_pt1 | contig 13398 bp, 11 predicted proteins | sample 071ome_31_FD_132461 | JGI IMG/M metagenome (GOLD analysis project Ga0181583, IMG submission 132461) | Coastal salt marsh microbial communities from the Groves Creek Marsh, Skidaway Island, Georgia - 071405CT metaG (megahit assembly) | ecosystem: Environmental > Aquatic > Marine > Intertidal... | reverse complement strand
GAAGAGTGTCGGTCCCGGACGCTACACCCGATCGCGTCGAGATCGATCGATCGATCGATCACGCGCGAACGGCACCGCACGGACCGCGCGCGTCGCCGTCGACTCCCGTCGGCACGTCGGCACGTCGATGGGAGGCGGGCGGTCGGTCGCGTGCTTTTATTTTATGTGCATCCTTCGTGGAATACATGATGGGGTTTAGCGTCGATACACAGTGGAGAGACATCGCGGTTTGGGGGTGGTTTTGTGGTGGTGGTGTGTGTTCGGATGAACGATACGTAATGTGTGCGATTGGGTGGGATGATGCGTGGTGTGCATGTGCGTCGACGGGCGCGGGCGCGGTGGCGCGCATTCATTCATTCCTTCTTTCATTCATCGTTCATTCGTTCATTCACTCGCGCGAGGGGTGACGACGACGACGACGACGACGACGACGACGACGGGGACGACGACGACGACGACGGGCGCGGGCGCGGGCGCGGGCGCGGAGACGTCCTCGGTGACGTCGTTCGGGAGTCCCCGGCGCGGGGACATTCGCGCGGCGCGCGAGCGGTGTCGCGCGGCGAGGGACGCGTATCACGCGCGAGGGTGCGGGGACGTCGAGGAGGAGGGGGCGGTGCGCGCGCGAGAGGGATCGGCGTGCGAGGGATTGCGTCGGGCGTACGAGGAGGCGTGTCCGAGATCGTGGGTGGAGCACTTTGAGCGAGGACGCGCCGAGGAGGCGAAACTGCGAGCGGTGCTCGGGACGCGCGCGGGAGGGGAGAAGACGACGTGAGGTCGACGTGAGGTGGAGATGAGCGATCGAGGACGAGGTGGGTACGGTGGATACGGTGGGTACGGTGGGCGAAGAGACGCGTCGCCGCCGAGAGGGGGGCGGTACGGCGGGTACGGCGGGTACGGCGGGTACGGCGGGTACGGCGGGTACGGCGGGTACGGCGGGCGAAGAGACGACGCGTCGCCGCCGAGAGGGAGGTACGATCGCGATGACGACAGGCGAGGGTACGGTCGCGGTCGTGGGCGGAGTCGGTCGAGATCGCGGTCGAGATCGCGGTCGAGATCGCGGTCGCGGTCGCGGTCGCGGTCGCGGTCGCCGCCGAGAGGGAGGTTCGGAGGCGGTCGAGGACGAGGACGCGGACGTGGTGATGATCGCTACGGTGGATACGACGGTCGAAAACGGCGTCGAGATTCGCGGTCGAGATCGAGGTCGAGATCGAGGTCGCGGTCTAGAGGTCGCGATGACGATAGAAAACGTCAGAGAGAGGTTCCGCCTCCGCCGCCGCCCTCGGGTTCGCGCGCTGAACAAGGCGAGGTGGATGTGCCTCCTCCGCCTCCGGGCGAGGCACCACCGGATGGCGAAGAAGACGAAGAGGCGATGATGATGCGCATGATGGGTTTCGGTGGGTTTAGCTCGACGCAAGGGAAACACGTGGAGGACGAATTCGCGAATGCGTCGGCGGTGCAAAAGAAGACGAAACGGCAGGCGCGACAGTACATGAATCGTAAGGGTGGATTCAACAGACCGCTGCCGGCCGAAAAAACGGGTCAGAGACAAAATATGACGTGACTTTGGCGTCAATCTTTTCACAGCGCGATGTGCGGTCTAGTCACACAGTTGAAATTACATCTATAGTCGTTCTAGGAGTTTCGAGAGCCCTTCGGACACGCGCCGCACGAACGCATGCAATTGCCCTTGGCGCGACCTCTACCGATCATGAACGATGGGTTTTTCTCGCATTCGCCCGCTTTGACCCAACCTTTACAATTTTCGTTGACGTCTTTGCACACCCCCGGAGGCATCGTCACGCCCGCGCTGCCGTCCTCGATGTCGCTCACGTGCATCCACTTCGTCGCGCTGTACTTCACCCCGAGTTCCACCGGACACCCGGCGTGCGAACTCAACACGTCGAGCGATAGATTGTGATGTAAACTTCTAAAATAGAGCGCGTCTCCCGCTTTCGGCGCCACCGCCACCTTGCCCCTGGCGCACGTCGACGCGTCGCTCGGCGCTCGCTCCCCCTCTCCAGCGTTCGGAAACGTCGTCTCGCCGCCCTTTTCGACGTCCGTCAGATACATCAACACCGTCCCGACGCGCTGCCCGCCCTGGGATCTCGTCGTGTGCACGGAATCGTGAAAATAATCAAAGTGCGGACGATACTCTTGTCCTCGCTCGTATCGAAGCACCTGCAATCCCTCCCCGTGCGACTCCGGCACGTGCGTCCACGCCGCGATCCTTCGCTCGATCGATTCAACGACTTCATCTTCCCCTCTCATCAAAAACATACCGCTCGACGTGCGCACCACGCTTCCCACGCTCCCCCCCGTGTCGTTATCGACGACGGTGCTCTTCTGCAGCGACGGCTTCGCGAGCTCGACGAGGTGCTCGCACTCCTCCGCCGTCAAAAATCCTCGGTACACCTCGGCGTGCGGCTTCCACGAGATGCGTTGGATCGCCCTCGGATCGATCGGGCGATCGTTCGTCGCGGCGTCGTCGCCAAGTTGAAACGATTCTCGTCGCCAATCGGACGCGTCCGATGCCGCGCCGGGACCGATGCGCGCGGCGCGCGCGACGTTCGAGCGCGCGAGCGCGCACGCTGCGACGACGATGACGATGACCCCGACGACCGCGCGAGGTCGCGACGACCGCGCGCGCGATGGACGGGACATCGCGAGGCTAAGAGTGCGGCTTGCACAAAGTGCTCGGCGCGGCGTCGTCTAACTCGCGAACAAACGAACGAACGAACGAAAGATGCTCTAAGTCTACGGTGTCGCGCTTACAAAATCGACCTGGGGCTGCTCAGCGAACGCGATTGGTGAGTCGCCCGACGCTGTCTATGGATATCGCCACCTCGTCGCCCGATTTAAGAAATTTGGGCTCGGGCTTTTGTCCCGCGCCGACACCGCTGGGAGTTCCGCACAGAATCACGTCTCCAGCACGAAGCGTCTGATATCTCGACACCGTCTTGATGAGAGTCGCGACGCTAAATATCATATCTCTCACGTTCGCCGCCTGTCGAAGCTCACCGTTGACGCGAGTCTCGAGTCGACCCGTCAACGCCGACCACGGCAGTTCGTCGGCGCCCACCACCCACGGAGACATCGGACAAAAAGTATCGCTCGATTTCCCCAAGAACCACTGCTGATGCTCCTTTTGTAACTTTCTCGCCGTGACATCGTTCGCCACCGTCCACCCGAACACGCACCGTTCGCACACGTCGTTCTCGTCGTCCACGTCTCGTATCTCGCGTGCGTCGAACGCGCCGAGCACGCACGCGAGCTCGCCCTCGTAATCTACATCCTCCCGTCCGTGCGCGTCGATCTCTTCCCCGTCCGCGATCGCACACGCGCGTGACTTTGGAAATATGATCGGCTTCTCCGGCGTCGCCACGCGAGAGATTCCCGGCATGGACGAGTCCACCTCGCCGATGTGCTCCAGATAGTTTTTCCCGACGCAGACGATTTGGGCATCCTCGTCCATCGGCACCATCGCGCGCACGTCTCGAGCTTTGTGCGCCGTGCGCGCGTACGACGCGATCTCGCAGCTCGCCAACTCTCGCATCGTCGTCGCGGGCGCCCCCGTGCGCGCGCACACCGCGTCGTAGACGTCCCCGTCGTCGTCACGCGACCCATCCTCGCGCACGAACACCACCCCGACGCGCGGCGGCGCCGTCGACGCGCTCGACGACGATCGATATCGTACGAATCGTCGTCGAAGATTGAGGCGCGTCACGTCCGCGGCGGTGAGCGCGCGCGCGAGCGACATGACGACGAGGCGCGAGACTGAATGGCGTAACCGCCAGAGGTACGCGCGACCATGGTGTCGACGAGCGCGGCGGCGTCTGTGACGACGAGGACGACGACGGCGACGACGCGTCGCGTGTCCTCGTCGTCTCGCGCGTCTCGCGCGTCTCGCGCGTCTCGCGCGGTGTCGTCGAGCGCGCGACGAGAGATTTCGCGCGCGCGCGCTCTGGGAAGCGGCGGCGCGAGCTCGAGCGCGAGCGACGACGCGTGCGTCCTCGCCGCCGCGCGCGTGCGCGCGCTGCCGACCGAGCTCACGTTTGTCGGGTTCGTCGAGCGCGCGTTCGAGCTCGACGGCGAAGACGCGGGGAGATTGGTGGAGGCGTTTTGCGCGAGCGAGAGGTTGACGCGCGCGTTTTGCGAGGACGCGTTCGATTCCGTGTACGCCGCGTACGCGAGACACGCGCCCGAGGAGGAACTCTCGACGCTCTTGGCGTTGGCGAGAGTCTTCATGTCGGCGTTTCGCGAGCGAACGCTGACGGCGGAGGAGAAATTATTAGACGAAACCGTCGGCGAGGCGAGGCGAGCCGCGCGCGGCGACGTTCCGCGCGCCGATGCCGCCGAGCGCGTTCGATCCATCCTCGATCGAGCCTTCGACGCCGACACCGCCGACGAACAACGATATACAGCCACTCTGCGCGATTACCGCGTGGAGCTCGATCGAGACGAGCGAAACGGCGCGTCGTACGCGCTCGAGTTTCTCGAGGCGGACGAATCGCTCGTCGCCCAACTCGTCGATCCGTCCACCGAACTCGACGCCAGCGCCGCGTGTCGACGCGAGCTCATCGCCGCGTGCGATCTCGTGTTTGAAATCATCGCCGAGCGCGATGTCGCGTCCACTCGCCCTCGATGACATCGTGTAACGCCCAACCGCGACGCGCGTTCCCGCCGTCCTCGGCGATAGGGTCCAGAGGAAAACAGCCGACGTCACCCCTCGAGGCCGCACATCTTCGCGCACGCGACGCGCTCGGCGACATCGCGCGCGCGCACGTCTCGCGTCCAAGGCGTCGGAAACGCGCGTCGCGTCGTTCGCGATGCGCGCCACCTCGCGTCTCGGTGCGGTGGTCACGCGACACGCGTCGGCGCGAGGAGGCGGACTGAGCGCGCGGGCATCCTCGGTGCGCGCGGTGGCGGCGACGCGAGGGGCGACCGTGACCGCGACCGCGGGCGGTGCGAGACCGGCGGTGCGCGGTGCGATGAGCGTGTCCACCGCGACGACCGCGTGCGCGTGCGCGCGCGGTGCGCGTGGGGGGTCAGCGACGCGGGCGACGCAGCGGTCGCCAGCCTTTTCGAGCGGACGACTCGGCGCGAGACGCTCGTGCGCCGCGCACGCGGGGAAACGATCGGCGGAGGAGACGTATCCGCAGTTGCGAGTGTCCGCGCCGGGGCGCGTGATCGCGATCGGGGATTTGCACGGGGACATCGGACAGGCGAGGCGGGCGCTTCGGTTGGCGGGCGTCTTGGGCGATGACGACGACGAGTCCGGGAATCCGACGTGGGTGGGCGGAGACACTACCCTGGTGCAGGTTGGAGACATTCTCGATCGCGGGGACGATGAGATAGGGATTTTAATCTTGTTGCAAAAGTTGGATAAGGAGGCGAAAAAGCAGGGCGGCGGCGTGTACGTGCTGAATGGCAATCACGAGGTGCTCAACGTTTCGGGAGATTTTAGATATGTCTCTCGCGGTGCGTTTGGTGAGACGATGCGTTTCAGCCAACACTTAGTTAAATTGTTTGGTGATAAGTTTCGCGATGCGTTCGGCGTGGACGAGACGGATTCGTGGACGAGGCAAAGTAAGGCTCGCATGGGGCTCTTTTCTCCAGGGGGCCCGTTGGCGCAGCAGTTGTCCATGAATCACACGGTGTTGATCGTGAACGACACGGTGTTTGCGCACGGTGGTTTGGTTCCTAGACATGTTGAATTCGGTCTCGACAAGCTCAACAGAGCCGTGACGGACTGGATGCGAGGGAAAGAAATCAGGGACGACGAGACGCGACAGGCGTTGGGCATGGCCATCGGAGGCGTTCGAGACTCCATCGTCTGGCACCGCGGCTACGGTACCGAAAGATTCGCGACCGATGAAGAACGCTCGTCCTCGTGCACGCTTCTTGGAGAAACTTTGGACATGATTGAGGGCGTGAACCGACTCGTCGTCGGGCACACCCCTCAACTCGGCGGCGCAAACTGCGAGTGCGACGGCCGCATCTGGAGAATCGATGTCGGCATGTCGTTCGGTGTGTTGGGCGCTGACCCGCAAGTCTTGGAAATTAATGGCCAAGAGGTCAGAGTGCTCACGCCGACGAGTATGCGCCAAACTAGTCCGACTATGTAAGTTGAAAATTAAGCGGCTCGCTCAAAATCAAAGACAAATTTTTTGCACTACACGTCTCGCAGAATTCTGCGAAAGAAAACTAATCTTCATCCTCATCGTCGTCCATACCGTGCACCGCGCGACGGCGTCGCGTCGGCTCCGCGAGCTCGTCGTCTTCGTCGCTGGACGCGTCCAAGCACTTCGGTCGCATGCGCAGCACCTTTCGCCGCGGAGAGTTGACCAACTTGGGGTGATTCTCTTCGTCCGCCACGATCGACTCCTTCGGCGCTTCGACCGTCTTGCCTAGCTTTTTCGCCAAATGCGCGAACGCGCTCTTCGTGGACGCGCTCTCTCCTTTCACCTTTTTGCCGCGCTTGCCCGTCGGCTCTTCGTCTTCGTCTTCGACGTCTTCGGCGTTCTCTGCGGCGGCGGCGGCGTCACCCGAACCGCGAACTTCCGCTTCTTCCGCCTCTTGCATGGCGCGCGCCGCGTCCTCGTCCTCATCCTCACCGTCCTCGTCATCATCAAACACGTAATCTTCCTCGTCGATGTCGTCCGGAAACGGAACGTCGTCCTCGTCTGCGTCGCCCGCCGCTCCCTTCGCGTCGTCGTTCCCACCATCCTCGTCCTCATCGTCCGGAAACAACAAATCTTCCGCTTGTACATCATCCCCCACCGCATCACCTCGCTCCATCGCCGCCACCGATTCACCCACTCCCCCTCCGAAATCTCTCTCGTGAAACTCGCGCACCGCCATCTTCACCGTCTTATCGCCGCTCAACTTATCCACCCTCGCCAGCGTCTCATCCGCCGGCGCGTACGGGTACATCTTGATCGCCCACTCCCTATACATCGAAATCAACAGATTAAAATCGTGTACCTCGTGTCCCTCCCCCTTGGCGCGCTCTCGATACTTGGTCGGAAACGTCTCGTAGACGACAGCCAACCCGTTCGGCCCGAGCAGGTGGTCGTGTACCGAAAATTTCGGTCTCTTCGTCGCGCTCACCGCTCGAGACCGCTTCGTCGCCGACGTCGGCGCGGTCGCGTCCCCATCGTTCGCGCGTTCGCTCTCTCGCGCCGCTCTCGCGCCGGCATCCGCGTCGCGCAGGGCGTCCGCCTCGTCTTTTGAAATCTGCTCCTCCGCGGACGCGGTGCAATCGCGCGCCCAGTGTCCGGTTCGACCGCACTTGTAGCACGGTTTATTGGACGACATGTCCGCGGGCGTCGATCGAGGGCGAGGGCGAAGGATCGGTCGCTCGGCGTCGTCGTCGGCGCGGTGTGACGTTCGCCCGATCCTCGGGGGGGACTCTTCATGGGTCAGGACTCATCCCTCATGAATCGCCCCGGGGGGATGTTCCTCAAGCCGGCTCGAGGATTATCAGCGGCGACGTCGCGTCGTACCGCGACGCGTCGGCGTCGAGAAGTCGTCCGCGCGTCGGTTCGTCGGACGCCGACATGGACGGTCTTCTCGTCCTCGGCGCCGTGGCCAAGGCGCACGCCGAGTCCAAGTGGCTCCGCGCGCCGATCGAGGAGGTGCTCGATGAAATTTGCGCCTTTTCTGGGCGCGCGCCGTGTGGGAGCGCGCGAGGCGCGAGCGATGAGTTTCCGGAGACGTTTCCGGTGAGCGCGTTTGTGAGCGCGTTGGGGAGGTTCGGATTGTCGTTGGAGGACGTGACCGACGGGACGTTGGAGGCGGTGATGGAGTCGGCGGACGCGGGGACGGCGTCGGCGACGCGGTTGGTGATTTTGCTCGGCGCGCTGTGTCGAGGGAGTTTCGAGACGAAGATTGAGTTGTGTTTTCGGTCGATGGACCCGAAAGGGGTGAAGGGGATCACGAGCGATCAGGCTATGGAGTTCGCGGTTGCGTGCGTCCACGTGTTCGGAGCGCTTCTGGAGGGGGCCGGCGGCGAACAGCTCGATTTCAGTTGGGCGACGTCGATGTGGGCGAGATGCATGAAGGATAGTTTGGATGAGAAAAACACCGAGGATAATCTCGGGATGTTCACGCTGGATGAGTTCAAGGCGCTGGTAGAGCGCATGTTTGCCAGGGTGAGTAAGTCTAGTATGGACAACGCCGACTTGGAAGCCATGCGCGATAGGCGTCATTCGTTCGGCTCGGGCGAGCATCGTCGGTCTCGCAGAAGCACGGGTTCGATCGGCTCGCCTCCTCGCCTCTCGGGCACGTCGCATAAAATTTTAGATGCACCCATCGTGCAGGCTGGTTTGGAATACTTGACTCAAGCCGCCGGAGTGGGAGGAGGGGGAGCCGCGGCGTTGCCCAGCTCGAGTCCGGCGAATATCATCTCCAAAATCGTCGAAAACGTGAAAAGTCCGTTACAACGATCGGTGAGCATAAGTAAAGACGATTTTATCAACGACGAAGGCGTGACGAGCGCCATCGTTCAGCAACAACATTCGCGTCATCAACCACCTCAGCACCGCTCGTCGGGTTCCTCAAATTGGGCCAGTATCATTCCGGAAGGCATCGCCCAAGTCCTCGGCGTGGTTCAAAACAGCCCATCGCATAAGGTTGTTCGCATGGAGGGGATGTCGGACGAAGATTGGGAGCACGCACAACTCGCGTCAGAGGTTGAAAACGCCAAGAGGGAGACGAACGACGCGGAAGTGCAACAGATTCAGCAAGAGTCCCACTGGACCGGCGTCGTCGGCTTCGTCAAGGAGCTCGTCATCCGCATCTTCCTGTTTAACACGGTTCGTCTTCTATTGACCATAGCTTTGCTCGGTGGAGATGCCGCCTTGTGCGTCTACGTCATTGGGTACTTTGGCACCGTCGCCGGACTCGGTTTTGTCGTCATCATCAACGTCGTCATCAGCTTACTCTTCATTTGGTTCATCGTGAGCTTCAACAAGCGCGAACGCGGACAAGACAACATGCAATTCGGGGCGAATTTGATACAAAACATTCAAGATTTGGCGAAAACGAAGGCCCAACTTGAAGGCGGTCTGACGGCGTTCGGCGGCCACCACGGTTCGGAGGTCGACGAACAGTCGCCTCGATCGTGGTCGAGGGAGGAGGAACCCACCCCGCGCGCGTTCGGTCGCGCGCAGGTGGACGGCGAAGAACGGCGCTACAGGCGAACCGTGTCGGGCACCGTCTTGGGTGAGCGGGTGTAGTTGAGTAAAGCAAGTAGTCGGGACGTATCGGAGTAATATTGCACCTAGAAATTCTTACAGTACCGTTTAATCATGAATATTCTAGCTTGGTCCCCTAAGACGATGTGACGAGTGGCGTCACGGATTTGCGGACGCTCGAGCGCGCGCGGCGGCCAACTCTTCGCGAAGCGCGTCGGCGAGAAAGGGAACGACTCCCCACGTCTCGCATATCTCGTCAAACTCTTCCCAATACGCTCTGGACGCGGGCGCATTTGTCTTGATGGCGCGAATGAGTGTGTTACGCGGCGTGTGCTCACCTCCAACGAATTCCATGACGTCGACGCGATAGCCGAGCAGTCGAAGAATGTGCGCTCGAAGGGCATCCGTGAGCACGTCTCCGAACCGTTCGCTGAGAATTCCGTGTCGCGAGAGCGGTGGAAACGCACCGGCGGTTGATTTTTGCAGACGAACTTGCAAGTTGTGATGACAACACGGCGCGATGAGCGCCAACGGAGATTCCCATCTCACCGTTCGCACGATGGCTTCGTCCGTCGCCGTGTCGCACGCGTGAAGCGCCAAGACGACGTCCGCCGCGGCGTCCGAGGCGTCCTCGCCAAAGGTTACGTCCGCGTCGGCGATCGTTCCCTCGATGAAACGCATGGAGTCACCCCATCCGAGATTCTCCGCCACGCTCGAGTTGTGTTCGCGCGCCTGTCGCTTGATGTCGACGCCCACGACGTCCGTGGGAACGTCTTTTTTATTCGTCAGGAGCGAATACGCGCCAAAGGTGAGATAGGCGTTGCCGCATCCCAAATCGCACACGCGCAGCGGTCGCGCTCGAGACCCCTCCGCCATGTGATTCGCCGACGTCGCATCATCGTAGGCGTGGTTCAAAATCTTGAGAAACTCCTCCACTTGCTTGTACTTGTCCCGTTTACTCGATTTAATTTTCCCATCCTCGGTGGCGACGCCGACGAAGCGCAAAAACGGATCCTCACCCGTGAGCAAACGCGCCTTGGACCTGTCGTGCGACTGCGGTCCGACGGCGAACACCGCCTCTGTTTTCGTCGTCGCGTCGATGAGTCCCTTCGCTTTCACCGCTTTATCTCTCGACACGGTCGCTCTCGATTTCTTCACGTTCGCCGTGACGTTCCAGGCCCCCGCCGCGTGCTCCACCCTCCAATGTTTATACCCGGCATCTAACGCTTCCGAGAGTGCCTCTCGCGCGCTCTGCGCCTCCGACGACGTCTCCGCGCGTCTCTCGTTCCTCGAATCGTTCGCCTCGTACGCGTGATTACTCGTAAACGCCTGTCGCTCGTCGTATCGCGTTCGCTGCAACTTGAGCTCGCCGCGCACGAGAACACACCGAAACTCCACCCGTCGATACGCCTGCGCCTCCGTCCCTCTCCCCGGACCCGTAAGCGTGATCTTTCCGAAACGCTCCGGCGTCATCGCCATCGCCACGGCGCGCGTCTTAGCATCGTCCAGGTCGACGCCCGCGCCGGTGGGAAAAGCATCCTCTCCGGCGGCGACCGCGCGGGCGACGATCGCGCGCGCGGCGAACGCGCGATGCGGACGCGAGGTGGACGCGCGCGTCGTGGACGTTGTCCTCGCAACGTCCGCGCGCGTCCGAGCGCACGACGCGCGCGAGGCCTGCGCGAGCGCCATGCAGCTCGCCGACTGCAGAGTGACGCGCGCGGACTCGCACCGGCGGTCGTCGTCGTCGTCGCGAGCATGTCCTCGCGCGCGCGCGCGACGGCGAACGCGACGCGCGCGCTCGCGTCCACGCTCGCGTCGACGTCGGCGTCCATCGCGCGCGAGGGCGCGTCGGAGCTCGGACGTGTTCTCGCGCCTCGCTGGCTCGCGGGGCGCGCGCTCGCGCGCGCGTGTGGACGCGCGTACGCGAGCGGCGCCGCGTCGGCGACGTCTACGGCGTCCTTCGCGTCGCGCGCCGCCCTCGGATCGACGCTCGCGCCGACGTGGAAGACGCCGGGGAGCGCGAGAGAGCTCGCGGCGGTGTGTTACGGGTTGAGCAAGTTTCGACTGAGCGCGTTCGTCGTGAGCACGACGGCGGCGGGATTCGCTCTCGGATCGCCGGGAAATATAGATTTGGAGAAGATGTTTTACGCGTGCGCGGGGACGATGATGTGCAGCGCGAGCGCGAATACGTTGAATCAGGTGATCGAACGAGTGCCGGACGGGTTGATGCGGCGCACGGCGGGACGACCCATGCCGAGCGGACGGTGTGGGATAGGGTTCGCGTTGACGTTTGCCGGTGCGTGCATGGTTGGAGGCGTCGGGACGTTGGCGGTGACGACGAACGAGACGACGGCGGCGTTGGGAGCGGGGAACATCGCGCTGTACGCGGGGGCGTATACGACGCTCAAGCGGGTGCACTTTCTCAACACGTGGGTGGGGGCCATCGTGGGGGCGATTCCGCCCCTGATGGGATGGGCCGCGGCGAATGAAACCGGTGCGTTGGATCCGGGGGCGTACGTTCTCGGTGCGGCGCTCTATCTGTGGCAGATGCCGCACTTTATGGCGTTGGCGTACATGGGGAAGGATGATTATTTCAACGGAGGGTATCGTATGCTGTCGCATCCGATGTACGACAAAACGGGTCGTCGCGTGGCTAGTGTTGCGCTGAGAAATTCACTGGCACTCCTTCCGCTCGGTCTCGCGGCGTGCGCCATGGGTGTGACAACGACGCCGTTCGCGTACGAGACGCTCGCGCTCGGCGCGCCCCTGGTGGGAACTGCGGCGGCCTTCTACGCGTCGCCCTCGTTCCCTGCGGCGAGACGTATGTTCTTCGGTTCTCTTCTCTATCTACCCGCGTTCCAAGTTCTCGCGTGTTTGCACCGAATCCCGCGCGATCAGAGCGTCGACGCGTACGAGTCCCTGCAACGAGTCAGCGTCAACTTTCCTTGGCACTGCGTTCCTTTCGCCGCGGGCGACGATTGGACGCCCGAACGCGAACGGTTGCGACAATTTAGATCTCGGGCGCTCGGACCGGCGCTCAGCGAGACGTCGGTCGCGCCTTTCCCCTTGCTCCCTCTCCCCATCCCTAGTTGCCCGCACGATAGGGCGTACGCCGCGAGCGAAGGCGAGCGACGTTGACAGCGCCGCCGCCGACACAGACACAAACAAAACAAATTTTAATCTCGATGTACCTTTACATTAGTCGTTACGATCGTGGCCTTTATCAACACGTTCTAACCCCGATTACTCGGCGCCTGCCAATCCAAACGAATCGGTCGTCCCATGCACGGCTTCCCATTCGTCGCCGCCGCCTTGTCGATGTCGCCCTCCGCGAAATCCGCGAACCCGACGCCGCGAAACTCCCCGGTGTCCTTATTCGTCAACCATCGAACCGACGTCGGCTCCACGCCGGCATTATCCATGAAAAACTTCCAGATCGCGTCGTCGTCGATTTGAAAATTCAAGTTACCCATGAAGAGCGTGTAACATCCGCTCGGTTTCGGCCCGAGTGGTTTTATCTCGGCCTTGCCCGCCCCGCTCGCCGCCTTCGCCGCCGCTCGCTCCTCCGCCGTGTTCCCACGCTTCTCCCAAAACCGAGTTGGCGTCTCTCGCTTGTGTACCATCCGCCCGCTCGCCGCCACCGCCTTCGCCGCGCCCTCGGGCGTGGCAAACTCGACGACGCCCGCGCCCAAAAATTTCCCAGTCGCCTTTTCCTCAAACCAGTTCACCGAGACAATCTCGCCGCAATCCGCGAACGCCTCGCCCAGCGATTTCTCGTCGATCGTCCACGCGAGATTTCCCATGTATACCTGCGTCGTGGACGTCGGGAACGTTCCGGGCGCTGGATGGGACGGGTCGGCGTCGTCGCCGCCGCCATTGGCCGTGGACTTGGTGGATTTCGACGGTTTCTCCTCGCGAGGCGCGTCGTCGTCGGCGTCCGAGTCGCGCGCGCGCTTAGACTTCTTCTCCTTCTTCTCCTTCTTCTCCTTTTTCTCCTTTTTCTCCTTCTTGTCGCCCATGACGGTCGTCGAGAGACCTCGTCGCGAGTCTGAGAGTGCGGACTTCCCGGACTGCATGTCGCGGTCGGAGGACGTCGCGTCGGCGTGCGCGTCGGTCGCGCGGGCGACGACGCGCGAGGAAGCGCGCGCGGCGCTCGAGACGCTTCGTGCGCGCGCGTTTCGAGCGTCGGAGGCGTCGGAGG
>Ga0181583_10002588_pt1 | contig 13402 bp, 3 predicted proteins | sample 071ome_31_FD_132461 | JGI IMG/M metagenome (GOLD analysis project Ga0181583, IMG submission 132461) | Coastal salt marsh microbial communities from the Groves Creek Marsh, Skidaway Island, Georgia - 071405CT metaG (megahit assembly) | ecosystem: Environmental > Aquatic > Marine > Intertidal zone... | reverse complement strand
GCGGGCGACGGCGCGGCGGACGCGGGGGGGGCCGGGGGCGGGCCGGGGGCAGCGGGGGACAGGGAGGGGCGGGCGCCCAAGCGGCGCCGAGGGGGCGCCGGGGACGACGGAGCCCCCTAGCCCCTCGCGCCCGACGTGCCGGGGTCGCCGCCCCCTCCCAGGCGCGGCCGCCGGCAGCTCCCGCCGGTGGCCGGGCCAGGGATCGCGGCTTCAAGCGCTCTCCGCCTCTGCGCCCGCGCGGCGGCGTCCGCCGGACGGTCCCTCGCGAAGCGTCGCCTCACTCACTCGACGCCCCGCCCGGGCTCTCTCTCTCCCTTCTCTCTCTCTCTCGCTCTCTGGCACGCCGCACGGCACCCTTCCCTTTCTCCTCACGGCCGCGCCCTCGGCCACCCTTCACGCACTCCCGAGGGGCGTCCCCGCGGTGACGCGCCGGTCGAGCCCGGCTCCCGCGACCGCGTAGGCCCAGGCGGCGGAGAGCACGTGGGGCATGAACTCGCGGAGCACGGGGGCGTGGGAGGCGCCGAGCACGATGCTCGACCCGACCAGCACCACGGCGGCCACGGCGTTGACGGGCAGCCGGGGCAGCCCGCTGTCCTTGACCTCCCACCCGGCCCCCGTGAACCCCTCGTTGCTGGGGTCGACGACCGCGGCGACCGTCGGGATGATGCGGGTGAAGGGGACGCGGACGTTGTTCCGGTTGTCCTCCGACTTCTCCGCGTTGGCGAGGGTGCCGCGGGGCGCGAGCGTCAGCGGGTCCACGTACTGGGACGAGAGCAGGATGGACATGAGGTAGCAGACGCCGACGTTGGCGCCCCCGACCTCCGCGACGGCCTGGTACACCGGGGCCGCCTCGGGGACGGCGTGCAGGGCCGCGTCGAGGACGATGGCGAGGGTGAGGATGAACGAGGTGGGGGGGATGGAGCCGAGGATCCCGTCCTCGCCCTCGACGATGCGCGCGAGCTCGGCCCCCTTGTCCTCCGCCGTCGCCACGGCGATCCCGGCGACGGCCGAGACGGCCGCCGTCGACCACGCGAGCTCGGGGAGGAAGGCCGCCCGCGCGGCGACGGAGCGGGGGCTGCGGGCGGCGGCCCCGGGGGCCTTGGCCGCGGCGAGGCCGGTGCACCTGCGAGGGGCGGGGCCAGGGTCGGGGCGAGGTCGGGGTGGGGGAGCGGGGGCGGGGCCTGTGGGGGTGTCCCCTCGCCCCCTCGGCGCCTCGGGCGCGCGGGCGCACCTGATGGCGGAGTTCATGCTGGCGGTGGAGGGTGTCTTGATGCGGGGGTGGCGGGGGCCGCTCGTCGCTGGACGGTCTGCGGGGCGGGGACGGGGGGGGTCGCTTTATCAGGATGTGGATTGGGTCGGGGGCGCGGCGCCGGCTTGGGGCACCCTCGGCGTGGGGATCCCGGGAGCATTTCGTGTTTCGTCATCCTAGATCGTTGGAGGCGTCCGTGTCGGTGTTGGCACCGATTCGAGTTTTTGCGGCATGCCGGAAGGTCGATGGGCCGAGGGGCTGGGGCCCCGCCTCCCGGGCCAGTTAGGACTTGAATCCGGGCGTCATCGGGATTTTTTGCTCATTCTATACCGAAATCACATGCCCTTCTCCGAATCAGACCTCGACCGAGACCGGATAGGCGGGGCGCTCCTCATCCATTTGGGCTACAAGACGGCACCGCGTTCCGAGGCGCCAAGTGGATAGACTCCCCCGACGCGGCGTATATCCGCCCTGAACGAAGATTGAATCGTGCCCCGGGCCACCATTAGTGGCGAAACGAGGCGTCGATGTCCCGATTCTCGGAAGTTTTTTGGGGGGGGCAGGCGACCCCCAAACCCGCGTGCCCGCGGGAGATGTCGGGATCGTTGAGGGCGGACGTGTGTGTGAGCTTCATCGAACGCCATCGGTTGCGTCGAAACATCACGAACCGATGGGCTGCGCGTGCCCCGCGACTGGTCTAGTGGGGAAGGGGCACCCGGAGCCGATTTCGACCGACTCCGCGCGTGACGTCTCACCTGGAGATATATGGAGCCTTGTTGAGGATAGAGTGACGCGCCAACCGGCGCGAGAGGCTGCTTGGGCACCGGGAAGAGGGCAGCGGCCGAGCCCCCCAGTTCTTTGCCAGGAACACCGTGCCAGGCCCGTCCCGAAACGACGAAACGGAACCCCCTTCGACCTCAGCGCTGAGCTGGATGTTCGCACGCGTCTTCAACGACTCCTACACGAGACCAAGCCGCCGCGTGCGGGGCAATGCACGGGCGGCGCGCGAGGTGCCGGTCGAGAGCGCGGCAACGCGGCGCGCGCGTGCCGGGCCCCTGGTCCGTGGGGCGCTCACAGGGCACCGAGCGACACCCGGACCGGGGGGGGCGGCACGCGCGGCCGCGACAGCTCCGAGGGAGCGGAAGTGTAACAAGGCTAGCAACCAGGACAAGGACGACGCCTCGAGTCGGACGACCCGAGCCGGCTAGAAGGGCGGACGGGGCGCCGCCCGCGGGCGGCCCAGGGCGGGGCGAGCCCTGCGCCGCCACGGCCGACACCCGAGTCACGGGTCAGGAGAGGTGCTAAAAGAGAGGGGCCGACCAGGGGGCGCCCACAGAAAATCCACCGGCGGGCAAAACCTCCCACCGCCCCGGGGCGGGGGCCAGGGGGCGCCGTCGGGAGGGCGGCCCGGACGGACCCCGTGGCCCCTGCCGCGGCGCGGGAGCGCCCCTCGGCGGGCCGGGCGGAGGGAGCCCCCCACGCGCCTCCGGGTCGGCGCCCGCCGCGCCGGACCGGCAGGGCGGGCCGGTCCGCGGGGCGGGGCGCCGGCCGGGGGGCGGCGCGGGGGGACCGCCGGGGGGCCTGGCGCCCCCCCGAGGGGGCTACGCACAACAACGGAAAGTCACGGCAACATCGGAACATGCATGGGGGGGGGTTCCGGCAGGGAGCCCAGCCCCCCTCAGCACTTGATGATGCGGCTGACCGTCTTGGACGTGACGTCGGGCTGGCCGAGGCCGTGGAGCACCGCGACGGGGCCCGCGGAGAAGATCCCCTGGGCCTTGGCGTACTCGACGGCGCCGGCGACGAGCTCGTCGATGCCCTCGATGGAGCCGAGGGACTCGACGAGCTGCGGGTAGCAGCCGAAGTTCATGTTGCACTGGCGGGCCAGGGAGTCGTCCGTGGTGACGATGACCACGGGGACCTGGGGGCGGTACTTGGAGACGAGGCGCACGGCGTCGGGGAGGTTGGTGACGACCACCGAGAGCTGGCAGTGGGCGTCGGCGACCATCTCGGCGACGATGGTGGCGGCGGACTCGAGCGTCGAGAGGGGCCGGGCGGTGAAGTCCTCGACGAAGACGCCCATGGCGTAGTAGTTGCACGCGCCCTCCGTGTTGCGGAGGATGTTGGCCGCCGTCTCGATCGTCTCGACGGGCCAGTCGCCGGCGGCCGTCTCGGGGCCGAACATGATGGCGTCGGCGCCGTCGATGACGCAGTTGGCGACGTCGGTCATCTCGGCGCGCGTGGGGCGCGGGGAGTGGGCCATCGAGTGGAGCATCTGGCGGGTGATGATGACGGGCTTCCCGGCCACGTTGGCCTTGGTGGTGAGCACCTTGGAGGCCAGGAGCACGCGCTCGGGGGTGAGCTCGAGGCCGAGGGAGCCGCGGGCGACGAGGATGCCGTCCACGGCGCCCATGATCTCGTCGATGTTCTTGATGTCGTTGACCGACTCGATCTTGGCCACCACGCCGCAGAAGGGCAGCCCGGCCTCAATCAGGGCCTCGCGGACCCCTGCGACGACGTCGGCCGACCCGACGTGCGCCACCTCGACGAAGTCGGGGCGGAGCTTCTTGACCATCTCGGTGTCCTTGTGGCGCGTGAGCGAGTACGCGGGGGGCCTCGAGAGGCGGCCAAGCACGCCAAAGGCCTTGCGGGCTCCGATGACGCCGGTGTTGACCGCGCGGCAGTGCAGCGTCCCGTCGGCGTCCTTGGACTGCACGTGGAAGGCCACGGCGCCGTCCGAGATCATGACCGTGTCGCCGCGCTCCACCTCGGGGGGGGAGGCCCACCAGGCCACGCCGATCGTGGCCGTGGCCCCGGGCCACCCCACGAAGGCGTCCTTGTTGGCCTCCACCTCCTCGTGCGAGCGGAAGTAGATGGTCACGAACTGGTCGGCCTTGATCTCGGCCTTGTCGATGGGCGAGCCGCCCTCCTGGTCGAGGAACTTGGAGGTGTACATGTTCTGGGAGGTGAGGGCCACGTAGAGGGGGACGTGCTTGCCCGTCTCGGCGCAGGCGGCGCGGAAGGCCTCGGTGAGGGCCATGTTGGCCTCCTCGGTCCCGTGCGAGAGGTTGATCCGCGCGACGTCCATCCCGTTCTTGATGGCGGCCACCATGAGCTCGGTGGTGTTGAGGCGGGGGCCGAGGGTGGCGATGACCTTGGACTTGCGCACGGGGGCCTCGGGCTTGATGAGCATGTCGAGGTCGATGTTGACGGAGCGCATGGAGAGCGTCTTGTTGACGATCTGCTTGTCCGTGTACTTGGCGGGCTGGGCGACGCCGAGCTCGTTGAAGTTGAGGCGGCCGGGGGCCGTGGTGATGTAGAGCTGGCGCTCGGCGTTGACCTCCGTGTCGTTGGCGCCGGCGACCTGGCCGTGGACCATGGTGGACGTCACGACGATCACCTCCTTGCCCGACACGCAGAGCTTGTCGCGGACGGCCATGTTCATGGCGAGCCACACCTGCTGCTCCACCTCCTTCGTCGTCTTGGGGGGGTTGTCGATGACGTACGGGTACACGCCGTAGAGCGCCGAGCACCTCCGCGCGAGCACCTTGTCCGTCGTCAGCACCATGACGGGCACCTGGGGGCGGTACTTGGCGAGCATGGAGGGCATCTTGCCGGCCTCGGAGAAGACGATGATGAGGCCGGGGACCGTCTCGGTGGCCGTCTTGACGGCGCACGAGGCAACGGCCTCCACCGTCCCGACGGGCTTCCGGGTGTACTCGTGGATGAACTCCCAGTTCTGGTAGTGGTTGGTCCCGACCTCGGCCATGGTCGCGATGCGCGACATGGTGGCCACGGTCTGGTCGGGGAAGGCGCCGTTGGCGGTCTCGCCCGAGAGCATGACGGCGTCGGCACCGTCGAAGACAGCGGAGGCGACGTCCGTCATCTCGGCGCGCGTGGGGAAGGGGTTGTCGATCATGGACTCCATCATCTGCGTGGCGCAGATGACGAACTTGCCGGCAATGTTCGACTTGGTGATCATCCACTTCTGCGCGAGGGGGACCTTCTCCACGGGGATCTCCATGCCGAGGTCACCGCGGGCCACCATGACGCCGTCAGTCTCCTCGAGGATCTCGTCGAAGTTCTTGAGGCCCTCGAAGTTCTCGATCTTGGAGATGATCTTGATGTGCTGGCCGCCCGCCTCGTCGAGGACGCGGCGGATCATCTTGACGTCGTCGGCGGACTGCACGAACGAGGCGGCAATGAAGTCCATGCCCTTCTTGCAGGCGAAGTTCTGGATGTCATCAATGTCCTTGGGCATGAGGACGGGGAGGTCGACCTTCACCCCGGGGAGGTTGCAGTTCTTGCGCTGCCCCAGCTCCTTCGAGTTGAGCATGGTGCCGCGAAGCTCCGTGTCGGAGAGGATCTCGTCGACCTCGATGATGACTGAGCCGTCGGCGATGAGAATGTGGTTGCCGGGCTTCACGGACTGGCAGAGCTTGGCGTAGGACAGGCCGATGCGGGTCTCCTCCTCGGTCTTGTACCCCTCGAAGTTGACGTAGTCGTCGCCCACGGCCTGCACGATGACCTTCTGGCCCTTCTCGAGCTTGATGTTGGCGCCGTCGCGGAGCATGGCGGTCCGGATCTCGGGGCCCTTGGTGTCGAGCATCGTGGCGGCGTGGCTGCCCTTGGCCATGCACACGGCACGGAACCTGGCGAGGACGCCACCCTGGCCCTCGTGGTCGCCGTGGGAGAAGTTGAAGCGGGCGATGGCGAGGCCGGCGTCGAGGAGCTTGCCGATGCCCTCCTCGGACCAGCAGGCGGGGCCCATGGTGCACACGATCTTGGTCTTGCGGCGCACGAAGGCGAACTTGTTGACGTCGAGGAGCGTGTCGAGGCCGATCTTGGTGGAACGGTAGAAGGCCGTGCGGTTGCCCGGGTAGGCCGAGGCGGTCACCTTGTCGATGACGCCGCCGGGCTTGCCGATGACGACGACGCGCATGGTGAGGCGCTGGTCCTCGACGCGCTGCTGCCCGGGGCGGCGGTGAACGACGACGATCTGGTCGCCCGCGGTGAGCTCCATGCCCATCTTGGCGTTGTTGGCGTACTGGACGAGGAGGGGGATGGCATCGTTGATGCGGGCAAACTTCTGGCCGGGCATGAAGAGGGACGTCTGGCCGAAGCGGGAGCGGGAGGAGGCAGCCAGGTGGGGGTTGTCCGTCATGATGAAGACGGGCTGACGGGGCCTGTACTTGGACACGAGGCCGGCGGCGCGGCCCGAGGACGTGAGCACGAGGATGGCGGAGGCCTTGATGTCGATGGCGGTCTGCACGGCAGAGTTGCAGAGAGACTCGGCGTCCGACATGGGCTTGGGGGTGCGGTTGCGGATGAACTTGAAGTTCCGCTGGGTCTCGACGAGCTGCTCGGCGTTCTGCACGATGGCGGCCATGGTGTCCACGGCGCCCTCGGGGAAGGAGCCGTTGGCCGTCTCGCCCGAGAGCATGACGGCGTCGACACCGTCGAGCACGGCGTTGGCGACGTCCGTCATCTCGGCGCGCGTGGGGCGAGGGTTGTCGATCATGGACTCGAGCATCTGCGTGGCGCAGATGACGAACTTGCCGGCGAGCTGGCACTTCGTGATCATCCACTTCTGGGCCAGAGGGACCTTCTCAGGGGAGATCTCCATGCCGAGGTCACCGCGGGCCACCATGATACCGTCGGTGACCTTGAGGATCTCGTCGAAGTTCTTGAGGCCCTCGGTGTTCTCGATCTTGGAGATGATGCGGATTTCCTCGCCGCCAGCCTCGTCGAGGACGCGGCGGATGAAGTTCACGTCTTCGGCGGACTGCACGAACGAGGCGGCGACGTAGTCGACCTTGTGCTTGCAGCCGAAGTTCTGGAGGTCGTTGATGTCCTTCTCCATGAGGACGGGGAGCTCGATCTTCACGCCGGGGAGGTTGCAGTTCTTGCGCTGCCCCAGCTCCTTCGAGTTGAGCACGGTCCCGCGGAGTTCGCGCACGTTGAGGATCTCTTCCACCTGGATGGTGATGGAGCCGTCCGCGAGGAGGATCTTGTTGCCGGGCTTCACGGAGGTGCAGAGCTTCGCGTAGGACAGGCCGATGCGGGTCTCCTCCTCGGTCTTGTACCCCTCGAAGTTGACGTAGTCGTCGCCCACAGCCTCAACGATGATGGACTGGCCGGCCTCGAGCTGGATGTTGGCGCCGTCGCGGAGCATGGCGGTCCGGATCTCGGGGCCCTTGGTGTCGAGGAGGGTGGCCCAGGAGGGCTTGCAAGGGAGGAGCTTGGAGTCCTTGATCTCCTGCGCCTTCATCTCGCAGGCCTCGCGGAAGCGCGTGAGCACCTTGTAGTGACCGTCGTGGTCGCCGTGGGAGAAGTTGAAGCGCACAATGTCGAGGCCAGCGTCGAGGAGCTGGAGGATCTTGTTCTGGTCCCAACAGGCGGGGCCGATTGTGCACACGATCTTGGTGGCGCGAGGGCGGTGCACGGGCTTGTTGATGAGGTCGAGGTTGGTCCGGGTGGAACGAACGGAGACCACGCCAGGGCGGGCAGCAGCCGGGGCACCCGAGGCGTGGATGAGGGTGGCGGAGGAGGCGAAGGCCTTCTTCATGCCGGCGCCACCGACGGTCGTGGACATGACGACCGGGTCCACGTCTGCCGAGAGGCCCTTGTGGCCCTTGACCACGATGACCTTGACGGGGGCGGCCTTGACGCCACGCATCTTGAGGAGCATCTCAGCAGCGGCCTCGGCGAGGCCGGCAGAGGTGTTCTTGTCCCAGAACAGCGGGTACTGGGCGAAGTTGCCAGAGGTCTGGCGCATCACCACGTCGGAGGACGTCGCCACGATGACGGGACAGGGGGGCCTGTACTTGGAGACGAGCTCGGCGGCCGAGCCGTCCTCCGAGGCCACGACGATCACCGCGTGCGTGTCCTTGGACTTCTCGAGGTCCTGGAAGTCGATGGCCGTGTTGGACACGGTGGACAGGAGGGCTTCGACCTCGTGCATGGGCTTGGTGCCGCCCAGGGTGTTCCAGAAACGGAGGAAGGCGTACTGCTGGGCCATGTCAACGCCGAGCTCGGCGTCCGAGACGATGCCAGCCATGGTGGCGACGGCGTCGCCGGGGAAGGAGCCGTTGGCCGTCTCGCCCGAGAGCATGACGGCGTCGACACCGTCGTACACGGCGTTGGCGACGTCCGTCATCTCGGCGCGCGTGGGGCGAGGGTTGACGATCATGGACTCGAGCATCTGCGTGGCGCAGATGACGAACTTGCCGGCAATGTTCGACTTGGTGATGATCTGCTTCTGGGCGATCGGCACCTTCTCCGAGGGGATCTCCATGCCGAGGTCACCGCGGGCCACCATGACGCCGTCGGTCTCCTCGAGGATCTCGTCGAAGTTCTTGAGGCCCTCGTAGTTCTCGATCTTGGCGATGATCTTGATGTGCTGGCCACCCGCCTCGTCGAGGACGCGGCGGATGAACTTGATGTCCTCGCCGGACTGCACGAACGAGGCGGCGACGTAGTCGACCTTGTACTTGCAGCCGAAGTTCTGGAGGTCGTCGATGTCCTTCTCCATGAGGACGGGGAGGTCGACCTTCACCCCGGGGAGGTTGCAGTTCTTGCGCTGCCCCAGCTCCTTCGAGTTGAGCATGGTGCCGCGGAGCTCCGTGTCGGAGAGGATCTCGTCGACCTCGATGACGACGGTGCCGTCGGCGATGAGGATGTGGTTGCCGGGCTTCACGGACTGGCAGAGCTTGTCGTAGGACAGGCCGATGCGGGTCTCCTCCTCGGTCTTGTACCCCTCGAAGTTGACGTAGTCGGCCCCCACGGCCTGCACGATGACCTTCTGGCCCTTCTCGAGCTTGATGTTGGCGCCGTCGCGGAGCATGGCGGTCCGGATCTCGGGGCCCTTGGTGTCGAGGAGCGTCGCGCAGTGCGCGCCCTTGGCCTTGACCACCTCCCGGAACCTCTCCAGGACGCCACCTTGGCCCTCGTGGTCGCCGTGGGAGAAGTTGAAGCGGGCGATGTTGAGCCCGGCGTCGACGAGCTGGCCGATGCCCTCCTCGGACCAGCAGGCGGGGCCCATGGTGCACACGATCTTGGTCTTGCGGATCGTGTGCTGCTCCTTGAGGATCATGTCGAGGTCGACGTACGTGTTCCGCTCCGTCACCGTGTCGTTCGTCACGTGGGGGGGGCGGAACGCCGCGGGCTCGTACTCGGGGGACCACTCGTTCGCGAGGCGCTCCTTGAGCACGGTGATGGTCGCCGCCTCGATCGACACGCGGTGCTTGCGTGCGATGTCGCGCAGCGCGGCGGGTGCCCCTCCCGCCACATCGTCGTCCACGTTGGCCATGCCCGGGGCCGTGTAGTGGGTCTGGGGAGCGACGATGTCGTCGCTCGTGGTGGGGCCCCTGCGGATGGTAGGAGGTGGGCTGCCGGGTTCGGGTGCCGGCCGACACGCCGGGCTGGGGGGCCGCCCCTCCCTGGGGTCCCTCGAGCGTAGGGTTTGGGGCCAGGGGCCAGGCCCCCGGACACTCGTCCGGGACGAGGGTGGGACGGTCGGAACGTGAGGCCGGCAATGCACAACGATAACGACGACCGTTCGCGACCCTCGAGACGTCGCATTTCTCGCCGACGAGTGCGTGCGCCGGGGCGAGGACTCACGCTTCCTTGCTCTTGAGGATGCTCTTCTTCTCCTTGGCGCCCTCAGAAGGCCCGGCCCCCTTGTTCTGCAGAGATAAGGTGAAATAAATGCGTAGCGGTGAGTCCCGGCACTTAAAAGTCCATGTACTTCGACATACCCGTCGTTGGGCCGTGAGCAATCGGGGCCGGAATTGGACTCGACGGGAAGGAAACTTCGCATAACGTCGATGGAATTGGCTGAAAATGACCAATAGTACACATAATACCGGGGAGAAACTCGCAATAAGGTCGTCACCGATGCGCGTGGGCGCGGAAACGACCGAGGCCGTCCCTGGGGCGCCTCGGTTCCTTCCCGCTCCCGAAGATTCTCCAAAATCTCTTAAGGGGGCACGATATGCTCATTTATCCCGAAAGCTACGTGAGAGGTACCACGGCGAAACCCAACGACCCCGGCGGGGGCCAAAGGGGCTCCCCCGGGTGTCACAGCCCAAGGGGGGCAGGCCGTGGGTGGGGCGCCAAGGTGGACTTCGGCGCGGGCAGGAAGCGCCATGATAGCTGGACAAACTGCTGCTATAGCTGTGCGCGAACAGTGCAAGACTATACAAAGATACCCGGGCGCCCGAGCGAGGTTACCTTTGCCCGGCCAATTCTCGCTACTCTACCGCGAGTTGTTCGCAAAAACACGGGCAATCCCGATTGAATATGATATTATCGGGACAAGCCGTCCCCTCTCCCGCCCAGAGGGACGCCCGAAGAGGAGCCAGGCATAGCGGCTCAGCTCGCGGCTCTCAAGAGTCCCCCCCGGCAAGCCTCTGAAAGGGCCGCGGAGGGCGCATCTAAGGGGACAGGATCGCAGTATTAAGCCGGCTTCTGATCGAACACCAGTTCACGGAGCGGAAACAAATCTCCGGGAACACAGGAGCCCCCCGATAGAGGTGCAGGAGGGCACTTGGGGGCATGCAAGGCCGTGGTGGCACGGATTAGGCACCCCCTGGGGCTCGTTAGTACGACCCGTGCAAGTATATACATCTTAATTGCACAGTGAGGACGGTTGAGGGGGGAGTTACCTGCTTGGTGGCGGAGTTCCCCATGGTTGATTGCCCCTAACCCACGGAAAAATGCTGCCAAGCGGTAGATTATTGACAGATGCGGCTTGTGACGCGTCTGTCCTTCACAGGTAATAACGGCCTGTGTCCTAGATAAACCTTTCTGCGGCGGTGGGGGGGCGGGGCGCGCATATGAGATGATTTGGGGCGGGGACAGTCCCCGGGAGTCTCCCGGGAGGGTGGTGTCAGAAACGTATCGCGATCCCGCGCCCACCCCGAGGCCTCCCACTCGTGATCCTCCCTGGACGAGCGGGCGCCGGGGCCTCCATTCGCGGACGGGGGCCGCAGCACGAGCGGCAGGGAGGGACCGGGCGGGGTAGAACAGGGCGGCAGCCCTCCCGACAGCTGCGACTGCCCCGCACCACGCTCCGCCCCTGTCCCCCCCGGGGCTCATCCGTCCCGCCACCCGCTCCCTGCCGGGGCCACCGCCGCGAACCCGCCCCTGGCAGCTGGAAGCTGGAGGGAGAACGAAAGCCCTTGGTGCCTCAGCTCTCGTCGGCTCCCGCTTCTCACCACCTTCCTCTCATGTTTCTGACTGGGTTTGCCCTCATAGAAGAAAAGGTGACATCCCGTCCGCCTCCACCCTCAGCCCCCTACTTGGGCTCGGCTGCACCCCCGCCGTGATCAGTTCAACGACCCGACAGCAGCCATCTGACCACCGAGCGCACCTCGACCGCAACCAAGCGATTCCTTGCAAACGACCTTGGACTTCGTAACGACCTCCCCAGTCGACTCGCTTCTTCCGCGGGATCTGTGCCCCTTCTAGGCTATCTCTTCTGACGTACTTCCAGAGAATGACCACGATGATGTCCGCCCCTGTCGCCACCGTCGCGACGATGAGGTCCCACATGAGGGGGGTGCCCTTGATGGCCTCCTGCAGGTGCGCACAGCTCTTCCGCCCCGATTTTCTCTGTTCGACGGTTTTAAATCACATCCATGTCCCGTAGCGACCGGTGTTACTGCGCCGTGTGCTGCGGGCTGGACCTCACGTGCTCCAAAAGCGGTAACGAACTTCAAGGTCGGTCGTACCCCCCTACCTCGGACTTGAAAGGGGCCGATGGGGCGATAAATGGGTTCTTTGAGATCGTTTCGGGATGTTGATACGTTCACGTTCTCCTTTTATTGGTCGAGTTTGTCTCGCGACGACGATTCCGTATCTTGTCAATTCGAAGATGCTCTCGAGGGAGACATCTGCACGTCAGAAGGCGATGATGATCGTGATTTGTCGTTATTTTTGAATAGTTACGCCGGTTAGCCCCGTTTTCGTTCCGTTAACGGGCGCCCGCATGGCGGAGGTCACGTTCTCCCCCTCCTTTCGGAACACGCTGGGCCCGCCCCCTACGGTCTCCATTTCCTGTCAGAGCCCTGGAAGCACTTTATTTTATGGAAAATTTAGTGTCGATTTAGGATGGCTTCCGGTTTCCGGCCTCCTCCTACGACTTCTGCGACTCAATCGGTGGGGGGGCACATGGGTCGCATCCAGCTCAAGAGATGCCCTCGCGCCTCCTCTCGCAGGCCCCTCGCGCCCCGTGCGGAGTGCAGGGCCACTCTCCGTGGCCTGATCGTCCGCGCGGACGCCGAGGATCCCTCCTCGAGCCCCGCCGCGACCGACAAGACCACCTTCGTCGCCGAGACCCTCCTCCCCACGCGCAACGGCAAGTTCCGCGTGCGCGCGTACCGTCACACGGTGAGCCCCGCGTTCTGGTCGCGTCTCGACTCAGTCCATCCCCTCGTCCCCCGAATCCACTCGCTCGGTGCCACGCCGCGATCCGGGGGGGCGTTCCCATCCCGCGCCCCCCCCACTCGCCTCTCGCGGCCACCGGCCGGGGCGCACAGTACGTTACTTCCCCCCTTTTCGGGTGCCAGCGGGGTTTATGCGACAGAGGATCCGTTTTCGTCGGTCCCCTTACCCTTTGGAGCTCCGCAGCGGGCGCCGCGGGGGGCGTTCTCTCTGCGCCAAGGACTAGCTGACGGTTTCCCGTCTCCGCGCCCCGACTCTATTCTCGCTGGCGCGCGGACGCCTTTCGCTCCGGCGCCTTTCCCCTCCCTCGCTCGCCGCCCCGCGCCTCGCCCGTGGGACCTGCGGGGGCGGCCACCGGGGTCAACACGGGGCGCGCGGCTCCCCCCGGCTTCATCCCCGGCACGCTCACCGGCGCCCCCCTCGCTCGCCCCGCGCTGCCGCAGGTCGACGGCGTGACGTACAGCGAGCCCACCGCGATCGTGTCCGGAGACATTGAGGGCAAGTCCGGCGTCGCCGTCCGCGTTCACGACGCCTGCTTCACCTCCGAGGTGAGGGCCCCCCTTCGAAAGCGCCCCGGGGGCCACGCCCAGGGACCCGGGGGCCCCCCCCCCACGCCGCGACCGGGCTCTCCCAAACCCTCCTCGCGCCCCGCATCACCCCCTGTCCACCCCGCCGCCCCCCCGCCCCCCCTCGCTCGGGACGTGT
>Ga0181583_10002582_pt1 | contig 13410 bp, 11 predicted proteins | sample 071ome_31_FD_132461 | JGI IMG/M metagenome (GOLD analysis project Ga0181583, IMG submission 132461) | Coastal salt marsh microbial communities from the Groves Creek Marsh, Skidaway Island, Georgia - 071405CT metaG (megahit assembly) | ecosystem: Environmental > Aquatic > Marine > Intertidal... | reverse complement strand
GAGCCGGGATTCGGCATGAATGTATGACCGCTTCACGTCATTGAGAATGACATCGCCGCGACTGACGTTGCCATGCTCGTCACCATCCAGGTGATCCCACAGCGCCGACCAGGCGCCAAGATCGTTCCAGCCGGCATCGAGCGCAACAACCACGCCATCCTGCGTGTGCTCCATGACCGCGTAGTCGATGGAATTTGCCGGGCACGTGCAGAAAATGTCACGGGGTATGCGCTTGAAGTCGAGGTCGTCCTTGCAGGCATTCCAGGCCTTGCTGCACACATCCAGCATGGCCGGGGCATGAGCGCCAAGTTCGCGCAGGTAAGTGGCGGCGGAAAACATGAACATGCCGCTGTTCCAGAAATAGTCGCCGGAATCGAGATAGGACTGGGCAGTGGCAAGGTCCGGTTTTTCGACGAAGCTGTCGATGACGAAACCGGTGCCTGCCTCTCCACCCCTGCGTATATAGCCATAGCCGGTCTCGGCATGACCGGGCACAATGCCAAACGTTACCAGCTTGCCGGCCGCGGCGTGAGCAGCGCCGGCCGCGATGGCCTCATGGAACGCAGGCACGTCGCTGATGATGTGGTCGGCTGCCAGCACCAGCAGCGTGGCGTCCTTATCCTGCCCCGTGGCGGCCAGTGCGGCCAGGGCGACGGCGGGCGCTGTGTTGCGGCCTTCGGGTTCGAGGATGATGGTGGCGTCCTCAATCCCGAGTTCGCGCAACTGCTCCGCCACCAGGAAGCGGTGCTCCTCGTTGCAGACGACGATGGCGGGGCCGATGTCGTCGATGCTGCCCAGGCGATCGAGGCTTTGCTGGAACAGCGACAATTCGCCGGGTTGAAACGAGACAAACTGTTTCGGGTAGAGTTTGCGTGATACCGGCCACAAGCGTGAACCGACGCCGCCAGCCATGATGACCGGTGTGATCATGAAGACTCCTTACTGCGTTCCCTGTTACCGGCCCGATGCCGGCTTTTCGTGACCGGAATCAGCACCTTGCGTGAAATGGCGGGCATTCCGGGGAACAGCGATTATATAGACTTTACATGTGAATCATTAGGGTTTTCCTGAAGTTATCACTATAATAGCCGCCTTTTGCTAGGGAACCTCTGATCAAGCCTGGCATGCCTCTGGCTTTCAGGCAGAGCGCGGGACAAGACGCCCTTTTGAAGGCATGTCGAGAACCTGTCGAAAAAGGACAACGCCGCCACGTGTGCTGCCTGAAAGCCCCAAAGGGCGGGGCCTGAAACGCACCGCTGCTGCGTTGCACCCCTTGCGAATAGTGTCGCTATACGCAGCGGACTGCGCCTTGCATCGACGCGTTTCAGATCCCCGCAGAGACTCGCCAGGCTTGACCATAGGTTCCCTGAATACGGACAGTTAGCGCCCACTAAAGATGCCATCAACTTTTTTTACACCCAAGAACAGTTACGACAAGGACGAGCTCATTGCCTGCGGTCATGGTGACATGTTCGGACCGGGCAACGCCAAGCTGCCCACCGACAACATGCTGATGTTCGACCGCATCCTGGAGATCTCCGCCGACGGCGGCGCCGACGGCAAGGGCCATATCCTGGCCGAACTCGACATCAACCCGGACCTGTGGTTTTTCGATTGCCATTTCAAGGGCGACCCGGTGATGCCCGGCTGCCTGGGCCTGGATGCCATGTGGCAGCTGGTGGGTTTTTACCTCGGCTGGCGTGGCAACCCCGGCAAGGGTCGTGCACTGGGCTGCGGGGAAGTGAAATTTACCGGCGAAATCCTGCCCCAGAGCAAGAAGGTCGTATACGAACTCGACATCAGGCGTTTGATCGAGCGCAAGCTCATCATGGGCATCGCCGACGGCAAGGTTTCAGTCGATGGCAAGGTCATTTATACTGCGAAAAGCCTGAAAGTCGGCCTGTTCAAGCCGGATGAGAAGCTTGGCGAATAAGTCTTAACGGACCGGTAATACTGCAATAAAAAGACGGCAGGAACATGCATCTGCTTCCGGCGCCAGCCGGGGTCCGGAATCCAACCAAGCCAACGTTCAGGAATCAACAGAGGGGCACACAGATATGCGGCGAGCCGTCGTAACCGGCATGGGAATCGTTTCCTGCCTGGGACTGGATAAACAAAGCGTTCTGGAATCACTGCGCGAGGCCCGCAGCGGCATCATCCATCGTCCTGTTTACGAAGAAATGGGCATGCGCAGCCATGTCGCCGGCGCCGTCGATATCAATTTCGAAGAACTCATTGACCGCAAGACCCTGCGCTTCATGGGCGATGCAGCCGCCTATGGCTACCTGGCCATGCAGCAAGCCATTATCGATGCCGGCCTGGAAGCCGGCGATGTGTCCAACATACGTTCCGGCATCATCATGGGCGCCGGCGGCTCCTCCACCGAGGACATGGTGGAAACCGCAGACATCCTGCGCGAGAAAGGCCTGAAACGGGTCGGTCCCTACCGCGTGACCCGCACCATGGGCAGTACGGTCTCTGCCTGCCTGGCGACCCCCTTCCAGATCAAGGGTGTCAACTATTCCATCTCGTCCGCCTGTTCCACCAGTGCCCACTGTATCGGCAACGCCCTGGAACTGATCCAGCTCGGCAAGCAGGACATCCTCTTTGCCGGCGGCGGTGAAGCCGAACACTGGTCATTGAGCTGCATGTTCGACGCCATGGGTGCGCTGTCCACCAAGTACAACGACAATCCCGGCAAGGCCTCGCGCGCCTACGATGCCGACCGCGACGGTTTCGTGATCGCCGGCGGCGGCGGTGTGCTGGTGGTGGAAGAACTCGAACATGCTAAAGCGCGCGGCGCAAAGATCTATGCCGAGATTACCGGCTACGGCGCCACATCAGACGGCTACGACATGGTGGCGCCTTCCGGTGAAGGTGCGGTGCGCTGTATGCAGATGGCCATGGCCACCGCGAAGCGCAAGACCATCGACTACATCAACGCCCACGGTACCAGCACACCGGTGGGCGACGTCACGGAGATCAAGGCGGTTAAGGAAATGTTCGGCGACAGCATACCGGCCATCAATTCCACCAAGTCCCTGTCCGGGCACTCACTCGGCGCGGCCGGCGTGCAGGAAGCCATCTATACCCTGCTCATGATGGAGAACGGTTTCATCTGCGAGTCCGCCAACATCGACAACCTCGACCCCGCACTGGAAGGTGTGCCCGTGGTCAGGGCGCGTCAGGACAACGTCACCCTCAATGCGGTCATGTCCAACAGCTTCGGCTTTGGCGGCACCAACGCCACCCTGGTGTTCGAACGCTACGAGGACTAAGTCTCTCTCCCGATGAACAAACTGCCGACATGCCTTCTCACCTTCTGCCTGATGCAGGCGGGTGGCCAGGCACTGGCGCAGGATTCCTTCGGCCTCAACAGCGGCAACCGCCTGCCGCTGGTAAATTCCAGCGTGCTGCCAGCCGATGAATCCTTTGCCTTTACCGCGCTTATCGAGGCACCGGGCACCGTGGTGCTGTTATGGGACATCCGTGAAGGCTATTACCTGTACCGCAAAAGCATATCAGTCATGGATGCCGATGACCGGGTCATCGACATTGGCGAGTTGCCGGCAGGGGAAATGCTGGAAGACGAATTCTTCGGTGAAGTGGCTGTGTATTTTGAAAGGCTTCTTCACCGGTTTCCGTTAACGGCCCTGGAAGCACAGGATCATACGTACGCTTTTGTCATCCATTACCAGGGCTGCGCGGAAGACCTGTATTGCTACCCCATGCAACGGCAAAATGTTGTGCTGACGTTGCCGGAATGATTCACGATGCCGGATGGCGGGCTGCGCCCTTATCCGACCTGCATCTTCTTTTTTTTACCTCTTACCTCTTACCTCTTACCCCTTATTTCTACTTCTCCACCGTGTACGTCAGGTCCACGCTCTGGCTGACCCCGGTTTCCACTTCCAGCCTCAAGCGTTCCGTCAGGATGTAATCCAGCGTCAGCACGTTCTCGCGATCAAACAGCCCGATGTCATAGCGCATGAACAGGTTCGGGCGGATGTACTTGCCGAGGCCGATGGCGCTGTCGCGGTAGTCGTCGCTGTCGTTGGTGATGGCCACCGAGTCGATGCCCAGCTTGCTTGTCACCGAGCTGGTCAGGCCCTGCCCTTTCTCCAGGCCCAGCAGGGCGATGGCGCCGAGCATGTTTTGCCCGCTCTGGGCATCGCCCCCGTTGCTGAAGGAGTTGCCCGTGATGAGCAATGACAGGACTTCGCTTTCCGGCAGGGAAGGTGTCGAAAACAACTGGGCATTGATTCGCCGCGCTGTGCCGTTCATCAGGATGCCCACTTCCGCCACGCGGGTTTGCCTGACCGCCCGGATATCCAGGGCAGGATTCAGCGGGTTGCCGAGGAACAGCAGTTTGCCGTTATCGATGGTCAGGCGCTGGCCGTACAGCTCGTAGCTGCCGGTGGGAATTGACAGCTCGCCATGGGCAAGCATGGGCCGATCGATGGATTGTTCGAGTTCGAGGTTGCCGGTCAGGCGCAGGTTCAGCCCATACCCCTGGAAGGAAACATCATCACCCATGCCCAGGCGCACCTCACCAGTGACCGGAATCAGGCCGAGCAGTTCGGCGGATTCCGCGGCACGCTGGCTGCCGTCTTCCGCGATGATCACGACATCGCGCGAGACATCGATCGTATCGGTGCCCGCACTGATCGCGCGATCGGAGTAATCGATATGCATGGTCGGTACGTCGATGCTGCCGCTGACGTTGAGCACACCTTCGCGATAGTCCAGCGCCAGGTCCGGCGCGATCGCCATGGTCGTTTCCGGCGTGTTGAGCAGTTCGAACATGTCGCCGCGCACGCTGATTTCCAGCGTGCGCGAATCCAGCAGCGGCATGGTCAGCAGGCTGTCCAGCGTAATACTGCCCTGCCCTGAATGCGCACTGCCGGTGATGGTGATTTCATTACTGTTGACGCTGTGAAATTCCAGGCCGACTTCCTGCATGAGCAAACCAAACTCGGGCAACCGGAAGCTGCCGTTGTCCAGGCGCGCATCCATGTTGAGCAACGGCTGCTGGAGCGTGCCGCTGATATTGCCGCTGGCGCCAAGCTCCCCGCTTACCTGGCTGAGATTGGGCGCCAGCGCCTCCACCCAGGCGATGTCGTTGAAGACCAGGGAGAATTCGCCACCCAGGGTGTTGTCGTCAGCAAGACTGAAGTCGCCGGAGAAGTCTCCCTGGAAATCGAGACCACCCGACTCGCCCAGGTAGATCTCGAAACTGTTCTGCAGTTGCCAGCGCCCGGCATTGCGCTGCACGTTGAGCGCAATATCGTCGATACCGTAGCGCTCGATGGCGATCGCATCGGGGTCGTCGGCGGACGGGCGCAGGATGCCCAGGCTGACATCGCGGGGGACCAGTTCTGCTGTCATGGTGGTCTGGTTCCAGGCCAGGCCGATGCCGTCGAATTCCACTGTCATGTCGAGCATGCCTTCCACCAGGCCGTTGCCCGGCATAGCCACGCGATAGGCATCCATCAGGTCGACGATGCCCTGCGGCCGTTCCGCCAGGGCTGCCTGGATTTCTGCGGTACCGGGAATCTGTGGATCGAGGTTGTCGTTCAACCAGGCCAGGTCGACATTATCGACGGCCAGGTTGCCGCCGAGCCCGCCATCGCGTGTCCAGGCCGCCTCGCCGCAAACCATGATGCCGCGCATGAGCCAGCAATGGCTGCCGATATCGGCATGGTCCTGCGCCAGAGCCAGCGCCAGCGGATTCTGTAAACGCCAGTCACCGAAAGGCGAACGCAAATCCAGATTTGCCAGCGTGCCCTCCCAGGCCGGGCTGGACCAGCCACCCTCGCCTTCCAGCACCAGGGAAATCTCGGGGCCGTCGGTGGTCAGGCTGAAAGCATGGTCAGCCGGTGACCCGGTCAATTCCAGGATGCCCGCATCCTGGACCAGGTCGCGTTCGCCAAAGCGGCCGCTGACATTCGCATAGGTCAGTTTGACGGCATTGCTGGTACCGCTGTAACTGGCCTCGGCATTGAGGACCCCCGCTTGGAATGCAATCTCATTGTCCTGGTAGGCAAGCCCGGCGGCATCAAGGGTGCCGGACACCTGCGGCGCCCCGGTGGTACCGGTCAGTGTGCCGCTGCCGGTGATCTCGCCGGTGAGTCCGTCGAGCAGCTGCGTCAAGGCCGGCGCCTGCAGTTCCCAGAGCAGGTCCAGCCGGGGCGTGATGCCGCCTTCCAGGCGCAGGGAATTCACATCCGAAACCAGGGTCAGCGCCACGTTGTTGATGGCGCTGCCGTTGATGAGGATCTCACCGTTGCCGGACAGCGGATACCCGTTGAGGCTGCCTGTCAGTGAGGCCAGGCTCAGTTCCGTCAGCGTCTCGTCGCCAGTACTGCTCACCCTGACCCGGCCGTTGCCGTTTACGCCTGCCAGTTCGACCTGCGGCAGCAGATCACCGTCAGTGAAGTCCGCCAGGTCCCAGTCAAGGTCCAGCACCAGGCCGTCGCTGAAACCCACCGAACCGGCGGCACCGAAGGTGAAGCGGTCGTTGACCAGCGACAACGCCTCGACAGCCAGTTGCGCTGCCGCGTAATCGGCAGCAAAGCGTACCGTGGTACTGCCCAGTCCATTGACCCTTGCATCGGCATCCGCATTGAGGCGAATGCTTGCCGGCGTACCCGTGGTGGTGACAGTGCCGCTCGCATTTTCCAATGCCGGTACACCGAAGGCATCGCCCCCGACGCTGGTTGCCTGGTGCGCGAAATCAAACCCGAGCACATCACCCGCACGCAGCCCGGTATCGAGATTGCCGTCGGTCGTGACCGCCACGGGCGCAGTCAATTCGTGACGGATATCCATTGTGTAGAGCGTGCCTGATACCTGGAGTGAGCCGGCGAGATTCTGTTCGCCAATGACGGTTTGCCACATCATGCCGCCGGTGAGGCGGTAGCCCTCTGCTGCCAGCTCCAGCTCCGGTGCGGCCCACGTGCGCGCATCCTGCATGACCCGGGCGGTCACGAGCATGCGAGTGTTATCCCATGCCAGCGCAGCACTGATGGATTGCAGTGCCAAAGGCTGCTCGCCGGTCACTGTGACCCCCTCCACCTCGAGGCTGTCGACCGCGATGCCTACCGGCAGGGAAAAGAGCGTGCTCAGGGTTGTCTCGGGATCGGATGGCTCTTCACTGCCGGAGGTTGGCAGGGTGACGACAAGCCCGCGTGCCTCGAGCCGCTGCAGGTGCACGCGGGAATCCGCCAGCGCCAGGATATCGAGCGTGGTGCCCAGGAATTCCGCATTGATGCGCAGGCCGGTCTGCGTGTCGTGAACATTGAGCTGGCGCAAGGACAGATCGGAAATCAGCGTGCCCTCGATGCCACCGACAGTAAATTGCATGGAGGTCACGTCCTCCACCTTGTCCAGCGCAGTGCGCACCAGGAATGCGGTGCCGCCTTCGGTGCCGGTCAGCACCAGCGCGGCAAACAGGAGCAGGCCCGCCAGGAACAGCAGGCTGTAAACAGCCGTGCGCAGCGACTTGAGCAACCAGGCAGGCATCACAGGTCAGGGCCCATGGTGATATGCAGGCGGAAACCGCCCTCGTCGGACAATGCGTGCGCCAGGTCGGCGCGTATGGGACCGATGGGCGACAGCCAGCGAATGCCGACGCCGACGCTGTGTTTCCAGTCGAACTGCTGCGAGGAAAAGGCGTTGCCGCCGTCGTAGAACAGCGCCGCACGCCAGTTGTTCTTCACCGGAAAATCGTACTCGACAGCGCCGATGAGCAGATGCTTGCCGCCAATAACCTCATCGAGGTCGTTGGCCGGACCCAGGGACTGGTACTTGTAACCGCGTATGCTCTGGTCGCCGCCGGCAAAGAAGCGCACGGATGCGGGCAGTTCCTCGGCATTATCGATCAGCGTGGTGCCTGCCTCGAAACGGGTGATAAGGCGGCCCGGGCCCATGGCGATGACCCCCTTGCCGCTGGCGTAAAACTGCATGAAGGTGGTGTCGGAAATGATCGAGTCGGTGGCGCCGCGCAGCTGGCCGAACAAGCGCCAGCCCCGGGTCGGGAAGATGAAATCGTTGGCGACGGATTTGGTCAGGCTGTAGCCCAGCATGGTCAGCGTGGAAATATCGTCCTGCAGGTTGATGGTGTAATTGTCCCGCTGGTAATCGACGAAATAGGTTTCGAGCCAGCCAGTGGAGGATTCCCGGCGGTATGCGGTCTCCAGCTTGAAGCGATCGCTGTCATAGGTGTCATTGCTTTCGGTGATCAGGCCCGTATTGAAATTGAGACTGGTGGTCAGCGGATCGTCCATGGGAATGGTGTAGCCCATGTTGGCCTGGGAACGCACCGTGGACAGTGCCGCATCGCTGTCGAAGCGATGACCCCGGGTGTTGATGTAGCGGTTTTCGTAAGCGGCCCTGACCCGGGGCCCTGTGTCGGTGGTAAAGCCGATACCTGTTCGCCAGGCGTGACGAAGCCGCGGCACCAGCTCGATCAAGATAGGCACTGACAGGTTGCTGGCCTGGGTCAGTTGGGGGGAAATCGTGATCTGGCGGAAGTACTGGGTATCGTCGAGCTGGGTGCGCTGCTCCAGCAGTGCATTGCTCGAATAGGGCTGGCCCGGCTGCAACAGGATCATGCTCTCGATGAAGCGGCTGGAAAAACCGGGCACCGGCTGTACGCGGATCACGCCAAAGCGATAGCGGGGGCCGGGTTCGAAGGCGATGTCGATATCGGCCGAATAGGTGGCCATGTCGACGCGGATTTCCGCGCGGGTAAAAGCGGCGGCGAAAAAGCCGTTTTCTACGGCGACGGCGCTCAAGCCATTTTTCACGGCCTCGTATTCACCGTGGTGCAGGGGCTTCCCGGTCATTGCGGGTATGTCTGCCAGTGCTTCACTGAAAATGTCTTGAATCTGAGGGTTATCAGGTAAGTGTACACTTACTTCATTTACCAGGATGGGCTCCCCCGGCACCAGGCTGACCAGCAGCTGCCAGCAGGTTTCGCTGCGACTGAACTGCAGGCTGGCCGCGTACCGGTAGTAACCCAGGGCATGGGCCCCGCGCTGGATGTTGCCCAGCACCTGGTTGCGCAGCCGCTCCAGGCGCACCAGGGGCGTGTCGCAGGCTTCCCGGCCGATCCGCAGGTGATTGCGGATGTTGGCGGCCAGCTGCTCGTCTGCGCCCTCGATGGTGATGACCGGGCTCTCCGGCTGGGCGCCGATGGCAACGGCGGCCAACAGCGGCAGCACCAGGAGGGCAAGGCAGCGCTTAATTCGTAAAAAATTCACTAAAATCCACTAAAATGCTGTCAAAATCACTGAAAGTTATTAACATTGCTTACTTCTTGGCATTTTTGCTGCAACCGGCGCGGCGTTGCACCAGGAAAATGCGGGAAAAAAGACCTGAACGTGAGGGTATCGTCTTCGAACTGACAGGCTACAGCCGCTTCAAGGGAGAAATAAGGCAGAATCGCTCCCACTGGCTGAACCTTTTCGGCTACAATACGACCTCCTACTCATGCGGTGACACAATGGCATCAATCCTTGTTATCAATGGCCCCAACCTGAACCTGCTGGGCAGCAGGGAACCCGAAATATACGGCTCCCTCACCCTGGAAGATGTCAACGCACGGCTGGCGCAGCAGTGCGAGGCAGCCGGCCACGAAATACAGTTCCTGCAGAGCAATTCGGAAGCCGCCATTATCGACTGTATTCATGGCGCAAAAAAGGAAGGAGTCAGTTTCATGATTCTGAACCCGGCTGCGCTGACCCATACCAGCGTCGCCCTGAGGGATGCCCTGCTGGGAGTGACTATACCCTTCATCGAAGTCCATGTGTCGAACGTACATGCCAGGGAGGAGTTCCGAAAGCACTCCTTTCTCAGCGATATCGCCGTCGGCACGATCGTCGGGCTTGGAACGCAGGGATACGATCTGGCGCTCGCAGCGGCCATCGCCCGTATTGAATAATGACCGCAGGAAACCGGTATGCCTGCATCAATGACAGCACTATACGGTCCTGCATATGAATGCACCATTAACGTCCGACCACAAGAACCCAGGCAAGTAAGCGAATCATGGATATCAGAAAAGTAAAAAAACTCATCGAGCTGCTCGAGGAATCGGGTGTATCGGAAATCGAAATCAAGGAAGGCGAGGAAGCCGTAAGGATCAGTCGCGCCCCGACCGGCGCCTATGCGCCCACCCAGTATGTCGCCGCACCGCCGCCCGCCCCGGCTGCGCCCGCCGCACCCGCGCCTGCTGCCGGTGAAGCACAGGCAAAGGCAAGTGAAGGTGACGGCTGGCAGGGCGACCCCGTGAAGTCGCCGATGGTAGGCACCTTCTACCGCTCGCCCTCCCCGAACTCGTCGCCCTTCATCGAAGTGGGCAAGCAGGTCAAGGCGACCGATGTCATCTGCATCATCGAGGCCATGAAGATGATGAACCAGATCGAGGCCGGCAAGGCGGGCACCATCGAGGCCATCCTGGTCGAGGATGGCGAGCCCGTTGAATTCGACCAGCCGCTCGTGATCATCAGCTGACCGCCCTTTCACTGCCCGACAGACAACGAATAAAGAACTTCATGCTGGAAAAAGTATTAATAGCAAATCGCGGTGAGATCGCCCTGCGTGTGCTCCGTGCCTGCCGGGAGATGGGCATCAAGACCGTCGCCGTCCACTCCACCGCCGACCGCGACCTCATGCACGTACGCCTGTCCGACGAATCCGTGTGCATAGGTCCGCCAAAATCCACGGACAGTTACCTGAATGTCCCGGCGCTGATCAGTGCCATGGAGCTGACCAACGCCGATGCCGTACATCCCGGATACGGCTTCCTGTCGGAAAACGCCGACTTCGCCGAACAGGTGGAGCAGTGCGGTTTCATATTTATCGGCCCGACCCCGGAAACCATCCGTGCCATGGGCGACAAGGTGTCCGCCATCGAGGTCATGCGCAAGGCAGGCGTGCCGACTGTGCCGGGCTCGGACGGGCCCCTGGGTGACAACGACAAGGAAAACCTGGCCCTGGCAGAGAAGATCGGTTATCCCGTCATGATCAAGGCCGCCGCCGGTGGTGGCGGCCGCGGCATGCGCGTGGTGCCCAACGCCCAGGAACTGCTCAAGTCCATTCAGATCACGCGTACGGAAGCCAAGTCCTACTTCGGCAGCGACGTGGTCTACCTGGAAAAATTTCTCGGTAACCCGCGCCATGTGGAAATCCAGGTCATTGGCGACGGCCGCGGCAACGCCATCTGCCTGGGCGACCGCGACTGCTCCATGCAGCGCCGCCACCAGAAAGTGGTGGAGGAAGCCCCGGCTCCCGGCATCGACCCTGAGTCATGCAAAAAGGTGCAGGCGGCCTCTATCAAGGCGTGCCAGGATCTGAAGTACCGCGGCGCTGGTACGCTGGAATTTCTGTATGAAGACGGCGAATTTTTCTTCATCGAGATGAACACCCGCCTGCAGGTGGAGCACCCGGTGACCGAACGCGTGACCGGCATCGACATTGTGCGGGAGCAGCTGCGCATCGCCGCCGGCATGGATCTGTCAGTGAAACAGGAAGAGATCGAGATCATTGGCCACGCCATCGAGTGCCGCATCAATGCCGAGCACCCTGAAACCTTCATGCCGAGCCCCGGCAAGGTGAAGCTGTTCCATTCACCCGGCGGCAACGGCATTCGCGTGGATTCCCACATATATAGTGGCTACACCGTACCACCCTATTACGATTCCCTGATCGCCAAGCTGATCAGCTTCGGCCCGAACCGGGACGTGGCCATCGGCCGCATGCAGAACGCCCTGGAGGAAATGCTGGTGGACGGCATCCTCACCAATATCCCGTTGCAGAGCAGGATCATGCGCGACCCCGGCTTCCGCAAAGGCGGCGCCAACATCCATTACCTGGAAAAAATGCTCAAGCAGCATTGACCGGGTTGCCCTGGTAAAAGGAGCCGCCGTCATCGCCTGGCTGCAAGCACAGATTCCCGTCAACGCCGACCAGGCCGGAGCCGTCGAACAGCTCCTGCTGGATGCCGGCGCCCTGTCGGTCACGCTGACCGATTCGCAGGACCAGCCCATCTTCGAACCCGGCCCCGGGGAAACACCCATCTGGGATCTCGTGACTGTCGTCGGCCTGTTTCCTGCCGAGCTGCCTGAACAGGAACTGGCATCGCGACTGAACCATGAACTCACTTCCTTGTCCCTTGCCCTTTGTTCCTTGTCCCTGGTCGAAGACCAGGACTGGGAACGCGCCTGGATGGACGACTACAAGCCCATGTGTTTCGCAGGCCGTTTATGGGTATGCCCGACGGGCATGGCGGCGGCAGCCGGCGATGCCATCATCATGGAGCTCGATCCCGGGCTTGCCTTCGGCACCGGGACCCATCCCACCACGGCGCTTTGCCTTGAGTGGCTGGCGCAACACGACCTGTCCGGCAAGACGCTGATCGATTACGGGTGCGGCTCGGGCATCCTCGGCATCGCCGCACTCCTGCTCGGCGCCGAACGCGTCCTGGGCGTGGACAACGATCCGCAGGCCCTGACCGCCACACGCGACAACTGCCATAAAAACAACATTGATGAAGCGCGTTTCCCGGTGTACCTGCCCGGCGATTTCGCCCACGCCCTGGCGGGCGGCGACATCGGCGCCGTCGATATCGTACTGGCCAATATCCTGGCCGGTCCGCTGGTGTCGTTGGCCGAATACCTGGCGGCCATGACGCGCCCCGATGGCATGATCCTGTTATCCGGGATACTTCGGGAACAGGCCGGTGACGTCATGGCCGCTTATGCGAACTGGTTCAGCATGCAAGAGCCGGTTTACCAGGATGACTGGGTGCGGCTGGAGGGCAGGCGCGAAAGCTGACCCTGACGGGTTAGAATAGCGATCACACCAGCCGCCTGATTACCCATGTCACAACTCCTCACTCAATGCCCCTTCTGCCAGACCACCTTCAAGGTCAGCGATGCCCAGATGCAGGCGGCCAGCGGCGTGGTCAGGTGCGGCGCCTGCATGGAAGTGTTCCTGGCCAGCCAGCACCGGGTCATTCTCAAGGAAAGACCTGCGCCGGTGATCGTGGAAGAGGACGAAATCGGGGACGAGATATTCGAGGAGGAAGTATTCGATGATGCTGCTGGCGACATCGAGGACACCGCTTATGAAGATGATGCGTTACTGAATGAAGACGCCACTGACAATCTGCTTGATGACGAGGAAGAGGACGATGACGATCTGCAGCGGGATGTCACTGCGGAGAACGTGACGATAGCTGAAGCCGCCTCGGACGATACCGACACGTTCACCTCGTGGGAAGAAGAGGAAGATTACAGCCGTACCGAAACGCTGGCCTGGTTCCCCGGTGCCGAAGAAGTGGACGATGACCACGAGGCTGCATGGGAAGCCGAGGATGAGACACAAGCAACGCCTGCCGGGGAG
>Ga0181583_10002580_pt1 | contig 13423 bp, 9 predicted proteins | sample 071ome_31_FD_132461 | JGI IMG/M metagenome (GOLD analysis project Ga0181583, IMG submission 132461) | Coastal salt marsh microbial communities from the Groves Creek Marsh, Skidaway Island, Georgia - 071405CT metaG (megahit assembly) | ecosystem: Environmental > Aquatic > Marine > Intertidal zone... | reverse complement strand
CCCCCCCGCCCCCGTCCCATCCCCCCCCGCAGGTGGCCCTGAACTGGTGCATGCGGAAGGGCGCGGTGCCCATCCCGGGCGCGCGGACCCTCGATCAGTGCCGGGGCAACCTGGGCGCGTGCGGGTGGCAGCTGTCGGGGGGGGAAGTCGACGAGCTGGATGCCGCCGTGGCCCGGTGCTCGGGGGGGATGGTGCAGAACGTCTTCGCCACCCGGTGAGGCGCCGAGCGCGGGCCCGGGCGGAGCACTCGCGGGGGGCCGGGGGTGGGGGGGCGGCCCGTGGCGGTCGCGGTGGCGCGGGGAGGCCGCCCGGCGGGGCCGGCGCGGGCGCCCCCGGCGTGGGGGGCGTCGGTGCCCCCCAGCGGCGGCCGCGTGCGTGGTCGGGGTCCTGGCCCTGCGCGCCCTCGGGGAGCGGGGTCCCCGGGGGCGGGCGCCCCCCGGCGCCGCGGACAGCCTCGCGTGCGCGGCGTCCCGCCGCCCGGCGCCCCCCGCGGCCCCCCTGCGCGAGCTTCGGAGGCCGTGGCGGTGTCGGAAGTCGTCGCGACCGACCGGCACGGCGGTAGTAGAGGCCCGGGGGGGGGGATCGGGCGCGGCCCCGCGGCGATCGGGGTGACCTGCGATCCTCCTGGGGATGCCCGCGGCGGTCGCGTTGGACCCGTAAGTGCCAGACGCGGCACGCGAGGGGCGGGTGCGCGGGCCAGGTGGTGTAGGAGGCGTGGGTGACCCTCCGGGCCAAGAAATCCTGTGTCGGAAACGTGAGGGGGGCCCTCCTACGGACCCAGACCCGGCCCTTAAATTGCAGAGCGGACGCCCCACGCCCGCACTGTAGTCGACCCTGGCCCGCCACCGACATCAACGGCACGAAAGACCCGGAATCAGTCCCCTCCGGCCCCTTCTTCGCCTCAACTTTTCACCACCAGTCACCATGGCTACCCTCTGCAACGTTCGCGTCCCTGTGGTCGCTAAGACCCAGGCCGCCGCCCGCCGCCGCGCTGTCGTGATGGCTGCTGCTCCCAAGCGCGCCGTCGACGCCAAGGCCACCGCCGCTGAGGTCCCCGAGTGAGTTCCGAGAACCCCCTCCGTCTCAACCCCCACAATAAAATCCCATTCACTGGTTTCTGTGGCGCGTACTGCTTTTAGTTATTTCAACGAGTTCGCGACCGCCCAGGAGACGGGATGTGGCCCCGGCGGGGTACTTGACCTCGTTGGAGGACCTCCGGACTCGGACGGCTTGACCGATGTCCCTACGTCGATGCTGACTGCCCGCCGGGTCCCGATCCCATCGATGGTCACAATTTTGGTAGACACATGCGTCGGATCCGTCCCTCCCCGGGATCTTGAGCCCAAACGGGTACTTGCACCGTCCGTGGCACTCTTGGGCCCCAGCCGGTGGCCCTCCCCCCGACCCTCCCGCGGGGTTTTCTTGAGCCGTCCCCGCCCCCGGGGCGCGCACTCTACAGGGACTCCCCCGCTCCTCCCCGTTTCCTAGGACACGCACGTGATTTTGGTGTCGCGGGGGCCCAACAACAGCAGTTGGATGACTGTTGGAGGAAGGAGAGCATGGATGAGCTCCAGGATCTTTTCGAGGCGCTCGTCGCGGCCTTCCCGGCGTCGCGGCTGTCGTGCGTCCCCGCCCCCTAACCGTCCCGGGGTCCAGGGCCCGGGGTTCCCCTGCGGGCCCCCACCGCAACCCCCCAGTACCTCCGACTCGCGCTCACCACGAGTGGCTCATCCAACCCCCCCGCGCAGGGCCCTCCGCTCCTCCCACGGCCCCCTCTACTACACCGGCACGGAGTTCGACCAGGAGTACTTCAACGGCCGCACCGGTGAGCCCCGATCTGCGCCTCGCGCGTGGGACCGGCGCCTCGCGCGTCGGTGAACCTTCTACCCTCGCCCCCCGCCCGGCCGCCCGCCTGCCGTGTGGCGGGGGACCGGCCCCAGCCACCGTCTTCGGTATTCCTCGCGCCTTCAGCGGTTTCTTCGCCCGCGCCCGTCCATACGCGGCGTACGGCGACGTGACGCGCGCTCCCCGACCCCCTCGACCAACCCCTCCAATCCCCCCGCTGCCTGCAGAGATGATCCAGCAGCACTTCGAGGGCGCCCTCGGCGTGGACGACTTCATGAACCGCGTGGAGATGGCCCTCTACCAGGAGGGCTTCGACTCGGAGAACACCCTCGCCCTCGTGAACCTCTGCCGCGACGAGGTGTGCCACAAGCTCGCCACCAAGGTGCACCAGGTGTTCGGCCACTCCTTCACCATCCACGGCCTCGGCGGCGTGCTCACCTGCGGCGTGACCGGCATCAAGGCCGGTATCTCCCACGCCCCCACCGACGCCAACGGCAAGGAGAAGTACGTCTTCTTCGCCTTCCCCCACATCGCCATCGACTCCGAGGGCAACGTCGGCAACATCAACCGCCCCGGCCGCGTCGGCGACTCCTCCGCCTGCGGCGCCCTCTGCGCCTGCCTCGCCTGCTTCAAGTCCGGCGACGCCTCCCTCCTCGAGCCCTCCACCGCCGGCACCCACGACGTGACCGACCCCGAGCTCTCCATCCTCAAGCAGCGCCTGGTGCGCACCGTCAAGGAGGAGGCCGTCGACCCCGCCAAGCTCGACCTGGTGTCCATCACCAAGCTCGCCGAGCGCGCCCAGGCCCGCGACCTCAAGATGCTCATCGACGCCGCCGTCGACACGAACATCGCCGACTACGCCATCGTGACGGGCGTCCAGATCCACAACTGGATGGCCTACCCGGCCGACGCCGGCGCCCCCGACCTCGAGTACGTGTACCCCTCCGAGATCACCGTCGTGTCGGGCGGCAAGAGCAAGACGATCAAGCTCGGGGACGTGCCCTCCATGACCCCCCGCCAGGTCCGCGTCCTCGCCCACTCGGACTCTGTCGGCTCTGGCGACCCCGGGTCCCCCCTCCACAACATCGACGCCGGCAAGCGCCAGCGCATGGTCACCAACCTCATCAAGACCGCCTTCAACAACCAGTCCTGATTGTCCCGGGGCGCATTTTTGGATAGCCGATGGATGCCTGTACCCTTTCGGGACGAGTGCTCCCTTCAAAACGAACACCTCGGGGGCCCTGTACTGCACGGCGACCCTGACCCGCCTGGGGCGCGCCCCCGCGCCCCCCGCCACCCACCTCTGGAGCCGGGCGGGGCCCGCCCTGGACCGAGCGGCGGCGGCCGCGGCCCGCGCGCGCCGGGCAATGGTCGCGGGGCGGGCACATGACTGCTGCCCGTCCTCGGCGAGGGCAGCGAGCGTCAGTGTTGGGGGCCAGGGGGGGCGTGTGCCTCGCTCTCGGGGCATGTTTTTTTGGGCGCCTCTTGTGGTCGACGGCGATGCCACACTGCCCGTTCGTTTGAATCGGCCCCTCCTTTCGTCATCCACTCCGTAACCCCTCACCCTTCGTCTTCTCTCACCAAGGTGAGATTGCCCTGCACCCATCGGTGTAGCCCCTCCGTCCGAATCGCCCCACTCCATCTCGTCAAGAACATCAATAATGGCACGACACGCGCGCGATTTTGAGTGCCCCCCGCCGTGCTGGGCGTCACGACGGGACCAAACACGACGAGGAGTTCGTGCCCCCCGGCCCCGCCGGGGTCGCGTCCGGGACGAAATCCGGTATCCTCGGACCACATCGAACCGTGTCAAGACGCACGTTCTACCCGCAGTGTCATCCACCATGTCTTTGGTGTCACTCTGCCCGTTCGGGACAGCCCGAGTCGCCGCTCCCCCTTCGCGCTCTATCCGCGCGACCAAGCACTCTTCCGCCGTCTTCATGGCAAGTTCTGGAACGAGCGTGGCACGTAAGATGACGAGCGTCGTCGTGCGTGCCGCGGGGGCCACCGAGGTGAGCGGGATTCGCGCTTCCTCGACTCCCCATCCACAAGTGCTGAGTATCCCCGCGACAGACGACCCCCGCTTTCGGCGCTCGCAGTACCAGTCCCCCTCCAGCGCGGGGAGTGGCTCGGAGCTCGGGGACCTCCTCGACGTGTCCCAGGTCCTCAGCGACACGGTCGACTTCACCACCGGCCAGGTGACCGCGGATGACCGCCCCCCTCCACCTTGCCCTCGCCCCCCGCGACCGAACCCGTGACCACGAGACCACCCCCCTCTATCCACGCCCGGTCGCAGGAGGTCGCCACGAGCGGTGCGGCGGCATCGACTTACTCGCTGCTCGCGTCGATCCTGAGCAACCCCGTCGCCCCCGAGGACGTCCGCGCCGCCGCGACCAACGCGCTGCGCGTGAGCGAGTGCCCCGAGGGGTACCCCGCGGCGCCCGGGCAGTCGGCCCTGGAGGCGTACCGCGTCGACATGGCCCTCGTGAACGTGGGGGCGCTCCTGGCCGAGCGGGTCACGGGCCGCATCTCCACCGAGGTCGACCCCGCCCTGGACTCGGACCCCGCGGCCCTCGTGGCGCGCGGCAAGGCCCTCGTGGCGCTGTACAAGCGGTCGGGGGTGGCGGCGGACCGGCTCCTGGTGCGGCTCCCCGCGACGTGGGCCGGGTGCCAGGCGATGCGGGAGCTCGAGCGGGAGGGCATCGCGACCCACGCGCTCTTCGTGTACTCGTTCGCCCAGGCCGCCGCGGCCGCGCAGGCGGGCGCCAGCGCCGTCCAGGTGTCCCTGGGCCGGGTGCGCTCGTGGTACAACCTCCGGCCCAACGTCATCCGCGACCCGCACGGCCCCCGCGAGGACAGCGGGTACAAGTCCCCCACGGACCCCGGCCTCGCCCTCGTGAAGGAGGTCTTCTACTTCCTCAAGCGCTACCACCCCAAGACCAAGCTGATCGTGTCGGGGATCGCCAGCCGCGCCGACGCGCTGGCCGTGGCGGGGGCGGACTACGTGCTCCTCCCCGCCGCGGTGAGGCAGGAGCTCGCCTCCACGCCGACCCTCTCGGGGTACAACGACGGGCTGCACGAGGCCGACGGGGCCGCCTCGGCTGCCCTCGACGCGGCCGCGGCGCGGGGGGTGGACTTCCGTGAGGAGCAGCTCGCCGAGCTGGACGAGGCCACCTTCAACGACCTGCTCGCTCGCGGGGTGTGCGGGAAGGAGCTCCTCGCCGAGGGCCTCGGGCGCCACGAGCAGTTCGCCGCGCAGCTGAGCCCCCTCATCGCCGAGATGGTGATCAACCGCCACGGCTGAGGCGGCGCGCGCGACGCAGTCGCCGGCCCTTGAAAAGGAGATTCCCGACGGTCGACCGGCCCCGGGGCTAGATGCACACCATGGACGGCACGTTCCTCGCCGCCACGTTCCGGTAGCTCAGCCCCCCACCCGCGCCCGTCCCCCGGTTCTCCTCGCCCCCGGGCGCCTTGGCCACCGCCCGCGCCCCCCACGGGCCGGGCGCCGCCCCCGCGGCCGGCTCGGCCTCGCCGCCGGCCCCGTCCGGCCCGGACTTGCGGGACTCCTTCCTCCGGTTGCGCCTCCTCCGCCCCTCCTGCGATCCCTCGGGCGACAGGGCCTCTGCCCCGGCGGGCCCCACTGACACGCCCGCCAGCGCGCCCGCGATATCGTCGAGCTCGGCCGTGTCCAGGGAGGGCGGGCCCCCCGCCTGCGCCGAGGCGCACCCCGCCCCGGGGCCTTGCGCGGCCCTCAGCCGCGCGACTTCCACCCGCAGCGCCTCTCGCTCTCCCTCCGCTGCCGCCAGCGCCAGCTCCACTGCCCGCCGCCGGCCCCGCTCCTCCTCCGCGGCCCGCTCCGCCTCGTCCCGGGCGCCCGCGAGCGCCCTCTCCCGGTTCCGGAACACCGACACCTCGTCCCGGACCACCTGCGGGCAGATGCGCTCGTAAAAGTGCAGCTGCCTCCTCAGGTCCTCCCGTTCCCGCCGAAGGGACGCCTCCCGCTGCCCCTCGTTCCGCGAGCGCTCCCCCAGCAGGTCCCGGTTCACCCCCTTCAGCGCCGCCTCGCGGCGCAGGGCGCCCTCGAGCTTCCCGAGGAGCTCCGCCTCCCTCTCGGCGAACTCCCTCTCCAAGGTCTGACACTGCGCCCGCCGGGGAGAGGTGCCGTGTCAGTGCAGTGTGGGGGGGGGAGGCTCGGCGAGGCGGGGGTCTCGAGAGGGGGCGGCTCGGGGTGTCGTGGCGGCGGGGGTGGGGCCGGGGATCACCTTCTCCTCCCACAGGCGGGCCTGCATCTCGGCCAGGGCTCCCCCGGCGCCCAGAGGCCCCCCGGTGCCGTCCTGTGACCCGGAGCGCGTGTTGCAGTGCGTGCTGGCGGAGGGCCGGTGGGCAGGCCCGGGGCCGGCAGCGGACACGTGGAGGGCCGCGAAGTCTCCCACGGGCGTGCGGGCCCCGGAGGGACATGCGGAGCTCGCGAGGGACCGCGCCCAGGGCCCGCCCTCCCAGGGCCCGGCCGGGGCCAAGGCGAGGGGGGGTGGGCCGGGAAAGGCCAGGGAGGGGAGCTGGGGCGGGTGCCGGAAGGGGCCCGACCCCCCTGCGGGGTGCGACAGCACGAAGGCGGGCGGGGCGGGCCCGTGGGTCTCAGTGCCGGCGTCCGAGGGAGCGCCGGCCCAGCAGAGCCCGTCCGAGTGGCGGCGCTCGCAGGGTCGGGTCCGTGGGCGCTCCTCGTCGTCGAAGGTCAGGATCAGGGACGCCGCGGGCTTGCCGCCGGGCGGACCCGCCGGGGGCCGCCCCCCACGCAGGCCCCGGGCGTCCGGGTCGCTGCCGGCGCCCCCCGGGCGGTGAGGGGGATGGTACACGGTGGGCCCCGTCTGGAACGCCTCGGGGCGAAAGGGCCCCGCCACGAACGCGTGGGGGTCCACACCCCAGCTCAGAGTGCCCATCGTTGGCCCCGGGCCCCCGTGGTGGCTCGTGTGGCGATTGTGGGAGTGGCCCTCCATCAGACCTCGCAGGGTGGTTTCGGGGTCAACTCGTGTCGCCCGCCCTCCCGGGACTGCGTTCGGGGGCGCGGAGGCGTGGACGTCGAAAAAAGAGTGCGAGAGAGTGCTACCGCGTGCGGAGATGTGTCGAAGGAGGGTTTTCAATGCGGGGACCGATAGACGTGCCTCGCAACAACGAACTTCTCGCCCCCGGGCGGAGTCACCCCGGCGCATATTCCCTTCATATGGGGGGCTCACGCCAAATTAGTACGCATAATCGATCCTATACTGGTTCCTGCGGGGTGGACGGCGGTCTATTCCGGCATTTGGCTCACCTGCTCGCCAATCCAGTCGGGGCGCCCTCGAATTTGTTGCCCGGCGTGTAGCCCTTCCTGGGCTTCAGAGAGCAGAATGTGACGTACTCGCGCTAAACCAGGGGAAAGAAGAGGCCGGCGCAGCAGCAGCGCCACGCCCGGGGGATTCCCGGGCGGGATTCCGTGGTGGTCAGTCAGGCGCGAGGAAGAAGACTTCCTCGACTCGTCGGGCGGGCACCGCGTTGCGTTTTCCCTCAAGAGTCGTCGCGAGGTGCAGGAGAAACAGAGAGGAAGAGGAGGGAGGACCGCGAGGGCGCATCAGCTCGGCCTGCGCATACAGCGCGGGTCCCGCGGCTGTGAGGAGGAAAACAACATTTGGGGGGCGTTCGCGGAAGTCACGGGGAAGCAGCGATGGCGCAGCCATCGGACACTGTCCCCGTCGAGAAGTACCGTGCGTTGATCGACAAGCTGGAGCTGCTGGAGCAAGAGCTGGGTCAGAAGACGGTCGCTATGCTTTCCCAGGTGCGCCACCCCCCCCACACTCCACGAGGGGCGCGGGGCGGGGCTCCCACGGGTTACCCTCCGCCCGCCTGTCCGTCCTCGTAGAGGCAGGAGATCGACCGGATGCATCGCAAGGTCGCGGAGCGGGACCGAGAAGTCAAGGAGCTAAAGGAGCGCCTGGCGTCGGCAGGGCTGAGCACCGAAACGGCCCGCGAGGAGGCGAGCCGGGCGGGGTACGCGAGCGGGGTGGGGGCGCGTGCGGGGTCCGCGCGGCCGGTGGGGGCTGGTCTTGCGTCGCAGAGGCCGGCGGGCCCGGACCTGGACCTGATGCCGCCGCTGGTGCGGAGCGCGGGGTCCCTGGCGCCCCTGCCGGGTGGGGACGGGGGCCGACCGCCGCCGTTCTGGGGCGGGTAGCGCGGGGGCAGCGCCCGCGGCCAGTTCGACCCCCCCCGGCCTCGCGGGCCGCCTACATCATGAACTTAGTGCGCGGATCGGCCTTGATGGCGGTGTAGATCTCGACGAGCTGCTCCTGCGACTTGACCTCGACGGGGCCGACGTCGACCGTCCAGTACTTGCCGGTGGAGGAGGCGCGCTTGGCGACCATCATGGGCGGGACGGCGTACCCGATCCCCCGGCTGACCGTCTCCCGGACCATCTCGGCGTAGCTTTCCTCCGCGGCCCCGATCGCCTTGAAGTTGCGCATGCTCGGGTACTCGGTCCCCAGTCGCTCATCGAGCTCCTTCCACTTGGACACGTGCTCCTCGTCCGTGGCCGCCTTGCCCGCCTCGCTCCCCAGGACCACGTTCGTCCCGGACTGCCCGCGCCCCTCGTTGCGCACCACCGCGCTCAGCGACTGGATGAGCGCGTCCTTCTCCGTCAGCTTCTTCCCGGCCTCGGGCCGGCGCAGGCGCCCGGCCCCGAAGCCCTTGAAGTTGGCCGAGTCCGTCAACTCGGACGGCGCGGGGCTCGGCTCCCCGGCGTCGGCGGCGTTGCCGTCCCCGTCGGCGCCCCTCATGGCGACGCGCCTCCTGCACGGGGCTCGCGGGAGGGGGGAGTGGTTGGTGGAGGGCCGGGCCCGGGCCGGGGCCCGGGGCAGATCCCCTCCAGGAACGCTGCGAGGAGGGCCACGCGCGTGGATTGGCTCACCTCGCGGCGTGCAGAACCACGCACTTCGTCGAAACCGACGCCCTCACGGGGGATATGGCGCATCGCGCCACGGATGAGACTGCGGGAGCGGGCGCGAGAGCGGTGGCCCGGGGTTTCCTCCACCGCCGCGTAGCGCAAAGCGTGAACGGCGTGCGGAGAGGGGGGAATCGCTGGTAGGTACCTGCATGCATGATGGTCCCTGTCGCTCGGGTGCCTCTGATGGAGAGGTCGTCCTTCCCCGGCTTTCGGAGACGGGCTTCTTCGTTTCTTGATGGGCGGGCGCGCCAGGGCACTCGTTCGATATCCTCCGCGGCGGCTCGGGGGGACAGATCGCGTTTCAAGGGCAATGCGCACAGCAACCATGCGGCGCACCCCTCTTGAGGCCTTGGTGGGTGCCGTGCGGGCGAGCCAACACTCCGGCCCCGCTACGGCCAGCTTAGGGTGAGCCCCGGGACTGGCAGGCGGAGAGTCCGACCCCGCGAGAGTCGCTGGGGCGACCCGACCCCGGCAACGTGAATTGGGTGCTCGGGTCTACCGACGGGGTACACCGGACGAGAGAGGCTCCCGCGCGCATCCCACCCGACTTACTGACCTTGACCTTCCCTGAAGACCGGCCCAGAAGATGCAGGCGTGCACCTCCAGGGCCGTTCCGGCCATTCCCATGCGGTCGCCTGCGTTAATACGTGAGTATCTGTGCGACGTCCACGGCGATAAACCTCTTTCTCCCGATTATCCCGGCATGATGGCGCGCAAGCGTGCACAGTTGTCAACGAGCCCCCATCAACAGCCCCGTTCCTTGCTCAACACGACGAATAATCATCGCATTCCGATCATTAGTGGACATTTTCATGCCTCGGTTGCCTCAGTTGCGCGGGAAATACGGGGGGGGCGGGTCATCGCCGCCGGATGCCGACACGTAACGCGCACGTTCTCGTAATGGCCGCAGTTGGGAGCCGTGCACTCACTGCTTCGTTCCCAGGTCGGCACGTCGTGAGGATCCCGCCCATGGCCAACAAACCTACCAGTCCCGCCCGCGCCGGGGTCTTGCGCGCCACCGGTGAGCATTCGCCGGCGAGCATTCGCCGGCTCGCAGCTTGCACGAAAGAGCCGATGTCTCTCCCGCCCGCGCCCCACCCCGCCCATCGTGAACTGTTTTCGCCTGCTTTCCTCTCCCACAGCGACGGCCGTCAAGCTGTCCTCTCTCGAGAACGGCGACCGCGACGCCGACGCCGACCTCATCCTCCCCGCCATCTTCAACCGGCTCCACTTTCGGGCCCTGCGGCAGGACTTCCTGGCGGGGCTGACCACCGCCGTGGTGGCCCTCCCCATGTCCCTGGCCTTCGGGGTGGCGTCCGGTTTGGGGGCGCTCGCCGGCATCTACGGCGCCGTCTTCTGCGGCTTCTTCGCGGCTATGTTTGGCGGCACCCAGGGCCAGGCCACGGGCCCCACGGGCCCCCTGACGGTTGTGATCGCCTCCCTCGTCGCGGCGACACAGAGTCTGGAGATGGCCTTCGCCAGCATTATCCTCGCGGGCGCCATGCAGATCGCCATCGGCCTCCTCGGTCTCGGGAAGCTCGTCCAGCTCGTCCCCCGCGCCGTCACGTCGGGTTTCATGACGGGCGTCGGCACCCTCATCGTGCTCCTCCAAAGCGCACCGGTCCTGGGGGCCCCCGGCGTGGCGAGCGCGGTTGCGGGGCTGAAGGCCCTGCCCGCAAACCTCGCCCACGCGGACCCGGTCGCCCTCTCCCTCGGCCTCGCCTCCTTTGGCATCTGCCGGTTCACCCCACGGCACGTCGCTGAGGTGGTGCCGGCACCTCTGATCGCGCTGATCCTCACGACCGCGGCGGCGGCCCTGCTCTTCCCGGGGGCCGCCACGGTAGGCGCCATCCCGATGGGGCTCCCGTCGGTGCACCTCCCGGCGCTGGCGCACCTCACGTCCCCCGGGGCGCTCGCGGCCATCGCTCCCTACGCGGCCGTTCTGGCCGTGCTGGGGTCCATCGACGCGCTGCTGACGTCACTGGTGGCGGACGCGGTGACGCACGTGTACCACGACCCGAGGCGGGAGCTGGTCGGTCAGGGGCTAGGGAACATGTTCTCGGGGCTGTTCGGGGGCCTGATCGGCGCCGGGGCCACGATGCTGACGGTGGTCAATATCCGCAGCGGCGCCCAGACATGCCTCTCCGGGGCCTTCTATGCGGCCGTGATGGCCGGGGCGGTGCTCTGCCTGTCCGGCGTCGTGAGTCTGGTGCCCCTGGCTACCCTTGCGGGCATCGTCCTCAGCGCTGGCCTCGCCGTTGTCGACTGGGAGTTCCTCTCCCAGATCACTCACCTGCCGGTCGAGGCGGCGCTAGTTGGGGGGCTGACGTGGTACCTGACCGTATTCGTGGACCTGATATTGGCCGTGGGGGCGGGATGCGCGCTGGCGATGTTCATGGGGGTCCTGCGGAGCAGGGAGGCGCAGCTCGATAGCTGCACGGTGGGGCGGGACGCGGACGGGACGCCCGTGTTTGGCCTGTCGGGCAACGTGGACTTCAGCGGGGCCGGGTCGCTGACGCGCGCCCTCACGCCCGTCGTGATGCGCGAGGGGAAGGGGAACGGAAAGGTGGTGCTGGACCTCCGAGGCGTGACGAGCCTCGATTCGTCCGCCATGCTGGCTGTGACGGAGCTGGTGCACTCGGCCGAGGCAAAGGGCATCGCGACCCTCGTCCGCGTGGGGCAAGGCTCCGCGCTCGACTCCTCCCTCCGCGGCCTCGGCCTGGCCACCGTGGTGGCGTGACAAGCAACCCGACGATAACTAACCCGACGTTTCAACCCGCAAGCGTCAGTGTCCGTACGCGTGCAGCCTGCCCCAGTAGTACAACGAGGCGGCGAGGTTTATGGACGCCACCAGCCCTGCCGGCATGAACCGGTGTGTCCGGTAAAAGCGCAAGAACATCATGGCGCCCTGCGACCAGGGGGGGTCAGGGCCAGTGCGCGGTGACACAAGGCGGCCTTCCCGGACGGCCCGCTAGTTGCGGGACAGGGGTCCGCCGGGCTGCCCCATGTGGTCCGCCGGGCTACCCCACACTCTTCCGCAAGGGGCTGGCTCACCAGAGCAAGCGCCGCGTAGAACGCTACCAACGTGCCTTTTGTGTATCCAGCGCTCAGCATCCTCCACGCCGTAAGGTACTGCGAATGCCGCGACGGATTTTGTGGGTTCGTTACATTAACATGTTGTATGAACACCGCGGGGCGAATGTGGACGAGACGGGCGCCGTTCGGCGCTTACCCCACTCCCAGCGAACAAACCTCCGGCCAAGGACGGCTTGGAGTTCTTCCTCAGGTACCCGACGACGCCGCCGGTGACGTGGGCGGCGCCCAGGGCCAGCGCAAGGGCGGCCTCCATGCTCCTACGACGGGGACGGTCTCCACTTCGGGGCCAGAGGGCGGTAGAGTGGGGAGCCGAGCCCGCCGCGAGTACATGCATAGGAACGACGAGCATGGAACTCCTCGGCCCCCTCGGCAGTGGAGCTCGCCAGGGCGTCCGATGCCTGCAGCGACCCCGTGTCGGTGCGGCAGTCGCCGGCACCCTCGGGCCGTAAGTCACGGTGACTTACGGCCCCGCCCACCCGGGCCCCAGGGCCCGGGGTCTCCTCCGGCTCGTGTTACGCGTCTCGCGACCCCCTTCATCGTCACACCGTGCGATTCCGCACAGGCTTCGAGGGCGCGGTCTTGGGGGGCCCGAAACTCTCTCGAGAACCGAGAAAGCGACAACCGACGGGCGCGCGTTCCAGGTGCGCACTCACGAGGGGGGAGCATCCGACACATCTGCCTGCCGGCGCTGAATCTTCGTGGCTCGGAACCCAGGGGGCCACGCACGCGGGGGGACCTCCACCCCTTCAAACGCGACACGCGCCCGGCCGCGGCACCAGCGGCGATGATGCGCCGTTCGCCCGCCTCCGCCCGCGAATCGCGTGTGTTAGATCAGCCGAGCCGCGCCGGGACCCCGCCCCTCCCCGACACCCCGTCTCGCAGGGCCGTTTCTTCCGAGCCTCCTCGGCTTCGGGCCCGCGCACGAGACCAGGATGGAGGGGGCACCGCAGAGCGTGGAGGGCGGGCCGCCGTCCCCGCATATGTCGGTGGTGGTCGCCCATGTGGGGTTCAAGGCGGCGGCCTTCCTGTACTACTTGACGTGCACGTGGATTTTCTCGAAGAGCTACATCACCAACTTCGTCGTATGCCTGGTGCTCCTGTCGCTCGACTTCTGGGTGGTGAAGAACGTATCGGGTAGGATCCTGGTGGGTCTGCGGTGGTGGAACGAGGTGCAGGAGGGGGGGAACAGCGTGTGGCGCTACGAGTCCCTCCAGGCCGGGGAGCGGGAGATCAACGGCTTCGACGCGCGGATGTTCTGGTGGCCCCTGTATGCGACCCCCGTGGCGTGGTTCGCCATCGGCCTGGCGTCGCTCTTCAACATCACCAAGTGGGACTACCTGCTCATCGTCGTCATCGCCATCGTCATGTCCGCGGCAAACATCTCCGGGTACTACAGGTGCTCCAAGGACCAGCAGGCGAAGTTCCAGAATCTGGCCTCGGACGCCATGGCGGCAGGGGTCCGGGGGGCGCTCTTCGGGGGGTGGGGCATGGGGAGCGGGGGGGGCGGGGGGG
>Ga0181583_10002579_pt1 | contig 13429 bp, 11 predicted proteins | sample 071ome_31_FD_132461 | JGI IMG/M metagenome (GOLD analysis project Ga0181583, IMG submission 132461) | Coastal salt marsh microbial communities from the Groves Creek Marsh, Skidaway Island, Georgia - 071405CT metaG (megahit assembly) | ecosystem: Environmental > Aquatic > Marine > Intertidal... | reverse complement strand
TCAACACTCTTGTTGGTGGACTTGGTGCTGGTGAAGAAACAGTTGGTAGTTCAGGATTTTTATCTGAAGTTATCAGTATGCCAACAGTGATTAGTGTTGGTGAAACAACAACAGTTGCTCCAAAGGCAGGAGACAACATTACGTTTGTCAAATATCAAGATGTTCAGATTGAATCTCCTTATGATTTGATTCTTGATAGTGATGATTTTGTAATTGATGTCTATGACCTCTCGGTATAAATACAAGTAATATTGGTACTAGGATAATTTAATGTCTAGGCTTAGATCTGATAAAGTAGTAAATAAAGCAGGTTCTGGCGCACCCGAACTAACTTATGGTGCATCTGTTCCTTCTACTGGTACGATCTCTGGTGCTGGTAGCATCAATATCAGCGGCATTGCTACTGCTGGAAGTTTCAGTGGAAACTTAACTGGTAATGTTACTGGAAACTTAACTGGTAATGTAACTGGTAATGCTGATACTGCTACTCTTGCAACTAATGCACAGGGGTTGACTGGCGCACCAGATCTTTCAGTTGGAGTTACTACAGTAACCACTCTGATTCCTACAGTATCAAGATTTAAGTCTGTTGCAGAAGAAATCAAAGTTGGAACAGCAACTTCTGTAACCATTGACTTTGATGGGGGAGATGGAAATATTGGATTTGTTGCATCACCATCTGGACCAGTTTCATTATATGTAAACGATATTCCAACCACTGGATTCAGTAATAAAGCAATCACTTTAACGGTTGCGATTAATCAGGGAACAACTGGATATGCTTGTTCCTCTGTTTATTTCAACGGAACGCAGAAGACACTTCGTTGGTCTTCTGGTACAGTATCCGCAGGCAATACTTCTTGCGTAGATTATTATAACTTTGTTGGTATAGATACAGTAGGAGACGGTGCAATCGCAAGTTATACCGTCACCGCAAGTGCAAACGGAGATTTCAGATACTATTGATATGGCACCTATTCTTTCTAGACTCGCTGACAAATATGGTTTAACCTTTAGTGCTGGTGTTGTTGCTGGTGGTGCTAGTGCTTTTAGTGAAACTTGGGCAACTGGTGGCATCATAAATGATTATGAGGTATCTGGGACTTTTTATAGAGCACATATTTTTACTGGATCTGGAACTTTTGAAGTAACTGATTCAAACCTAACAGAAGTTGAATATCTTGTTGTTGCTGGTGGTGGATCTGGAGATAATGGTAGTAACTCTGGTGGTGGAGGAGGCGCTGGTGGATTTAGAACTAATGTTCCTGGAACTCCACATTCCACCACAGCACCATTTCCAATATCATCACCCAGTTCCTATACTGTAACAATTGGTGCAGGTGCTGCAGTAAATGGAATAACTGGAGGAAATTCTATTTTTGATTTTGGCGGTCCAAATCCAATCACATCTAATGGTGGTGGTGGAGGTGGAGGAAGTGCAGATCCAGGATCTGCTGGTGGATCGGGTGGTGGTGGTGGCACCAATGCTGATAGTACTACTTATCCAGGAGGAGCGTCAACATCAGTAACAACACCATCGCCTTGGCCAGGACCTGCAACTCAAGGCAATGCAGGTGGAAGTGGACTACACATTCCTGGAGCATGGGAAGGAGGAGGCGGCGGCGGTGGTGCTGGCGCAGCTGGAGAAAATGCATCACAACCAGATACAACTGCAGGTAGAGGTGGAAAAGGAATTCAACTTGCTATAGCTGGACCAGCTGCAGATACTACTGGTTTCGGCGGATTGGGACATAATAATCAATATCAGTGGTTTGCTGGAGGTGGAGGAGGACAAGGAAACAGTTCTGCTCCTGGTGGTTCTTGGGATGGTTCAGCATCACTTGGAGTTGGTAATTATTCTGGAGGTGGAAGTGGTGGAGGAGCAGAAGTAAATAGATCTGGTGCTCAAGGTACTGGTGGAGGTGGTGGTGGAGCTCCTCCAGGTGGGAATGCAGGTAGAGGTGGTTCTGGTATTGTTGTAGTTCGCTATCAAATCCCAGGAGCAGCAGGAACTGCAAAAGCAACTGGTGGTTCTATTAGTTACTACAATGGTAAGACGATTCATACCTTTACAAGTTCTGGTATTTTCGCAACAACATCTGATTGGTCGGCAACAGACATTGAGTATGTAATAGTTGGTGGCGGTGCTGCTGGTGGTGCTGATGCAGGAGGTGGCGGAGGTGCAGGTGCATATAGAACTGGCACAACTCCAATAGGGGCACATCCAGTTGCTACATCCATTCAAGTTGGTGCTGGTGGGGCAGGAGTTGTACCAGGACAACCTGAACCTGGAGGTAATGGTGGTGCAGGAACTCCATCGTATTTTGGAACTCCATTAACTTCTCCAGGTGGTGGAGGTGGTGGAGGTGGTCTTAATGCATCAAATAATGGAGCAGGATCACCTGGTGGATCTGGTGGTGGTGGAAGAACGAATAGAAGTCCCGGTGCTGGAGGTCCAGCAACTGGATCACCATTCCCAGGAACAATCGGCACTACACCCGCAAGTGGTTGGGGACATCCTGGTGGTAATGCCACAACGTCAGCACCATATGTATGTGGTGGTGGAGGAGGTGCTGGTAGTGCTGGTCTCGGTAATCCACCTAATACTGGTCCATCAGCTGGTGGTCTTGGAATGCAACTTCCAACAACATTTAGAGATCCTGCATCTTCCGTTGGATATCCAGGACCAACATCTCCAACATTTACTGGTGCAGACACTTCTGGCAAGTTCTGGTTAGCTGGCGGTGGCGGGGGTGGAAATAATACTGCCCGTGCTTATGGTGGTGGTGGGTCCAGTAGTTCTTTTGCTGGTGCCGGTACTGGTGGATATCCTATCAACGAAGCAAAACCACCAGGTGCAAGTCCGGGGCAAGCGAACAGTGGTTCTGGTGGTGGAGGTCAACCAGACCAACCAATAAGATCTACTGAACGTGGTGGTTCCGGTATCGTCATCATTGCATACCCATCATAAATATCTAAAAACCTTCCAATGTCAAAAGCCCGTCAGATAGCGATAGATGGTTTAGGTGTAGGGATTAGCTCTGCGGGAGTTAGTATTGGTTCCAGTATCACAACACTTAACTTTGTTGGTACTGGAAATACTTTTGCTGTCAGTGATACGACGGTTGATATTTCCATTTCTCCTGACACGACAGCAAGTCCTGGATCTAGAATCAACTATCCAAGTGGTTCACCTTCACCATTTGTATTGAACTCTGTTCACGTTACTCAATCAATCACTCTTGATAACACCAACGCAGATACAGTTCCTGCAAACGTTGTAACTGGTGAATCAACAGTCACCGTTGATGATAGTGTGACGATTACTATTGGTGAAGGTAAGACTGTTGTTCCCGACCTTTATAATGTTGGATAATGGAAAGAATCAATAATGGTAGACTTATACGTTCATCGGTTCACTTGACCGAATCAATGACGTTAGATAATACAAATGCCGATACAGTTCCTGCGAACGTAGTAGTAGAAGCATATACAATGACAGTAGATGATAGTGTCACTCTTACGATTGAAGAAGGTAAGACTGTGATACCTGATGTATATAATATATTCGCTAAATAACTAGAAAGAAAGACCGAAGGCGATGTCCCAGATTAATGTAAATAAAATTGCAGATAAAACTGGTGGTGGAGCACCTGAATTTCCTTATGGTATTCAAGTTACTGGTATCGTTACTGCGACGGTAGCAAATCAAAATGTAACTGGTAATAGTACATTTAATGGTGATGTAAGTGTTGTTGGTGTTACATCTGCTGCTAACTTAGATGTAACAGGAGTTGGCACTGTAACAGACCTTCGTTTAGAGTCAGTATCAGATAAGATTACAGTATCAACTGGCAACTCACCTTCACTTGCTTATAATACTGGTGGTGGTAACGTTGCTGTTGTTTATGATGCTACGGGACCAATCACCTTAACGGTTACTGGTGTTCCTACTTCGGCAGACTTTAATAACCGTGCTCTTAACTTCTCTGTGATCGTAAGACAGGGAGCAACTGGTTATGCCTGCACAAGTCTTGTAGTCAACGGAACTTCATTTAGTTCGGCATATACAGTTGGAACAAGCACCTGCATCACATATCCTGGTGGAACGGTAGCAACAGGTAGCACAACTGGATATGATATCTTCAACTTTGTTGGTGTAAATACTACTGGTTCAGCAGCAGATATCACTAACTATAACTTCCTTTCTGTTAAGAACGGCGATTTTAGACTCTACGCATAGTAATCGATATGGGTTCTCTTTCATCTCTTACGTCTATTATTAATCAATACGGTATCGCTGCTATTCTTAGTGGTGGTGGCGGTGCTGTTAGTGGATTAACAGCAACTGGCGGCATTATAAATGACTATGAGGACTCTGGAACATTTTATAGAGCACATATCTTTACTTCATCGGGTACTTTTGATGTAACTGCTCCTGGTGCTTATGGCGATACTGTTGAGTACCTTGTAGTTGCTGGCGGTGGTGGTGGTGGAGCAAAAGTAAATTCAAATACAAATGGAGCTGGTGGAGGAGGCGGTGCTGGTGGATTGAGAACTAATTTATCGGGGCATCCATTAGATTCTGGATCTTATTCCGTATCTGTTGCCCCCTATCCAGTGATTGTAGGATCTGGAGGAGCTGGTGGTTTAGGTGTGGGTGGACCAACTTTACCGACATATGGACAAGGACGTAATGGAGGATATTCTCAGTTTGGACCTCCTGGTGGAACATTTGTTTATGCGACTGGAGGTGGTGGCGGTGGTCATGGATATGATACTGTCCAAGTTGCTAATAGTACTCACCAAGGATTACCTGGTGGTTCTGGTGGTGGAGGAGGTAGTAATGCCGGACCTCAACCTGGAGGTAATACTCTTGCTTCTCCAGATGGCAGATCTCCAACAACACAAGGATTCGTTGGAGGTGCTGGAGGAGACGGTTCTGGAGCTGATGGTGCTGCAGGTGGCGGTGGTGCTGGAGGTTCTGGAACAGCTCCTAGTCCAAATACAACAGGTGGACCTGGCGGAGCTGGCGTTCAAGTTTTAATTGCAGGAAATCCATCACTCACTCAACCAGTTGGTGCTCCAGGACCTAGTGGAACTGGATGGTTTGCTGGTGGTGGTGGCGGTGGTGGTGGTAATCCAAGTACTGATGGAGTAGGAGGTGGACCAGGAGGACCATATGCAGGTGGTGGTCCAGGATCACCAGTACGAGGAACTTCTGGCACTTATGCTACTGGTGGTGGCGGAGGAGGAGCTTCAGCTCCAATAGATGGCGGTGGTGGACAAGGTGGTTCTGGAATCGTAGTCGTCCGTTATCAAATCGGACAACTCACAGCAACACAAAAAGCAACTGGTGGTGCTATAAGTTACTATAATGGTAAGACTATTCATACCTTTACGAGTTCTGGTACTTTTACTACATTAGCACCTTGGACTGGAGAAACTGTAGAATATGTTGTAATAGGTGGTGGTGGATCTGGTGGATGCCGACAATATCTTTCTGGAGGTGGTGGTGCTGGTTCATATAGAACTGGAACTACTCCCATAGGAGCACACCCAGTATCAACATCCATTCAGGTTGGTGCTGGTGGCGTTGTTGCAGACATTGGACCATCAACAACACCAGCAACGGCAGATGGGACACCTTCATATTTTGGAACTCCTATAACTGCTCCTGGTGGTGGAGGAGGTGGAACATATTCAACTCCTGGTGAAGGTCGTTCAGGAGGAAGTGGTGGAGGTGGTGCCGGTATTTCTGTTCCTGGCGCAGCTGGTACAGCAACTGGAGCACCATTTGCTGCGGGAATTATTCAAGCATCACCACCTGCAGGTTGGGGACATCCTGGTGGAGTTGGCAGTCCAGATGCTCCAGGATATGGTGGTGGAGGTGGTGGTGGTGCCGGTGGTTCTGGTGTAGATGGAACTTCATCTATTGGTGGATCTGGTGGTTTAGGTATGCAACTTCCAGCAACATTTAGAGATCCTAACTCAACAGTAGGAGCTCCTGGTCCAACTTCAGGCGGTGTTACTGGAGGAGATACTTCTGGCAAATACTGGTTTGCAGGTGGTGGTGGAGGTTCAACATATCCAACAGGGACATCACCTGCTCCTGGTGGTGGACCTGGCGGACCATATGCTGGTGGTGGTGCCGGTTGTACTGGTCGTGCTGGTGGAGATGGTGGTGTAAATACTGGCGGTGGCGGTGGTGGACAAGAAAGAGATCCTGGTCCAGCAACACAAGCAGGTCGTGGCGGTTCTGGTATCGTCATTATTGCCTACCCTTCATAAATACCTAAAAAACCGCAATGGCATTTACAAAGGTTACCAGTAGAGGTTTAAGAGACGGTAACATCGGCATTAGAACCGCTGGTGGTTTTGTTGGAACTGGATTTACCGTCCTTAATTTTGTTGGTGCTGGTAATACCTTTGCTATCAGTGGTGATGGAACAACTGTTGATATCAGTATTGCTGGTGGCGGCGGTGGTGGAAGCGCGGAGATATACAAGGAAACATTTAATATCTCAACTGGAACAACCGCATTTACATTAGCAACTGGTCAGTTTGACGAAGGATTTTTAGATGTTTATGTAAATGGTATTAAGTTACCACCAGAAGACTTTACAGAAACTCCTCCCAATAAGTTTAATCTTTTAGTAGAAGCAGAGGCAGGAGATACTGTTGAGATCATTGCCAACAGAACTCGTTCTACTAATACTGATTTAAATGCTGATATTACCAATCTAAATGCCAGTGGTATTGTCACTGCTGGACAGTTTTATGGTAATGGTAAGAACTTAACAAACTTACCAGTTGGTATTGGCACAATGTTGGATGTCAATACTCCTGGTCTTGATGCGATTTATTATGTCAACAGTACACTTGGTATCACACAATCAGTTACTGTTGACCCACCTGACAGTGCAACCTCTGCTTTCACACACTATACTGAAATCTCAGTAGATGATGGAATTGATTTTATCGTTGAGGATGGTGATGATTTTATTCCTGATGTTCTCGGACTTGGTGAACTAGAAATAGCAAATCTCCCTGGTAATGGTGGAAGAGTTCGTGCTGATAACATTGTAAACAAAGCAGGAACTGGTGCTCCTAACTTCCCCAATGGTTTAACCGCCGATGATGGAAGTTTTGATACTGGATTCCTTGAAGTTTCAAATGTTCTTGACGTTACAACCGATAAAACAATCGCTGGTTCAACTTCTTCTAAGGTTATTGTTCAACGACAATCAGTTGTTGTTGCTAACACAAAGAGTCTGATACTTGGTCCCGACTGTGAGTTGGTTATTAATACCTTAGGACTATAAATACAAATAAACTTGGTCTCAGAATAAGTAATGTCTATACTCAGAGCTGATAGTATTCGTAATAGGGAGGGAAGCGGCGCACCTAATTTCCCAAATGGTGCTGTTGTAACTGGTGTTATGACCGCTACCAGTTTTGATGGTCCTGTTTCTAGTTTGTCTTCTGGTGCAACTGGAAGTGATCTAACATTAACAGGGAACTTGACAGTTCAAGGAACGACCACTACACTTGATACTATAAATCTTGTCATTGAAGATAAGAACATTGGTATCGGAACTACCTCTACACCATCAAACACTACAGCAGATGGTGCTGGTATTACAATCTTTGGTGGAAGTGATGGAGATAAAACAATCACTTGGGAAAGAGATACTGGATGCTTTGAGTACTCTGAACCAAGTAAGTTTAAGGGTGTTGTAGAAACAATCTCTACTGGAACTACATATATGAGTGGTTCTGATATGGTTCTTGAACTTGATGTAAGAGCAGGAACAACATTTACACATACAGCAACAACTAATATTGGTATTGTTTCATTTAAAAATATGCCTGCTGATACAGGTGTTGCAAATGGAACAACCATTACTCTGATTCATACCCAAAACGCTACTGGAACTGGTAACACAACAGGAGCAACTGGACTTGGTAGAGTTTGTACTGTTGTTGGATATGAAAATGGATCGGCGGTTACTGGTGTAACCACTGCTGCTCTTGTTGGTTCTGGAACCACTGTTACATTATCAACAACAGCAGGAGACCGAGATTTTGTTTCCTTCTTTGTTCACTACACTGGCGGAACAAATACTACTGCATCAAGTTATCAGGTTTACGCAACGAAGAACGGCGGATTCCGTCAAGGTTGATAGGAGATTAATATGGCACCACTTTTTACTGGAAAAGCATTTGGTTTTGGACGTGCTGAGGAGGATGCTGCTGTTGCAAGACTAGTTCCCACCCAAACTAGTGGTGGAACAATATTGCAACCTGGAGATGCGTACACTTATCACGTTTTTACTTATCCAAATTCAGACACTTTTGCATTGTCAACGGCTAAGAATGTTGATATTTTAGTTGTCGCTGGTGGTGGCGGTGGTGGAAACTATTATGGTGCTGGTGGAGGTGCTGGTGGTGTAGTATATGGATCTAGTAAATTATTAGAAGCTGGTTATTATGATGTTCAAGTTGGTGGCGGTGGAGAGAGGGGATATGGTCCAAACGCGGTTGAAGGAGTTAATACTCCATATGGACAGAATGGTGAGGATAGTTACTTTGGAAATATTGGAGAAGCAATATTTGGGCAACCAAATTATGTTTTAGCAAGAGGTGGTGGTGGTGCTGGATCGCACTATAGTACAAAACCACAGTCTCAAGGAAGACCTGGTGGATCTGGTGGTGGTTCAAGTGGTAATGACCCAGCACCAGCAGCTGGACAAGCAACACAACCAGGAACTAATCCAGCATTAACCGATTATGGTAATCCTGGTGGATATTGTACTCCTACTGGTGGATATGCACCAGCAGGAGGTGGTGGTGCTGGTGGTGCTGGTGTTGAAGTTAATGGCAACCTAACTGGTGGTGGTAATGGTGGACCTGGTGTTCCATTTAGTGATTTTTCTGGACCTAAGATTGGTCCTGCGATACCAGGTCCACAGCAACCATCATTTATTCCTAATGTCGGTCCACTAGGACGATATGGTGGTGGTGGAGGAGCAAGTCTATATCAATCTGCCACTGGATCTCGTTCTGGACTTGGTGGACCTGGAGGTGGTGGTAATGGTGAACCTGATGGAAATCCAGGTGCTTATGGAACTGGAGGCGGAGGTGGTGGACGCCACCCAACAGGACCCAATGCTGGTGGAGATGGTGGACCAGGAATAGTTATCATTAGATATGTGTGATATAATATTATAAAGACTGACTTAGAATGGATTGTAAAAAATATTATTTTCTTTCGGGTATGCCGAGAGCGGGAAATACTATTTTGTCTTGTCTTTTAAATCAGAATAAGAGAATAGGTGTTTCTGGAAATAGTCTAGTATCAGAAACTCTTTTCAAACTTGATATGTGGAGGGAAAATGATACTGCTTATAAAAACTTTCCAGATAAAGAATCGTATGATTCTATGATGGCAGGTGTAATACCTTCATACTATAGTAAATGGGATGTTGATTATATTCTTGATAGGTCTGCTTGGGGAACACCTGTCAACTTTTCTTTACTTCAAAGATATTGTCCGAATGAAATCAAAATAATTTGTCTTGTAAGAAATACTCTTGATGTTTTTAAATCTTGGATAGATTGGTCTAATAGAAATCCAGATAATTTTATTAACAGAGAGACAAATAATGGAACTCTTGAGAAAAAGTTTGATTTTATTTTTAATCCCCATGGTCAAGTAGTTCAGCAAATATTATCAACAAATACTCTTAACAAAATAGATCCAGATAATAATCTGCATATTGTTATTGATTATGATGAGTTTATTTTAGATCCACAAAATGAAGTTGCAAGAATATATAACTTTCTTGGTATACCAGAATATAATCATAACTACAAAAAGATAAAGCAATTGAGTGTTAATGGTGTGATGTACACCGATAACTTTCTTGGCAAAGATTTACATAAGATTGATACCAAAGGAATACGTAAGAGAAAATATAGAGTTAGTGTTCCTGATAATTTATTGAATAGATGTTTAGAACTAGATTCAATGATGTACCATACTAAATACTTCCATAAAGGCATAAGATAATCAATGTCCAGGATTAGAGCTGATAAACTTGTTAACAGACTAGGAACTGGTGGACCTAAGTTTCCTCATGGTGTTGCCGAAGGATTTAGTGTTACTGGCATTGTAACTGCTACAAGTTTTAAGAAATCGGACGGAACAGAAGTTGGTGGTGTTATTGCTGGTATTAACACTGCTGGAGTTTCAACCTTTACTGATCTGCAAGTTTCTGGAAATGCAACTATTGGAGGAAATGCAACCATTACAGGAAACTTAACTGTTAATGGTACGCAAACGATTCTGAATACTACTTCATTGGAAGTAGAAGATATTAACGTTGGTATTGCTTCTGCTTCAAGCAAGTTAAATAATACTCAACTGGATGGTGCAGGTATTACCATCTATGGAAGTCAAGGTGATAAGAGTTTAACTTGGGATAACTCAAACTCCCGAATGGCGTTCAGCACTGATGTGTATGCGCCACGTTTTTATGGTGATGGATCACAACTGACTGGTATTTCTGCTGGCGGCGGTGGTGGTAGTATTGGAACTTCATACTCATCACCATCAGGCATTACAACATTCTTGGACTTGAGTAATGCACAAGATCATAAACTAACAGTGACTGGTACTGTTACTGTTAGTGCTCGGGGTGGAACGGAAGGAGAATCACATACAGTTAGAATCATTAACTCTGGCATTTCTACTGTTGGATTTAGCACCTACTTCCTATTCCCATCAGGATCTGCACCGACTTTACCAACAGCAGATGGTACAATCAGTTTGATTTCATTCACAGTAAATAGAGTCGGAGCAGGGGGAACACAACTGCTTGCGGGTGCTTCTGTAAACTATAGCTGAGAGGGTAGATAAATGGCAGTAGTAATTCCTCAGGTCGTTACAGAGGACAGGGCATCTGGCGCACAGGTTATTGATGGTAGTTTGAGGTTTGATAAAGATAAACTAACTTATCTTTCCTGGACTCCAAGTTCTTCTGGAAACAGAAATAATTGGACTATTTCTTGTTGGATAAAGAGAGGAAAGATTGGAACAGCAAACCAAAGAATGTTTGAAACTGCAAATAACTTTGCTATAAGATTTGGGGCTGATAATTTTCAGTGGATTGATGGCGCTTCTGGTGCTAATGGAGAGAATACTCCTGTAGCAAAACTTAGAGACACTGGATGGTATCACTGCGTATTTGCTTGGGATTCTAGTGCTGGTGTTCTTGGAAATAGAATTTATCTGAATGGTGTAGAATTAGATTATGTTCAAACAGGTGCAGGCAATCCAAACACTTCAAGTGGATGGAATGTTGGGAGTTCTTTACATACCATAGGAAGAAACGGAGGTAATACTAGTAGATACTATGATGGGATGATGACCCAGTGTTATTTTGTAGAGGGGCAAACACTTGGACCCGAATACTTTGGATACACAGACCCACTCACAAATACTTGGAGACCTAAAAAGTTAGAGTTTGAAAAAAGAAGTTTTACCAATCCAAGATGGTATAGTTCAGCAACACTTTATACCACTACTGCTGATGTTATTGCCAATGCTACAGATCGTGGAAATGGTGGAGTAACAGTTACCAACGAATATCTTTATCTTGTATTTAATGATGGTGGATATGCTCATAATGGAGGTAGCAACAACGCACCAGACTATCCAGTTTGGTCAGATCTTGGAACTTTTAATGAAGTTACTAGAGTATTCTATTATAATAGTTCTGCTTGGGTTAATGCCGCAAGTTATGGAACTTCTGCGAATGAGTGGAACTCATGGAGATATTCAAATTCAACAGCATATTCAGCATATAGAGTAGGTAAAGACTTTGCCATTGATGAAAAAATGTTGGTATTTTGTGATGATCTTGATTCTGCCAATCCATCTACTGCTGGAAAATTAGCATCAGCCACACTTCCAACTCTTAATACTAACGCATTTCACGTTCAAAATGTAATAAGAGATACTTGGTATACTGGTGGAAACTCTTTCTACCTTCCATTTGATGGAAACTCACCCATCGGAGAAGATAAGTTTGGTAATGGAAACAACTGGACACCAGTGAACTTTGGTGGTTCTGCTGCATTAGATAAAGCAACAGGAGCAAAACCAATCCTGAATACTCTTGGAGGAACTATCGCAAGACCAGGAGTATTTGGTAGTGAAGTAGGAGCATACTATGCAGTAACTGTTCCTGGTGGCACTGGTGGTGGTTTCTATCTGGATGGAACACAGAAACCAGCACTCAGTTTGATTCGTGGTGCAACTTATACCTTTGACCAATCTGATAGTTCTAACTCATCACACCCATTAGTATTTGGAACCACAGCAGAAGGTAATGATTATAGTGATGGTGTAACTACAAATGGAACACCAGGCTCTGCTGGTGCATATACAAAGATTACAGTTCCACATAATGCACCTGATACTTTATATTATCATTGCTCTAATCATAGTGGAATGGGCAACTCTACATCCCAAACTACAAATGAAAAAGTAGCAGATCTTTATGCCTGGAAGAATACTCTTGCTCTTCCATTAGTTGGTAGTGCTAATGATGTAAGTAATCAGATTAATAGTGGAAGCACTACAAAGACTATTACTGTTACTAACGCAGTTGCTTCATCTACTGTTGGTAACTTCTATGGTGGAAGTTATTATTTTGATGGTACTGGTGATTATTTAAGCACTCCCGACAATGTTGATTTTGACTTTGGGACGGGCGATTATACTGTTGAATTATGGATTTATCTTCCATCACAATCTAGTACTAATCCAGTTTTAATAGGTGCTAGTGGGGGATGGTATATCCAATTAAAAACAAGTGATAGTGTTTTAGCATGGTATACTGGTTCTACTGAAGTTAGTGATACTGGTACATCACTTTCAGTTGGAAAATGGCACCATATAGCAGTAAGTAGATCTGGAACATCTTTAAAAGGATTTGTTAATGGAAATCAAAGATTTTCTGCTACAAATTCAGACACTACAAATTTAGCAAATACTCTATATGTTGGGATACTTAATGGATCCACATTACCATTTACTGGTTATATGTCAGACATTCGTGTCTACAAAGGAGTAGCAAAATACACCCAGAACTTCATACCAGCATCAACAAACCCAGATATTCTTCCAGACACTCCATCAGGTGTGAGTGGTGGTTCTAAACTCACCAAGGTTACTGATGGTGCTGTGACTTTTTCTGCTAATACTGATTATTTGGACATACCTTCTTCTTCAGATTTTGCTTATGGTACAGGTGACTTTACAATTGAAGCATATATCTATACGAGATCATCTCCCAGTGCAAATATTGGTATAATAGATCATAGAACAGAGGGTGTTGCTGCGGCAAATGACAAACTT
>Ga0181583_10002571_pt1 | contig 13466 bp, 9 predicted proteins | sample 071ome_31_FD_132461 | JGI IMG/M metagenome (GOLD analysis project Ga0181583, IMG submission 132461) | Coastal salt marsh microbial communities from the Groves Creek Marsh, Skidaway Island, Georgia - 071405CT metaG (megahit assembly) | ecosystem: Environmental > Aquatic > Marine > Intertidal zone... | reverse complement strand
TATAATGGGGTCATTTTTGCCGATCACGACGAAAACATACTCGGCACGGTCCCTACAGTGTACTCCATCGGTCCCTGGATCGCACTGAATCGGTCCCTACAGTGTACTTAATAGGCCCGTGTGTACTCCATCGACTCGACGTCTCATCGGTCGATCGACTCGACCTCGACGTCGCGCGACAACGAGGCTGGGCGATCGATTCCATCCATCGGTCGATCGATCGATCGATCGATCATGACGTCCGCGACGACGACGCGGTCGTGGGAAGAGTTGCGACGAGAGGCGAGACGGGCGGAGAGTCGCGTGGAGCGAGAGTTGGGGGAATTGGGACGACGAGGTGAGGTGGGACGCGCGCGATGGATGAGATGGATGAATGCGTGAATGCGTGCGTGACGAGCGAGCGAGACGCGCGATCGCGCGTGAGGGTGACTGACGATGCGTCGACGATCGGTGCGCGACGTAGGACGACGCGTGAGGTACGGTGGTGATGACGAAGAGTCGGCGACGACGACGTTTGAATCGGTGCGACGCGTGGAGGAGGAGATCGCGCGTTTGCGAAGCGTCAACGAGGAGATGGAGGCGTGTTTGCGGGCGGACGACGCGCGCGCGCGAGGGGCGAGCGCGAGAGCGAACGGTGAAAATAACGGTGAAAATAACGGTGGTGGGTACGTGTATCGAGACTCGCGGGAGCACACGCTGCAGAGACACAGGGAGGTGTTGCAGGAATACGACGCCGAGCGGGGACGATTGCGGCGAGACGCCGAGGAGGCGTTGGATCGAGAACGTCTCTTGGGAGGGGTGCGAGCGGGGCAGGAGGGGTCGTCGGACGAGAGCGTGGAGGCGAGGTTGATTCGCGAGCGCGCGCGCGTGGCGGGGAGCACGAGCGCGGTGGATGACATCATCGGCGTGGCGCAGAACACGGCGCGCGAGCTCTTCGCGCAGCGCGGCGCGTTACAAAACGCGGGTGCGAAATTAATGTCGATGACGAACCGAGTGCCGGTGTTGAACAATCTCATCTTGGCCATCAAGAAGAAGAAGAATAAAGACGCCGTCATCTTAGCCGCCGTCGTCGCCGCGTGCACGACGTTCGTATTGCTTTATTATTTGTCCAAGTAGGGGCGGCGAGACGTTTGACGGTACGAGGAGAGCGTCGAACGCAGAACGCAGAACGCAGACTGCAGACGACGATGCCGAAACTACTTTGTACGAGACGACGCGTGGCGTTCACGTGTGTTTGCGCGCTCGCGCTCGCGTTTCCGACGCGGGCGAACGCCGAGTCTTCGTGTCAGACGCTCGTTTTCGGCAGCCTGAGTTCGTCGTGTAATTTGAATGGCCAAAAATCAACCGAAGAAAGGTGCTGCGCGTCGCTCAAACAGGCGAACGATCGGCGCTGTTTCTGCGAGACGCAGCTCATGAACACGATTCTCCTCGTCATCGGCGAGCAAGGGATGGATTTCTTTCGGAACTTTGTCCGCGACGCGTGTCGGGGCGAACTCACCGAGGGAGAGGCGTGCGACGACGTCGACTACGCCGACTACGACGAGTGGACGAACCCGAGTCCACCGCCGGCACCACCACCACCGACGACGACGACAACGACGCCCGCGGGGAGCGTCCCGCCTCCGCCGCCGATCGCGATCGATTACAACTCGCACCGCGATCGCGAGATGCAATTTTACGAGCCAGCGCCGGCGAGCGAGCCGACGCGAACGCCGCTGTTCCCGATCCGGGCGCCGCCCGAAGAAGAAACCATCTCGAGATTCGTCATCGATCCTCGTCGTGACGGTGAGATTGGATTCACCGCCGACGCGCTCGTGGTGACGGGTTTGCGCAACGAATTAGATGGAAATTCGAGCGTCACGTTCTTCGCGCCGACGAACGAGGCGTGGTACAGTCTTCTCTTCCGCCTCGGGATCACCAAGGATGAACTCTTTTTGGAAACGTCTTGGCTCTCCGACGCGATGCGGTATCACATCGTCGTCGACGACGCGCACACGACGAGAGTCGGATTCGGCGCGAGTCTCGCCACCAAACTCGACGACGAGTCCTTGCGCGTGGAAACGTTCACCAACGGCGGACGCGCGGCGGAATCCGTTCGCGTGGACGGGTGTCTCGTGCATCCGAACTCAAACCGTCGCAACGTCAAGGTGGGCGAGGCTGGAATGGTTCATTTCATCGATTGCGTGCTTTTGCCGCCTCGAAGACGCTTACCGGCGAGGCGCACGCTGCGAGAATACGTCGAGTCGGCGAGCCATCTCAGCATGTTTGCCAACGCGCTGAGAGGATCCAAAGTGATGAATACGTTCGATGGTACGACGCCGTACACGGTGTTCGCGCCGACCAACGCCGCGTTCGTGCGTTTTCTGCGCGATCCGCGTCTCGGGGCGTCGTTTTACATCGACTCGTCTGAGAAGACGCGGGACGATTCGCCGACGCTCGCCGACGTCGTGTCATATCACATCGCGCTCGATTTTCACTCGATCGAACAACTCTCGACCGACCGTGCGTCGAACGCGTTGGTCGCCGTCGATGCCCCGGGCGAGGCGTCGCGTTTCAGACGGCTGTTCGTCGACGCGGGCGCGGTCCGAGGTACCCGAGTGAACGGGTGCGCCATCGTCGGCGAACAAGTCTTCGCGAGAGACGGCGTCCTGCACGTCATCGATTGCGTCCTCGCGCCGAACTTTTTCGACGACCTGATACCTACCTAGACATACTAGTACATTACATACAGATTCTAACATTGAAAGCCAATCAAATTAACTCTCGCTCGCCGCCGCCGTAATACATCAATTGCGCCACCGCCACCGCCATCGTGAGCGCCGCCACCCCTCCGAGAACGCCGTAAAACGTCCCAAACTCCGCGTCGTCTTTTGCTTCGTTCCCAGAGCGACTCGGCGCGAGCAACGAGAACACCTTGGCGTACGTTCGCCACGCCAACATCGCGCCGAGCGCCACCAAGAGCGAAATCGTCGGCGCGTGCGTCGCCGTCTGTCCCAATCCGCTCTTCACCGCCACCGCAGCCGCGCCCGCCTGCACCGGGGCCCAGATAACCCACGTCTTCACGCATTCATCCATCGCGCGCTCGACCGTCGGCGACTCGTCGCATCGCGTCGCGTACGCGTTGGACACGACCGCGCTCAGCGTCACCCACGACGCCACGGCGGTGAACGCCTCCGTCCCGAACGCCGCCGCCGATTTCGCGGAGACGTCTATCGGCGCCAACCATCCGGGAAAGTCTTCACGCAGGGACACCGCGGAGACTTTTTTCGCCAGTTCGAACAGCCACACGACGGTGACGTCGCCGAGGAGGAGCAAGACGTCGTCGAGTTCCGGCGGCGATGGAAAGGCCCCTCTCGCGTCTTCGCGAGTCTCCGGTCGCGCGCGGAGACGTGGACGCGCGCGAGGCGGACGCGAGGTGGTGGACGCGCGTCGTCCGGACGTCTCCGGTCGCGCGTGGACGCGCTCGAACGCGCGCGCGAGACGCATAGCGTGTCCCGAGGAGGAGGACGCGTCCGCCTCACTCTGAGGCGACGACGAATGTCGACGACGATGACGACGACGACTCGAGCGAGCGAGACGGCGCCGCGCGGCGGTGAACGACGCGGAGGGGTTCGCGCGATGCGTCGCGAGCGTTCGACGTCGGTGACGTGCGCGAGGGCGAGCGCGAGCGGCGACGATGGGCTCGCGTCCTCGTCGTCTCTGTACTGTGGGTTGGATTTCGGAACGTCGAGCGCGCGCATGGCGCTCGTGGACGACCGCGGGACGCTCGTGCGCGTGGCGTCGCGCGCGTATGAACCCGCGGACGCGCGCGTGGGGCTCGCGCGGGCGTGGGAGACGGCGCTGTTTCAACTGTTGGAATCTTTAGAGACGGATGAGCGCGCGCGGCTCGAGGGCGTGGCGGTGGACGGCACGAGCGGGACGGTGCTCATCGTCGATTCGAGGAGCGGTGAGGTGTTGCGCGCGCCGTACATGTACAACGATACGTTTCCGGATCAGGTGGCGAACGTGCGAGGGTTGAGAAACGGTCCCGGAAAAGACTCGACGGAGAGCGCGTCGAGCGCCGCGTGTAAACTGGCGAGGTGGTATTACGAGGATCGAGGCGCGCGAGCTGACCGCGGTGAGGGCGAGCACGACGCGTTGTTGCACCACGCGGATTGGTTGGCGTATCAGTTGCACGGAAAGATGGGGATGAGCGATTTCAACAACGCGTTGAAGCTCGGATTCGACCCGGATCCGAGCGTAGAGGCGTTTCCGAAATGGTTGAGAGACGCGCCGTTCGGGTACATGCTTCCGAAAGACGTGCGCGCGCCGGGGACGTCGTTCGGGGCGATGCGCGAGAGCGTCGTCGAGCGGTTCGCGTTTTCGCCGACGTGTGAAGTCATCGCGGGGACGACGGATAGCGTCGCTGCGTTCGTGGCGTCGAGCGCGTCGAGCGCCGGCGAGTGCGCGACGAGTCTAGGAAGCACGCTCGCTTTGAAATTGATATCGGACACTCGCGTCGACGATCTCGACACGGGCGTGTATTCGCATCGTTTGAACGGCAAATGGCTCGTCGGCGGCGCGTCCAATCTGGGTGGGTGGGTATTGCGTCGATTCTTCACAAACGAAGAGCTCGCGACGCTCAGCGCGAAGATTGCGACCGAAAACTATCGAGCGACGGAGGATTACTTTACGGGCGTCATGTTAGGGTTCGGTATGAGCGTCGACGAGGCGTCGGCCATAGTGGAGGCATCGCGTCCCGAAGATGACGCCCAATTCGTCGTCAACATACTCGCTTCCATCGCCAACGTCGAGGCGAGATGTTACTCGCGCATGCGCGACTTGGGCGCCTCTCACGGAGTGCAAAAGGTGTATACCGCGGGAGGTGGGGCGAAAAACGACGTCTGGAGCGATATGCGTTCGAAAGCGATGGGCGGTGTTCCAGTCGTGCGATCGGAGTGCGACGAGGCCGCATTCGGCGCCGCGTTGCTCGCCAGACAAGGTCGCAAGAGACTGGAAACGTACTGAGCGAATAGCATCGATCGTTGATTCGGCGGTGCGCTACTATATAATTTTCAATACTCTACTTTTATTAGTTGTCGTAAGGATTTAACGCTCGCTTAAACTTGGCAAACAAGCCTTCATCCTGCTTCTCCGTGTCGTCGCCGTCGACGGCGGTGAGAAGAATCACGTCGTCGAAAGGATTCATCTTCCCCTTGTTGGCTCTGATCTGCTCCTCCGTAATCTTCGCCGACTCGTCGCGCTCGCGGTATCCATACTCGACGCGTCCGAACGCCGGCGGTTTCGCCAACGCCGGGTACATCTTAAACGCCGCCTTCCTCAACGGTTCCTCCGCGTTCCAAATCTCCTTCTTCACGTCTCTCGGTCGCTCCACCGCGATCGGTCCGACGGGGAACCACTGATTCGGCCCCGCCGCGCGCACGAACACCTCGAACACCGCTCCTCCCTTCGCCACGACCGCGTCGAATCGCTCGCCCGCCGCCACCTCGGCGGCGCTCGGCGGCGCTGCGGCCTCCGCGGGTGCACCCTGCGCGCCGCCCGTCTTCGCCTTGCGTCGTCGAGGCTTTTGTGGCTTCGGCATCGGCTTGCCTCTCTTCGTCAGCTCGACGGGCGGCGCGTCACCGTCGCCCGCGGACGCGCGAGAGACGACGCGGTGACGGCGACCGCCGGTGGAGGCGTCGGATGCGTCGCGCGCGACGCGCGCGGACGCGCGAGAGACGACGCGGTGACGGCGACCGCCGGTGGAGACGTCGGATGCGTCGCGCGCGACGCGCGCGGGCGCTCGGATCGAGGCGTTCGAGAGCATGTCCGTCGTGCGTCGCGCGAGCGTGAATGGCGCGGCCGTGTCGACGTCATTCGTTTGTGCTTTTTCGCCGGGACGGGACGGGACGGGACGAGGACGAGGACGACGCGCGACGCGAGCGTTAAAGAAGCAAAAAAGAAAGCTAACTAGGCATCGTTGACGTTACAGGGTTGTTTGTCTATCAGTGCGTCAGTCGTTGAAGTTCTTCGACTCGGCGAACGATTTCGGCGCGGTCGACGTCCATCTCGGCGGCGACGGCGTCGGCGCGCTCGGGACTCAAGTCGAGGTACGATTCTATGAGGTCGCCGTCGACGAAATTACTCGCCGGATCGCTCTTCCCGCGAAGGGTGTGACGGAACGAGCGCCACTCGGTGTGCTTGAGTCCGCCGACTCCCTGAATGTGCTTGTTCATAGCCGTCTGCAGACGCTCGGTGAACTCGTAGACGTCTTTTGGAAGGCTGGCCAAAACGCCAATGACGCCGTTACCTGTACCGAATAAGAGGGTCGGCACCTGTAAACTCTCGCCGTCGCGAAGACTCATCACTAAAGATCCTCGCGTGAAGACGTTGACGAGTTCTCCGAGGTGGTACTCGCCCGTGATTTCGAGTCGACTGCGCTCCTCATCCGTCATGGCGTTGACGTTGCGAGAGACGGTGAACAAGTTCAAGTTGTTCTCGGCTCCGAGATACGTCTCGTCGTCGTCTAACATGGCGACGGCGGTCATCCAATTCGCGTTGAAATCTCTCGCGGTTTCGTCTATGGCACCCTCGTCGGGCTTGTAAAGCAAGAGCGACATGGACTTCATCAAATCCCCGACCAGAATCCAATCGCCTCGCGTCTTCACCGCAAACGTGACGATTTGTCCGTGGTGCGAGCACTCGCTCACGAGCTCGTGCACGTCGTCGTCACGAGGAGACCACTTGAACAGTTCGAGCTTTGAGTTTATTCCAGCGAGTAATTTACCCTGGAATGGATTCAAGTTGTACACCGCCCCGCGCACCTCCTTTTCACACACGAGGGACAACGCATCGTCTACCACCTTGAACACTAAAATGCGTCCTCGCGTTGGTTCGTCTTCTTGCTCGAGTGCGAACCCGGTACCGACGACGTAGTACGTCGACTCTTCACCCGCGAACGAGCACGACGTGAGAGCGCTAGCTAATTCATTCTCCTCCAACTGAAACTGGTTCAGCAACTCGAACGAAGCGTCGTCGACGAGTCTGATGAATGTGCCTTGGTCAACCTTTGACCACAAGTGTTCGACCACGACCGCGAACGTTTTCGTATCCGCCTGATGAGCGATGCGTCTCGGCTGACCGCCCAGTGGAATGGTGCGGATGTGCAGTTTTTGAATATCGTCGATGCCGCCAATGGTCAAATCTTCCTCGCCCGCCAACGCCAGGGCGTCCGGAAACGCCTCGCTGCTGAACGGACACACGTGCAAGACCTCTTGAACGTTGACGTTCGAGTATATCAGTTTTTTGTTGTTGCTGAAAATGACCGTCGGTCTGTCCGAAGCGGCGAACACGCTGTTCACGTTCGTCGCGTGACTCTTGAAGGTTTGCAGCGTGATGGGCTTGGTGCCGAGGCTCAACTTTTTGCGTGCGCTGAGCGCGCCCGTGTTCGGATCTAACACGTACGTGATCAACTGACCGTCACCGAGACCGACCAAGAGATACGGGATGTCTTCAAACGAACACAGCAACGTGGAACGCGGGATGATGTCTTCTCCGGTGCTCTCCTTGGCGATGACGCTCAAATCCGTCATCGAAGCGAGCACGATTTCCATCGACCATAGGCCCACGGCGCACACGGGTGAGCTCGTTTCATCGCCCAACGGTGTACAATCTAAGCAAGCGATTTCGTTTTCAAAAGTCGCGCTCGCAACGAGCTTCAGTTTGCCTTTTTGAGCGCTCAGGCAGTGCAACTGTCCACCCGAGGAAGCCGCGAGAATTTGCGTCGGGTTGCACTTGGCCGAGAGGATTTCCGAGGCATCTTTTGGCTTCCACTCATCTTTCAGAGTCCCATCGCGCGAAACGAGCCGAACGCTCGAGTTCGTGACTTGAACGAATGAGTTTCCTTGAATGTTTCCGCAGCACAGAGTTTGAGCATCGGCGTTGAAACCGGCGATTTCCGTCTCGTCCAGGGTGTCGCCGTCATCGCCGACAAAACCTAATATACGCGTCTCGTTGATGAAGGTGACGACAAGATACTTGTTCACTTGACTAGCGTCACCGTCGCGAAGCGAAAATAATCCTTTCACGCCCGGAAGCTGAATGACGGCTTGCTCATCGATGCCGATGCCGTTTCTCACCACGCGCAAACTTCCATCCTTGAACGCCCCGCTACATGTGACGACTTGGCCTTGACCGTGTCGCTCCAGGTCGACGAACGAAAAGTCTACGATCGGTCCGAGGTTGGTAAATTCCTCTAAGATTTGCACGTACGTCGGGTTGCCATTTTTGTCGATGTGCGACTTTTCCGCGTGCAACTTGATGAGTTGCGAATCGCCGTACGCGCTCCCGACGAATACGACGCCGTTGTCGAGGTAACTGAGCGTGCTTGGGATAGACGTCTCGCCCAAACGTTCGATTTTCAGTTCTTTCACTCTCTTGCCGTCGTGTAAGATGACGAGCAAGTATAGCGTGCCATCGTGGTCTCCCAACAGGTACCTCGAGCCATCGGGATCAATGGCGCCGTAGCACACAATGCTCGCCCGCTCGGGGATGTTGATCGCTTTGAGAAACACATCCATCTCGTCATCTCTCTTATTCAAGTACACGATGGTTTCTTCGCCGAGGACGATGACGCCGCCGATCGGCGCCGGTACCGGAATGATTTTGTTTGAACCGCCTTCTAAATCGTTCTGCGCCCACGGCGACGATACGAACTCCTTCTCTCGTAAACCAATCTCGTACGTCTTGATGTGCACGGCGTCTTTCGTGTCTCTGTAGAGCACCGCGATCGTGGGTTTGCTCGTACCGTGCAAAAACTGAATGTCCTCGACGCTCAACTCTTCAAGACGAATGTTAAACGCCTCCTTGACGACGCCGTTCTCATCGCACGGAATCACCTTGAACAACCCATCGTACAGCTGTAAACCGATCGCTCGACACTCGTTGTCTACGATTCCAATCTGTCCATTCTCCGCCGGACGTCCGATGTTGTCTCGCACGTCACCGAACGCCTCCGTCTTCAACTCCTCAGTCGACTCGTCGTATGACAAAACTGAAAATCCAAAGCGTTCCGTCGTTAAAAACAATCTCGCCTTGACCCCGCGCTCGACGTCGCCTCCACACAGCGACATGGTGGCTATTCTTCCATTCACTGGCACGTCCAACATCGGCTTCAAACCGTCCGTCGTGAGTCTGTACACCTCGAGTCTCGTGCTCTTGGCGACGACTAAATCCAACTGCTTCGACGACGTAAACGGCCCCACCGCCGAGTGCGTCACCACCGTGGGTTTATGCGCCTACGGATCGACGATCACGGATCGAGGTTAGTCTTTTCGTGCGTTTCCCGCGCCTCTCTCGCGTCACCCAACGCGCACAGCCCTCGCGCATCCCCGATTCACGCAGTCAACTTGAAGCACCAATCGAACGAGTAGTTGACGCTCTCGCGTCCCGCGCGCGTCTCACGCGCGTCTCCTCGCGCACCGTGACGACGTAATTGTATTGACATCGCCCTTCGCTCGCGTCGGACGTCGTCATCTCCATCGTCATCGCGCGCGAGCGACGACGACTGGGGCGAGATCGGTGGACGGGTTTTTTATGCTCTAGCGGCGGCGGTGGCGTTACAATACGAAGGGATGAGTTAAGTGATGATGGTTCGCTCCGAAACCGGTGAAAGGATGCTCACGCCACGGGACTCGGTTCCGTCTCCTTGCGCTGCTCGTCCGTGAGCGCCTCGAACTCGGCGAGATCGTCCAAGTCGTCGTAGTGCACCGTTTCGCCCTCGTGCAGGGCGCAACGCGCGGCCGAGTGTTCCTCGAGCGCGGCGCGTAAGAGCTTAATTTTGGCTATGGAGGCGGAGAATTGTGCGACACACCCCTCGGTGCCGCGATACAGCTTGAAATACGGTAACACCTTCACCCCCAGAGACTTGCACAGATCCTTGTTATCATCGAAATTGAGCTTGACGAAGACGACGTCGGGATAGGCGGTGGCGATTTTACACAACTTTGGGTACAGCGCGCGACACGCGCCGCACCACTTGGCGTACACGTCCACGACGACCAATTTATCGGAATGCTCGTTCTGTGCGTCGAAAATCATCGTCAGTCGGCGCGTTCGATCGTTTACGCGCGCGCGGTCATCGACGCGACGAACGCGTGACCCTGCGCGGTAGCTGCGAGACAGTGCGTGCAATCGTCGTCCGCGCCACGCGTCGCGACGGCTTCGCGCCCGTCGCGACGGCGTGCGTGCGTCAGGGAAATGATTCGCGTCGACGACACGCACCAAGAGCGTCAAAAACGCTTCGACGCCGTCGCAATCGATCATGTTTTCCGCCGTGTTCTTGTCCCACCACGGCTCCTTCGACGTGATCCGCGCGCGTCGCACGCACGCGTCGCCGCGGCGCATCTTCGCGCGTCGCGTAGACGTCATCGAGTTCATCGCGCGCATCGTCGCGCTCGCGCGCGCGAGCGTGGAGGCGGACATGACCGCTCGGTGAGGCGACGACGACGAGCGTCGACGTGTGACGACCGGCAGCCCCCGGCGGCTGCAGTCGACGACGCGCGCGCGAGGTCGATTCGGGCGTCGACCGCGACGGCGACGGACGACGACGACGACGTCGTCGTTCGATCGAGTCGTCGACGCCGCATCGCGCCTCGGTCCTCGCGCGTCGTCATGGTGGCGCGCGATGATGTCGACGACGTCCCAGCCGCCGGTCGAGGCTTCGCGCGTCCGGGGTCTCGTCTGTCCGTCGCCCCGGGATTCGACGTCACGACGCCGTACTATCGCGCGCTGTGTCGACAATTTACCTCTCGCGCGCGCCTGTGGACGGAGATGGCGCATCACGACTGCGTGGAGCGGTTAAAGTCGAGAACGATGACGCGCGGGGAGTCGCGGGTGACGGCGCAGTTGGGCGGCGCGTGTCCGAGCGGGTTGGCGCGCGCCGCGGAGCTCTTAGAGAGTGAGTACGGGTACGATGAAGTGAATTTAAATTGTGGGTGTCCGAGCGATCGCGTGGTGGCGAAGAAAGACGACAGTAAGTGCTTTGGAGCGATGATGATGATGAACCCGGAGAACACGGCGGAGTGCGCGAGACGCATGGCGGAGGCGACGGATGACGCGAAGATCACCATCAAGCACAGACTGGGCGTGCGATTCGATAAGACGATGACTAAAGAAGAGAAGACGGACACGTACGAGTACTGCGTGAACTTTGTGGAGACGATACGAGAGGCGGCGGGAGTGGATCATTTCATCGTGCACGCGCGCGCGGCGGTGATGGGCGGCTTGAATCCCGACGCCAACAGACGGATACCGCCGCTTCGATACGACGAGGTGTACGCCCTGTGCGACGATTTCACAAAGTGTGATTTCACCCTCAACGGCGGCGTCGACTCGATCGCGCGCGCCAAGGAACTGTTGGATCGAGAGGATGGGAAATTAGCCGGCGTCATGATGGGTCGAGCCTTTTACAAACATCCCTGTCTCTTGGCGGACGTCGACCGCGTCGTCTTCGGCGTCGATGTCGACGCGTCGACGCCGCCGTTGACGCGTCGATCCATCGTAAAGACGTACGGTGAATTCGGTGATGGCGCAATGGCGGAGGAGCTCGCCCACGCGGACGCCACCATTTACGTCAGAAAGCGCAAGGCGGTGGCGAGAAAATTATTCAAGGCGCTCGGCGGCGTCACCTACGGCACCACCACCGGCGCGAGAATGTTCAATCGCGCCGGTGACGTCATGCTCGCCGCACGATACGACGCCTTACCGATCGATCCCGAAGACGATCGTCCCTTCAGCGTCAATCTCATGGAGTGTTGCGTCGACGCCGTGAGTCGGCGCGTCCTCGATTCGCCCCTCGTCGACGTCAACCCGGAGGGCGAGAACACGAACTCGCGCGCCCTCGAACGCGACGACGACGACGACGACGACGACGACGAGCGTGCGGTCGAGGTGAACATCGAGTCTTTATCAATTAAGTAGATAGATAGATAGCGCATAGAAACAAGTAGTGGGAGCGCGCATTGTAACGACGCGCCCGAGGAGCGCCGGCGGCGGCGAGATCCAAAAGAGTCATTCGCCCGCTGATGCATCTCGTCGTCATTCGTCCGCAGACGCCGACGCGGGGTGCGACGCGCGCTCGGTCGACGGCATGGCGCCGTCGGCGCACCGCACGATCGGTTTCAACGGGTACGCGGTGAAATTTTCCCCGTTCGCGCCGACGCGACTCGCCGTCGCGAGCGCACAAAATTACGGCATCATCGGTAACGGTGCGCAAATCATCGGTGACATCGATCCGGTGAGCGGTGAATTCATCGAGTCGTGTCGATTTCACACGCAGGATGGATTGTACGATTGCGCGTGGAGCGAGGGGCACGAGAACGTCATCGTCTCGGCGTGCGGTGACGGGTCGGTGAAGGTTTGGGACGTGGCGGCGGGACCGCGCGCCAACCCGTTGAGGAGTCTGCACGAGCACACGCACGAGGTGTACGCGACGTCGTGGAATTTAGCGGGGGCGAGGGATACGTTTTTAACCGCGTCTTGGGACGATACCATCAAACTGTGGAGCATCGACCGAGGAGAGAGCTTGCGAACTTTCGCCGAGCACGGATATTGCGTCTACGCCGCCGAGTGGAGTCCGCATCACGCCGACGTGTTTGCGAGCGCCTCGGGGGATTGTTTATTGAAGATTTGGGATCTTCGACAGCCGCATGCGACGCTGAGCGTGCCCGTGCACGATTACGAGGCGTTGTGCTGCGATTGGAATAAGTGGAACGATTGCGTCGTCGCCACCGGGAGCGTGGACAAGTCGGTTCGGTTGTGGGATATTCGAAACCCGTCTCGAGAGTTACAGACGCTCGTCGGTCACGATTACGCGGTGAGAAGGGTCAAGTGTTCGCCGCACGCGGAGAACGTCGTGTACACGTGTTCGTACGACATGACGGTGGGGATGTGGGATTGGAAATCGCCGACGCCGCTGATGAAACGATGGGCGCATCACACCGAGTTCGCCGTCGGTTTGGACACGTCGTGTCTCATCGAAGGTTTGATCGCGTCGTGCGGGTGGGATGAGATGATGCACGCGTGGAACGCCGTCGACGGATCGCCTCCGCCCGCGCAGGTGATCCCTCGCCCTGGTCCGGGCGTCGGGTTCCCGCCGCCGGCGCCGACGCTCGGCGCGCCAGTACCGCCTCGCGCGTGAGCGGAACTGGGTCTAGACTAGACGACGCGATGCAGTCGCCCCATGTACGATACGCGCGCGTGCGCGACGAAGCATTAGCTATGGATTTATGGAAGTATGTTAGGAAGCGAGCGATGAAATGAAAAGGAATGAATGTAGAATGCAACTCGAACCGTTTGCGCCACAGTTTAAAATAAATACGGGCAGAGGACGTTTACGCGGAGAAGGAGGGAACGCCTTCGCACTTGCATCCAGAAACTTGGATGATCTTGTTGGCGGCGTAGTTACCCGCGGCGCAGCACTTGGCGAC
>Ga0181583_10002567_pt1 | contig 13471 bp, 12 predicted proteins | sample 071ome_31_FD_132461 | JGI IMG/M metagenome (GOLD analysis project Ga0181583, IMG submission 132461) | Coastal salt marsh microbial communities from the Groves Creek Marsh, Skidaway Island, Georgia - 071405CT metaG (megahit assembly) | ecosystem: Environmental > Aquatic > Marine > Intertidal... | reverse complement strand
GAGCTGTTTCAGCATAGCGAACTGGGATTCAGCCTGATCGGTAGTTTGATTTTGGTAATCCGCCTTGGGTGCGCTTTGGGTAGCGAGGCGTTCGGCACTGAAGGTTTGAAATTTGACCAGATCCGCGCCAGCATCGGCTGCGACATCAATCAGACGCTTAGCGAGTTCCATGTCGCCATTATGATTAACGCCTGCTTCGGCGATGATCAGTGTGTGAGGATTACTGGCCATTCTTGATTACTGCACCACTCGGGACATCACGCAGAACGACTTGTCCCGCACCAATAATGACATTCTCTCCAATCGTAATGCCTTCCTTAATGATTGCGCCACTACCAATAAATGAACCCTTGCCAATAGTTACACCGCCATTCACTCTCGCACCGGTTGAAACGTGAGAATGATCAGCAACGATTGCATCGTGTTCAATAAGCGCTTGGCTATTAATAATACAGTTCGCGCCAATATTAGCTCCGGCATTCACAATCGCGCCGTGCATAACAATCGTTCCCTCTTCCATCTCGGCATACTTTGAGCAATATGCAAAGGGTGAAACAATTTTAGGCAACTTTCCGCCTGATTGCTTGAGTAGTTCATATAACCGGATGCGGATTTCAGGGCTACGAATTTGACCAACCGTAACCAGAGCTTGGGCTATCTCTTGCAATAAAAAAGGCAGCTCTTCGTCCGAACCCACGACTGGATATCCACAAATTCCATCTGTTTCATCGGACACAGGCTGCACGATTCCTCGAATCCGATACTTCCCGTCGGCTTCGATTACATCGATGCATGAGAGGCAATGCCCTCCACCGCCGATAAGTAAAAGATCACTCATGCTAACCCCGCACTACTCGGCAGATTCACAATCCGCCGCTCGAGGGATTCTGCAATAGATAATGGCGCACACGGGCATTCCTGATAAGGCACGAGCCGGTGCATTAATCGCCAAGCAGGACGCGTCATCAGTCCAACGTCATTGGTCGTTTGCAAAATCTCATCGCGCTGATCAGCCAAAGCATCAGACAAAACTAAAGTCTGCAGCCAATAATTACTTTCACAATCAGATGGCTCTCGCATCAATCGTACTCCATCGATATCGGCCAAGGCTGCTTGAAAGCGCTCGAACAACCGACGCTTCGACGAAAGAAACTCCGGCAATTGCGACAGCTGTGCACAGCCTAGCGCTGCATTCAGATTCGGCATGCGGAAGTTATACCCAATTTCATCATGTACATAATCCCAGCGATGAGGCATCTTGGCTGTTGTAGTCAAATGCTTAGCATGATCTGCAAGGTGTTCGTCACTAGTCAGAATCGCGCCGCCGCCCCCCGTGGTAATGATCTTGTTACCGTTGAAGCTTAGTGTTCCTAACAAACCGAACGAGCCAGTGTGCTGGCCTTGGTAGCGGCTACCCAGTGATTCGGCCGCATCCTCTACAAGAGCCAACCGATAATCGTGCGCAACTGCCAGCATGCCCTCAAGATCACAGGGGTGACCAAAAGTATGCATGGGCACAATCGCGCCGAGTCGGCGGCCAGATTGCCGATTGCGATACGCATCACCCGCAGGCTCAGCAATACCCTTAAGCCAATCACGTAGCGCGCGGGGATCAAGCCCAAGCGTAGATTCCTCAATATCAGCAAAATGCGGCACAGCGCCGAGATATCGCACCGCATTAGCTGTAGCAACAAACGTGAGCGCGGGAACAATCACCTCGTCATTAGCCTGCACGCCCGCTATTTGCAAAGCCACCTGCAATGCAGCCGTACCATTCACAACAGCTACTGCACGGCGGACTCCCGTATAAGCCGCCAACTCTTTCTCAAAACGATCAACATAAGCCCCCACTGAAGAGACATAAGTCGAAGCAATGCACTTTTGCACATAATATTGTTCTTTTTCCGTAAAACGCGGCTCATGTAAAGCAAAATTTCCATTGCCCAAAACGCCACGTAAGGCGGTGATAATTGAATCAGTAACCATGATTAAAGGTTATACCGATCCGACTTATAAGCCGCTAGATTGCCAGAGTTGGCGAACCAATCAGCCGTTTCTTTAAGTCCACGCTTGAATCCATCCAATCCACCATAGGCTGGCTGCCAACTCAACAATTCTTTTGCCATCTTGTTGTCTGCCCACAAACGCTCGACTTCGCTTTTTTCCGGTCGCAATCGCTGATAATCTGACAGAATTTCGATGTCCGTGCCCATTACCTCAGCAATCGCTTTAGCCGTATCACCAATCGATATTTCATAGTTACTGCCTAGATTTATGACCTCTCCAATTCCATTATCATATTTCAACGCTTTTATAAAACCATTGACCGTATCAGCGACGTAATTGAAGTCACGCGTCGGGTGTAACGATCCAAGCTGAATCTCACGCTTGCCATTCGCAATTTGAGTAATAATCGTAGGGATCACCGCCCGCGCCGATTGACGGGGCCCGTAAGTGTTAAACGGACGTAGAGTGACGACGGGAGTACCAAACGATAGATAGAAAGATTGCGCAATCTGATCCGCACCGATCTTACTTGCTGAATACGGCGACTGCCCTTGCAACGGATGCTGTTCTGTAATCGGCACAAAACGTGCTGTGCCATATACTTCGCTGGTTGAGGTATGGACGACCTTGCGAATACCTAATTCGTGTGCCGCTTGCACCACGTTCAGAGTCCCTTTGATATTAGTATCCACGTAGGTATCAGGAGAATGGTAGGAATACGGAATCGCAATTAAAGCCGCCAAATGCAATACAGCATCACACCCAGTCATTGCGACACGCACGCCATGCGGATCACGAATATCGCCAGCAAAAACCTCAAATTTGCCTTTCACATTCTCTGCGCACTGATCCAGCCACCCCCAAGAGTTAAATGAGTTGTAATGAACGAAGGCTTTGACATCGTAACCGGCTCGCACCAAAGCTTCAGTCAGATGAGATCCGATGAAGCCGTCTGCGCCAGTAACCAGAATTTTTTTAGTCATGTAATACCTCCATAATTGATTGACTGTGATGAAGGGCAACTTGCCGGCGAATACCCATTATACCGACAGGCGGATTATAAAATGATTTGAAAAACGTCCCAATAATTCAACTGCGATAGCTCGTAAGAGTCTTAATGTTTTTGATATTGTCGATCGAAAAGTTGTAGTTATACGGTTGGTTTTAGAAAATGACACTCGGGCGAATATCCAGAAACAAGTGAATGCTGTTATGCATAATCTTTTAAGCTTGCTTGAGATAAATGGTTATAAGAAATTACGATTCAGTTAATTACTTTGCCTATTGCAGCCAAAGCCTCTTTGGGTCGGCAAAGTACACATCGATTAGTAATAACTTAATGTTTATTATAAAACCCTCATCCCAAATTTAAACGCACTTTATGGCGAGCATTTGACTCATGTGTTTCATATTTTGGTATACATTGAACGTCGATATTAGATTGATAACATGAACGTTGAAATATGAGGAACCATGTCACTGAGCTCGGATCAAGAAAAACCGCACGTGAATTGACAGCAGTTCAGCATATAAATTTTTTTTGGCGATCGGCATAGCTTCAAACCGAGGTGTGCAACGGAACTTCATCTTCCAACACCCGCATTTAAAGTGAATACTTAATAGCGTCAGTGAATTATTAAATACTCGCATTGCAAAAAAGCTCAGATCAATCCATAGCGATTGGACAAGTAATCCTCTTGGGTCTGCATAAGCCGATCAAAAAGAGCCGGCCGCACCGCATTACGGAAGGCTAATATCTTTTCATCTATTTGAGACTGAACTATTGCACGTGGAAAGCGGGCTTGGCCCAATGCTGGGGCTGTGTGCTCGGTAGTTTCAACATTCAAAAAATTACATATACGCTCTACTTCTAGATTGGGATCGATGCAAATATCCTCAAAAAACATTAGGAGAACTCTGCCTTTATCAGCTTGATTTTGGTAACCTTTGACGCAGCGGTTGATCATCTCACATGCTACAGAGATGCATTTTTCAGGCGAGTTAAGTTCTAGAGTCTGGCGGTGACTGCCAGCCACATACCAGGGGTAAGCATTTTTCTCCTCGTCTTCGATCAGCAAAGAAAAATTCGTGGCATCGCGATTATTAAAGCGCTCCCCCCAGCCGCGGGTCCACCACGAGTAAATATTTTCGACCGGATTACGCCACAAGGACAGCATACGGAAATCTAAGCCAAGATTTTGAATCAGACCAATATTCGCAAGTAAATCATGCGTCTGCATTGGTAGATAATGATCGCTGTTCCGACAGCGCTCGACATTCTTAGGGCCTTCCTCCAGTGTTAGCCGTTCTTGATAGAGCTTTGGGTACTTATAATTAACTACTCCCGTTTGGTCGGCAGGACGGAAATTTAAATTGCGGGAAATATGAAGGTTGTAGGATTTCTGATTCAGATGTGATCTAAGAAAAGCCGCCGCATAATCAGTGCTCAGCCCACCCAATGAAAGGCCTGACACAATCAGCTCAAGCTCCTCAGCGAATTGAATATGCTCCATTCGATTGAGTGAGGGGACCACCTTGCTAAGTGCCGACTTGCCGCAACGAGTGATACCATCAATGAAGACCAGCGGCAGGCTAATGTCCTCTTGGCGCGCGAATCTAAATGCGCAATCCTCAGAAAAAAGTTCTTTAGTCATATGATCACTCACAACAAATGGTCTTTGCTTGCCGCAGGCCGAAAAGCCGACTTACTCTTTATTAACACCCAGTATTGCTAGATGTTTTAGCACTGGATGGATTATATAATAAGTTGCGCCCATATCAGATTCCTGTTGGATCTCTGATGGCAACTCTCCTGTACGCGCCAGATGTGCCATCAAAAACAAGAGCATATCCGAACGCAGCACTGCATCATGCAGGTAATCGCCATCCATACCTGCAGCAGGAGGCGGGTATCTTTTACGGCCTAAGATATCTCCCTCATCGATTTCAGCGCTCAAAAAGATCGCCGAGACCCCGCAAGTACCATCACGCAGCCAACTAAAGAAGCTCGTGGTGCTGCCGCGATAATCGGGCAACCAACCCGCATGCATGTGCAGAAGAGGTGCAGAGTCCTCCAGCACCTCTCGGTCAACCAATTCACCGCCGAACCCCGAATAGATGACGAAATCATAGGCATTCGCGGACAGGGCGCTGACCACGTCGGAGCAATTCACAGTTCCGGTCTTGAGAATGACAACATCGTCACACAGCGCATTACAGGTCTCTTCCAGTGGGATATCCAGATCTGGCACGAAATACGCCCCCAGCGAACCTACCGAATTGGGAGTCATGTCACACTGCCCCAAGCGTTGTGCGTTGCCCGGCACCTTTACAATGACCACCCTCCCCAGTCGCGCCCCATGAGCTACCAATGCCTGTGCATAGCCCCGGGAGCGTGCCGTGTCGGCCGCTAGAAAAGCCACACGTGGAAAAAAACCTAGCTCATCCTCGGGACGCTCTGGCGGATCGATTCTGGCCACGTTGCCAGTCCGGAACCACCACGGTTCATTGACCAGTCTCGTTTCAGCCTCCAGCAACCAAGCCAATCTAGCCTTCTGAGCAGCGTTCAACGTCCCTGAGCGGCTGCACAGCGTGTCGAGACATTTCAAGAGTGCATTTAGAGAGGGCAGATGACCGCACTGCTGCACCTTACGCGTTAACACCTCAGCCAAGCGTAAGTATAGGTCCATGTCACAATATTCGCCGTTGCCCTTTACCAGTCGGCCCGATTGGACATAGGCAGAATGTACACGCTTAGAGACCTCAAATCGCTTGATCATCCAGCCAAGCCAGCGTCTTGTAGTGACCGCATCGCATCCCGAGGCGAAAAGGAACTCCAGTAGGATGGAGGTTTCCACGATCGAGCCATTTGGTGGGGATACCAATTTTTCAACCTCCTGCGGCGGCCGGGGCGTTCCAAGTTCATGTTGAATTTCGGCGCGTGCGGCACGCCAAGCTGCAAGAAACAGCGGGCCCTGAAAGGCAGTATAGGTATAAGTTAGAGGCACCTCCAGCAGATCACCCTGACTGTAATTATAGTGGGGAAATGTCATTTCTCCTCCAGAACACGGGCCAGTATCTGCTTGGCAATTGCATCGACTCCAGGACCGTGTCTACTTGAATCAAAAGTCATGTCTGGCGCATGCGGCTGGGTGAAGGGAATATCCACGCCCACCACATTTACCATCCTCCCCTCGCGCGCTTCGTGATAGAGATGTCGGCGTTCCACTAACTCGTCATCGGGCACCTCCAGATAGATCTCTAGATAATCGCTGAAAGTCTCGCGATTCCAGTCCTGGCCGTCACCGAAGATCGACAAAATGCAACAAACCGCATTTAGCTGCTGACGATCTAGCCAGGCACAAAGCTGAGAAATCCGGTCGGCATTAACCCTTCGGCCCTCAATCGTATAGGCATCGTCGCCCCGATCATGCTTGAAAATCTGGCGGATCTCGTCGCCATCGATCAACACCGTCGCAGGATCCATCGCCTTCCATTTCTCGAAGAGCGCACGGCCGACGGTTGATTTACCGCTGCCAGCAAGCCCAATCACCCATACGATCACAACGCACCCTCCTCGAGACCGTGATCCGTCAACACTAAGCGCCCTTCAGCCACCAGCTCATTAGCTACTTTCCAGTCGACCTGATCATCGATCTCGCACCAACCCCCAGTCGCGGGAATACCTCGGACGAGCTTACCTTTGGAGATCAATGCCGAGAGCATCGTAGTAGTGTCCATTGCGAGGCGCGCCTCGGGTCGGGCAGCAAGCAGACCCTCGATCCACTTACGCCCCTCGAGCCCCAGTTTCATAAGACCCATGAACTGGCCCTCAATATCTGAAATACTGTTGGTCTTACCGCCGATCTCGGCGATATTGCCATCCACCCCCAGGCGAAAGGTCTCGGCATCAGATAGCGGATCGTCAAAACGACGCTGCCATAGCGACAACCAGTCTCTATCAAAGGCAACACTCAGTGGCGCATCAGAGGCAATCAGGTCGCGCACCGTGGCTGGGGAGTAGAGAATATCGGCATAACTTACGATCAGCGGGCCTGAAAATCTCCTTAGCGCGCGATCTAGGCTGGACAGCATATTACCGCGCGACCAGTCTTCATTGATTATCGTATCAAAGCCGTGATCGGCGATCACCTTGCTACGATAACCGGTGACAACCGTCACCGCCTTGGCACCGCCAGCAAGCAGCGCACGACGCTGCCATTCAAGAATAGGCTTTCCGGCGACCTGAACCATTCCCTTGGGAACAGCATTTGTCATAGAACCGAGGCGCGATCCCCGGCCGGCTGCGAGTATTACGGCATGCATGGTCTCTCCATTTAAGAATGTTTCCAAAAAGCACCGCGGCTCAGAAAGGCGCCAATCAGTGCTTTGTCGAATTTATCGGGCGCCCCGGGTCGTTCGGGGTGCCACTGAATACCCAGAATGGCCTCAGTGGGGTGGTAGAATCCTTCCACGACAGCGCCATCAGACAACGCAAAGGGAACGAGCGTCGACGCCAGCCCGGAGGTTGTTACGCCCTGATCGTGATAGCTGTTGACTACGATATGCTTACTCACTGAAAGTTCCTCAAATTGTGAAGAACACAACGTGACATCGTGCCGTACACCTCCATGGCAATGGCCCGAGGCGCCCGCGATATCCGTCTCGATAGCGCCGCCCTCCAGTGCGTTGAGCGCCTGAAAGCCACGGCAGACCCCAAGAACCGGAAGACCGCGCGTTCGGCACAAGCTTACTAAAGCCCGCTCGGTTTCGTCGCGCGCAGTGCATTCGCCCCAGTCATTGCCATTGGACAAGATCGCCGCATCGATCGCCATGTTCGAGGCCCATCTCGTGACACGATCGGGCGCATTAAGCAGTGGAAGAAGTACGATTTCGGGCCAATTTGCATGTAGATAGTGATACCAATCCTCGCTCAACGCGTCGCGCGCCTCGCCATGGATGGGGTCAGTGATCCGTCTTGTCGAGATAGCTATCCGCATAACAGTCAATTCGTTCCCTTCTGTACCGATTGATATCAGTGCACCAACGGCTTGATGATGCCCGCGGCGCAGTCCAACTCGATCTCTTTGCTACGCACGACGCGTTCGAAGATCTGCTCACCGCAGCCGATAGCCGCAGGAATACTAAACTCCGCACAGCGGATCGCCATGTGCGAGTTAGCGCCTCCGAACTGCGTTACCAGCCCCAGGATGTTGCGGGTGAAGATCCAGTCGAACCCGGGGTCAGCGCTTTCTATGGCGACGATCCTGCCGTTCAGCAAATCCGGGGTGATGTCGCTGTCATTGATATGTAAGCAAGCGCCTGTCACCCGTTTCAGGGTCACGAAATTTGGCTGTTCTAACAACATCGGCACGACAAATAGATCCGAGGGTCGCGTCAATAAGAATGGTAGGCGCACCCCAGTAGTCACCTCATGTTCGCGTCGTCCTACCTCAGCGCGAGCGCCTAGATGTTCTTCTAGAGAACGGCCATGCTGGACCACTATGCAATCCAGAAGATCTCGGATATCGAGATGCGACAGCTCGTCTCGGCTAAGACGATGCTCTTCGCCCCAGGCGCTCAACACCTCCAAGCAATCGCTTATGCCGCGGGTGAATATCAGTTTGGCCCATTCGCGGCCCTGAATAGATTCGCGACAATATTTTAGAAAATCATCGCAAGATAGCGAAATGCCTGCGGCCAAGAGCCTATTTTCAATCTCAGCGGATTTCATCGGGTCCAGAGAAAAGGGTTTATGAATGGACGGCGCGAGATCCGAGACCGAAAAAACATCTTCGCCAAGCTGGTCATAACGCAGCGACATGATGTCATAGGTACCTGGACGCAGATGCCCATAATCGCGCAACAAATCTTCCAGCATGATCTCGCCCGAGTGAAAGCGATAAATCTTGGAAACGAATTCGCTCGCGACGCTAGTGATGCTCTGGTTAAACCCGTCAATGTCATCGTTACTAAGCACGCCCTCGTCGCGAAGTGATTCCAGCAAAGTTTTGGCTATGAAACCGTGACGCGCCAAAATTGAGAAAGGGATGGTGCCCAGCTCGATACAATTTTCTAGCAATTCTGAGGCTAGCTCGATCGTAGGGATCTGTTCTCGGTCGGCGAACAGTGCATCATAGCGCGCCTGCAACTGGTTCACGGCGTTTACCTGCTCGGCAACAGAGGCCCGACGCCCCTGGACCAGATCCACCGTGATGTCACGATAAGCTTGATGTATTAAGTCTATCTCGTGATTAGAAAAATCCACAGGCAGCATCTGAGGTGCGCGAGTGTCGAAATCAAAGGTCCAGACTGTCAAGGCAACATCGAATTCGATCTTATCGTGCAACAGTGGGTTCTCTGCAAGCTTGTGCATCCAATGCAGTACCATGCGATTTGCTAAATCATCCGAGATAGCTGCGGGAATGAAGCTGCGCAAACTCTGGCGCACGTCAATATACGGCTGACCGGCGCAGGAAATCATCAGAGGCCGGCCGCGCGGGTTAAAATAGCCCATTCGCCCTCGAGCCACGCGCCAGGCACTGTCTGTAATGACATGCCGGTAGAGTGAAAAGGCCAGTTGCCGCGGCGCGTTGCCGATGATCTCGGCAGGGTTCCAGTCCGGCATTTTACCCAAGATAGTGGCGGTTTTCGAATCACATGCTTCAAGCAGCAACCGAGGAGCAACAGATTTCTGAAGGCGCATCAGCGCATCGTTAATTCGCAGGCCCAACCCACGGCTCCAATTTCGTTGGGTTGTTATGCGCCGAACCTGGAAGAGATTAATATTGCAATACTCGTCGATGGCAAACTCAATATCGAGACAAGTTTCGCCTGTAAACTCCTCGATCTCGCGCACTGCAGCAATGAGTCGCGAGAAACGTTCAGAACTTAAGGTACCGGCATAATCACGATGTATGTAGATCGTGCGGTTAGCATACCCAGTCCCGGAGGTAACCGAATCGGTCGAGCCAGTCTCATCGTCGTAATTGACTACGTAGTAGGGCGCGCCGGTACTAAGCACCTGGGTAAAGATCACTCCACTCATCGACACCCGGTCGACCATCTTCTGAACCAGAACCTGATCTTCGAGGTTCTCCTCTGCTGCATCACTCTGATAGCTGTCAAATACCGCCTCAACTGCCGACACAACGGCCACCTCGTCCATCGGCGGTATATGGGGCACTGAGAGAAATGCCCCGGCATGAGCATAAAGCTCACCATCCTCGTTGCGAGCCGAGGACCGCACGATGACCATACCCTTACCAACCGACAGATTCGAAATCTCGGCCAGAACGGTATCGCGTTCTGTCTTCCAGCGGGCAAGGTTGAAATGCCAGAATTTGGGTATCGAACATTCCTTCAACCGGCCATCCAGCAAATACAGGGTTTCTGCCTTCGAACCGAACTCGAATTTTTTTCTTAACTTCATGACAAAATTTTCATTCAAATATACCGCGAGCCAAGTAGCGTTTCAGCTTTCTCACCCGATATCTTAGGCTTGAATTGAAACTCAACCCTCTGTTGCAGATAGAATCTTCCCTTTGTTATCGGGCGACTCAAGGCTATCTATTTTAAAGAAGGCCTACCATACGCTCCATCCACCATCCACAGCAATCACATGCCCAGAAACATAAGCTGACTGATCGCTAGCCAAAAAGGCAACAGCTCCACGAAAGTCATCCTCTATCGCCATTCGATTAAGCGGGGTTTTAGTCACATATCGCTCCACGAAGGCATCAGGTTGATTACGAAAAACCCCTCCTGGCGAGATAGCATTTACACGAATATCCGAAGCCAATGTTGTTCCCAACCAACGCGTTAATTGCACTAAGCCACCTTTGCTAACGCCATATGCAGCAGGGTTCCCCATTTCAGTTCCCTCATAAAGTCGCCAATCTGGTCCAAGTTCGCCATAGATAGAGGTGATATTGATAATGTTACCGCCCTTTGATGCTCTCAACTCATGCGTAAAAGCTTTAGAAAAGTGAAATGGGGCAGTGAGATTCACCTCAAGGGCACGACGCCACGTCGCCAATGATTGCTGTTCGAACGGCGTCACCCACCCTTCGAGTGCAGTTGTGCCGCCAAAGGCCGCATTATTTATCAAGCAATTCAGTCCTTTACCGTCTGACTTGATTTCTTGAATGACACGGTTGCGTTCTTCTTCAGATTCCAAGTCGCATTCAAAGCATAAACAGCTAACATTCCAATGTTCCATAAGATCACTTTGAATATTTCCGAAATCCGCACCAGGACGATCTAGCAGAATGATAGAAGCACCGAGCTCCGCTAAGGTCTCTGCCATAACTAACCCAAGATGCCCTGCACCGCCGGTGATTAACACACGACGACCAGACATATCGCTTAGCTCTCTCAGTGTTGCCATTTTTTATTTTCCGCGGGTGAACAAAAATTGAGCCAATTCAAAATCCAACAATGTATCTATATCAATTGATCGCTCAATTGGCACATGTACGGCTTTCACGCGTCCAGCAAAAGCGGATTCATGCGCCATCACAAATTCAGGCTTGGCAACATAGGCTACTGTTGTCATGTCGAAAATCTCTGGCGCGTCTTGCCGACGGCTGATGCAGCTCGCTGGTGACATAATCAACCCTACTGATCCGTTTGACTGCATCGTAACCATGTTAAAGTATGGATTCCGGTGTGCATCGGTGACTGTAATCACCACGTCAGCATCGCCCTTAGAAAAAAGCTCCAAACATCTTTCAATGTCTGCCGGCTGCCGCAATGGCGCAGTGACTGGAACAGAGACCATAGCATCGGGGAGAGATCCTTCATCATCACGAATAAATTCCAGCGCATGCCGCCAAGATAACCACTCCGGTGAATCATCCTTAGCAAGGCATGATGGACGCATGAAAGGAACTTCTGCACCATACTGCTTAGCAACAGCCACAATCTCTTCCGAATCAGTAGAAACTATGACGCGTCTTATGCCCACCGCTGTATGCGCATGCTCTATCGCCCACGCGATGAGCGGTTTACCAGCAAACATCCGTATATTTTTTCCAGGCAGCCCCTTGGAGCCACCTCGAGCGAAAATAAATGCCACTGCATCACATTTTTTAGACATGCGGTTCATTATTTAACAGAAAGTCTTTGCTGAACGCTTTTGTTCTTCGCAGAGGCTTTAGCAGCCTCAACAATCTTCAGAACACCAAGACCTGCCATAACATCGATGAAAGGCTCTTTGCGGTCAGAGATAGAAGTTAGAAAATCCTTCCACTGCAATCGATAACTGTCATCACGTTGATGGGGTGTGACCACATACTCATCCCAACCAGTGCTTCCGGATTTATAGATATCAATAACACCAGTGAGGCCATTCCAACGTAGGCTTCCATCTGCGCCAATCACCGTACAAATTCGAGTCGTATCATGCCGAACGAAATCTATATTTAGATTGGCTATCACTGGCTTTTTAGCCGCTTTCGATTTAAAACTTAGAATTAAATGGGCGGTATCTTCTACATCAATTTCAAAGTCACCCACATTTCCGACCCAACCGCTAACCCACTCAACATCACCAAAAATCCAACACAGATAATCTATCTCATGACTGAGTTCCAATAAAACACCCCCGCCCAATTCGCTTCTTGCAGACACACCAGTACGATAATTGCTAGCTGGACGCCAATTAGGCAAATACTGCCCAATCTCACAACGCACCGAGAGCGGTCGGCCAACCAAGCCTTGATTAATCAAATCGCGAAATCGTGACAGTGACGGCAAATAACGCATGTTGTAGCCAACTTGGCATATCACGCCTGCAGCACGAACAGTCCCAAGAAGATCCTCGACGCCATCTAAATTATCAGAAATCGGTTTTTCGATGAGCAGATGACAGCCCATCTCTGCCAACGCTTTTGCTATCTCCAGATGAAAAGGCGCTGGATTCGCAACAATTGCAGCTTCTGGTACAAACAAGCGCACGTCCTCCATGGATGATGTAACCAAATTTGCCATCTCGGGAATAGTGGTCGTTGGCTGATGACGAAAGACCATAATTATCGCATCGGGCAAGCTCTCGCGAACAATTTTCAGATGACGCTGGCCAATACTGCCATAACCCACAATGAGCACCCGATGCATTAGATTGCGATACCTTTAATAGAGAGATCTTGTTTGAACTCAGATAAAGGGGGCCAATTAGCTAGATCAACATCATGCAAACGAACTGACTGACGGGCTTTTTTCAGGCCATCGCCTACAAAATTGAATAAATGCGCTGTTGCAACAGCATCTACCCGTTCATCAAGCAGACCATTAATAAAATGCTGACTGTGGCCAGCTCCACCTGCCAAGATTGTGGGCAAATTGAGTTGATGTGGTATCAGGTCTAGGAGACTCATATCATATCCCTGTCCTGTTCCATCTTGATTAATTGAATTCAAATAGAATTCACCAACACTTTTTACTGCAAGTTGTTCTAGCAATT